>Ga0247725_1000623_pt1 | contig 23338 bp, 24 predicted proteins | sample OKSTACKMCFT3sol_FD_183021 | JGI IMG/M metagenome (GOLD analysis project Ga0247725, IMG submission 183021) | Subsurface sediment microbial communities from gas well in Oklahoma, United States - OK STACK MC-FT3-sol | ecosystem: Environmental > Terrestrial > Deep subsurface > Rock core/Sediment...
AGGAACTCTATGCCTATCTCCCTATCTCAGTTGAAGATCCCTACACCGGTTTATCTTCAAGATGTAAAACAAGCTATCTCTGAACATGAGTTATATGGATATGTAAGATTGGCGAGCGAACATTACGGTTTTGAATTACCGGATGGGGTTTCGTATCTACAAATGGGTCGTGATTTTGAGGGGCAAGCGACCAAAGCGATCGAGGCGTTCGAGGTGGACGGGGCAGACCAGGCGGTGACGGTGGATTCAGATTTGGTATCCAGAACTTGCTGCATGTTTGTGGTATTAGTTGCCGCGCATGGCCGGCAATCAGAGCTTGGTACGCTCCATGACTAAGCCTTTGAGTGATGCTCCGAAGGATGAGCTTTTGTCACAAATGAACAACTTTGTTGTGGCAAGGCGAGATGGCACCGGGCATCCAGATTTGCTACTTCCAGTTCTTGCTGCTCGTCTCGATACAGCAATAGCAGGAGAGAATAACGAACAGCAGGCGATCTGGTTAAAAGCATTCCGGGACAACATGGCCAACGCCTCATGGCGATACCTTGACGAAATCCTTGGCCTGCTTGAACCCAAGAACAAGTAACGCCCCAATTGGGGCGTTACTTGTTCGCTATCAGCCGATCCGCTTTATAAATTTCCCCCGCTTCCGGCAACACTCATAGCGCCGCCATAGGGTGTAGAGGTAGTTGTGAGTTTCCGAATAATCACTAGCAGCATCGTAAGAGTATTGGTCTGTGGTGCTTGCCGGGAACTCCTTGCACTCCGTTCGCCCTCTTGGGTAATTCCGCTGCCATTTGGCTGTATGCCCATCCCCTTCAACCACCTTCACTGGCGCCCATGTTTTATGGCCAAAAACCTTGTCAGGCAGTGGCAAAACCGTGTGGGAGCTAAACGTGCTGGTCAGGATATCGGCCGATCGCTGCGCAACCACCATCGACCCGAGGTAACGCTTTGCGTTCCGAACCGTTCCAGTCCGGGGGTATATATACCCATACAATTCCCCCCCCACCAACGATACTCCGGATGTGAGCTCGTTCTGTGCCGCTAGCTTACGAGGGATGTATGTTGGCACCGCAGTCAGGACCGTCTCGACAAGCCCCCAGCGCCATTCGGAGTCGATAATGGACGCCATGTAGGGCTGGAATGGCTGCACCATGCTTTTGCAAAAACCGACTGAACTAATCATCGACCCCATGATATCGCCGTAAACCAGCATGGCCGGGTTGCCATACACATTCACATCAAAGAAGTTTTGCTCCCGATTGGATGACTTGTATGCGCTCTGCACTCCAGTTCCAACGGTGAAACCACCATTCAGCGATTTGCTGACCGGCCCGAATACCGGCTTGAATTGTTTTGTCAGCCAATCGACCGGGGTCTTGGTATTGTTGGATATGGTCTCCACGATGACATCCGGGTTGTAGTGGCTAACTACGATCGAGGTTCGAATACTGCATTTCACCCCAACGCACTGCAACCACACACAAACCCCTTTCACCTTGTAATCCATACACTGGAGGTTGGTAACATCCCTCACCAGATCTGCCACGCTCACGGTCAAGCCATCACCGATTCCATCAGATGTAGTCGTGCCATCTTGATTTGTGACGTTATTTACTTGAGAGTTACCCGTGGGGGTTTTAACCGTTTGGGTAAAGTCAGTATTCGACGTGGGGGTGGTTGTCGTGTTCGGGTTGGACGAATCAGCCACAGCCGGTTGCAACCCAAGGAGCAGGGTCATGGCCACTGAAGGGATTGAGTTAAAGAGTTTCAATTTTTTGCCTCCAGGGTTCCGGTTTCGTTTCGCTCCTCAAATATCTGGTATGCCCGAAGAGGGTCTAGCCCATAAACGATCCATTTCCGGTTGAATACGACTGCCGGCACCTTTTTCACGCCGATCTCTCTGGCCAGTTGAAGCGAGTTGAGGCCTTGCGAATAGAGACTCTGGATCTCCGCATTGGAGTGCTTCGCTAGCCGCTCTGTTGCCACCTTCAGTGCCTCATCTTCGTTAGGGGGCAGGTTTGCGCTCATCTCTGTCTCAAACTGCGAGATGAGATCAATCCGCTGCACAACAATCGGGGCGCTAACCAATTTGGACAGCCTGGCTCGCTCAAGGTCATAGGTCAGGTTGTCGATAGTAAAGACATCAACTGCGAATATTGCCTCGGCAGCCGCTGGGGCCGCCGATGTAGCAAGGAGCAAACCACTGATCAATAACTTATTCATGCGACCATTGCCTCCCGGCGTTGTTTGCGCGTTGGTGCGTTAGGGTCTCGCTCGTAAGCAATAATCCCGCGTTCGCGATCCATTCTTTTTGCGACCATCAGTGCGGCTTCGAACTCGCTCGTCAAACTGTACTGAGTCATCAAATCGCTGCGGTGACTTTTTTCTGATGACTCGGTCATAGCTAACGCGAGGAACAACGACGGAGGGACCTGGCGGACCATCATTTCCCCGATTTTCTTAGGGTTACCCATGACAACTGCTTCGGTGTAACAGCCTTTGAGCTTGGTGCAGCTCAGGACCATTGTCTTTTGCTCTTCCGTCAAGTTTCGGTATTTGCACAAGTCCTCAACTTCCTTGTATTCCATGTTGAGCAGGAACCACCACTCCAGCAGGCCCAGGATCTTCTTGATGTCATCCCCTTTACTGAAGTCCTCGACGTTCTGGGACGCAAGGAGCATCCAGAGGCCAATTTTCCGAGCGACCTTGATAGCAAAGGCAATCTGGTAGCCCAATAGGGGGTTCGCAGTAAACAAGTGCGCTTCGTCGATGATGTTGACCACATCTCGACGGTCTTTTTGGGTTTTTTCTGCCATGTTGATAACCCGCTGCATATAGCCGATATAGGCCAGCGCCAACTGTGCGGGGTATTTATCTGAGCCGTAGGTATTCACATCCAGAATGGTCACATCAGCGTCTGGCCAATCTTCCCCTTCCGTGTTGAACATCTGGGTATCCAGACCACCGCCACAATACATCTCGAGCGCAGAGGCGAACTCACGAAGACGACGCCCCTGCTCTTCGTCAATACGATCATCGTGCTTAATGAGCGCATTCATGGCATCGATGATGTCTGACGTAATGGTTTTTCGATTTTCCGCGTAGGTCTTGGTTCCGGCCAAGATAATGGCCTTTCGCATATTACCCTTATCGGTGGCCGTCAGATTCCGATATGCCTCCAGGTTCCCGCCGGTAACCATGATGTAAAGCGACTGCTCCATTTCTGCCAACGGATCCCGTTCGGCATCGTCGTCGTCGTCATCCTGGGCGACGTTGGATGCTTGAGCCTGGGCGGCCCGAGTCGCGTTGTACTGCATGTCCATGGCAACTTTGCCTGCATCCAAGAAAGGGCAAAGACTGAACTTGGCGTTTTTGTTGATCCGCATGATGTTCACGGTCAAGTTGTACTGTTTGAAGTATTCAGCCAGAAGCTCGAACGACCCCCCTTTATCGAGGATGAAGAGGCGGGGGCGATGGTATGCCATAACGGATGCTGCAATGTAGTTCAGGGTTGCTGACTTACCGGAGCCCTGGGGGCCAAGCACAACGCCGTGCGCGGCACGAACTCGGTCGGCGCCAAACATATCAAAACTCAGAGGCTCACCACCGCGGTTCCAACCAATGAAGCCCGGGTTACCAGTCCCCTGCTCTCGCCCGAATATGGGACACATATTGGCAAGGTGCTGGCCGTAGTACAGTTGCAGATATTGACGCTTCTTGTCTCGCTCCGGCTCGAAACACCCAGGTAAGTGAAGCGGGTAGGCCTCAACACAAAGCGGATCCCGCTTGAAGTCCATGACATGCACATTATTACTGAGAAGCTCGTTCTTCAGCTTTTGGCATCGCTCACGCAATTCATTTAGGTCTTTGCCTCGGACAAACACTCCTTGCGAGGCATAATAAACAGCCTGGTTTTGTGAGCGCTGAATGGCCACTTCCTCAAGAGCTTCCTGAGCTCTTGCTGCCTCTTGCGTTTCCCCCTTCTCTGCAGAGCTGAGTGTCTGCAGATGACTATCAATTTTGGTTGGCGAAACAAACACAATCGTCTGCACCAACATCGCCCCTGCAGGCACTGAATCCATCAAACAGCTGGAGCTAATATTTTTACCTGAGCCGGCCGTCACTTCCCCGGTTAGCTGGCCAATCTCAGGAGCCGAGTTCAATTTTCCGTACCGCAAAAACGTGTGCGGCATATCGTCAAACCACCAGCAGTAGTTGTCCGGATCAGAGATAGGCTCCGAAAACAGAACACTTTCTTGCAGGTTAAAACCGAATGGCTTTTGTTCCTTCCGGCGAGGATAACCGACAGCACGAAAGAGTTTTTCTCGATCGCCATCGGTCAATGCAGGGTTTGGGTTAAACCAGTCAGTCAACCAGCGGAATACTGCTTCACCATCAAGTCGTCGGCAATTCACACCGGTAGGGGCCAGCAAGTGAGCGAATCGTTCCGCAACCTCGTTTGCCTCAGCTATCGGATCCAGACTCATTTCGGTTATTTCTCGAGCCGAGCAGCGGCGGTACATGACACAGTATGTCCGGCGAAGCTGGCCGCGCCATGGCTTCCGGGTAACAGCTTTGTCATCAAACAGACCTGTAGGCTTATTCACTCCACGGAAGTGATCTTCCAAAACATCCAGAAAGTTTTGTGTAAATTCGGTGTCTCGAACTTCAGGATGAATTGAGTCATAGATTTCATCGATATAGCGATAGAGATCGTCATCTTTCCAGGAGTATATCTGCAACACCCAGTCGGTATCTTTGTTTGAGCCAAAGGACTGGGAAAATGCCTGCTGCAGGCGATCTCTCAGCTCTGCAATCTGCTCTTTAGAGCGACCTTCGGTGGCTATCGGACTAACCGACATTACGACGGCTTGCGAAAAACAATCGTCCAGCAAGAAGGTGCCGCTGTCATCCAGATACTCGGTAATTGACAGTTGATCAGCAAAACTAAACGGCCGGCGTTTGTAATGGTTATTGATCATCTGCTCAGTCACCGGGCTATATCGATAACTGACCTCCCGCGGATTACGCAGTTTATTCGGATCGCGAGGCGGTGCCGTCTTTGTGGCGGAATCCTTACCGGGCGCCTTACCCCCTCCATTCGATTTGCTGGGAGGGACAAAAATATCTTTGATGTCTTGCAGGAAGCTCATTGGAGTACCTCGTTCAATCCTGATATGTCGTTCCATCGGCCACCGCTTTCCCCTTTTGGTAGCGAGGGTCATTCATTGGATACAGCTCTCCAGGGAGTGCGTACTCATCACGGTCAAACATCTTGGTCTCGGTGATGTATGCAGGCACCGGCGAGCGGGTTTTCCCTGTCAGGTGAGCTGGAATGAAAATGTAAATGGTAGGGTTCGGCAGCATTTGATAACGGGGCTTTGGTGAGTTGTGCAGTTCGTACACATCAACATCTGGTTGGACGCCAGCCATTTGAGGGGTTGTCATGATCCGGTAATCGCGGGCTTCTTTGCCGCCACCCATGGCGGCATCCAGAATGGCCTCAGACTCAACATCTGACTGAGGGATCACGTCGTCCTTGCTCGAGCATCCAGCAAGGGCCAGAGCCACCATCAACAAAGAGCCGATGTAGAGAGGGCGTTTATTCAACATGGTATTCAATCCGCCTTTTGTCATTCAGGAGCCGAGAGGGCTCCCATCAAAAATGGTTTAGTCCAGACCTCGAGAGCCGCTGTATCGGCTCGACATCATCACATGCGAAACCTTGCGCCCCTTCTTGTCGTAGTCGATATCGAGTTGCTTGGTAATGTGAACCTCTATGCGCTTGCCCGGCTCAACATATACCGCGTCATAAGCGCCCTGCTGGCGCTGCGCTAAAGCATCAGCACCAGACTGAACACCCTTGCTGATACCTGAGCCCAGCATGTAATTCATGTTTGCCTTACTGCCATTAATGATCGACGTGGTACTGCTATCCGTATTGGTGGTATTCGTTTTCTGCCCCTCTGCGAATGCTTCTGCCATGCCGGAAGCAGCATTGATGGCCGCCAGTTGGGTCAGGTACTCAGGAAGGTTGGTGATGTATTTGCCGGTAATGCAGGGGACCCCTTGCTTGTCAGACAGATAACCCAGGCCGCCGGCACCACTACCGCTATCGCCAGAACCTTTACCGCCACCGTCCCCTTTCGCAGATACGGTCCGAATCGTTCCGTCAATGAATGTGTAGGTGATGCTGTTGATTTCCCCGTACACGCACTTGAGCGTAAAGTCGCCACGGGCGAGGCCACTGACGACCATGCCCTGCAAGTTCGGGATCTGGATGCCATTGGTGGCCAGATTCTTTCGCCCGATTACAATCTTGAATGGATACGGATCTGCTACCTGGTTATTCAGAGGAATACGCCCGATCAGGGCCGTAGCACCGATTGTTGAGATGAGCGTGGCGTTCTCCGGGATGGTGTAGATTGGCACCAGGGAGTTTTCCTTCTCCTTGTCCTGCTCCCCAGCTACCGGCATGCGAGAGCCATCGTTTTTGGCCATTGCTGGATTGGTGTACTTGTTGCCTTTGAATTTGGGGAGCTGCAGTACCTCTTTGTTGGTCTGCTTATCCATGACCTTTTGCGCATCACTCGGCTGCACCCATTCAACATCGCCATCCTGAACAGTTCCGACGCTCGATGCCGTTGAGCTATTTCGCTTGTTGGGGTTAATCAGGTTTGGCGTATCTGGCAAGCTAAAGGTATTGGAGCCTGCAGGTTGCTCGTCATCTGAAAGACCAAAATCTTGATTGGCATTCGCGCCGGCCTGGTGTGATGGGTTCACGCTGGGTTGTGCCTCCCCTGAATCAACCACGGGTTGGGGTTGAACAGAGGCATCTGGAGTTGCCAATTGCTGCTGAAGGTTTTGATCGGTTTCCTGCTGCTTGCGCTGTAACTCCTCATTGTTTTTCCGTAGCTGATTCAGCTCATCTCTCATGCTCTGGAGTTGCTCTTTAGTCGCCGGGTCAATATCCCCTTCGTTGTTTTTGCTCATCAACTCGGTGACTTTATTACTGAGTGTTGTTACCTGAGTCGTCAGGGTGGAAATTGATGTTTGAGCGTTGTCAGCTTCCCCACCCAAGCGAGTGTTGCTGCGCTTCATTTTAATGGACTCTGTTTGACCATTTTCAGCGTTCAATGCAACCTGAGCCTGCTCGTTCTGGCTGAAGTTCTTTAGGCTGATGACCCCAACAACGACAAGCCCCACCAACCCTAGCGCACCAAACTTCAACAGGGGATTACTGCCAACGATGACGGACATTATCGACTCTCCGGGCGTGAAAAATTGGTGGTTGCACTATCTTGCGTATCATCAACAGCTGGGCGCCATGGGGCCGGGGATTCAAACCGTGACTCCGTAAACGGCCGATCCGTAATCACATACAACATCGTTGTGTCACCTGGGACGTTGGCCTGCTCGAGCTTGATGTGCTGCGGGGCTGCATAGTTGAACTGCATGTTCAGGTGGAATGGATTCACCTTAACGGCGTAGGGCTTTTTGTTGACGAGCTTTATTGCTGTCAGATATTGGCCAGATGAGCTCATCCAGGCCGCAATTGGGGTCGCGTCGAACAGATCGTAGGACGTATCAATAAAGAGGTCTGTCGTGTCCTCATCGCTGTCGATGGAGGTCCGGTTCATTCGCTGGTCGTTATTTCGAAGTCTCGGTGGTGCGTAGAACTCCCGAGCGGCAAACTGGATCATCTCTTCCGGACTCATCGCCTCGTTTCCGCTTTGGTCAAAAGGAGTCCCCTTGTAAGGATCCTCCTTTGCCACGGCTTCAGACGGCTGTGTTCCACTCCCCGATTGCTGCTGATTACTGTCGGTTGGTGATGATTGGCCATCCAGCATAATGGCAGACTGGTTACTTCCCGCCTCGGATCCAGGAACCGACACCAATACCTCATCAAATGGCTGGCCGTTATCTTTGATTGCAACCAGATCCAACAAGACAACATCGCCCGAATCATTCAAGCGAACCTTCACTTGGGTCGGTTCAAATTCCTCCAGCGCTGTCAGATACAGCGTCCCCTGCAGGCTCGACACATCGAGCTTGTCGGTCAGAGATGTTGGCCGCCCGAATAACACATGATCAGGAAAATGGATCAGCCGCTGCTCGCCCACATGAAGGGGGATTTTTATCGGATGTTTTTGCCATTCAACTGGCATAACAGCCAACACGGAGGACGAAAGGAGTAGCAGAGAAATAACGCTCAAATGCTTCATCATCATGGCGCAACCTCCGCATCATTGACGGGACTTGATTCGCCTTCAAACTCGATACGGAATGGCTGACTGATACCAATAATTCGCATGTTAAATGGGTTGCAGGTAGAGCCAGAGTTGTCGGCAGCGACGTTCACCCGGTAGCGCAGTGGTTGATCCTTAACAACGGTGCCATTGAGGTTTTCCAGTAGGCGAAGGTCCAGGTCAACATCCCAGGTTCCTGCTCCGGTGTTGCTCACTGACGCATCCACATTCTTCAGCTCAGTGATCTCACTCATCCGGCGGGAGCGGTCACGGGAATGGCCTCCGGCTACGCGCTTCTCATGCAGAGCTAGCTGCTCCTGAATAACTGGATCGCTTAGATAGCATGAATAACGATGCAGATTGTCCTTCATCTCGGTATCGCCATTTTTTTCCCAATAATTGATGGATCGCCAAACCTCAGAAGCGAACAAATAAACATTCGGCTTTGGAATTGTTCCCGCTTTAAATGATGCGCCATTAGATAGATCTGGTGGCACATGAACAGTGATGTCGTTTTGGCGAGAACAGCTAATCATCATCTGTATAACCAACAGAACAGCGATTGCGCCCGCAATCAGTTGCCAGTCGCGGACCCGATTATTGCTGACATCTAGCGCGTTACGAGCGCGACTTTTTTTGGAGAATTGCACGACATCGTTCCTTATTGTTTTCCGCGGTACTGGATATTCTTGTAAGTGCTCAAGCGGATATCCCACTCGATCTTATCTGTCATCAACCCATCAAATTTCATCCAGCCTCGACGCTGGATGTATTTTTTCAGGTGGATCCACATTAGCGAATCGCCATAGATTTTTTTGGCATTCTCTACTCGCCCAGCCAGCAATGGAACGCCACCCAGCGACATAAGAATCCCCAAAATTAGCCCAACTGACGCCATCCCAATGACGATCGTGCAGATGATGGCGGCAACCGTTACATTCACGATTAGATTCACCACGACAATCACCATCAGCTCATCAATGGTTAGTCCCTTCCACAGCGCCGGCTTGCGATCGAGGCGCTCAAGTGTTGTGCGGATGGTCAACTCTCGTGACATGAGGAATACCTAAAAGATGTTGATTGCGTAGATGCCATAAGCGATACCAACGACGGCCAACGCCGCGCCGACGATGATATTGGCGCCGAGTTCTCGCCATGTCGCCTTGGTTCCAGCTTCACCAAGCTGGTGGTATTTTTGCCATGCATTCTTAATCACCGTGATGAACAAAAAAGCGATAACCACCAGAACTATGGTGTTGATTACATACACTATGGAGGAGGTAACCATCGTTGTTGGGCTACTTGCAGCACCGTTACCACCCGCCGGGGTGATACTTGGAAGCCCTTCGGCGAACGTCACGGCTGGTGATAACATCAAAAGAAGTTGCACAAAACGCATTAGTTTCTACCCCCAAAAAAGGCGGTGTTACCCGCCTATGGCACAATTTCGATGTTTAATTGACGGAGCTCTTACCCAGGATATCCATAGCGTAGTTGCCAAACGCGATACCCAGCGCTACCAAAACTGCGCCGACAATTACGTTTGTGCCCAAATCACGCCATGTAGCCTTGGACCCTTCTTCTCCAAGTTGGTGGTACTTTTGCCATGCGTTCTTAATCACCGTGATGAACAAGAATGCCAGTACCACATAAACGATGACCGTGATCGTCCATTTCATCAGCGTAACGATTTGAGAAAATGGATCCGTCGCAGCACCCGCTGTTGCACCCGGGGCGTTAATGGATGGCAGACCGCCTGCAATGGCATTCCCCCCCCACACATACAGCAGCACCATTGCTGCGTTCACTTTTTCAGATATTTTCAGCTTCACAGCTATCTCCTTTTTTGCGCAAAAAAGACGGTTAATTCACGATTGATTTAACGACCGTGAGAATCATCACGACCATGGTGAAGGCGATAAGTGAGTTCTTAAACAAACCATAGAACGTCCCCTTCCCGGGCCCTAACCCGTTATAGCCAGCCCACATGACGAAGATGATGAAGATAAAACCACCGGCCCACATCCACGCTTCTAACGCTGTGTGTGACGAAGTGAATGTCGAATTGGCTCCTACAGCAGCCATGCAGTTTGATACCGAACCACCAGAGCACGCAGCGCTCATCCCTTACTCCTTTCGTTATGGCTGAACATTCAGCAGCTCATCTTCAAGCTCAACATCCGTCGGCTTTGACTTGGGTTGTGCTCGTTGGTAATCCGTGTAACCGCCGTCCAGTGGGACGATAGGCGCTGGCTCCATCGGTGTGTTGATGTATTGGTAGATACCCAACTCAATCGTTCGGAGGTCTTCCCGGATGCTCGGATACTCCATGCGAAGCCTTGACTGGTTATCTGCGCCGGCCTGCTGCGCCTGATCCAGCAACTTGTTGATCCGGATAATCTGATTGCGAACCCGCGTCAGGATCTCCCTTTCCTGCCATGCATCGGCCATGGCGCTTGTACTCACCGCCGATATCAAAGCCAGACCGAGGGCAGCTCTAATCAACTTCACTGACTTCTCTCCACCGTTTGGGGTCACATGCCTCACTCAGCGTTTCTTCGCAAAGATAGGCTCCGTTAAAAAATGCCTTTTTCTGGTTGGGATTGATCCGCCCAACCAGGCTAATTGACAATGCGCCACTGGCCTCCAAAACAAGGCAGCCCTCCGGTCGCATGTGCTTTGAAATTTCCGCGACCAACTGGCTCTTGTCGGTGACAGCGAACATGCCGAGCATTTCGCGGCGTGTTCCTCGCCCTTTCTTGCAAACCAGAAAATTTCGCATGGGTCCTCCAATCCATACATCGTAACCCGGGTTCAAAGAAAAAAATGAATGGTCAAAAAGCCATGGGGTTTTCGCGGATCATCCACGATAGAATCTGCAGCATCTTTAATTCGTCAATTGACTTGGGGTGAGCGATGGAAGGATTTAATGTGCGGCCACGATTACTGGTCGCGTGTGTAGGTATGGCGTTAGTTGGCCTTGCTGCGATGGCGGGGTATCAGTATCTACATAGCGAGAGCAGCGCCTCACGCACACGCACCGACAGCCAAAAGCTCAACATCATCAACGAGCATTATGTGCTTTCTGAGACCACCAAGCTGATCGCGAATTCACAGCGTATGGCCGACATTCTCGCTTACTCATGGAGTAAGGCTGGACGCAACAACGCCACAGTAGCCGACATCTCTTTGCTCGAGGCCGCTCGAGATGAGATTGAAGATGATGCGAACTCGATCCAGGTTGCGGGCCTCATGCGTCGCTCTGGCGTCTATGACTTTGGAGTGACTGGTGGTAATGGTCACTATCAGATATTCAACAAGCTGACTCTGCCGTTCAACGAAGGCTCTGTGTTTGAAGATGGCATTGGTGATAGCACCATGTTTCTCCCAGGTGAAGTGTTGCGGATGCCCGAATGCGCCAAGGGGATGGTTCCGGTTATCTTCCAAGCCGAGGCAACACCGCTCAACGCCAAACCCATCGGCCTCAAGCTCGTAGCAGAGCCACCGGTCGGTTATCGCGTTACCGTCCCCCAGCTCACGCCGCAATCCATGAAGTATCGCCTTGTAGTGAAAGCCTCCTGCCAATCCGCCAAGGCAGTCGAAAAAATCCAGTAAACAGAACGAAGAAAACCCGCCGAAAGGCGGGTTTTTGTTATGGGGTATCGGGAGCAATCCCGCCAATCATTACTTACGGAGCTTGCGAATCAGTGTTGCCAAGCCCAGGCCAGCCAGTACCAGCCAGTTCATGGAGCCGCCGCCAGACGAACCACCGGAGCTACCACCGCCGTTATCGCCACCGCCATTATCGCCACCGCCATTGTCGGTCACGATGGCAAACGACAAGGGGATGCTGGTTTCGTCATTCAGCTTCAATGTCGCCGTCTTGGCGCTGGATACCGTGGTGCCCGCCGCATTGAAGGTGACATGCAGCTCACAGCTTTCGCCCGTTGCAAAGGTGCCTTCGCAGTTCGCCAAGTCATCCGAAGTGAACAGGCCAGTGTTGTCGATGATTTCGGGCGCAAACGTCACATCGGCCACTTTCAGGCTTTGTACCGGAATCGTCCAAGTGACGGTGTGTTCACCGGCAGCCGGAGCTTCCAGTGTTGCCTTGCCCACCGTGTTGATGGCGTTAATCTTGGAGGCCAACCAAGGCAGGTGGAACCAACCAGCCGTCAGGGAAGTCACCGAATCTGCATCACCACAGCCCAGAGTGGAGGACGACACATAACCGAGCACCTTCCCGTCCACCAGCACCGGAGAGCCTGAGTCACCGCTACAGATGTTCGAACCATCCTTGGTGGTGGATTTTTCAATATCAAGCGTAAAGAACAGGCGCGATTGCCAATCGGAGTAGGGATAGGCGGTGTAGCTGATAGCGCCAGTGTGAGCCACCAGTGGAGTGGTTCCCGTTTCGGTGACGCCCCAGCCCGTCCAGTTCAACGTGGACGGATTAGCAATCTGTTTGTTGCTTGCTGCAATTATGGCCGCAGACTGTTGCTGTAGAGCATCTTTGAGTTCATAGACCATGATATCTGCGAATACATCTGGCCGCCCTCCCGTCAACTCGGCATCAGTGACACCAGTTTCAGCCATAAAGGCGGTGGTTTCGGCTTCCTCATAGGCGCTGACCTGTGTGGTTGGGTGCTGAAAACCAAATACATACTCTGGATGGATATAAACGGACTTTGCGTAGTCTACAACACCTTGAGCCTTTTCCTTTTTCCCAAAGTAGACTCTTGGCTGGGTCTCGGTGATGAGAGCCTCAGTCAAAACGCCATCGGCGGGAATAGTCATCCACTTCTCGCTCTGGTTGTTGCCCCAGGGCTGACGAATACAGTGGGCTGCGGTGATGACGTACTTCCCAGCCACCAGTTGCGCACCGCAGGCATTATTGTTTGCCATGACATAAACCAAGTAATCGTTAAAGGTATCATCGGTCACTTCAACACCGTTGGCGCCTGCCAGTGCATGGGTAGAGACCAGAAGAGTGACGGACATAGCCAGCAGTGTTTTCTTCATCGTTTTCATAACGCTCTCCTTGTTTGAGTGAGTCCAGAATACACCACTTCAAATTGATGCAACTGCCTTGTTTTTCGATACAGATTAAAGAGTTAAAAAGCCACCTTCGAGAAGGTGGCTTTCGTATAGTGGAATACTGACCGTGAATTATTAAAGTTCACAGATGCCAGGCAGTTATTTAAAAATTTCTAATTTGGTTAGATATGCGGCCGCCACTCCAAATGAGGTGCTGCAATTGTTATTGCTGTACCAAGATGTGGCAGAAAATCCGTAGGTGAAGTTACTACACACTGAAGAGTAGTTATCAAGCGTGAAATTTTTAGACCATGCTTCACCTGGGGTGAATGACGACAGGTACGATGTGCTAGTAGTAGAGTTATGGCTCGCACTTGTGTATTTAACGTAGTACGTTGCTCTCACTATGCCCGCAGAAGCCACACTTGCAGGTAGTGTGTAGCTAGTTGTCCCGGTTGCGTTGCTATACAGCGTGGTCCAGGTGCCGGAGCTAGAACCCGAGTCGGTTTTGTTTTCCAGCAACACAATTCTTCGTTCATGGTCTTTCAGCGTGGTATCTGTAGTTGTTCTCCACGCTTCCAGTGAATCCACGCGCCCATCCAGTGCGGTATCGGCCGCCTTCAGGGCGTTGATTTCGGTAGCCACGTCTTTCCACGCGCCACCATCCTTGTAGCCCAAGGTATCCGCCTTGACTGCTTTTGCGGTCACAGTGCCCGAGAAGGTCGCATTGGTACCAATCAAATCGCCATTGAGCGTAGTGCCACCCATCACCGTCAAGCCTGACAATGATGTTTGGCCGGCGTTCAAGCTGCCGTTCAAAATGGTCGCACCGCCGACATTCAGGGTGCCTGCAACGGTCTCATTACCCTTCACCGCCAGCGTGTTCACATCGGCATCGGCCAGCGTTGCTTTCCCGGTCACTCGCAAAACATTATTGATAGTCGTTGCACCGTTCAACGTACTCACGCCAGCAACATTCAGCGCGTTGTTGAGATTTGCAACACCATTCAAAATGCTTATGCCGTTTACGGTATGGTTACCGGCTACCGCTGTGCTGCCAGAGAAATTGGCATTAACAGCAGACAAGTCGGCCAGTGTCGATGCACCCGTTACCTTCAGAGTATTATTTACGCTTGTGGCGCCATTCAGATTGGTGGTGCCATTAACAGTGTGGTTACCGGCTACTGTAGTGCTACCGGAGAAAGTGCCGTTCACCGCCGACATATCAGCCAGCGTTGTTTTGCCGGTGACATCGAGGGTATCGTTGATGACCGTCGCGCCTTCAACTCGCAAGGTTCCAGCTACCGTTTGATTCCCCTTGACTGCAAGGTTGTTCACATCAGCATCGGCCAGTGTGGTCTTGCCGGTGACATTGAGAGCATTATTGACGTTCGTGACACCATTCAAGTTTGTGGTGCCATTGACAGTGTGGTTACCGGCTACTGTGGTGCTACCGGAGAAGGTGCCGTTCACCGCCGACATATCAACCAGAGTGGTCTTGCCGGTGACACCCAGGGTGCCGGCAACCGTCTGGTTACCCTTCACTGCCAGCGTGTTCACATCGGCGTCAGCCAGTGTGGTTTTGCCGGTGACCTTCAGGGTGTTGTTGACCGTAGTCGCGCCGTTCAGAGTGCTCACACCTGCGACAGTGTGAGTTCCGTTGATGGACACGTTACCTGTGAAGGCTGCATTAGCAGCGGTCAAATCAGCCAGTGTTGTTTTGCCGGTGACACCAAACGTGCCAGCAACTTGGCCATTCTGATTGACCTGCAGCGTGTCCAGCTCGGCGAGTCCGGAAATTCGCGCTCCATTATTCACGGTCAGTTTGTTTTGGACGACCGTTGCCCCCTTGAGGGTGGTGGTGCCATCAACAACCAGCGCATCACGCAGATACATGGCGCCGACGTTGGTCAACTGCCCGTTCACATAGAGGTCGGCTACACTGGTGTTGGCCAGGGTGGTGGTGCCGGTCACCTTCAGTGTGTTATTGACCGTGGTCGCACCATGCATGGTGCTAGTCCCGGTTACGGTCTGAGCCCCTTTCACTGCCAGGTTGTTCACATCGGCATCGGCCAGCGTAGCCTTGCCGGTTACCTTCAGGGTGTTGTTGACCGCAGTGGCACCATTGAGGGTGCTGGTACCAGCAACAGATTGAGCCCCCTTCACCGCCAAGCTATTCACGTCAGCATCAGCCAATGTGGTCTTGCCGGCGACGTTCAGGGTGTTGTTGATGACGGTGGCACCATCGGCGATCAAGGCCTTCTTGATATTCACGTTCTCCGCGAATACCGCATCCCCCAACGCCAACGTCGACCCGCCCACCTCGAGTTGACCGGTAGTGGTCTTGCCGGAAATTTTCGCGGTAGTGCCATCAAAGATGTCAGCAGTAACAGTCCCGGTATCCAGGATGTTGTTGCCGTTCATGTTGATGTCAGTTTCCATGGTGTTGGCCATGGCATTGTTGGGATCTTTCACGCGAGACAGCATGTTTTTCACGATGCTGGCTTGTGATGGCGTCCCAATTGTGAAGGTCAGATCGGTATTGTTGCTGCCGCTCGCCGTCCCGTTAGCCTTGGCTGCGATCAGTTTCCCGATCGGAGTGGCGCGGGAACCGTTAGGCAGGGTCAAACTCAAGACATAGCTGGTACCGTTGATGGCACCAGCAATATTCCCGTAAGGGGTAGACCAGTCAGCCTTGGGGTAGTAGCCACCAGCGACCAGCAAATCGAGGCTGGCAGGCCATGCCGTTTTGTCGGTGTAGTAAGCCATCAAAGCGGCGCGAATGTCGGTGACTTTTCGTGCAGTCTTGTCCACCAGCGCAGTTCGCTGCTCGACAGAAGATCGTGCCGATTCGCTCGCTTCCTCAGCTATCTGAATTGCCTCATCCGCGGCATAAACAGCCGTTGAGTAGGCGCTAGAATATGCACTGGCCAAGAAAAACGCAGCAAGTGCTAGTTTGCGGGGTATCCCGTTACTCATCATCATTTCTCCAAATCAAAAACACACTTGCCCCTGAAACGCCAAGGCATCCTGTCTGTCGTCCGATTCATCGAAATGAGTGGTGCGTCGAGAAAAGCGGACCGCGCTGCCGGACACCTCGGCTATCGCTTGGCCTTCGCCATAACGCGATAAACGAGTAGCATGATCGGCATCCTGTGCTGTGAATGAGACGGACAAAGTTGTGCCATCTCCGGCGTGCGTAAGGCCCAATGAATAACTGCCGCCATCAGGCAGCTTGTAACTTCTTTGGGGTAAATATCCTTGCGCAACCAGTACATCCACAGAACTGGGCGCGGTAACGGCGCTGCTATCATTGCCAGCAGCGCTGCACTCCGCTAGGAAGTAGTCGTTTAATGCGTACAGAATCAGCATAGAGTCATCGACAATCCGATGTTCTGCGCTCATTTTTGCTCGCCAATTAAACGCCTGTATCAAGGTAACAGTAGCCGTTAACGATATCAAGATGCCCACGATCACAAGGATGATTGCGGTGCCTTTTTGATGCTTCAATTGTGTTTCCTCAAGCCCAATAAGACCAAAGCCCCGGCAATGCCGGGGCTTACTGCACACAGTTCAAACTTAGGTCCCGAAGGTAAACGTGACGACCTTCGTTCCCTTGTCATACACCGCATTGTCGGGGAACTTGTCCGCCAATTTCACACCGGCGGCTTCGGGGATGTTACCGCTCGTGACCTTGTACTCGTAACTTTGATCCCCAGAGCCTACACCGACATCACCACCGTAGGTGTTAGTCCACTCAAAGCCCTCTGGGACGTAATGCTCCAGGTCGTCCTTATCCAGCGTGTCGTAAACCCCCGTTGATGCGCCCCATGAGTTAACGGCGCTTTGCACATCAGTGACCTGACTGGCAATTTGTTGCACCTTCATCCACTCATAAAGAGTTTTGCCCGCAATGACGGCGGCAGCCATAAACACAACAATCGCAACCATTGCAATGGTCAGCTCGATCAGTGTCATACCCTTTTGTTTACCCATGTTGCTATAACGCATAAACGCTCCTTCCTTTACCCTAGTTAAAACATGTTGATCATATTTGCAGACAAGCTAAACACTGAGCTGATTGCCAAACCAAGTAGGCCGAAGCCTAGCCCTATGAGGGACCATTTCAGAGCTGCCTGAGCCTTTTCAATTGCAGAGCCGAAATCCTCTGCCGCATGAGCCGCAACGAGAGTGAAAACCTCTGTAGCGTTTTTTGCTCCACTTCTCCCGCTAACCAATATCCGGATCCGCAACTGAATTGGCAGGAGATTGGTGTCGAGCTGTTTGAACTCACTCACCCCTTCTTGGGTCATATCCAACATGCGTTCGATATGCCCCTGGATGAATGGCGAAACGTGCGGGGCGATGGTCTGCAGTGACTCGCGCACGCTCAATTTGCTTCGAATGAGCAGCGAGAAGAGACTGAAAAAACGTCCAGCGGCAAAATTTCGATAAACCGATGTGAGACCTCGCCGCGGTACCAGGTATGCAAAACCAGCAAGCAGAGGAATGCTGCCCAAGGCCAGAGCTGCACCGAACTTTTTTACCATTGCACCGAGCCACATGGCTGGAACAACTAATCCAGACGCCTGCTTGAGCGCCTCTGGCGTAGTAAAGAGGGTGGGCAGGATCCCGATACTGATAACGCAAAAGGCGGTTACCCCGACAGCGCACACCATCACTGGCATGACCATGGAGAGCAGGAAGTCTCTTTTGAGCTTATTCTGCCCAGACATCATGGCGATGATGTCATCAACACCGCTTTGCATGTTCCCTGCCGCCTGACTGATCCGATACGTCAGACAAATGTCTGGATGAAACCAGTCCTCCATGGCCTCATGGATCCCCAAGCCCTCCCGAAGACTCTCCAGCATCGAATCACAGACCTTGTATTCAATGCTGTCCTCTCCCGCTTCTTGCGCGTAGATCTCCTTGAGGGCGTTCAGTGTGTCCTTTGACGACAGACTGTATTTCCCATTAGAGCTTCCTCTAAGCGACGAGAAGTTTTTGAGGAAGGCGAATTGAGACCTCTGTGGAAAAAGGACGTTCCGCCGGAAGAAATCTCTCAAGCTCATCTATCCACCTCGACTACAGGCTCACTACGCAAAGGAAGCGCCTGGCGGCTACCCACTTCTAGGTGATTAGATGAGTAGTCAAAGTCCTGTTCCGTATCGATGATGATGTCCGTCAGTTCCTTTTCAGCATCGACGGGATCGACTTCACCGTTGGCAATTAACTCCCAGCCAATATCCTGGAGTGACTTCCAACCGTTCGATTTCAGGTATTTCACGCCACCGTCGATGTCCCCTGTCTCGATAAAACGACGAAACTCTCGAGTGACAACGATGTACTCGATGACGCTTTTCCGGCCAACATACCCGTTCCGGCAAGATTCGCACCCGTGGGGATTCGCCTGGTTGACACCATCTAATGATCCAAGGCGTCTTTTAATCACATCAGCGTATTGGTGGTGCTGAGTCACTGGGCGTTTGCAATGCGGACACAAGACTTTGATAAGCCGGCATGCCACAAGCAAACTCAACGCATTGCGCTGGGCCAGGTCACCATAGGTCAAGCTGAAATCATTGAGGCGTTTAATGATCCCCGGCGAATCAGACGTGTGGATAGTGGATAGGATCAAGTGGCCGGTTAACACCGCCCGATACGCAATTCGAGCAGTCTCGTTATCGCGCATTTCACCAATCATGATGCAGTTCGGATCTTGCCGCATCAGAGAGCGAAGCTGTGATTCATAGGTCTCTGTTGCCAACAAGTTTTGCTGAACAAACAGTGGATTGTAGTCGGCTATCAGCTCCACGGGGTCTTCGATTGAGTAGAAGGTTTTCCCGGCTGGCAGATAATGCAGGCCACCATGTAAAAACGTCGTCTTGCCAGAGCCGGTAGGGCCAGACACCAGAATCATCCCGTTGGGGCGAGCCATGAAAGTCTTCATCAACTCAACGATTTTGGGGTCGATGTGCAACTCTTCGAGGTTGCGAACACGGGTAGCCAGCGACACCCGTATAACGCATTTGGCATGAGATAATGTGTGTTCAGGCCCCATTTCCAACCGGAGAGAAACTCGAGTCTTTTCGGCTGTTTTCGGATGTGTCACGTCCATTTCGAATGAACTTGGCAGCAGTGAGCGCACGTTGAACGTGTCTGCTGAGTTGTTGGCCCCGTTCCAGTTGTAGGCCGCAGACAGCATCCGGTATGCCCGGTCGTAACTCAGTGGCATGGATTTATCGAGAGTTACCTCACCATCGACACGGAAGCAGATCAGGCTGATTGGCTTGCGCAGATGAACGTGAACGTCGCTCCCACCGAAACGGATGGCTTCGCTTATCACCGACTTGAACTCTTCCTGGGCGATCGAGTCGCCCGCAGTTGAATTGCGCGGATTACTCACATTCCGCAGTGCATCGGTGTAACAAGTCTGAACCGTAGTCAGCGAACCATTCATTAACTTGGTTGGTTGAAGATGCGTCAGGTTCCGAATGTGAGCACCCAGGTCCGGATGAGCGGCGGCGCACTCCGGAGTGACAAGAAGTTCGCCATCGTCGTAAAACACGAATGGCAAGCCCTTGTCGAAATACTCTTTCGCTAGTTCCTGAATGTCTTTGTGCATGCGCCGCCCGGCGTATGCCTCTGGATCATCAACAAATTGACCGACAGCCGACATTGGTAACCCCTAGTTGTAACAAGCACGACCGCGAGACTTCTTCACGCGGAGATCAGTAAAGGCAATGCATGATGTTCCCTGATCGATTTCTTCGATCCGATAGCGACCCCATACCACTTGGCCAACAATCACATTCGATGCGAAGTCATCACCCAGCTGCAGAGCGACGCGGCCATCGCCGGTCAGACCCTTGAGCTTCAGTGTGCTGGTAAATTTGACGGCTTCCGCAGCTCCACTATTTTCACCTGTGCTTGATGAGCCTGGGCGTTGCCCCTGAGCTGGCTCTTGGTTTGGCGTATCAACCAAGAGCGTTGGTGCCGCCTGGGCGTGTCCATCTGCAGGGGTCTCGTTGGGAAGAACGAAATCCTCAACCATGGCTTCGCCGTTTTCGTCTGTGCCGCCGCTTTCCACGCCCAATTTCCGGTCGTTTTCCGCTTTATCCACCTTCGCCTTAGATATTTCGGCTTCCAGCTTTGACAGCTCAACACTCAGGCTGGCGATCCGCTTGGATGTCGTCAGCTCGATGAAGGCTGACGACTCCTTTTGGTCGATGGCCCCGTTGATGATCGCGGCGGCGGCGACGATTTGATTGAAGGTAGGGGCGTTATTGACCATCCGGACTGGCAAGCCAACGGGATTGCCATCAACAACCGCACCCTTGCTTGGTGACTGGCTGACGCCAGGCTCTCTCGCCACGCTACTTTGCGGCGACTCCTGGGAGCTGCTATCACTGCTGTCGATGACGTTCTTGCGAACCTTGGTGTCTTCCGGATACAGCATGTACCCGGTGAATGCCAGGCAGGTAACCACGGCTATACCCAAAACCAATGATGACTTTTTCAAAGTTTTCTCCTTATGAGCCGATGATCTGCATCGTGACGGTCCCGCTCAGTGAGCCGTTCGGGGCGATGGTCAGCTTCAGTTTGTCGAAAGATGCAGGCCAGCCGTTGATCAGCGATCCCAAGCTGTCTAGGTCTGCTGGATAAATGTTCTGGCAACGGATTTCTACGGCCACTTGCAGCCAATTGCTGTTGGTTACCCGTGTCTTTTCCTGTAGTTCCATTTGTTCAGGCCAGTAATACGCCAAGGCATCTTTGATGTAGGCAACTGTGCCGGTGATGGGAACGTTGGTTGCTTCCCCCATGACCACATTGACCGGGACTTGCTGCAGCAATTGGTATTTGCCACCCAGCATGGTCAGCTGGAAACCCATTTTTTTAGCTTGGTCCCGTAAGGTTGCCCACGAGCCGAAATCCCGCTCCAGCAAAATGATGGTGCGGTTGCTCTCCATCACAATCGCAGTCGCTTTCCAGCCGTTGAGCTTCCTGATGTTCTCCATATTCAGGTACAGCTGAACTAGGCGAGCTTTGACGTTAACGCCGGATTGAGTCAGCGTTTTAATCAGCCCTTCGTATGGATTGGCGGCGACCTTTTTGGCCTTTTCTTCATCGCTGTTTTCAGTGTGGTGATAGAACCACAAGCCACCACCAATCACGGTGGCAGCCATTAAGCCCATGACGATGTTTTCCACGATCGACGAGGACTGCTGGCGGATGTCGCGGAGCAGTTTGGCCTGCAGCTTTGCACTGCGCTCGATGGCCTTCTGATTCAGCGAAATATTTTTCACCGTTACACCGTCCGGTATGTCAAACGACACGGCGATCGCGTCCGCGTCCTCAACAAACCCACACATATAAATGGCATAACGATGAGCTGCGGCCTGCCCCTGGCTGGTCACATAGGCCTGAGCGGTCTGGACATCAATTAAACTTGAATTAACCCACTCCTCTTCGAGCAACCCATCCTTCACCACGAAGCCATAGAAGCCGAACTCCGTTCGTTGCAAAAACAAGGCATCAGAGGGCATCTTCAAGCTGGCATAGATCCCTTGCCAAATCAGGACGCCTGGCTCATTAATTGCGTAAATGCCCCAGGCCCCCGTTCTGCTTTTTTGGACTGCAAAATGAGAGAACGTCTTGCTCAGTTCTCGCAGCTTTGCATCTTTAACCTTCGCAGTTTTAGCCTTGAAGGCGAGAACACCCTGAATAAGTTTCATGCGCCCGCCCTGCTATTGGTTCAGGATGATCGGGGTGATCGCGATGAGCGTTTCCCCCTTCGAGCTGGACGCCCCAGTGGCCACACCAAGGCTGTAAGCCTCGTCAGTGTTACCACTCTCAAGCGACAGACCAGCCAGAATGAGCGTTCTGCCGTTCTGGACGGTCACCGAGTTATCGAAATCCTTGTTCGCAATATTGGGAGACTCAACATAGGTTTCTTGGGTGCCATCGGTTCCCTCTACTACCTGGCTCTTACGGTCGAGACTCAGCAGCGTGGAGAGGTTTGTGGTTAAACGAAGAATGACCTCGTTGTTCATGATCTTGGGCACGACATACAGCGAGAAGCCGGTTTCTACCATGCCCTGCTTGATGCCAGCCTCGGTACCGACGTTAATAGATGTCGTGGCGGTACGCTCGGAGATGTAATACTCCTGCTTGACGTTGCGCAGCTTGGCTGGGCGATTGTTGCGAGTAACCGTGCGCGGCATGGACTTATATTTGACCTTGCCTTGATGCTTCAGCGCTTGGATTAATGCCTGAGAGCCCGACCACTTACCTTCATTCGCCGTAATTGTGATAACGGATGGATTGAACGTGGAGCTCGCCAAACCGGTGGCCCCGTCAGATACCATCTTGGCACCGAAATTACCGAGGTCTTTTCCTACCAGGTTCCAGTCGATCGCGAATTGGCTGTCATCGGAGTATTCAACATCAATGACCTCCATCATGAGAGCCACCTGCCGATTGGATATAGCATTGAGCGAATCCAGGTACTCACCAATCTTGGCCACGTTGTTGGGATAGTCTTTGACCACCAGAGAGGTGCTGGACATGTTGATGCTCACCTTCCCTTCCGGACTGAGCATTAACGCAACGGAATCCTTCAACTCTTTAAACGGCGCCAGCTCCCCGCCCGAATGCGAAAACTCGTCCGAGCTACTCACTACGGATGCCGTTGTTGATGCATCCACATTGGAGTTGGCCGTACCGGATGTCTGACTTTCGCCTGTTTTGCCGATACCAAAAGACTCTTCGCCCGGGTAAGTCGCGATGTCGAACACTCGCGTTTCAAACTTACTCCAAACGATCGTATCGCCTTGCACCAGGAAGCTGTAACCAGCCGAGTTGGCGATAGCGGTCAGCGCATCCCCTAAGCGACCTTTGACACCAACGGTCACAGACCGGCCTTTATTCAAGTTGTCGAGATACTTGAAGCTGACAGGAGTGTTATGAAAAACCTGCTGCAGCAGAACGTCGAACGGCAGATCGCGGAATTGATAATTCACATCGCGGAACCACCATTCTGGCTT
>Ga0247725_1000624_pt1 | contig 23264 bp, 16 predicted proteins | sample OKSTACKMCFT3sol_FD_183021 | JGI IMG/M metagenome (GOLD analysis project Ga0247725, IMG submission 183021) | Subsurface sediment microbial communities from gas well in Oklahoma, United States - OK STACK MC-FT3-sol | ecosystem: Environmental > Terrestrial > Deep subsurface > Rock core/Sediment...
CCCAACTGGCCATCGACAGCAGCGCCCTGGGCGGCATGTACGCCGGCGCCATCCGCCTCGTCGGCACCGAACAGGGCGTCGGCGTCAAACTGGCCGGCGACATGGCCGCCAGCGGCGGCGACATCCAGATCGACGCCAACGGCAAGCTCACCCTCTCCCAGGCCGCCGCCAGCCGGGATATCGCCCTCAAGGCGCAATCGATCGAACTGGGCAACAAGACCTACGCCGGCCGTAACGTCAAAGCCGAAGCGGCCCAGAGCCTGACGCTGGAAAAAGACCGGAGCCTGGCGGCCGGTGCGCAGATCGACCTGAAGGCCGAGCAGCTCGGCAACCAGGGCGTGATCGAAGCGGGGGTCAATCGCGACAACAGCCGCAACACCACGGGTGATGTGAAGCTCAGTGGCGGCTCCCTGCGTAACCAGGGCACCGTGGTGGCCAGCCGAGATCTCGAGGCCGCGCTCACCGGCACGCTGGATAACCGCGCAGGTGCTATCAGCGGCAAGGTCAACACCCGGGTGGCGGCCAAGGCGCTGGACAACCGCGACGACGGCCTGCTGCTGTCCAAGGGCAGCGTCACGGTGGATGCCGAATCACTGGACAACCGCAAGGGCGCGATTGCCGCCGACCAGTCCCTGAACATCAAGGTCGCCCAGCGCCTGGACAACCAGGAAGGTGAGCTCTCCAGCCGAGCAGCGACCACCATTGACGCCGGACAGCTGGACAACCGGGGTGGCCAGCTCAGCGCAGACCGCACCCTGACCGTCAGTGCCGACGCGCTGGACAACAGTGCAAAAGGCACCTTGAGCAGTCGCGGCAGCCTGGTGGTGCAGAAGGCGGCCCTGAACAACCAGGGCGGTACCGTCGTTGCCGATCAGCGCCTGGACATCACCGGCCAGCGCCTCGACAACCGGGGTGGCGTGGTCAGCAGCAGGGGCAATGCGAGCGTTGCGGTAGAGGGCGTTCTGGACAACGCCGGGCCGGGCCGTGTCGTGGCCGAAGGCGCGCTCCAGGTCACTGCCCGCGAGCTGCGCAACAACGCCGCCGGCCAGGTGGGGGCAAAGGGTGACGTCGAGATCAAGGTCGACACCCTTGCCCAGCAGGGCGGCGAGTTGCTCAGCCAGGGCCACCTGAGCCTAGAAGCACGGCAGCTGGACAACCTCAGCGGCGGCCTGATTGCGGCTCGCCAAGGCATCGATGTGCGCGTCAGCGAGCGCCTGCGCAACAGCGGCGGAGAAATCTCCACCCAAGGCCAGGCTGACATCCGCGCCCAGGCCATAGCCGGACAAGCCCCCGCCGTACTGGACAACAGCCAGGCCGGCCTTATCTCGGCCGACCAGGGCCTGACCCTGACCGTCCAGCGCCTGCTCAACCACACCAAGGGCGTGCTGACCGCACGTGATCGGCTGGTGGTCCGGGGTGAAAGCCTGGACAACAGCGCCGGTGGCGTGGTCAACGGCCAGGGCAGCCTGGACCTTACCCTCCAGGGCGGGCTGGTCAACCAGCAGGGCCTGATCACCAGCACCGCCGGCCTGCACCTCGAGGCGGCCAGCCTCGACTCCAGCCAGGGAGGCGAAGTGTCCTCCAAGGGCGACCTGCGCCTGAGCGTGGCTCGCCTGATCCAGCAGCAGGGGCGCCTGATCGGCGAAGCCGCCGTGCACCTGGACCTGCAAGACGGCGACCTGGACAACCGCGGCGGCCTGCTCAGTGCCAAAGGGCCGCTCACCCTCGAACGCCTTGCCAGGCTGGACAACCGGGGAGGCGAGCTGTCCAGCCGCCAGGGTTACAACCTGAAGGCGCAGGCCATCGACAACGGCGACCAGGGCAAGCTGATCAGCACGGGCCAGCTCGACATCGACCTGGGGCAAGGCGCGCTGCGCAATGCCGGAGCCGGACTGGTCTCCGGCTGGAAAGGACTGACGGTCAGGGCCGGCAGCCTCGACAACCGCAGCCAGGGCACCCTGTCCAGCCGTGATGGCGACCTGCAGATCACCCTGAGCGGCGCGCTGGACAACCGCGATGCCGGTGCCCTGGTCGGCAAGGGCGCGCTCTCGGTCGACGCACAGCGCCTGGACAACCGCACAGGGGGCGTCGTCTCCAGCGTGGGCGACCTGAGCCTCACGCTCGCCGATACCCTCGACAACCGCACCGGCCAGATCAGCAGCCAACAGGCGGCCAGCATCCACGCCAACCGCCTGGACAACAGCGCGGGTGAGCTGACCAGCAAAGCCGCGATGACCCTCACCCTGACCGGGCAGTTGATCAACGCGCAAAAGGCCCGCCTGGCCAGTGGCGGCCCGCTGGTGCTCCAGGCTGCCGCCCTCGACAACCGCGGGGGCAGCCTGATCAGCCAGCAGCTGATGAAGCTGACCACCGGCGACCTGAACAACGCCGGTGGCACCCTGGCAGCTCGCAATGGCCTGGAACTGCTGCTCAGCGGCGTGCTGGACAACAGCGCCGATGGCCTGGTGCACAGCCAGCAAGGTCTCATCGACCTGCAGGCGCAACGCCTCGACAACGAGGGCGGCAACCTCAGTGGCCAACAGGGCGTGGTCGCCAGACTGGAGGGCGCGCTGAACAACCGCAGTGGCCGCCTCGAAACCACACAAGGCGACCTGGACCTGCGTAGCACAGGCGACCTGGACAACCACGGTGGCGTCCTCAACAGCCTGCAGGGCGGGCTGACCGTCACCAGTGGCGGAGCGTTCGACAACGCCTCGGGCACCGCCCAGGCGCAAGCCGTGACCGTCACCGCCAAGGCCCTGGGCAACCAGGGTGGGCATCTCTCTGCACTCAGCGGCGAAACCCGCATCGACCTGGGCACTGGCACCCTCCAGAACCAGGGGGGCGGCCTCTACGCCCACCAACTGCTGAACGTGATCGCCGGCGATTTCGACAACCGGGCCGACAGCGGAGGCGAGGGCGGCAAGGTGGCCGCCGAGCGCATCGACTTCACCCTGTCCGGCGCCCTGCGCAACGGCAACGGCCTGCTCGAAAGCAGCAGCACCCTGCGCCTTGCCGCCGCTCGCATCGACAACCAGTACGGCCGCCTGCGGGCACTGGGCCAGGCAGGGAGCACCCGGATCCTCGGTAGCGCGCTGGACAACCGCAACGGCACCCTGGAAACCGCCAACGCCGAACTGGCGCTGGACGTCGATGACCTCTACGGCACCGGCGGCAGCATCGTCCACACCGGTGCCGGGCGTTTCGGCCTCAGCACTGCCCAGGTCATGGGCGGCGGGGGCAACCTCAGCACCCAGGGCAGGCTGAACCTCAGCGCCAGCAACTGGACCAACAGCGGCGTGCTGGAGGCGGACCAACTGGTCCTCGACATCGGCACCTTCACCCAGACCGCCAGCGGCAAGCTGGTTGCACGGCAGTCCTTCAGCGGCAGCGGGGAGAACTGGACCAACCACGGCGTGCTCGCCAGTGACGGCAGCTTCACACTCAACCTGAGCGGCGCCTACACCGGCCAGGGACAGCTCTCCAGCCTGGGCGAGCTGACCCTGAACACGGGCAGCCTCGATATCGCCAGCAGCGCCCGGATCGCAGGGGGCGCGGCCAGCACCCTCACCGTCAGCGGACTGCTGGCCAACCAGGGACGCATCACTTCTGCCGGCAGCCTGACGGCCCGCGCCGGCACCCTCGACAACTACGGCACCCTCGGCAGCGCCGGCCTGTTGCGCCTCGAGACGCCATCGCTGCTCAACGAAAAAGGCTTGATCTTCAGCGGCGACGACATGGCGTTGCGGGTCAAGCGCTTCACCAACCGCTATGCCGACGTGTACAGCCTGGGTCGACTGGACGTCGCGCTCGACGACGCCGGAGCCTGGGCGAGCAGCGTCAGCAACTTGTCCGGCAACCTGGAAAGTCAGAGCGACCTCGTTCTTCGTGCATCGACCCTGGAAAACCAGCGCGACGTCCTGAACATCGATAACAAGGGGGTCTATACCGCACGTGTCACGGAGCTGCCGTGTAGCAGGCAATACGTTGGCGACTGCAAGGGGGGGAACCGTAACGGCATTTTCCAGGTCGTCCAGCGTGACAAGCTCGAGGTATCGGGCAGCGCTGCTTCCAACATTACCGCCGGGCGTAACCTGGTCATCAATGGCGGCGAATTACTGAATAAGGCCAGCAACATCGCTGCTGGTGATGGCCTGAACATCGAGGTCGCCAACCTCAGCAATGTGGGGATCGTTGGGGGTGAAACTCAGACCACCCGCACCTTCGTTACAGCCCGTAAAACGTTGGGCGGACACATAGGCAGGGCGAATGAAATCACCCAGAAATACTGGTTCGAGAGCCCAGGGTACAACCCGAACGATATAGGCGGCCTGCAAGGTGCAGTCAGCAACTTCATTTCCCGAACCGAGAGTGAAATCTACAGCCTTGGCAAGACTGAACAGCTTTCCACGGGGGACCAGAGTTACGCCGCTGTAATCCAGGCCGGCGGCGGAAAGGTGGAGGTGCGCACCGGTAATAACTTCGATAGCAGCGTGATTCGCCCCGGCTACACCTACATCGGCGGCGGCAAGCGCACTGATACCAGCGCACCGGGATCGCAAGTCTCGACTGTTGTCACCTTTAATCCTCAACTGCCGCCGGACCTGCAACAGTTGCAGGTCAACCCCCTGACATTGCCCGGCTTCAGCCTGCCACAAGGTGATAACGGGCTGTTCCGCCTGAACACCCAGGCAGCCAATGACGATGGCGCCAGCCAGGCGAAAAGCCTCGCCAACAGCGGCGCCTGGCAGGTGCAGGGCAGCCAGGTTGCGGGTAGCACCCCGGCGGATACCGGCACACGAGCACCCTCGGGGGTTGGCCAGGTCTCCATGGGCGAGGTGCCCGTCAAGGGCCACAAGTACCTGATCGAAACCAACCCGGCTTTCGCTGATCTGACGCGCTTCCTCAACTCCGACTACCTGCTGGGCAAGCTGGGATACGATCCGGACAAGGCCCAGAAGCGCCTGGGCGATGGCCTTTACGAACAGCGATTGATCCGCGAGGCAGTGGTGGCTCGTACGGGCCAGCGTTACCTCGCCGGTCTAGGCAGTGATGAAGCACTGTTCCGCTACCTGATGGACAACGCCATCGCCAGCAAGCAGGCCCTCAACCTCGCCCTGGGCGTGAGCCTGAGTGCCGAGCAGGTCGCGGCCCTGACCCACGACATCGTGTGGATGGAAGAGCACGAAGTACAGGGCGAGAAGGTCCTGGTGCCGGTGCTCTACCTGGCCCAGGCGCAAGGCCGCGTGGCACCTAATGGCGCCCTTATCCAGGGCCGTGATGTCACCCTCATCAGCGGCGGCAGCCTGAACAACCAGGGCACCCTGAAGGCCAGCCAGAACCTCAGTGCCAGTGCCGTCAACCTCACCAACAGCGGATCGATGCAGGCCGGTGAGCGCCTGAGCCTGCTGGCCACCGAGAGCATCCGCAATGCCCAGGGCGGGATCATCGCCGGGCGTGATGTCTTGGTGAAAGCCCTGAGCGGCGACCTCACCAATGAGCGCAGCATCACTGACCACCAAAGCGCCGTGGGCGATCAGCGCTGGCGTGCGAGTTTTGCCGACAGTGCTGCTCGCATCGAAGCACTCAACCGCCTGGAGATCAGCGCTGGCCGAGACGTCAGGAACTTGGGGGGCGCGCTAGATAGCCGTGGAGACCTGGCGATCCAGGCAGGGCGTGACGTCGCCATAAGCTCGGTTGAACTCAACCGCGAACGCATAAACGGCACGCGATCGGCGACCCGCAGTACCACACAACTGGGGGCTGCAGTCAGCGCTGGGCGTGACCTGAGTGTGACTGCAGGGAATGACCTGAATGTGGTCGCCAGCGCCGTTCGTTCAGACCGTGACCTCAGCCTCTCCGCCGTACGCGACGTGACCATAGCCTCGGCAGCAGACGAGCAGCACCGTTACAGCAAGTCCAAGAAAGTCACCAGCCAGCAGGATAGCGTGACCCAGGTGGGCAGTGAGCTCAGTGCCGGCGGCGACCTGTCGGTGAAGGCTGGCGAAGACCTGCGCGTCGTCGCCAGCCAGCTCAAGGCCGAAGACGAGGCCTACCTGTACGCCGGCGGCGATCTCGAGCTGCTGGCTGCACAGAACAGCTCCTATGCCTCCTACTACTCGCGCAAGAAAAAGGGCGGTGCATTCTCCAGTTCCACCAAGACGCGTTATAGCGTCGATGCCACCAGCGAGGCCCAGGGGAGCCTGGTCAGTGCCAACACCGTGGACCTGCGCGCCCAGAACGACATACGTGTCCACGGCAGTGACGTGGTGTCGACGGAGCGCACATCCCTGCAGGCCGGCCGCGATGTCGATGTTCGCGGCGTTACCGAAAGCCATTATCAGGAGCGCTACGAACAAAAGAAAAAGTCCGGCCTGATGAGCAGCGGCGGTATCGGCATCACGCTGGGTTCCTCAAGCCTCAAGGGCAGCCAGCAGAGCACCGTCGAAACCACCCGGGCCAGCACGGTTGGCAGCGTACAGGGGGACGTGGAAATCCAGGCCGGCAAGGCCTTGGGCGTCACAGGCTCGGACGTGGTTGCGGGTCGTGACATCCGTCTGACCGGACAGGAAGTGTCGATCAGCGCCGCCGAGAACCACAGCCGCAGCGAGCAGCGCCAGGAAAGCAAAAAAAGCGGCCTGACCCTGGCCCTCTCCGGTGCAGTGGGTGCCGCCGTCAATACCGCCTATGAAACTGCACAGGCTGCGCGTGATTCCGAGCAGTCTGGCGATAGCCGCATGGCAGCCCTGCAGGGCGTCAAGGCCGGCTTGAGCGGTTATCAGGCCTGGCAGGCGGCTGAGCAAGGCGGTATGACCGCCGACAACGCTAGCCAGTTCGTGGGTATCAGCCTGTCGCTGGGTACCCAGAAGTCCAGCTCCAAGCAGGTCCTGGAACAACAGGTCAGCCAGGGTAGCAATGTCAATGCCGGGCGGGACCTGAGCATTCAGGCCCGGGGTGTGGAAGGTCAGGGCGGTGACCTGAACGTGGCCGGCAGCGGCCTCAAGGCAGGGCGTGACCTGACGCTCGATGCAGCCCGGGACATCAACCTTGAAGCCGCCGCGAATACCCAGAAGCTCACCGGCTCCAACAAAAGCAGTGGCGGCAACGTCGGCATCAGCCTGGGGGTCAGCGATAGCGGCGCCGGCTTGAGCATCTTCGCTAACGCCAACATGGGCCGCGGCATGGAAAAGGGCAGCGGCACCACCTGGGAAGAAGCGAAGCTGGATGCAGGAAACCAGGTCAAGCTCAGCAGTGGGCGTGACGCCACCCTGCAGGGCGCCCAGGTTAACGGTGAGCGCATCGTGGCCGATATCGGCCGCGACCTGACCCTGCAAAGCTTGCAGGACAGTGACCGTTTCGACGCCAAGCAACAGAACGTCAGCGCGGGCGGCAGCTTCACCTTCGGGACCATGACGGGGAGCGGCTACATCAGCGCCAGCCAGAGCAAACTGAAGTCGCGCTATGACAGCGTCCAGGAGCAGACAGGCCTGTTCGCGGGCCAGGGCGGTTACCAGATCGATGTTGGCCAGCACACCCAACTGGATGGGGCGGTCATCGGCAGTACTGCCGAGGCCGAAAAGAACCGCCTGAGCACCGGCACCCTGGGTTGGAGCGACATTCGCAACAAAGCGGAGTTCAGCAGCCAGCAGCAAAGCGTCGGGATCAGCAGCAGCGGCTCTGCCGGCCAGCAGTTCCTCGGCAACATGGCCAGCGGGCTTGTCAGCGGGCTGAGCCGCAACGGCGAGGACAGCAGCAGCACCCGCGCAGCCGTATCGGAAGGTCAGATCGACATCCGCGACACAGAGAACCAGCAGCAGGATGTCGCCAGTCTCAACCGTGATGTCGAACATGCCCACCAGGCCCTGAGCCCGATCTTCGACAAAGAGAAGGAGCAGCGCCGCCTGCGGGAGGTCCAGGCCATCGCCGAGATTGGCAGCCAGGTCATGGACATTGTTCGTACCGAAGGGCAGATCAAGGCCACGCGTGAAGGCAAGGAGGCGCTGGAGCGCCAGGGCATCCGCCAGCCGGGCGCAGGTGCCAGCGCAGACGAGCGCAAGGCCTACCAGGATGCGCTCGTAAACAGCCAGGCCTACAAGGACGCCATGGCCCCCTACGGGACGGGTGGCGACTACCAGCGTGCCGCCCAGGCCGTGACGGCGGCCTTGCAAGGGCTGGCCGGAGGCAATATCAGCGCTGCCGTAGCGGGAGCTGCCGCCCCCTACGTCGCCCAGACCATCAAGCAGGCTACAGGCGACAACGACAACGCCCGACTCATGGCCCATGCCGTACTGGCCGCCGTGGTGGCCAAGGCCCAGGGTAACTCAGTCGCCGCCGGCGCCGCTGGCGCAGTCAGTGGCGAGCTGATGGCCGACCTCATCGCCAAGAAGTTGTACAGCGGCACCCCCGTAAAAGACCTGAACGAAGAGCAGAGGCAGACGATATCGGCCCTGTCCACGCTGGCCGCCGGCCTGGCCGGGGCCGCCGTGGGGGGCGATGCCGCGAATGCAGTCGCGGGGGCTCAAGGTGGGCGTAACGTTGTCGAAAACAATGCCTTGAGTGACTTGGTAGATGCTCAGGCTCAGGGCAAGACTCCTCAGCAGATCGCGGCAGAGCGTGTCAACGCAGAGAATGAGCGCTACAGGAAGGAAAACTGTGCAGGCCTCAACTCAGAAGCATGCGCAGTCAAGATGTACACTGAGCGCCGCGAAGAGCTCAACGGCATCCTGTCTTTTGGCATGGATTTCGTGCCTGTGGTCGGGGATATCAAGGGGGTCGCGGAAGCAGAAAGCGCTCTTGATTATCTGGCAGCAGCAATCGGTCTCATACCGATGGCAGGAGACGCTGCAGGGAAGATCATAAAAAATGCAGAGCGGGCGCTGGAAGCGGGCGATATTAAAACCGCTTCAGAGCTCATAAATAAAGCCAGTCATGAAATAGATGGCGTATACAAAGGCTCAAAAGGTAACGCCAACGTCCCAAGACTCACCATAAGGGATCATTACGATCACCACTTAAATATGGTGGATGACATCAAGGAGCAGCTTTCATCTCAAGGATACAGAGTTAGTAAGAAGGAAATATCGTTTGGTAGTTCCTGTGGTGCAGGGCGTTGTAGGCCAGATATTGTGGCTGAAGCGCCTGATGGAACTATTAGAATTATTGAGGTTAAGACGGGAAATGCAGATCTGAGTATTCGCCAGTCAGAAATTTTTCCTCAAATTAGAGACGGTAGTTCAATTCCAAGAGGAAAAGTAGCTGAAAGCTTTGGCCTTACTCCCGGCGTGCCGTTGAAGGATCAAGGTTATCCCAATGGTATTCCTATAGAAATAATCAACTTCCCCGGTGCTAGGTGATGAAAGAAAGCGAATTTGTTTCAATTATGAAGCAGCAAGGTTGGACTTGTAAGAAGGATGAGGTGGGTGACTATTTTTGCATAATTGCTGTTGGTGATATTCAAATTCATGTCATTCCATTTATAGGTAAGCGAGCAGACCATTTTAGGGTCTCGCTTGACCCTTCCATTTCATCAAGAGAGTTCTCCGAGGCTGTCGGATTTATTTGTGGGAAGAGTGGATATTATTCTCCGGTCATTCTTAGTAATGAACCTCCTAAAAAATTAGCTAGTCTTTCTGCTGAAGATATACTGCAACTCGCTGATGAAGCTATATCATGGGCTCGGTCTCAAAGCTTGGAGGATGGGCTAACGACTTATAGGGGGCTGCCAACTAATGCCAAAGGTGCAATGCCACTTAGGCATCTAGCTGCCTTAGCGATAGCCGGGGATGTTGAACGATTAGAAGGTTACAAGCAGAGCTTTGCTGAAGGAGATAGGCTCGGATTTGTACCGTATATCACTGTCGATATGGTTGATCGAGCGATCTTGATAGCAAGAAAATATAAAAAATGATTAGCCATAAATAGCCCCGGAAATGCCGGGGCTATTTGTTTCACTCCGCCGTGATCACCAAACAGCCCTGCATCACCTGGATGCGTATCCGTTCGTTGACCTCGAAGCCGGCTCATTGCAGCCATTAGCCGCATAAGAGCGGCGTCGAGTTTGAGAAGCAAGTGGTGGAAGCGTTTGACCATGTGGGCGGAGTGAAGAACACTACGCCTGTGACGGTTTCGGTCAACGGCGTTCAGGTAACAACGATTCCGGATATGTGGGGGAAGTCCCTTGGTGGGATTTTGGAAGCTAAGAATGTCAAAAATCTTTCAATGTCGCACCAATTGCGAGCGTAGATTCAACATGCTAGCGAAACAGGCCAGTCCTTAAATCTTGTTGTAAGTCCTAGAGCAATCAATGTTTCTGGTGAACTTATCAGGCAGGGACGAATGATCGGTGGTGATGTTTATAGATACAATCCTGCTACTGGTGAGTTGATGAAATTCTAATGCCATGAAGCCATATATTCAGATTTCAGTTAGAAGCAAAATCGAAACGGTTGGCTGGGACGTTGGTAGCCAGCTACTTGAGTCTTTATACTTGAATGACGGTCTGCTTACGCCAGAGTTTGTTTCGCACAATGCGGACAAAATAACTGAGGTTTTTGAAGGTAAGGAGCAAGCGGAAAGGCTCTGGGCGGAGAAGGCCTCTATAGGCGCTAATGGAAGTCTTTCGGATTTTTTTCTTGATTTTTCTTGGAAAAGGAAGAAATCTTTTAGTCCTCTGGTCGCATCAGTCATATGTTTCGAAATATTCGAAATCAAATCATACCGGCAGATATATATCTGAATTCTGTATTTAGCGAGAAAATTGATTGGTATCAGCTCTTTAAAGTCTGGTGTGAAATATTCCCTCCCCAACTCGGTATGCTGCACTACTTTACGGAGTCGGAGCTATTGCCTCACCAGGTGAATGGAAGCTTCCAGATTGGTTCGTTCAATGTGGCACTGAAGCCGAATGTGCCAAATATTGGTTGGGCGATGTTCTACGGGAGTGAATTTGCCGAGAAGGTCGATGCAGACCGGATTGCCAGTGCCGGTTTCCCTATTGGAAAGATGGGCGACGGATACTTGGTAAAGGTCACTGAGAACATTCGAGAAGTCCGTGATGACTTCCCGCTATTTTCTCGCCGACGTGCCGAGCTTAAAAAGTTGTTTCCCGAAGGATTCTTCCTGATTCAGGACGAACCCGCCAGTGAAAAACCCAGCTCGTGAGTTGGGGTTTTTCTCTCTCCGCCGTAATCACAAACAGCCCTGTATTACCTATGTGCGTATCCGTTAGTTGACCTCGACAATAGCAGAGGCTACGTGAAGCTTGAATTGCCATGCGAATAATTCAGAACTGGCTAGTCAGTATTCAAAAGCGTTTACAGAAGCGGGTGTTGAAAATTTTAAGTTTGTGATTACTCCAGTGAAAAATTGAGGTTGCGTAATGAGTGATCAATTTGAAGAATTAGAGCGGATACTTGGTGGAAAGCTGGAAAGAGCAGATGCCAGAACTGTTCCAGGAACTGATGATGTAGCTACTCGAGAGGCTATTTATTTCTCTGATGATGGGAGGAATAAATTAAAAAAGCAGTTTAAGAACATAACCTGCTTTACTGAATCGCCAAATGCAACTTGTGGTGGTATCAATGAGGCTGGGTGCGATATTACACCCCCAGGTGGCCCCCTTTTTCATGCAGCCATATATCACGGCGATCTTGCTGGTTGGCGAAAGGACATGGAGGAGGGCGGCAAGGGGCTTGGATTACTCCTTGCTCGAATAGAGGGTGATAAGTTTGTTATTTCGGATGGGCGCTCATTTTTGCTCTCAGAATGCAAGATAGAATTCACCTGAAAATAACGGGGCAGATTACTTTTGTTGGTCTTGGCTTATGAGGTTCAATGGGAGGAGCTCTGAGAGGTTTGCTTTGAAAAAACCGGTAGGTTTGGGATGTCTAATAAGGTAAATATTTGTTAGTTCTCTGGATGGGATGTGGGTGTGGGTGGTGAGATTTATCAAGGATTGGTGAGGTTTTGGTTGCGATCTCTCCTACTGATGCCGAAGTAGAGCTGGTAGAGAGCGAATTTTCTCCAGAGGGGGATGTCGCTGGCCTGCCCGGGTGACAGCATGAATCGGAGAGGTATCCCGTTGGCATCGCAGATCAGGTGAATCTTGGTGGGTTAGGCCGCCTCGGCTACGTCCCAATGCATGATCTACCGGTTCTTCTGGCTCCCCTTTTTCCCGGCGCCAGAAGAGGCTCGGGTTGCACGCACCGCGGTGGAGTCGATCATCCACGTATCCAGGTCGATCAGGCCTTCCTGATTCAACCGGACGTGCAATCGCTCAAGTACTCGGTTAAACGTGCCGTCGTCTCGCCAGTCACGGAACCGTTGATAAACCGTCGACCACGGGCCGAAACGTTCCGGCAGATCACGCCAGGCGGCTCCGGAGCAGAGGATCCAAAAGATGCCGTTGAGCACCAGCCGATCATCACTTCGAGGTCGGCCCATCTTCTGTTCCGGGGCAACCAGATCCTTGATCAACTCCCAGCCCGCATCTGGGAGTTCGTAGCGCCTTGCCATGTGGGGCCTCCAGTCAATCATGGTGGCGATTCTACCTGTACCGACTTTTCGTACAGAACCTAGGTTCTGTACGAAAATGCTGGCGTAAGCATCGCTGCGTACAAGCCAGGGTGACCGTTGCGGTAAAGTTCTTGGCAACTTTTCGTAACGGGTGCCGAGTCTTCGGTTCTCTTTTGGCCAGCCAAAAATCCGCTCGATGATGTCGCGCTGCTGACAGCCAATCATGGCGGCAAGTCTACTTGTCCGAATTCTCGTACAGGGCCTCAGAAATGAAAGAGGTAGAGGCTATTTCCATCCTTGAAAAGAATGGTTGGAGTTACGGGGCTGATGAAGTAGGGGGCCGCTCTTGCACTTTTTATGATGTGGCTGCATTTGATACGCAGATATCAATTGAAATCTTCAAGTCTGCGAGCTATGAAGGGTAGAGAAATTTGCGACCAAATATTTATTAGGGGCTATTCAAAAAGGTCAAGTGAAAGCGACAGGTTTTACTGCTAAGCAGCTTCAGCAGATTAACGCAGGGGCAAAGTAAATTGATGGCTATACGTGGCATCATCATCAGGATAGTGGGCGAATGCAGTTAGTCCCTGAACTGATTCATTCAAAGACGGGGCATATCGGTGGCGAAGCCATGGGAGGTGGGATGTGAGTCTGAATGATACTGGATGTTTCGGCGATGAGTTGATGGCATTTGTTATCACCTGTCTTTTTTGTGGGGCTATAAGCAGGGATGAGCTTAATACGTGGTGTGTGCAAGCACTATTGCTAGATGATGCCCCTATGTTTCTGTATGACTTAATGGATTTTTATGACGAAATTTTTAAGATCTATCAGGTAGTTGGCTATGTACCTCACTGGGAGCATGAGGAAGACGACGAGTATGCTTTATATGGTATTGCTATTCGTCGAGGATTTGAACCTTACAATATGCCTTTGGCGCCAGATAAAGCGCTTGCGTATCTTGAGGCGAGGCCAGATATTGAGCGATTGTTTGGTCAGGTTTTTGATTTTATCAAGCTGTAAGTTGGGGCGAAAGAGGTTGCAGGTAGCGCTACGACGGTTGGGACGAAAGTTGGCCGAAAGACTAGTCTAGCTCCCGAAATAAAACAGCATTCAGATGGAAGCTATCGAGCCCCTGATGGAAAGTTTGCAAGCCCGACCGGCGTATCTCCCCCGGGGACAGTCAAGGCAAATGAGTTTGCAAAACATTTAGAATCAAATGGAATGGAAGTTGTCGGTGCTGAGATGGTTGTTAAAGGTCCTCTTGGCGATCATAGATATGAAATTGTGGTGCGTGACATAAACGGCAAATTACACGGTATTGAGGTGAAAAGTGGAGTCGCTAACAAGACCAGCTATCAAGAGTTTACCGATTATTTTGTCATTGAGCTTGGGGCGCAAGGGAAAAGGGCGGCTAAATGGCAAGGTCATCGAAAGCGCTACAACAGTCTATGTGCCGTGATGGTGAAAAATAATGAAACTTAAAGCCGAAAACAGCTCTGTAATATTTGGCGTTGATCAGGCGAGGCTTATAAAAACGCTAAGAAAATTAAAAAGCTACGGGCCTAGTTCATTCGCATGCATAACAGATGAAGATGGCAACTATGTGCAAGTTGCTGGGGGTAGGGTTACATGTTTTATTGAAAGATATGACGCTAAAAGCAAAAAACTTTTTAGGGGTTATCATTCGAATTCCAGCACAAATTTTGAGGATGGAACTGCTCTTTCATTTGGTGCGGGTAGTGTTAGGTTAAAAAAAGATGAGTGGTTTAATATCGATGATGTAATTGAGGTTTTTTTGCTATTTCATAAGGGGCGGAAATTGCCAGAAGACATTTGTTGGCGTGAGATAGATGTTTTAAATGAGAAATAGTGGTTTGACGTTCGCGGAGGCTGAGTGCAACACGGTTATTGAATTGAAGCAGGAGAATACATGCTGCATGCCTATGGCTTTCTGCGTTACCTTGCCCAGACTTCGATAGGACATTTCAAGTCGAATCGCTTACGTGGCGCATATTCAGTTGCAAGGCGATGACCTCCAGTTCTTCCGGTCCGTGAACCGACAAGTCTTTGCCCTTGGGCAGGTACTGGCTGAACAGGTCGTCAATCTTTTCGTAGCTGCCGCTCTGTCAAGTGCTATGTAGGTGTAAGTGCTCCATAAACCCCTCCTCCTGCTGTCAGATCCTTGCGTTCATAGCGGCGAGGCTGGTTTGTGGTTACATGGCAGCAGCGCTTCGTAGTCCTTAATGCTCTGTGCCCGCTGGCAATCGTTCAAGGGGTGTGGCGCCGCCAGGCGTAAAGCTTGGCCGTTGGCCTTGGCGGTTTTGATCAGGCTGTGGTTTGCGCGCTGGCGGTGGCGCTATTGAAGTGTCGCTGAGCAGCCGCTTCTTGCGCCCAATGGCGAAGGGCGAATGGCGTTTCGGCGCAGGCATTGAGCTGTTCGAGCAGTGATTGGCTGCGTTGCTGGCGGGCGATCAGGCGCTCGGCATCATTGGTCTCTTTCAGGTTGCGTTCGATGCCGTAGAGGTTGTTTGTGAGGCTAAGGGCTATGTCGGCCAGTTCAATCTACCCTTTGGGCTGAACCTTTTGCGCTTCGATGAATTTGTACCGGGCGAGACTTAGTATCGGCGCCTATTATGAGTCTTCATACCGAAGAAGTACTGGTGGCCCTTCTTCGTCAGTTACATCGGGATCACGCTTGTGTTCCCGATTCTTGATCGAACCCGGCGCATGGATGATCGTGGCATCGACGATGGTGCCTTAGCGCAACGATAACCCGCACCCCGTTGGATCCCTGCAGCCAATCGGCGCTGCTCCAACAGACGGCGGAACTCATGATCGTCGTGTCTTTCGGGATGCTTCTCTGAGTCATCAACAGTAGAGTAGTTGACGCAGTGCGGTGATCTCATACAGTGCTTCCTTCATGGTCAGCTCACTAAGAGCAAGCCACTAATTAAAAGTCGGGCATGATTGAGTAAAACTTCAGATCGGTTAAGGGCTTGCGCATGATGTGAAGTTGCCTTGAAGTGAGTTGATGTGGTTTTTTGGGGGGGCAAAAAATGCAAGAGCTAGAAGTTGGGGCGAGTTCTGTCTTTCAGGGAAAGCTTGAGGTTTTGTAATTTAATCAGGTGTGGTGGTCTAGCTTTTTAGAGGGTTGGTGTATGGGTAAAAGGCTGGTGGAGTCCGCGGCAGATGTGGTTTTTCCTATCTTTGAGGGTGAAGGTTTCTATAAAAATAGAGATGGATTTTATAGGGGGCGTAAGGAGTTTTTTGATTTTTTGTCAGTTCAATTGAGGAGTGATGGGGCGGCTGTTGCGCTGAATGCAGGGGTTCAGCCTGTTTTTTTAATTGATTCTAGTTCTCCTGATAGTGATTTTATACCTGGGATTTCGGAGGTTGATTGCTTCATTAGGAAAAGATTGACGCCCGAAGGTTCAGCCGATTACTGGTTTTCGGTCCACTTGCCGCATCCGCAAATTATTGAAGAGGTCAGATCTGTTTTTTATGAGTGTGGCCTTCCTTTTTTCAGATTTTTTGAGACTCTTTCGGGGGTTGGTGAGGTGTTGAGTGTTGAGAGTATTGAGGGGGGCAAGTTGCCAGAATTTCTTTCAATGATGACTAGATCTCGCTTGGCTTTGCTGTGTGCGAAAATAAATATCGAACTTAACAGGCCTAAGCTTGCCAAAGAGGCGGCTGAGTATGGCCTTTCAGTATGTGGAATGGCTGTTAGTTTGAAGCGAGAATTAAAAAATATACTTTCGATATCCTAGGGATGGTCTGTAATAATTGAATCGTCCCCTGGTTTCGTAGACACCATCTAGGGATGGTCTGAAGTAGTCCGATATTTTTGGCCGACTTCAGTACCTGCTGTTTTTTGAAAGCAGGGGTCGACCAAAAAAACGACCAAATCACCCGCTCACTTCTGTGTTTTTAGCCGCCGCGGGCACCTCTCGGCGGCCATGCCCTGGAGGGTGTGCAGAAAATTTGTGTAACCTGGGTTGGGGTTGCTGCTTACATCCGGGAGTTCGTAGCGCCTTGCCATGTGGGCCTCCAGCCAATCATGGTGGCGATTCTACCTGTACCGACTTTTCGTACAGAACCTAAGTAATGAATTGGCCTGGGTTGAGGCTCAGCATAGTAAAGGGCTTTTTGATTATTCTGCTTGTGATGGCACGAAGGATTTCATGAATACAGATGGAATTCCTCTCGGCAAGTACACTACCCAAGTAGTAGGGGGGGGAGCGTTTATGGTGGCGCTACTTTGTGTACTGGAACGGTAGGTTTGGGGTGTGCGCTTGGTGGTGGTTCTCTGGTGGTTCTCTGGTGGTTCTCTGGTGGTCTTCGGTGCAGGTAATGTTACAGAGGGATCAACGGGATTTTATATGCATTTTTCTGGCGAAGGCAGTGCGTTTAATCCAGTAAAGACGGCTTTCAATAAAATTCCGGGAGGGTATGGGCTAGTTCTATATATTGGGGTGGATTTAGCAACATCGGTAGGGATGGGCTTTGTAAAAGTTCCCTTAGCTATGGGTAAGGCAGACGGATTGAATCGGCCAAATTCAACATTTGGAGTTATGGTTTCTCGTATGGATAATAATTACTTTTTGCCTTTGACATATAAATCTACTCCGTATGGTGCTGCTGGTGCTATTTATTTGCTTGGTGTTGGCGGTAAAGGATGCGATTTTGGGGTAAAATTATTAATGGTCAAGAAAATGAAAATTAATTTAAATCTAACGAGAGCTGTTTTGTGGTTTACTACGGTAGTGGTGGTGCTTTTTGTTTGGTTGTTTATTGTATTTTGTGTTTGTGGGATTTTAATGTCGGTTTTTCAGGTGAAAGATAGTTTGGTTTTAATGGTTCATGCTTTTTTTTCTGCTCCTCTTTCTGTTGTGTGTACTGTGTTTTTTGTTGTTAAAAAGCGTGAAATGTTTTCGGCTATAATAGACGCTAATGTTGGTCGGTAATGTGTTTTGGTAAAGGAAAGGAGGCGGACTCCGAGGGGGTTCGCAAATTTACTTTAGTGCCTGAGCTTGTCTATGAGTGTCGTCATGTCACAATAGTTTCCTCTTTGCGAGTGCCGAGTATTAAAGCTCCTTAAGAACGCCGCCGGTCGGCAAAAAGCCTGCGTAGCCCAGCGCATAAAAGAAATAACTTAAAAAATCTAAGGGTGGTCTGAAGTAGCCCTGTATTTCCGGTCGACTTCAACCATCGTTTTTTTGAGATGAGCAAACTGTTCAAAAATAAGCTGCCGGACGGAAGAATTAGAGTTTAGTCGCCTTCGACACTAAAAACAGCCAGGGTGGACGGAATTCCATGATGAAAATTAATGCGCTTAATGAGTTTTTTGGTTTGTCCCGCTACGAGTTATGGAAGTCTGGTTGGGATAATAAGAGTCAGGTTGATGAATATTCATATATAAGTGATCAATGTAATCCAGAGGATGTGTTGCTGTCTTGTAGGATTTTTTTTCCCGATTTCGTTGTTGTGGAGAATGGTGTTTTTCTAGAGAGGAATTATAACAGCGATGCGTTTTTATCTTGGCTTGAGATATTTGGTGGCGACCTGCATGCCGTTGAAAGGATGATCAATCATACTCATTTATATGATTTGTTCGATGGGTGCGTGGAGGAGGTGGATGATAGAGTTTTTGAACAGCTAGCCGAGGTTCTTGTGTTTTTGTGGAAATTGATTTTGGAAAATAAATTTCCTGATAGAAGGTTTGATGTGAAAATATCAAATTCGGAACAGGAGTATGGGCCGGTGGTTACATTTTGTCAGGCGAATTGCTAGTTTGCTTCATCCGTCATCAGGACAAGCCAGCGACATTACCCATGCACAGCCCTTCTGTTGGATGTTATATGAAGGATATGGCGGAAATTAATAAGAAAGTTCGTGAGGGTCTGGGGAGTGGTGATGTTGTGCTTCTGCTTCACGGGCTAGGCTTTTCAATCACTGAAAGCATAAGATTCTTGGTTGAAGAATATGGTTGCACTCTTGCTGATGCAAAGCGATTTGTATCGGAGAGCCCTGTTTGGAAGCCGGTTGTGGATGCATCAATACCGCTGCACAGAGAAATAGTTGAGTGCCTCGGCAAGGGAAAAGTTTAGAAAGCTCTGGGTCAAGTCAGTGCAGCCAGCTGATTGGATACTGAGCTTCTTCTTTAGTCCGACCTTTGCTGCAGAAATGTGGCTGTTGACCGGGTCTCTGCGTTTAAGGCACATCTCTCCTGTTAGCGAGCAACTCTCAATAGGCTATCCCAAGATTTGGCAGGGGTGGTGCATGATAAGTGGTATGGGTAATGGTGCAATTTTTTGATCTGGCTCAATATTTTGTAGTGGCTATTGATTTTGTGCTGTTTTGGGTTTTGTGGCTTCTATTTTTGAGTAGTGCTCGGCTTTTGAGACTCCTTGTCCGGTGAGTCGGGGGGCGATTTCTGTGATTAAGGCTTTTGATTAGAATTCACTTGGTGGTTCGGTGAGTGATGGGAGTAGTTGAGGTGTGTCTGGATGCTCTTGAAATAAGAAATTGGATTTCTGAGAAGCTTATGCTTATTCGTTCGGATATCAGTAAAGAGGCTTTTTCTGATATTTCACATTATATGACGCATGGCGAGTATGAGATGGCCTTTGAGTATTTGCTGCTGGAGGTCATGGATTTGAAGTTGAATGAGAAATTTATTGGCGGTGAGGTCGTGGAGATAGCGGTTTGTTTGGGTTTGGATCGCGACTACCACTATGATGAAAATTTCTGGCAGCGGCTGAGTTCAATTTGGGGGCGGATTCTGTATAAGGTTTCAGAGTCCTGATGAAGTGCCCTGATGTTGTCGGCTTTTATGAAGTAAAACGCCCGATGTCGTGAGGCGTGAAACTGAAAAGATTATAGAGATTCGGATCGTTATGGAAGTGCGTCAGTTTGTGGGGGGGTAGATTTTTTTAGTTTGGTATGTGCTGGGGAGGCTGTGACAAATATGGGAAGTAGTGTGATCTGTGATTTATATCTTAAGCAGCCTGTGCATTCCGAATACCTTAGGTTTTTGAGTGTGTTCGATAAAGGTTTTTCCAGTGACGCCAGGATTTATGGCTCTGGCTATCTGGGTGTGAATGTGGAGCGCATCAGGCTGGTTACCTTTGTGGTCGAGTTGAGGCGTAACGGGTTTGAGGCTATGAACGTCCCTGTAGCTTATAGAGAAAATCCGAATATCAGCAGGGAAGAGGCCTTCTGTTTAGCCAAGGATTACGCCGCTCTAATGGGGCGGAGTGTGGCGTTTGAAGGGGGGCGAGTTGTCGATGATTCGCCGTTGTTCTGGGCCTTCTCAATGGTGGGGGGTTCAGAGGAAAGGGCGGGGGGAGTTGTTTGTATGGATAAGTTGGATGGTCATGTCTGGGGTGTCACTGAGTATGATGAATATATGCATGACTATTGCGGCTTACTTGTCTGAGTTCTGATTGGGGGTGGCGCTCATCGGGTTTTTATTATGTTGTCGGTGGTTCTGGGTAGGAGTTGATCCATATTGGCTGAAATGGGAAGAGTGATGGCGGCCTGATTGGGGTTCGATGATTCAGCTATATCGGCCCTCATGATCGATTGGTAATTTGTTGGAGATTTAAAGGTTCGAGGTTGGGTATTTTGCTTGGTTTTTTAAATATGGGTTTCTGTTAGATTCGGGGGGGCTATGGTGCTGTCGAGAGTCTTTGCTGGAGGTTTTAAAGCGTGGAAATTGTTTTGGATGAAGACTTTGGTGAGCTGAGGTTTGATGGGGTCTGGACGGGTTCATGCGAGGTGGTGATCTTCCAAGATCGCTCTGAGGTGGAGTTGGTTGTTCAGACGTTTGATGGTGATCCGATTTCCGAGACTCAGCGGCTTGCGTACAGGGAGTTCCTTCTTGATTCGGCCTTCATCTGCTCCTCTGTTGAGGAGGCCGTGTTCAATTACTACAACGACAGGTTGAGCGAGTTTAGGGAGTGCCTTGATGCGTGTGAGGTAAATGATAAAGCGCCTCAAGTGAGTTCGGTTGTGGATATGGGGAAGCTGGTTACCCTGATAGGCATCAAGGTCATGTATCCCCTTGATCCCGGCGTGCGTCAAATCGGCTTCATATTTGATGCAGTTTTTGACTCTCAACTGGGCGTAGGGGTATTGGTGACCAACGGCTCTGTAGAGGCCGTAGAAGTGCAAGATTTTTTGTTGAGTTAATGGCGGCGGCTCTCTTTGGTGTAGCGATTGGTAGGCGCTTTCTTCATACCTGCGATGTTGTGTTATGGCGGCTGTGAGCGGGACACCTCCGGGTGTGCCGGGTCCCAGGAGTCCCGGTCGGCCAACCTGCGTACAGCTGTCACCCATGCCTCTTGTTTGGCCGCTAACGGCGACGGCTCTAACCCTGGAAGCATCACGGCATGACTCGCGCCTCTTCTCTGTACCTCTTTCTTTGCTGCGTGGGCGCCCCCCGCAATCTCTGAAGCGGTGAAGCGTGACCGCCTGAGCACCGTCGACTGAATCCTTCACGTCTCCCCAAAGAGGCCCGGCACCATCCGGGCCTCTTCATTTCCGCAGGGTCGTTTCAGCGCCTTGTTCGTTCCCGCATTCACCAGGCGAAGGCGATCCCCACCGCCTCGTAATACCCATTCCAGACGCTCTCCACCCCGCAAGCCCCGTCCTTCCGCCGCCGTTCATGAAGATTCGATGACAAAAGTTCGGTGCCTTCGCCGGGCGCCGGTCAAGGGAGTGTGGAACGACGACGGCAAGGACAACGCCGCGCCACATCGGCCGCTACGGAAGGCGGCCACTTCGGCCCGCGGGTTTGCGGGCCCCGGCCAGGCAGTGGAGCAACGGCGATGGGGAAGATGGACGGATTCGCGAAGGTGGGGATGCAGGAGCTGGACCAGCGCCTGTCGAAGATCGTCGAGGCGGCGCGCAAGAAGCCCGTCTCGGTCTACCGCTACGGCGCGCCCTGGGTGTGGATTGTGTCCCAGGAGGACTGGCAGAGCGCGCTCAAGGAGGTGTCCAGCTACATCCCCCCGGGCCACTCGCTGGTGGTGCTCAAGCCGCAACTGGACGCGCTGCTGGAGCCGGCCCTGGAGGCGTTGCAGGGCTGGGCCCGCACACGCCAGCTGCAGGTGCCATTGCGGGCGCTGCTGCAGGCGCTGGTGCTGCAGGTGCTGTATTCGCTGCCCAGCGAGAAGCAGCTCTACGAGCAGCTCAACTACAACCTGCTGTTCCGCTGGTTCGTCGGCCTGCAACTGAACCAGCGGGTCTGGGGCTTCAGCGCCTTCGTCCGTGACCTCGGCGAGGTGCTGGACAACGCCCAGGCCGTCCGCCTGCTGGAACGGGCCATCAGCGAGGTGTTCGCGCCGTCGCTGATGAGCACACCGGAATTCACCCCGAACTTCGCCCAGCTGCACACCTGGATCGCCCGTCACGCGGCGCAGGCTCGCGCTCGCTAGGCCCGATACACCAACGACAACCATGGGTGGCCCGGCCCCAGGCACGGCCCGCCCACAGGACGGCGCACGCCAGCGTGGCGCCATTTCACGAGGGGGCTGTGTGGTTCTTCAGTCATTCAACCGGCACCTGCGCCTCGGCCGCGTGCCGTTCGCACCTTCGCTCCTGGCCCTGGCGCTGCTGGCCGGTACGGCCCGGGGCGCGGAGGAGGGCGAGGGTGATGCGCGCCGGGTCGACGTCAACGAGTACGTGGTGCGTGGCAACAGCGTGCTGCAGGCGCGGGACATCGAGGCGGCGGTCTACCCGTTCCTCGGCCCGCAACGCACCCTGGCCGACATCGAGGGCGCCCGCGACGCACTGCAGCAGCGCTACCAGGCCCTGGGCTACCAATCGGTCTTCGTCGAGCTGCCGGAGCAGCAGGTGGAGGGCGGCGTGGTCTACCTGCAGGTGAGCGAGACCCGCGTCGGCCGGGTGCGGGTGATGGGCGCCCAGCACTACTCGCCGCTGGCGGTGCGCGACGAGGTGCCGGCCCTGCAGGAAGGCCAGGTGCCGGACTTCGGCCGGGTCCAGGCCGAGCTGGCCGCTGCCAACCGCAACCCCGGGCGCCAGGTGGTGCCGGTGGTGCGCGAGGGGCGTCGGCCGGGGACCATGGACGTGGACCTGCAGGTGGAGGACAAGAACCCCTGGCAGGCCAGCATCGGCCTGAACAACGACTACAGCGCCGACACCGAGAAGCTGCGCTCGGTGGTCAGCCTCGGCTACACCAACCTCTGGCAGCGGGGCCACGCGGCCTCGCTGACCTACTTCACCGCGCCGGAGGACCGCGACAACGCCGAGGTCTGGTCCGGCAGCTACAGCGCGCCGCTGGATGCCCGCTGGACGCTGCAGCTCTCCGGCTACCAATCCGACAGCAACGTGGCCACCCTGGGCGGCAGCAACGTGCTGGGCAAGGGCCACGCCTACGGGGTGTCTCTGGCCTACGCGGTGCCGCCGGCCGGGCCCTGGGCGCACTCGCTGTCGGTGGGGGTGGAGTTCAAGGACTTCGAGGAGTCCCTGCAGTTCGGCGGCAGCCAGGACCAGGTGCCGATCCGCTACGCACCGATCACCCTCGGCTACACCGGCTACCGCTACACCGAGCGCTCGCAGTTCAGCCTCGGCCTGTCCCTGGTGGCCGGCACCCACAGCCTGCTGGGCTACGGCAGCGACGACGAGGCGTTCGACTACAAGCGCTACCGGGCCAAGCCGGGCTTTGCCCTGTTCAAGGGCGATGCCACCTACACCCTGACCTTCGGCGACGACTGGCAGAGCCA
>Ga0247725_1000626_pt1 | contig 23095 bp, 21 predicted proteins | sample OKSTACKMCFT3sol_FD_183021 | JGI IMG/M metagenome (GOLD analysis project Ga0247725, IMG submission 183021) | Subsurface sediment microbial communities from gas well in Oklahoma, United States - OK STACK MC-FT3-sol | ecosystem: Environmental > Terrestrial > Deep subsurface > Rock core/Sediment...
GAAGGAGTGGGGGCAACAGCAGCTGCGCTGGTAGACTTATCCACAGTTGCTGGTAACAAAATCAGCAATCCGCCCTGGGTCAAATTTCAATCGGCAGGGTGGGTCAATTTTCCATCAGCGCCAACACGGCATACTCAACCTTCGGCCCAAAAATCATCCTTGCGCACCAAACCGAACTCATCCTGATTGGTGTCAAGATCATCATCAAACATGGTGTTAACCATTCGCTCCCGACGTAGCATGGCCAGCGTTCGGAAAAAGCAGGGCTCGCAGAGGTGAACCTCATAACGTTCACCATCATGCTTGGAACCATAGCCCCAACACGCTTGAAGAACGCCAAACTGCTGGCCATAGCCCTCAATACTTGTGCTTTGGCAACAAGCGTCACAGGTAACGTCTGAAGTCGTTTCCGTTGGCTGCATTGCAACGTGCTGCATGATCCTCACCTCCGAGGAGAGAAAGTTTACAGCTGCCATCGAGCCCACATTCGAGACCGAAAATGGAAGATGTCGCGAAGGCCGCCTCGAACCATCACTGGGGAGAAGGATGCCTTGGGATTAATTGGGGGTGGGCGAACATGCGCAAGCATGTGAGAGCAACACAAAGCCTAGAAATCAAACATTTATGGTTTGAATGTCTTAATTTCTCCGTTATCTCGTCATGCTTCCATAAAAATCCCCATCATGGAAAAGGCCTGATAAATCAATCAGGTAGGAGAGATGTGAGTGAATTTTCCCCTTATCTCGGCATGGCTCCATGTTCATCTCGCCGTACGATGGGGTCGATGGCCGAGTCTGTGGCTTACCACGGTGGGAAGGTCAACGCTTGCGCGGCCGGCCTGTGAACCCTTGACCTTCCAACGATGGCAAGGTCCATGATAGCCGTACGCAAACCAACAGGAGTTGTCCCATGCAGACGTTCCACATCCAGAACATGACTTGCGGCGGCTGCGTCCGAGGCGTCACGCGCGCCATCCAGTCCGTCGACCCGGCTGCGCGGGTTCACGCCGATGTTCCTGCCCGACGGGTGCAGGTCGTCTCCGACCAGCCCCGTGAGATCGTCGAGGCCACACTGACCAAGTCCGGCTACCAGGCGGTTTGGATCGCTCCGTGAAGCACCGCCTGGCGGCCTCGTTCAGGCCTCGTTGATCGTCAGGGTCAAGCGACCAGGTTCTCGGCCAGTGCGGTCGTCGGACGAAGCCGTTCTTGAACTGACCGGCCCGACCACTCAGTTGCAGGTACTCGGGTGGTCGGGCGGGGAGGGTCGATTGCGCCGCCACGACCATCCTCTCTCGATCTCGATTTGAAGTGCGACGCTCAAAAAGGTTCGGATCAGCACGATCAGCGCAAGGATCGCGACGCCCTGCAGCGAGGGATCGATCGTAACGGTTCGGATGATGTCGGCGGCCACGAGAAATTCCAGGCCCAGTAAGATCGCGCCGCCGAGCTCCTGCCGCAGGGAGTGATATCGCGCCGTCAGTTCGAACCCCTTGTGGATGAAGGCGAATCGGCCGCAAGCCAACACGCTGCCCAGGGTGATGACCCCGACGCCGAACAACTCGAATCCCGCGACCGCGATCCCGATCGCCACATGTGGCAAATCAGCGCTCATCGGCATATCCGGTCAATGGTGATCATAGATCCCCACACCCCGGATGTCGTTCCATGAAGTGGTCTGGTGGCAGAGATAGCACTGCTCAGGTTCCGCATTCCTGACACCCGCTATCGGCTTGGACATCATTCCGAAGTGCTCCTTGTAGTGGCTGAGCGGCGCGAGGTGGCACTGGCCGCACTCGGTGGAACTCGGCGGTGGATGCCGGTACTCGGCAATCGACCATGTGGTCGTGCCGTGGCATGTCGCGCAGTCGTTTCCGAAGACCTGGACGTGCGGGTCGGTGGTCTTGTGGCAGCTCGCACAGTCCAGCAGCGTCTCCTTGTAAGTCATGCCGTTGGCAAGCGAGAGGTTGCCCGGCAGCGCCTCGGGCCGGTGTGCCTTGAGGTGCGCGAGCAGCACCGCCCCCTCATGACCCTCCGGGGCCCGATCGAGCCATCGCACGATGATGTCGGTCAAAGCCGCATGGTCCATACCACGCAGGCTGCGGCCGGCGTCGTGTTCCTTGTGGCAGGCCACGCAGTTGTTCGAGCCGGCGATGTCGGCATGGAATGCCGTCGGTTGTCGCTGGACCAGGACGGTCTCGTTTGCATGGCAGGCCACGCAAGTCGCGTCCTCCACGCCCTTCACCGGCGTGTGGCACGCCGCACAGTCCTCTTTGAGAAACGCATGTGCGCTGGACAGGGGGCCCGGAGAGGCCATGTTCTGCCACGTCGCGGCGCGCTGCATTTGCGGAAGGTATGTCCACAGTGCGACTGCCGACACCGGCGCCAGGACCGCGAGCAGCGCGGCGAGGATCTTTCCCTTTCGACTCATCTGAACCACCGCAACCCGAAGTAGATGCCAGCCCAGATATGCAACGCCAGCAGAAGATAGAAGATGATCGAGAACGCGATGTGTGCCGACAGCCAGGCGTTGAACAGCCTGCGCACCCGCTCCTGGAACTGGATCGAGTACTGCAGATCGGCGGCGGCGGATGCCAGTGGCAGCAGTTCGGCGCTGGCCTTGGGCGTACCGGCAACGCCCGCTGTTGGTCCTTGCGCGTAGGCCCAGTACTGCCCATCCAGAAGGCGCCACAGCCCGTCGATCTGCGCCTTCTTCTCGCGGATGTTCTCCGCGACGTAGCGCAGGTAATGCTGGCCGATGAACCCAGTGAGCACGCTCAGCAGCATCGATGCCGTCAGCGCGACGCCGAGCGCACTCTGGAACTTGTGCCCGCTATGGAGGATGGCCAACAGCGCGCCTACCAAGCCGAAATAGACGTGCGCCTGCAGCAATGCGCCGAAGCCATGCTTCCTGGTGAATGCGCGGCGCAGCGTAGCGCTGCGCTTGATTACGGTGTAGGTGAGCGGGACGAGCATGAACGCCGCGCCTACGACGCCGAACACGCCACCCAGGAGGCTTCCGGCGAAGAAGGAAGAGCGGTGCACCAGGAAACCCAGCCACAGGACCACCAGCATCGAGAAGATGATCGTCGCGATGATGCGATCCTGGTTGCGCATCTACGCATCCACCGAGATATCGGCCGACGCTTTCGCCTGGCAGGCCAGGATCACGCCCGAGGAACGATCGAGTGGCGTCAGACCGTCGTCCACGTCCATGGTGACCTCGCCCGACAGCAGCTTGATCTTGCAGAGGCCGCAGTAACCCTGCCGGCAGGCATATTCGATCGGAACGCCGACCTCTTCGGCGGCCTCGAGAACGGTCTGGCCGGCCTCCAGCGGCGCCTTTTTTCCGGACCGCTCGAAGCTGCAGGTGACGGCCGTCGCCGTGTCGCCCGCCGACACCTCCGGGCCGGGAGGCACTGTCCTGGAGGGGCTCAGGAACAGCTCGGAATGAACCGACGCCAGGTCGATGCCCAGCTTGCCCAGTTCGTTGCGGACCGCGTCCATCATCACCGGCGGACCGCACAAGTGGATGCGGCGCGAACGGATCTGCGGAATCTGCCCCAGCAGTTCGGCGGTGATGAACCCACGCGGGCCGGTCCATGCCGCCGATGACTCGTCGCTCAGCACGATGGACACATGCAGGTTCGGATGCCGGCGGGCGAGTTGGTTCAGCTCGTCGCGGAAGATCACACTTTCCAGGTCCTTGCAGGCGTAGACCAGGTCGATCCGGCCGTTCCAGCTCTGGTCGGTCAGGTAGCGGATGGAACTCATCAGCGGCGTGATGCCGACGCCGCCGCCCAGGAACACGACACTGTCGGACTCGACGCCGCGGAAGGTGAAGCGGCCGTAGGGGCCGGACGCATCGAGGAGATCGCCTTCCTTCACCTGCTCGTGCAGGTAACCCGAGACGATGCCGCCGCTTTCGTGCTTGACCGTCAGGTCGCACCAGCCGTGGCAGCATGGCGATGAAGCGATCGAATACGAGCGCTTGACCTGGTTCCCGCCTGAATGCACCGAAAGCGTGAGGAACTGGCCGGGCTCGAACTCGAACGGCAGCGCACCCACGCCCTCCACTGGCGCCAGCCGAAACGTCTTGACCTTGGGCGTCTCCTGGAAGACGCGTGCGACCCGCAGCTTGCCCACCCAGCCGCCCATGGTGGACACGGGTGCGCGTGCCTGCGGCTCGCCCTCGGCCGGCACGCCCGGAGACACGGGCGCCGCGGGGGCCGGCGCCACACCGGAACGAGGCGCAGCGGCGGGGGCCGGAGGCACCGGTGCCCCGGTGCGCAACGTGGCGAGGACCGCATTCGTGCGTCGGGTTCGCGCCACGTACATCCAGGCGGCCAGCAGCGCAAAGGCCAGCAGCAACGCCATCGTGAAGTAGTGGAAGCCCGACAGGCCGAAGACGCCGTGCGCCGGGGCCGTGGTCAGGGGATCGGTCAGGTTCATCTCGCGCCGGAACCACGCCAGCGCGATCCCCCGCGGCGCCTGTCCTTCGGCCAGTGCGCGGTAGGCCGACAAGCCGCTGTCGAATTCGCCCCAGGCCACGCGCATGCGGTCGGATGCTTCCTGCAGGCCGCCGTAGTCGTTGCGCTGGACCGCGTGCGACGCCTCCGACGACAGGGACGCCAATAGCTGGATCCCTTCGTGCATCCGGTGGTGGGCGAGCTGCTCAACGCTCGCGCGCCGCTCCGGCGGTAGATCCGGCAGCGCCATCAGCTGCGGATACAGCAGCTTGTTGAGGCGCCGATCCCGACCGCACTCGTCTCCGCGGCAGCCGCGCATCATGTCGTCCATCATGCCGCCCATGGAACCGGCCATCGATGCACCACTCGAAGCCGGCATGCTGGCAGTCGCGTCCGGGTGATGCGCGGCGAGATCGTCATCGCCCGCCGATGCGTCAGCCGGCGGTGTGGCGCTCATCGGCATGCCGTTCATCGGGCTGCTGCTTTGCGCCGGCATGCCATCGGCTGGCGCCGGCTGCGGTACCGCCATGCTTCCGGCCTTGTCCGGATGATGCGCGGCGTGATCGTCATCGCCCATCGGCGCGCCAGCCGGCGGCGTGGTGCCCATCGGCATACCAGCCATCGAGCCGCTGTCCCGGGCCGATGACGTGCCGGCAGCGTCCGGCTGCGCAGCCGTCGTGCCGCCGGTCTTGTCTGGCGGATGGGCTGCGTGTGGATCAGCAGCCGACTGAGCGCCGGCCGCTCCATGAGCCAGCAGCATCGCCAGCGTGGCCAGGGCGGCGACTCGCTTCCACCCCACGAAGCCTTCCGTCAGCACCGCGGCGGCCTCCGCTACATATGGCCCATCTTCTTCTTGGCCATGCCCCCGCCCATGCTCGAATCCATCTTCTGCATGGTGGCGTCGACCTTCTGCATCTGCATCTCGCAGTGCTCCATGTCCTCCTTCATCTGCTGCATGTGCTGCATCGTGGCGGGCATGTCCATGTCCTTATGCGCGGAGGCATCGCCAGCCTTCATCGCCATGGCCTGCTGATGCATCTGCATGCTGCCTTCCTGCATCTGTCGGCCCATGGCCTCCATGGCTTGCCCCCGTTCGCGCATCATGGCTGCCATCTCCTCCATGTGCGTGGCCATGGCATCGGGCGTTGCGGGCGCATTCTGAGAAGCAGGGGACTTCGGATCGGTAGGGTGCGCCGCTGGAGCGTGAGGTGCCGCCGGGGTGCTGGCGGGCTGCTGCCCCATGGCGCCTGGCATGGCATCCTTCTTGTGCATGTCATCATCAGCCAGTGCCGCGCCAGCGAGCGCGACACCCAGGATGCAGACCATGACAAGTGACGGCCGACGATAGTGCTGCTTCATGACAACCTCCGATAAGTAGGCGGCGGTTCCCCTCGGGAACCGATGAGCGCAACGCGCTCACGAAGAAACCGACCCGCGTGCGTGGTCGGTTCGTTCGTCCACCGTACGTGCGGCAAGCTGTCGATGGCATGACCCCGACATTACGATGCCGCAATCTCCTCGTAATACGACGCCGGCACTGGAGGAAGGTCCTACCGGAAGAAAGTGCCACTTCGGATGCCACTCTGTTCGCGTTCAAGAAGTGACAAGATGATTACGCAAATGTAATGACTGGGTCATTCAGCTGTAAGCAGGCCCTTCCTAGGCTGATATCGGGCGTTCCTCCCCTCAGCCACCAGGAGATTGTCATGAAATCCATCAAAGCGTCGTGGGTCATTTTGTTGTGTGCGATGTTCGCAGTAGCCGTTCCGGTCTACGCGCAGCAGCCCACCGAAGAACCGATCGTGAAGCTGCTCAACGATATGGCGGACAAGCCGGAGAATCATCTGGCCATCGCCGCGTACTACCGCACGCTGGCCGGCGACGCGCTGGCTGAAGCCGAGAAGCACAAGGCGATGCGCAACACCTATCGGCACGACCACCAGAACTTCAAGTCTGGAGCTGCCACGGGGCAGTCGATGGCACGGCACTGTGACCGGCTGACCAAGCTCCAGGAAGAGACCGCCGCAGAGTACGAGGCGCTTGCAAAGCTCCATGAAGCTGAGGCGGCAGCGAAATAACAGCGAGACGGTTAGACGTCAAATACCCCGCTCCACCGATCGACGGGAGCGGGGTATTTTTGCTCCATAGACGCCAACCTTGGAAGGAGCATGGCTGGCGCCAAGGCGAAGATGAAGGCGAAGCAGCGTTAACGGGAACGCTCTGAGAGCAACTGCTTCATCTGAGCGATATCCTGCGTTTGGGAGGCAATGATGTCCTGGCATAGCTTGGCCAGTTCGGGATCCTTGAGGCGGTTCTCCTCACACATCAGGATCGCTCCCGCGTGATGCGGAATCATGGAGCGTATGAACTGCCGGTCTGTGACGGCAGCCTGGCTGCGAATGCCCCACCAACAGAACAGCATGAATACCACCGCCGCGCCGGCAAGGATCAGGTTTCGCCGACGATCCGGGTACATTCCGGACATGAGCCACAACTCAATGAGCAGCATGGGAGAGGCCATCAGGCCTGCCATGTAGAACTGATTGATGTTGTTGTAGACATTGGCCCACTGATCGACCATGGAATACATCAAGGCGTACATGGCCAAGAAGGAGAGCGCCATCATCAACAGCAAACGGCCATAGTGGCCCTGATGTTGCGGCTGGGCGTTCTCGTGCTTTCCGTGCGAAGTGGACATCACGATCTCCGTGAGAACTCGGAGCGAGTCTATACCCGCCCCCTGATAACGGGAGGTGACCACCAGGACTTCATCTGCTGACGCTTCAATTCCGCTGCGTTCGCCAGGTTTTCTTGAATCTATGTTCGATGCGCAACGTTTCTCAGTGCTCATGGGCGAGAGTGCTGTCAGGCGATAAGCCCGCCGAGCGGTTTACCCAAGGAAGTGACTTCAACTGCAGCTACCTAGAGCGATCTGGTTATTTCTTCCGACTGACGGTTCTAACTTGATACCGACCGACTTCGACGTCGGCGTATAGCTGCGCGCGCCGAAGCTTTCCAGTGGCACCAGCGGGTTGGTTTCCGGGTAGTAGGCGGCAGCCTGACCCGGCGGCGTGTCGTAGGCGAGCAGGGTGAAGCCGCTTACGCGCCGTTCGATGCCGTCGTCCCATAGCGAAACCAGATCGACCTGCTGGCCGGCTTCCAGGCCCAGCCGCTGGATGTCGGCCGGATTGACGAACACCACCTTGCGCATCCCCTTGACGCCGCGGTAGCGGTCGTCCAGGCCGTATAGCGTGGTGTTGTACTGGTCGTGGGAGCGTAGTGTCTGCAGGATCAAATCGGCCTTCATGCCCGGCCAGCGGGCCTGCTCGGGCAACAGGTCGGCCGGCAGCGCATGCGCCTTGAACTCGGCGCGGCCGCTGGCGGTGTTCCATTCCCGGCGCGCGGCCGCGTTGCCCAGATAGAAACCGCCAGGGCGATGCAGGCGGTGGTCGAAGCCGGCGAAACCCGGGATGGTCGCCGCGATCAGCTCGCGGATTCGTGCGTAGTCCTCCACCAGCCAGAGCCAGTCCACCGGGCGCTTGCCCAGCGTGGCGGCGGCGATACCGGCGACGATGGCCGGCTCCGAACGCATCTGCGTCGACAGCGGCTCCAGCTGGCCCCGGGAGGCGTGGATCATGCTGAACGAGTCCTCCACGGTAACCGCCTGCGGGCCGCAGGACTGGCGGTCGATGTCGGTGCGGCCGAGGCAGGGCAGGATCAGCGCGTCGCGGCCCATGGTCAGGTGGCTGCGGTTGAGCTTGGTGCTGATCTGTACGGTCAGCGCGCAGTTGCGCAGCGCCTGCTGCGTGCGCGGGCTGTCCGGCGTGGCCTGGGCGAAGTTGCCGCCCAGGCCGATGAACACCTTCACCTCGCCGGCCAGCATGGCCTGGATGCACTTCACCGTGTTGTGCCCTGGCTGGCGCGGCATCGGCAGGCCGAACTGGCGCTGCAGTGCATCGAGCAGCGCAAGCGGCGGCCGCTCATTGATGCCCATGGTGCGATCACCCTGCACGTTGCTGTGGCCGCGCACCGGGCAGGCACCGGCCCCAGGCTTGCCGAGGTTGCCGCGCAGCAGCAAGAGGTTGGCGATCTCCTGGATGGTCGCCACCGAATGATGGTGCTGGGTGATACCCATGGCCCAGCAGACGATGGTCCGCCCGGCGTCGCGGTAGATCGCGGCGGCCTGGCCGATCGCGTCGCGTTCGAGCCCGGACTGCTGCTCGATCTGCGCCCACGGCGTGGCATCGATCGCCTCCAGATAGGCATCGACGGCATGGGTGTGCTCGGCGATGAAGTCGCGATCGAACACCGCCGGTCCGCCGCTCCCCAGCGCTTCGCGTTCCCATTGCAGCAGGTACTTGGCGATGCCGCGCAGTATGGCCAGATCGCCGCCAAGGTTGGGGCGCAGGTAGAGGCTGTGGGTTGGCGCGTCCTGGTTGGCGAGCATCTCGATGGGCTTCTGCGGATGCTGGAATCGTTCCAGGCCGCGTTCGCGCAGTGGATTGAAACAGACCACCTGGGCACCGCGCTCCAGCGCCTGGCGCAGCGGTTCGAGCATGCGTGGGTGGTTGGTGCCGGGGTTCTGGCCAAGTACGAAGATCGCATCGGCGTGGTCGAAATCTTCCAGCGTTACCGTGCCCTTGCCGACGCCGATGGACTCGGTCAGGGCGACGCCGCTGGCCTCGTGGCACATGTTCGAGCAGTCGGGAAAATTGTTGGTGCCGAAGCTGCGGCCGAATAGCTGGTAGAGATAGGCCGCTTCGTTGCTGGCCCGACCGGATGTGTAGAAGGCTGCCTGGTGCGGGTTGTCCAGGCCGTTCAAGTGTCGTGCGATCAGCGCAAAGGCATCGTCCCAGCTGATCGGCCGATAGCGGTCGCTGGGGGCGTCGTAACGGACCGGTTCACTCAGGCGGCCCTGGTATTCGAGCCAGTAATCGCTCTGCTCGCGCAACTGGCTGACGCTGTGGCGGGCGAAAAAGGCTGCATCCACGCGGCGGCGCGTGGCTTCCCAGTTCACCGCCTTGGCGCCGTTCTCGCAGAACTTCACCGCGCCGGCCTCCGGCGAATCGCCCCAGGCGCAGCCGGGGCAGTCGAAGCCGCCGTTCTGGTTGGTCTTGAGCATGGCGCGGATGTTCTTCAGCGCATTGCCGCTGTCGAGCCAGGCGCTGGCCACGCTGCGCAGGGCGCCCCAGCCACCAGCCGGGCTGGCGTAGGGCTGGAAGCGGGTGGCGGGATGGAAGCGGGACGTGCGGCTCATGGGTGGCATCCGTTCTGGTCGGGCAGAGCGGGAGCGGGGCTGTAGACCCGCGGCGCGCTGTGGTGGGGCAGATGAATGAGGTTGAGGTGGTGCTGGCGCGCCCACTGCACGGTGAGCTGGGTCGGTGCCGAGAGACTGACCAGCGTGCCGATGCGGGCGCGCACGGCCTTGTGGATCAGTTCCAGGCTGCAGCGGCTGGTGACCACGACGAAGCCTTCGCTCGGCCTGCGGCGTTGCAGCGTCAGCGCGCCGATCAGCTTGTCCAGCGCGTTATGCCGGCCGATGTCCTCACGGCAGAGGGCGATCTCTCCGTTGCCGTCGACATACAGCGCCGCGTGCAGCGCACCGCTGTCGTGAGCCAGCACCTGGGCGCTGGCGATGCGCTGGCGCAGCTCATGGAAATGTCCTTCGGGCGGCAGTGCTGCCGGCTGCAGCGGCACCAGCCGCGGCAGTGCCTGATCGAGCGCATCCACCCCGCAGAGCCCGCAGCCGCTGGTGCCGACGAGCTGGCGACGCTGCTGCTTGAGTGACCAGAACGCCCGCGGGCTGACCTGCACCTCCGCGCGGCGGGCGCTGCCGTCGCCGAGCAGGCGCAGGTCACGCAGGTCATCGAGCCGCTCGATCAGCCCGCCAGCGACACTGAAGCCGACGACGAACTCTCCAGATCCTGCGGCGTCACCATCATCACGGCGTGGTTCAGACCGTTGTAGCTGATGGCCAGCGCGCATTCCTCGGCCAACAGCGCAGCGCGTGCGTCGTGCGGTTCGGCGGGATCGGTGGTGTTCAGAGTGGCGTAGCGGTCCAGGCTGCGCAGGCGCATCGACAGGGTCGGCTGGCTAACGTGGCGGCGCGCCGCCGCCTGGCTGAAATGCCGCGTTTCGTCGAGCGCCACCAGGAATTCCAGCTGCTTAAAATCCATTTGCCGACATCCAGCACAAGGTTTGTTCAAAGGCCGAATCAGTCTCGTCTCCAGGGGAAAGCCGACTTCGGCGCGCATGGCCTCGTTTCGCTAACGCTCCTAGCGTTCTGAACCGCAAGGCCGTCACCATAACCACTGCCAAGCTGCGTGGAAATCTCGCCTGCTGTATGCAGAAGCAACTGCAAGCACTGTGATCGCACCGCTTCGTTGTCCAGGACTGCCTCGGGACCCGAGAGGTTGATCGCCGCGACGATGCTGCCGGTATGGTCGCGCACCGCGGAGGCAATGGCGGTGGAGTAGTCCGACCGATGCAGGACCCAGCCGCGCTCGCGGTCTTCGCCAAGCAACTGCGCCAGTTCCGGCAGGGATTTGGGCGCGGGTGGTGGATAGTCGTCCAGGCGCACGCGCTGGTAGAGCTGATCCAGGGTGTCAGCGGGCAGTTCGCTGAGCAGGATGCGGCCCATCGCCGTGCAGTGGCAGGGGATGCGCGTGCCGATGGGGATGTTCACCGACAGGCGCTGGGCGGCGAAGGCGCGGTAAAGGTACAGCGATTCGGTCTGCTCGCGGATGGCCAGGTGGCAGGACAGGGAGGTCTTGTCACGCAGGGTGTTCAGCAGCGGCATGGCGACATCGACGATATCGCGACTGGCGAGATAGCTGAAGCCGTTGCTGATCAGCTGGGTGCCCAGTTCGTAGGTGTTGCGGTCGATCTTGCGCAGGTAGCCCATCTCCGAAAGCGTGAAAAGGATCCGGTAGATCGCTGAAACGCTGACGCCGAGGCGGGCGGCGATTTCGTTGGAGCCGAGGGTGCGCTGCACGCCATCGAACATTTCGAGGATGCGCAGGCCGCGTTGCAGCGCAGGCACCCAATAGTCGTTTTCCGGTAACTCGGCGTTTCCGGCTGTCATGGGACCTCCGTGTGATGGCTGTGAGATGGACGGCAGATGGGTTCCTCGGGCCGGTTGGCTTGGGTGATCAATACGGCGCTTGCTGCCGCTGGGTACGGTCGCCGGGCGAACGAGCTTGGCCATGGCCCGCCCGGCGACAGCTGCTTCATGCCAGGGCGTCCATGCCTACCGGCTTGCCACCGAACTCGGCCATGGCGTCGAGCAGCGCGTCCCAGAGATAGCTCGCCGAGGCACGGTCGCAGAGGATATGGAAGCCGGGCAGAGCGCAGCTGCCGGTGTTGAGCACCAGCACGTTGATCCGCGCCGCCGAGGTTTGCGCCACCGCACCGCGCGCAAAGGCTTCGGCACGCAGGTCGACGCCGCATAGCTTGGCCATCACCTCGGCGACGTGCGCTCCAGTCTGCAGCAGCCAGGCATGGCTGTCCTGGCGCGGCAGCAGGTAAACGGCGCTGGTGCCGAAGGTCCAGTCGGCTTCCGCACGCGCGACGCGCTTGCCGGCGTCCGTCAGGCTGCCGAGCAGCAGGTACTCGGTCTGCGACAGCCGCGCCACATGGCTGCCGTCGGCCTGGGTGACGACCCGGTTGGGTGCGGACGGCAGGCTGAAGCCGCAACGCTCCAGCCAGGCGGCAGCTTCTGCCCCGCGAAAGCCCACCCGTGCCAGGTTGGTGAGGTCGACCAGGCCGCAGCGCTCGGCCTGGGCGGTTTCGTCGCCGCCGTAGCTGGCAACGATCGCGCTGTCGCCGAGCTGACCGAAACAGGCGCCGGCATGCTTGCGGTAGAGCGGACTGCGTTCCGTGAAATGCTGGGGATCGAGTGCCTGCATGCTTACAGCTCCTGACGTTGGTTCTGGGGATCGAAGAACGGCAGCTTGACGACGGTCGCCTGGACCACTTCGCCGCCTTCGACGCGAATGGGAATGAGACTGCCGGGCTCGGCCTGGTGCGCGCCGGCATAGGCCAGGCCGATGATCTGGCCGAGGGTCTGGCTGTATTCACAGGAGGTGACGTTGCCGGAGATGTCCGGCCCGTTCAGCACCAGATGCCCTTCCAGTGGCTGGCTGGCGCCCTTGGGCAGGGTGAAGCCGACCAGCTTGCGGCGCAGCGGCTGCTTTTCCAGAATCTCCACCGAGCGTTTGCCGACGAAGAACGGCTTACTGCGGGCGATGGCCCAGGTCATGTCGATCTCGGCCGGGGTGGTCATGCCGTCGGTGTCCTGGCTGATGATCACGTGGCCCTTTTCCAGACGCAGCAGGCGCTGGGTCTCGACGCCGAACGGGCGGATGCCGTCCTTCTCGCCGGCCTGCATCAGCGAATCCCAGAGGTACTCGCCGTAGCGCGCCGGGACGTGAATCTCGTAGCCCAACTCGCCGACGAAGCCGACGCGCATCAGCCGGGCGGGGATGCCGAGCACGGTGCCCAGGCGCACGCCGAGATAGGGGAAGGCGTCGGCGGACAGGTCGACGTCATGACAGACCTTGCGCAGCACCTGCCGGGACAGCGGGCCGGCCAGGTTCACAGCCGCCAGCGCGGCGGTGACGTTGGTGACGTCCACGTTCAGCCGCCATTGGGCGTTCCACTTGAGCATCTGCTGGTAGATGCGATCGACCCCGCTGGTGGTAGCGGTGACGTAGAAATGGTCGTCGGCGAAGCGCGCGCAGACGCCGTCATCGATCACCACGCCTTGCTCGTCGGTCATCAGCGCGTAGCGCGAGCGACCGACCGGCTGCTTGAGAAAGGCGAAGGTGTACAGGCGGTTGAGCAACTCGGCGGCATCCGGGCCGCGCACGTCCAGCCCGCCGAGGGTGGAGACGTCGATCAGGCCGACCTGCTCGCGCACGTGGCGCGCCTCGGCCTGCATGCAGGCGTCGCGCTCCTCGGGCTTGCCGTAATAGGCGGGGCGCTGCCAGACACCGGCAGGCATCATCTTGGCGCCCAGCTCCAGGTGGCGGTGGTGCATCGGCGTCTGCCGGTAGGGATCGAAACCGCGGCCGGCGACGTGGGCGAGCTTCTCGGCCACGAATGGCGGCCGTGCGGTGGTCACGCCGGTCTCGCTGACGCTGCGCCCGGTGGCTTCGGCCACCAGGCGCGCGGTGGGCAGCGCCGAATGGCGGCCCTGGGACGGACCCATGCCGACGGTGGAAAAGCGTTTGACCAGTTGCACGTCGCGATAGCCGTGGCGGGTGGCGTTGACGATGTCACGCACCTGCAGGTCTTCGTCGAAGTCGACGAATTCCTTGCCCTTGGGATGAGCAAAGATCGGCCAGGGAAAGTTCGGCGATACCTCGGCGAGCGGGCTGCCGGTCACCGTTGGCGGGTTCAGGCCCAGGGCGGTGCAGGCCCTGGTCGCAGCCTCCCGGGCTTCGAGCAGCAGGTTGTCGAGGCTGTGGCGGCCGTTGACCGAGCCGGCGGCCTGTAGCCCGGCGGGCAGGCCGCTCAGGGTGAAGGTGGCGCGGCTATCGTCGTAGGCCAGCTTGCCGCCGGCCTGGCAGAGCAACTGGTAGACCGGCATGTAGCCGGCGGACATGCAGACGAGGTCGCAGTCGAGCTGAAGGCTTTTTTCGGCCACCCGGCCCTTGCCGACGATGCGGCGGATGTCCACCCCGCTGACGTGGCGCATGCCCCTGGTGTGCAGCGCCTCGTACACCGTGCTGTTCAGCTCGCATCGAATGCCTTGCGCCTGCACCGCAGCAAGCAGGCTGCTGTCGCTGGGCTGCGGGCGCATGTCCACCAGTGCGGCGACCTGCACGCCGGCCTCGATCAGGTCGAGGGCGGCCAGGTAGCCGTCGTCGTTGCCAGTGAGCACCACGCCGCGGTGGCCCGGCTGGACCGCGTAGAGCTTGATCAGGCGCTGGGCGGCGCTGGTGAGCATGATCCCTGGCAGGTCGTTGTTGCGAAACACCACCGGCTGGTCGAACGCGCCAGCGGCGACGATGCATTGCCTGGCGCGCACCTTGTACAGGCGCTTGCCCTGAATCACCGGCAGGTAGTGCTCGGTAAACCAGGCATTGCAGGTGGCCTCCAGCATGATCTGGATGTTCGGATGGCTCTCTACGGCGCTGACCAGCTTCTGCCGCAGGCTTTCGGCGCGCTTGCCGTCCACATCAAAACGACCCCAGGCCAGGGCGCCGCCCAGATACGCCTGCTGTTCGATCAATAGCACCTTGGCACCGGCGTCGGCGGCGCTCAGCGCCGCTTCCAGGCCGGCCGGGCCGGCACCGACCACGGCAAGATCGGGGAACAGGAACGCCTTGTCGTAGTACTCGGGCTGGAAGTTCACGTCGAGCACGCCGAGACCGGCCTTCTTGCGGATCAAGGGCTCCCAGCGATTCCAGATGCCCTTGGGCTTGTAGAAGCTGCGGTAGTAGAAACCCACCGGCATGAACCGGGAAAACCTGCCGAGGTACGCATCACGGTCGTTGTCCAGGCTGCCCGAGACGTTCTGCGCGGTGACCTGCTGGCCGGCCGCAAGCGGCTCCATGTCGGCCAGCACGTTCGGCTCGTGGGGCAGTTGCACCAGGGTGTTGGCATCCTGGCCGGCGAGGGTCAGCGGGCCGCGCGGGCGGTGATACTTGAACGAGCGCGAGAGCAGCCAGCGGCCGTTGGCGAGCAGAGCGCTGGCGATGCTGTCGCCCTTGAGGCCTTGGTAGGTCTGGCCATCGAAGCTGAAGCTGACCGGCTGCCCGCGGTCGATCAGCAGGCCCAGCGGGGCGGGTAGGCGATTGAAGGCCGTCATGCGTTGACCTCCTGTCTGGCCGGGGCGGCGCTGAACTCAACGCGGCGGGTGAAGAGTTCCTTCGGGTCGAAGGTGCGGAGGATTTCGTCGCTCACCGTGTGGCGCTCGGCGAGGAACCAGTAGCTGGAGGCGTTGTGCATCCACCACTCGATGACCACGCCGGCGCGGTTCTCCTTGTTGAACACATAGTCGGCCCATTCTTCATCGGAGCAGGTGTTCTGATCGGGCATGGCCTTAAGTTCGCCGCCATAGGTGAATTCGCTGATGTTGCGTGGCCCGTTGAGCGGGCAGGGCATGATCTTCATCGGGATGTCCTCAATGGCTGGCGGCGGTGGCGCCCATCTCGTTGACCTGCTGGAAGCGCGAGAAGCGGGCGAGGCTGAACGGCGCGATCAGCTCGGGCACCTTGCCGCCGTTGGCGACCAGTTCGGCCATGGTCTTGCCGCAGATCGGCGTGGACTTGAAGCCCCAGGTGCCCCAGCCAGCGTCCAGGTAGTAGTTGTCGATCGGCGACAGACCCATGATCGGGCTGTAGTCGGGGGTCATGTCGGTGATGCCGGCCCACTGACGCATCAGCTTGGCGTTGGCGAGGAAGGGGAACATCTCGATGGCGTGCGCCAGCAGACCTTCCTTGAGCTCCAAGGTCGAGCGGGTGTTGTAGAGCGGGTAGGGGTCGGAGCCGCCACCGATCACCACCTCGCCGCGGCCGGTCTGCTGCACGTAGCAATGCAGGGCGGACGAGCTCACCAGCGGATCGAGGAAGGGCTTGAACGGCTGGGTCACCATGGCCTGCAGCGGGTAGCTGTGGATCGGCGCGCGGATGCCCAGCTTGTTCAGCAGCAGCGAGCTGTGGCCGGCGATGGCCTGCACCACGCAGCCGCACTTGATCGTGCCGCGGTTGGTCTTCACCGCGGTCACCCGGCCGTTCTCCACGACGAAATCCTGCACCTCGGTAAGCGGGTGGATCTCCACCCCGCGCTTGGCGGCTTGTTTGGCGTAGCCCCAGGCCACCGCGTCGTGCCGCGCGGTGGCGCCGTCCATGTGCCAGAGGCCGGCGAGTACCGGAAGGTGGCCGGGGTCGAGATTGAGCGTCGGCACCAGCTCGCGGATCTGCTGGCGATCGATCATCTCGGTGCGCCCGCCGAAGTGCTTGTTGACCTCGGCACGCTGGCGGAAGGCACGCACCGTGGAGTCCGTGTGGGCCAGGGTCAGCTGGCCACGCTCGGAATACATGATGTTGAAGTCGAATTCGTTGGAAAGGCCCTGGAACAGCCGCACCGACTCGGCGTAGAACTTCACGCCCTCGCTGGTGAGGTAGTTGGAGCGAATGACCGCGGTGTTGCGCGCGGTGTTGCCGCCGCCCAGGTAGGACTTCTCCAGCACCGCGACGTTGGCCACCCCGTGGTAGCGGGCCAGGTAATAGGCGGTGGCCAGGCCGTGGCCGCCACCGCCGATGATCACCACGTCGTAGGCCGGCTTCAGCTCCGTCGGCGGCGGCAGGTCGACCTCCGCCGGGTACTCGGAGGACAGCCCGTATTTCAGCAGGTTGAAAGGCATGTCGACTCCTCGGCGGACCGTGCGGCCGCCTGTTTGCGCTGCTGGCGCGCAGCAGTGACGGTGTTCTGCATGAGCAGGGCAATGGTCATCGGGCCGACGCCGCCGGGTACCGGGGTGATGGCCGACACCAGCGGCAGCACGCTGTCGAAATCGACGTCGCCGACCAGCCGGGTTCGGCCGTCTTCCTCGATGCGGTTGATGCCGACATCGATCACCACGGCGCCGGGCTTGATCCAGGCGGCGTCGATCATCCGTGGCCGACCGACCGCGGCGATAAGGATGTCTGCCTGCCGGCTCAGCGCCTGTGGCTCGCGGCTGCGCGAATGCAGGACGGTCACCGAGCAGTCGGCCGCCAGCAGCAGTGCGGCCATCGGCTTGCCGACGATGTTGGAGCGGCCGACCACCACCGCGTGCTTGCCCGCCAGGTCACCGAGTCGATCGCGCAGCAGACGCATGCAGCCGGCTGGTGTGCAGGGCGTCAGCACCGGACGGCCCTGGCTGAGTCCGCCGACGTTGTCGCTGTGGAAGCCGTCGACGTCCTTGGCCGGGTCGATTGCCTGCAGCACCAGGCGTTCGTCGATGTGCGCCGGCAGCGGCAGCTGCACCAGGATGCCGTGCACCCTGGGGTCGGCGTTCAGCCCGGCGATCATCTCCAGCACGGCCTCGGCGGAGCTGTCGGCCTGCATGCGGAACTCCAGCGAGCGAATACCGGCCTGCTCGGCGCGCAGCACCTTGTTGCGCACATAGACGTGGCTGGCCGGGTCGTCGCCGATCAGCACCACCGCCAGGGCAGGCTCCAGGCCTTCGGCCTTGAGCGTCGCGACCTCGGCGGCCACTTCCTCGATCACCTGCGCGGCGGCGGCCTTGCCATCGATGAGTTTGTCGCTTTGCTGAGTGTTCACCGGAAGATCACCGTCTTGTCGTGGTTGAGGAATACGCGGTGCTGGAGGTGGAACTTGACCGCCTTGGAAAGCGCCACGGTCTCGGTATCGCGACCGATGGTCACCAGATCGTCCGGCTTGTACGCGTGATCGACGCGCTGGACCTCCTGCTCGATGATCGGCCCCTCGTCCAGGTCGCTGGTCACGTAGTGCGCCGTGGCGCCGATCAGCTTGACCCCGCGGTCGAAGGCCTGGTGGTAGGGCTTGGCACCCTTGAAGCCGGGCAGGAAGGAATGGTGGATGTTGATCGCGCGGCCGGCGAGCTTCTTGCAAAGGTCGTCCGAGAGAATCTGCATGTAGCGCGCCAGCACCACCAGTTCGGTGCCGGTGTCCTCGATGATGTTCATCAGCTCGGCTTCCTGCTGCGCCTTGTTGTCGCGATTGACCGGCAGGTAGATGAAGCGGATGCCCTCGCGTTCGGCCATGGGGCGCAGGTCGAGGTGGTTGGAGACGATGGCGGTGATCTGCATATCCATCTCGCCCTTGTGGTAGCGATACAGCAGGTCGCTCAGGCAGTGGTCGAACTTGCTCACCATCAGCAGGACGCGCATGGGTTGCGCGGTGCTGTGCAGTTCCCAGTCCATGTCGAACTTGCCGGCGACATCGACGAAGCCGCGCTCAATCAGGTCGATGTCGCCGTCCAGGCCGGTGTTGAAGCGAAACACAGCACGCATGAAGAACCGGCCGCTGAGCTCGTCATCGAACTGGGACATCTCGCTGATGTAGCAGCCGTGTTCGGACAGAAAGCTCGTCACCGAGGCGACGATGCCAGAGGTGGCCGGGCAGCTGATCTTGATGATGAATTGTTCGTGTTGCATGTCGAGTCCTCAGGAAGGGGCGGCAGAGGGCAAGTGCAATGTTCATCGGTGAACAATGTGTTCAGGTGCGAATATTTTTAACTGCTAGGAATATATCTTTCGCTTGAGTGGTTTTATAAGCGAACGGATCCTTCAGGTCCATACCGTTAGGAAAAAAAATATCTCACCAGGAATTTTTCGGGTGCGGCTCTGGGAGCGCAGAAGGCCGGCGGGGCTTGAGGCGAGGAGGGCCAGGAAGGCAGGGCGGGTGCAACCCGCCGACGGGGCGCCGTCCTGAGATATGTCGAGCGGGTGTTACCCGCCCGACGACCGGTAGGGTTCAGGCGTTCCAGCCCATTCCTACTCCTTGTCGTAATTCATGATCGAAAGCAGGCGAATCGGTACCTGGACCAGTTTCTCCGGGCCGTGGGGGACTTCGCCGTCGAAGGTCAGGCTGTCGCCGGCTTGCATCGGATAGAGCTGGTTGCCGTGGCGATAGACGAGTTCGCCATCAAGCAGGTGGATGAATTCGGTGCCGGGATGGGCGAAGGTCGGGAACTCCTCGCTGGCGTCATCCATGGTGATCATGTACGCCTCGAAGCTCTTCTTCGGGCCGCGGGTGTGATTGAGCAGGTGATAGGTGTGGCCCTTCTCCGTGCCGCGTCGCACCACTTCCATGCCTTCCCCCTTCTTGACCAGCAGCGCACTGCCGCCTTGCTGGTCGTACTGGCTGAACAGCTTGGACATGGGCATCCCCAGCACGTCGCAGAGGCGGCTGAGTGAATCGAGGCTGGTGGAGACCTGGGCGTTCTCGATCTTGCTGAGCATGCCCTGGCTGATGCCGGCAATGCGTGCGACATCGGCGATCTTCAGGCCCTGGGCCTGGCGCTGCCGCTTGAGCTGGATGCCTAGGTACTGCTCGAGCTTCAGGCGCGGTTCGTTGTCGGTCGATCTGGTCATGTGAGGCCGTGCGATTTCAGTGCTTCGAATGATCGGCGCGCACCATCAGTGAGCGGTCAGGGCCAAGCCCGTTCGGCCTTTGCAGGCGCCGGTTTCGTCCAATGAAAACATTTTTCCTCTGTATATAGAAGAAACACGGGTTCCAGCGGCTTTTCGCGCGCAGGCGAATCTTGGCAAGCGGCTTGCATTTCCTTTAGCGAAATAAAAATTCTCTTCCGGAATATGTTGGCGATACCAAGGAGCGAACGACGATGTTGCCCAGTGAAACCCAACGAATCATCGATCAGCACGGCATCAGGTATGTGCTGGCTCAGTTTGTCGATATCCACGGTTCGGCCAAGACGAAGTCCGTACCGGTGTGTGGCCTGGAATCGGTCGCCGAAGTCGGCGCCGGCTTCGCCGGTTTCGCCATCTGCGGCATGGGCATGGAGCCCCACGGACCGGACTTCATGGCGCGCGGCGACTTGCAGACCCTGACGCCGGTACCCTGGCAACCGGGTTACGGCCGCGTGCTGTGCATCGGTCATGTGGATGGCAAGCCCTGGCCGTACGACAGCCGCTACGTGCTGCAGCAGCAGGTGCGCCGGCTCAGCGAGCGCGGCTGGACCCTCAATACCGGGCTCGAGCCCGAGTTCAGCCTGTTCCGCCGTGATGGCGAGGGCCATCTGCAGCTGGTGGACGCCAGCGATAACCTGGACAAGCCCTGCTACGACTACAAGGGCCTGTCGCGCTCGCGGGTCTTCCTCGAACGCCTGACCGAGGCGCTGCAGGCGGTGGATTTCGAGATCTACCAGATCGACCACGAGGACGCCAACGGCCAGTTCGAGATCAACTACACCTACAGCGACGCCATGACCTCGGCGGACCGCTTCACCTTCTTCCGCATGGCCGCCGGCGAGATCGCCAACGAACTGGGCATGATCTGCTCCTTCATGCCCAAGCCGGACCCCAAGCGTGCCGGTAATGGCATGCACTTCCACCTGTCGATAGGCAGCGCCAGCAACAAGAACCTTTTTCACGACGCCAGCGACCCGAGCGGCATGGGCCTGTCGAAGCTCGCCTACCACTTCGCCGCGGGCCTGCTCGCCCACGCGCCGGCGCTCTGCGCCTTCGCCGCGCCGACGGTGAACTCCTACAAGCGCCTGGTGGTGGGGCGCTCGCTGTCCGGTGCGACCTGGGCGCCGGCGTTCGTCGCCTACGGTGCCAACAATCGCTCGGCGATGGTGCGCATTCCCTACGGGCGCATCGAGTTCCGGCTGCCGGATGCCGGCTGCAATCCCTACCTGGTCACGGCCGCGATCATCGCTGCCGGCCTGGATGGCATCGATCGCCAGCTCGACCCCGGCGCGCCCTGCAACGAGAACCTCTACGACCTGGGGCTGGAAAGGATCGCCGCGCGCGGCATCCAGACCCTGCCGCAGTCGCTGAAAGAAGCCTGCGACGCGCTCCAGGCCGACCCGTTGTTCCGCGAGGTGCTGGGCGCGGAGATCGTCGACGAATTCCTCAAGCTCAAGCGCATGGAGTGGGTGGAATACAGCCGGCACGTCTCGGACTGGGAAATCCAGCGCTACACCGAATTTTTCTGAAAGCCGCTGGATGCCGGGGAAGGTGACGCCGGACGAAGCATGTCTGCGGCAGCCGATCTCGACCCTCCAGCCTCCCGAATGCAGTGAGGACATCTATATGTGTGGAATCGTGGGGCTCTATTTGAAGAACCCGGCGCTGGAATCCCAGCTCGGTGCGCTGTTCGAGCCGATGCTGCTGGCGATGACCGATCGCGGTCCGGACAGCGCAGGCTTTGCCATCTACGGCGATGAAGTCAGGGAGGTCTGGGTCAAGCTGACCCTGCAGAGCAATGACGCCAGCCTTGACTGGAAAAGCCTGATGGGCGCGCTGGAAGGGCGCCTGGGTTGTTCGCTGGACTGGTTCACCAATGCCAGCGCGGCGGTGCTCAAGGTCGCCGCGGAGGAATCGGCGGTGCGCGCGGCGCTCAGGGAGCTGGCGCCTGGCGTGCGCATCATGAGCGCCGGCCAGAGCATCGAGATCCTCAAGGGCATGGGCCTGCCGCGCGAAATCGCCGAACGCTTCGGCCTGGCGAAGATGAAGGGCAGCCACATCATCGGGCACTCCCGCATGGCCACCGAAAGCGCGGTGACCATGGAAGGCAGCCATCCCTTCACCACCGGCGACGACCTCTGCCTGGTGCACAACGGCTCGCTGTCCAACCACTTCCGCCTGCGCCAGGAACTGCGCCGCCACGGCATCGAATTCGAGACGGAAAACGATACCGAGGTCGCCGCCGGTTACCTGACCTGGCGCCTGCAACAGGGCGACAGCCTGCAGCAGGCGCTCGACCACGCCCTCGAGGAGCTGGACGGCTTCTTCACCTTTGCCATCGGCACCCGCAACGGTTTCGCGGTGATCCGCGACCCCATCGCCTGCAAGCCGGCCATCCTCGCCGAGACCGACGACTACGTGGCCATGGCCTCGGAGTACCAGGCCCTGGCCAGTCTGCCCGGTATCGACAAGGCCCGGGTCTGGGAGCCGGAGCCGGCCACCCTGTACATCTGGGAACGCGCATGAAGCGAGCTCGCCCACAGCCCGCCATGTGCACTGCAAGTGCAACGGAAGGCTGTGTACGACTCCCGACCCTCGGAGTTTGAAACCCATGAAAACCATCGATTTGTCCGTATCCGCCGTGCGCGATCTCAATCAGGCCCTGCATGAGCAAGTCAGCCAACTGGACGACCGCGAATGGGTGGTCACCCACCCGGATGGCAAGCACAACCTGGCCGTCGGCGTGAATGCCGCCCTGTCCATCGATATCCAGGGGCATGCCGGCTACTACTGCGCCGGCATGAACCAGAAGGCCACCGTCACCGTGCATGGCAACGTCGGCGTCGGCGTGGCGGAAAACATGATGTCCGGTGCTGTACGCGTGAAGGGCAGCGCCTCCCAGGCTGCCGGCGCCACCGCCCACGGCGGCCTGCTGGTGATCGAGGGCGATGCCGGCGCGCGCTGCGGCATCTCCATGAAGGGCATCGACATCGTCGTCGGCGGCAGCATCGGCCACATGAGCTGCTTCATGGGCCAGGCAGGCCGGCTGGTGGTCTGCGGCGATGCCGGCGACGCGCTGGGCGATTCGCTCTACGAGACGCGCATCTACGTGAAGGGCTCGGTGAAGTCGCTGGGCTCGGATTGCATCGAGAAGCCGATGCGCGCCGAGCACCTGGAAGAACTGCAGGAGCTGCTCAACCGCGCCGGCTTCAAGGAAGACCCCAAGGCCTTCAAGCGCTACGGCTCGGCACGCCAGCTCTACAACTTCAAGGTCGACAACGCCTCGGCCTACTGACCCCCGTTTCGCCGGAAGCGGCGGTGCAGCTGACGCCTGCCTCTTCCTGCCAAGGAGTACATCCATGAGCGAGAAATTCCCCCCGGTGCTGCGCGAGTCCGCCACCTTCGATCGCCTGACCATCCAGGAAATCCAGCGCGCCGCGGAAACCGGCATCTATGACATCCGCGGCGGCGGCACCAAGCGCAAGGTCCCGCACTTCGACGA
>Ga0247725_1000629_pt1 | contig 22940 bp, 18 predicted proteins | sample OKSTACKMCFT3sol_FD_183021 | JGI IMG/M metagenome (GOLD analysis project Ga0247725, IMG submission 183021) | Subsurface sediment microbial communities from gas well in Oklahoma, United States - OK STACK MC-FT3-sol | ecosystem: Environmental > Terrestrial > Deep subsurface > Rock core/Sediment...
TCAGTAGCAACAAGGTATGATAAATTAGCCCGGAATTATGCAAGTACACTGGCCTTGGCTTGCTGCCTTATATGGCTGCCAATGTGGGTTGGCTGAATTATGAACAGCAAAGATCAACAGGCCCTAGTTTAAAAACCACAGAAAATCGGTTAAAAAAATAAATTTAAATCGATAAAAAATCATGTAAAAATTTTCGAGTAAATTTATGGCAATCAGTAAAACAAGTCCGCTGAAAAAATTGATCTATTCAAAAGATAAAAGAAAAATAGAATTCATAAAAAGACGAATAAAAAGCGTACTAGGGATCAGCCTTTCTGGAAATGAAAGCGCTCCAGAATTGTATTCTATGCTGCTTGATACTTGTCACCATGAAGGGATATCAGAGAATGAAATGGCATCAGTAACTGAGTTATATTTCAAAAATGAAGTAATTAGAATTGAGGACTTTTCATGGATACATGATGCTGGTGCTCGCGCGTGCTATTTTACGTGGATCTACATAAATTTCATTGAGACAAGCATTCCCAAAGAATATCGCATTATCCCGGAAGAGAAGAATAGTCTAGAAAGCTATTTCGATGACATCATAAAATTTTTTGATATCAGAAAATGAACACTCAAAAGAAAAGAGCATATACTAACATCGCTAAAATTAAATTTCAGAAAAAAAGAATCTTTCAAGCATAAACTAATCAGAAAAATTATTGAACAAGATGATGCAAAAATACTAAATTGGCTGTGGGAATATCTGGTAAATAAATGCAATCTACCTGTTTACATTTCAAAACCCGAGAACAATAAGGAGTTATCAGGCTTTATTCTCGCTCATTTAGATCTTTGGGATATATCTGATGACAGAAAAACGATAATCCTTGAAAAAGCGTATTTTGCAATGGCTCAGAAAAAACATAAAAACAAACCAGCGGATTTAAAAGGAGATACACTTTGGCTATCAGCAGAAGCTAATCAGAAAATTACTAAGCTCGAAGAGAAACTCAAGGAAAACAAGAAAATAATTATCCAAAGGCTTATCGCTCAAGAGTATTCAAAGATAATTGGCAGTTAAAATTATCTAAGCGTGATTTAATTACGAAGGTCGCCGATTTATAACGCGAAATGAATAACTTGCATCCATTCCGGGAAGGCAACGGCCGTGTTCAGCGGTTCTTTTTTGATGAACCGCTTTTTACACTAGGCTATGAATTACGATGGCCACAAATTTCCAAAGAAACATGGATTGACGCCAATATCGCTGGCTATGCTCTTAATCTTGAACCACTAAAAGCAATATTCTCTCAAGCAATCATCAGGCGTTAACCAAAGTCGTAATACCACACTCAACTACAACTTCCATTTTGTACCCCATCGCCCTGTAACTTTTTTCTCGTTTGGCAAACATACGCTGTAGCATTGGAATACAACTATCAACGTAATCATGGATTGTCACCAGGGTTTTACCATCCACTTCACGATGGATCCTGCCGGCGTACTGCGCCAGGGCTCCCTTCCAGGCGATTGGCATGGCAAGAAACAAGGTGTCTAGTCTCGGCAAGTCAAAGCCTTCGCCAACATACTTGCCGGTTGCCACCACCACCTTTGCTGTTGGTAGGTGCTCATTAGCATTTTTGCGCTCAGCGGCCTTCATAGCGCCAGTAAGCATCACTGAATCAATCCCTCGTTCTTGCAGCAGCCTGTTGATCTGTTGCGCATGTTCGCGTCGCTCAGTTAACACTAGTGGATGCCTACTTTGGTTAACGCTTCGCACAACATCTGCCACAATTTGATTGGTGCGCCTTTCGTTTTCCATAATTAAGCGATACACGTCGGCTACTTTCGGTCGCTCTTCGGTCACTGTAACGGACTGCGGCTCAGCATCTTGTAGCTGATGCACCTGAACCTGCTGCTCGAATTGCTCATCCGTTTGTGATTTGACTTTATGTCGGATAGGACCTGCAGCCATGAATATGATTTTCTGATGACCATCTTGTCGGTCTGGCGTTGCCGTTAAACCCAGCACATATTTCGCTCGAACCTCGTTTAACACCATTTCAAAACGCGGGGCTGAAACATGATGGCACTCGTCCACTATAACGTGGCCATAATTCTGTACCAGCGGCAGCACGGTGTTGTCTTTCAGGTTGATTAAGCTTTGATAAGTTGCAATATCAATAACGCCTGTAGGCTTTCTTTTGCCACCAGCGATCACACCTATTTCGATGTCAGGTAAAAATGAGCGTAGGCGCTCCTGCCACTGCTCCAGCAATTGGCGGCTATGTACCAAAATTAACGTATTGACCTTACGCTTCACGATAATACCAATCGCCGTCACGGTTTTACCAAATGCTGTGGGAGCGTGCAAAGTACCGGTATCGTGCTTGGTCATCTCCTTCACTGCGACTTTCTGGTTTGGCCTGAGTGTCATCAACGGTTTTAGACCCACAAGCTTTTCACCTGCTGTACGCTTATCATCAATAAGCACGGCAATTTTGCTCTCATTAAGCAAAGTAACCGTTTCATCCAGACAGCCTCTTGGCAGTGATAGATAGCCCTGCTCCATGCGCGCACATGAAATAAATCTTGGGATACCATTAGTTGAAAAACGCAGTGCTTGAGTTTTAAAAAACACCGGGTTAGAAAAGCTGGCAAAGCGTTTTAGTCGTGCTGCCAATAAAGTGGGTAGCGTATTCAGCTCAAAATAAACTCTGTCAGCCAGCGTAACCGTCAACTGTCTTGGCGGATTAGTCAGGAGTAATGGACCAGGTTTTGCGCTAGCTTCCCAAGGCGGGCGACTATCAGGCACTTCTTGCTCTTTTTGCAGCAGCATATTTGAGGATAGCTGACTGAGTAATTTGGTTAATTCTTGTTGTTTAAGCCGTCTTATTTGCGCAAAGTGCTGCCATTGATCAGCTATTAATTTTAACTCTTTATCAACAAATGAGCTATTACCTGCTTGTCTGGCTTCACGCTGTAGCGGTAACGCAATTAGATTGCCAAAGCCCCCATCTGGTAAAACATCCTGATTTGGAAATAATCTGTCGTAGGAGTCAAATGATAGGTTAGGAAAGATCTCCATAGCTTTATCAAGCAGCGCAAACCCAAGTAATCTAGCTTCACTGGCTGGAACTCTATCTTCAAAAAAGATCCAAAGGTGTGCTCCCTGCCCTGAACGGGATATTTCGATTACGTGGGGGATTTCCAAATCAACGCAGACTTTTGCGATTGCCTTAACTTCGTCTTGCCAATGGCCTTCATCAAAATCGACCGCCAGCAAATAGCATGTGTTGTCTTGGAGTAACGGATACAAACCAACCACTTGTTGACCTGCCAGATGGCGATAAATAACCTGGTCATTCAACTCACTGAATTGACTGTGTTGGCAGTCCATGCATTTTATACGTGGCTTATTACAAATTCCCTGCACCCACTCGTTATTACAAGCAACAGAGTAACCTGCCCGGCCTTGTTGGTTTTGCCAACGATTGGCGAAAATATCCTGACGGCCTCGGAATAGATTACGAAAAATGGCAATCTTCTGCTTTGGGGTTAAATTTGAACTACTATCGTCGGTTGGAGTTAACCTGAGTAAAGCTTCCTTGCGAGCCAATAAAGCACGTTTTTCATTCTCAATTTCTGCCAGTCTGGCATCAATGTGAGCAATGCTTTCGAAGTCTTTAGAACCAGCAGGATGTGTAGACATGACAACCTACTCCCAGTAATACTCAGGCATAAGCACGCAATTTCAGCCGATATTCTGCTTTGTTAGCAATTGAACAGTTTTGAGGGCATCAGGCCAAGCTACAGGCTGAGGGTTATAAACCAAAGGCCCGATAAATCGTTTATAACGTTCCGCATATTTAGATTCCTCTAACTGGGCCAGGCCAAATAGTAGTTCTTTGCAGGGATCGGCTTTGAACTCCGGATGTTGTTCACCAAATTGAGTCACGTCAGTCTCGATCACTGCATCGATTAATTGTTTAAATTCTGCTTTACTCGCTAACTCAGTTTGAATCTGATAAAGATCGTAAGCATGGCGGATTAACTGATCGTCATCCTTCCGCTCCGTATAACGAGTTGCAACTGCCGTTCGGCGTAGCAGCGAAACCAGTTTCTCTGCAGCGGTGGAGACAAGAGAAACGCAAGCAAACTGCTCAACCTCTGGTACCTTATTTATTACATCAGCATATAACGAGCTGACTGGATGATAAGTGGCAGGCTGTAATAGCTCAGACTCTGTCAGTTCTAATTGAATATGCGTCCGTAGTGCGTCGCTGGAAGGGAATGCATTCGGGTAATTGAGCAGCAACTGCAAAAAACGACGTTCATTTCGGACAACCGGATCCTGGCTCTGAGTAAAAAGCCCACTATCAAGTATTTGATTCGTGATATTGAGGTGGATGCGTTTTCTCAGCGTACGTTGCGCAGAATTACTTAACAGCTTTGTCGCAGCGTCAGGCACCAACTTTAAATCTATGTCCTCAGACATCCGGTGTGTACGTTTATATACCTTAGCCAAACAGGTACCACCAGCAAATACTAGCTGATATCCCTCGGTGTCTGTGGCACTGAGCAGGCGTAGAAGTTGTATCAGGAAGTAATCTTTTTCGACAATCGCAGGGTTTGTGATGTTGAGAAAATCTGCGACTTCAGCAAAAAGTTCGGGGGCGGGCAGCATCATGAACGCTGCTCGACCTGAAGCTGCATATTACGCAGCGAAATTTTGCGGTTAAAACGTCTTTTTACAATAACTGTGGCATTCACAGGAACCTGAGTAGTTTCACCTTTGTTGTAGCGCACCAGTTCATCTGATGGCTGCCAGGCTACCCCTAATCGCTCCAGTGCTTGCTCTGATACTGCCTTAAAACCACCATTAGACGCCAGCATAGGTTTACCCGTGATGCTGCTGATCCGGGCCTTAGCATATAAACCATAACCAATTTTCAGCAACTTACCTTCAGTTACTAACTCTCGAAGTGCCCGCCCAACCTGATCATAGCCGCCCAATTGCTCAAAATCAGCACGCAGAAAAACATCCTGCTTAGTACGACTAATTTGCTGTTCAACTTGCTGCTTTAAACTTAACTTTGGCACAAGGCACCTCCGGTATAACACTGGCTAAGCGTAGCAAAAATACGACAAACTCCCAAGCAAAAATACGACACTTTGCTCAGAACTTCATAAACCAAGCCGTTTGCACATAGTAAGCACCTCAATTTGTAGTATAAAATCAAACCGCTAAGCAGCCAAAAAATCAGCCAGAGCTTTAAGATGAAAGAAAACCCACTTGCAAAATATGGCGTTACCAAACCTGTTCAACGGCCAAAGATCAAGCCCGTTAAGCAGCTCGACTTGGATACGCCTGAGGGGAGGCTAATCGTTCTGATCGAAGCAAAACGAATTATGCAGATACATAAAAGCACCTTTAAACGTTTGGCATGCCTGTAGTAGCAATAGATGTTTCCTGTTATTTGAGCGACAATTCAAGCAACTGAAAAACGGTGGGTAAAGTGGCGGGTAAACGCGTAAAAACCCAAATAAGAATATCCATATATATTTGATATATAAAATAATTACTTTAACAATCCACAAGTAGATCAAGAATATTGAATAACTAGCTCAATCTGATACCAGAAAGATAAACAACCAGCTGTGGCTAAACCCCGGCTGGTTTTTTCTTGTGGTACTGCGCCAATTTCTGCTGCAGTTGTTGGTAAACAAGCCTGTGTGTTTGCCCCAACAGTGTGCTATCAATTTGCTGCATGTATTCTCTGGAGAGTTCGGGGTTGTTAAGCTGAAGCGCAATCTCTGCCAGCCGGACATGGAAAATGCTCCAATTTTGCGGGTCTGTATTTTTGGACATATAAGCCAATGACTGTTGGTAATGGCCTAACGCCGCTTTATAGCGCCCCAGCAACTGCTCGGTACGGGCCAGATTACCAAGAGCTACCACAATTTTTACATGGTGCTCTGTCGGCAAAATTGCAGCTAAAGCACGCTGCCGGTAGAGCAAAGATTCTGCAAAGGATTGGGTGCTGTCCGTAATTAACGCCTTATTGCTGTTCAGCTCAAACCAGAAAATAGGATCCTGGCTATTGCCTGCCCTGTGTTCAGCTTCAGACAAAGTCTGAACGGCAAGGTCATGTTGGCCCAGCGCTTTTTGTAAGTTAGCCAGTTCTACCAATCTCAGCGGGTTGCCAAAAGATTTGTATAACTCAGTAACCAAGTGTGCTGCCTTTTGGCCATAGACTGCTGCCAGTTCAGGCTGCTTAAGGTGCATCAGGGTTTTGGTGTAATAGAAATAAAGTTGTGCCAGCACGACAGGAGGCTGATCCTGACGTTGCAGCAGCATCTCAGCCTGTAGTTTTAAATTGTGGAAGTCGATTTTGTCGTAGTAATAATCCAGCAGGTAAGACTCGAGCTTGTACCAGCCTTTACTACCTACAGGCCGCTGTTGTAACTGACGCTGCAACTCAGGTAAACAGTCGGTGTTTTTCGGCAGACTAAAACAGAATAATTCATGATCACTGTAATGCTCTGAAGCCTTTAGCGGCAAAGCGCACAGCATAGCCGCGTTTACAATAACAAAAAAACTCAGATGCTTAAGCTGCAATTGACAACCTGCGTGCCACAGAACTCATCCCTGCAGGCTCTGTGCCTTGATCATGCTAGTGTCAGCCTGATGCCTTTAGAGCCGACCATAAAGCCGGAGTATCAGATTTTTTGCATACGCAAGCAACTTTTCTGTGAAGTTCCCTATTTCATCTACTCTCTGTCAAACCAGATTAAGCAGTTCCAGCAGCTACACTGCCCCGAGGCAACAACCCTGCCGCTTTATAGGCATCATCAATCAGTTGCATCTGATCTATGGCGTCGCGGCCACCTGTCAGGGGTTTGGTTTCGCCTTTGATGCTGGCGACTACGTGCGCCAGTTGGTGATCGTAGGTGGTGTCGCCTTTGATTTGATACTCATGAGCCACGCCATCTTTAGTGAGACATAACTTGTGGCCCTGATGCGGCGCGACCAGGTTCAGCACTTCCAGTTGGGCTTTGTCACCTTCAAGATATAAAGACGCATCGTGATGGCGGCTTAAATGTTCGCTCATGGCGCAGCCGACATAACACAGCGGGCCATTCGGGAATTGTATACGAAGTTCGAAGCTGCTATCGAGTTGAGGTTTAGGGCAAATGGCGTCGGCCCATAAAATTTGCGGTGTGCCGCCAAATAAAGTGCGTAACCAGTGCAGTGGGTAGCAACCTAAATCCATTAAAGCGCCGCCCCCTAAAGGCACATTGTGGCGCAATGAACCTGGTGTTTCGGCGATACGCACCGAAAAATTGCTGCGCACTGTGTGGATAGTGCCAAGTTCGCCGCTCTTTAATAGTCGCTCTACCTCGGCAAACACCGGATGAAAGCGGTAGTGATAGCCTTCAATCACCAAACGGCCACTGGCTTCTGCGGCAGCTACCATAGCTTTGGCTTCTTCAGCGTCCATCGCAAAAGGCTTTTCACACAATACATGCTTGCCCTGTTGCAAAGCTTTAATGGACCACTCTGCATGCATAGAAGGTGGTAAAGCGTTGTAAATTAAGTCGATATCAGCACGGGCCAATAGCTCGTCATAACTGCCTAAAGCCAGCTCTGTATCAAACTGCTGAGCAAAAGCCTGAGCTTTTTCCAAAGTGGATGCCGCCACTGCGGCTATCACTACATCAGAGCGCAAAGCCGCAGGCTGAATAATAGCCCGATCGGCAATGCGTGCTGCACCTAATAAACCTATACGGATCATGCTGTTCCCTCACTGCTAGAAAATGGCAATTGCAGCAGCAACTGATACCTTTGGCCTGCGGTGATATTGCGTACCACCAACTCATCCTGCTGCACACCATCCAGCCAGAGTGTTGCAGCTTTGACACCAGCCACCCGTTCAAACCGGATATGGAAGTCTGCACCACGGAAACGGCGTAACACCGAGGCTTTGCTCCAACTGGCTGGTAGTTGCGGCGCTATAGTTAAACCTTGTTGGTCGCCCTTCACACCAAACAAACCTTCGACCAAACAACGGTATACCCAGTGCACAGTGCCTGTATTAAATAACTGGCTGGAGCGGCCTGCAGTGCGTGGTAAGGTCTGGTATGCGCCACGGTAATAATTTGGAATAAATACCGGTAACTGACCCCGTTGTAACTGATCCTGTGGATCGTCCGATGGCAGCATTTGTTTTAATACTTGATAGGCTTTGTCGGCTTGATTCACCTGATACAAAGCGAACAGATAAAAAGCCGCAGCGTGGTTATAGACTGAGCCATTTTCTGCCGAACCCGGATATTTCTGGGTCACACGGCCCACGTCTTCACGCATAGCGGTATAAGCAGGCGCTAGCATTTGCGGGCCATAAGGCGTATGCAATTGCTGTTCGACGGCTGTTAACAGCTGCTGCTGTTGTTCGCTGTTAGCGGCACCGCTTAATAAAGCCCAGCTTTGTGGGTTTAAGTAAATACGGCCTTCGGTATCTTTGCTGATACCAAAGACCACGTTATCGTCTGTGATACCACGGCCATACCAGTTGCCGTCCCATAAATACTGGTTCACAGCGGCATTAAAGGCGGCCGCCTGCTCTTCATACAAAGCTACATGTTCTGCCTGACCTGCATCGCGGCAAATTTGCGCCCAGACTTTTAACGCATAAGCTGCTGCTAAACTCAGCCAGCCCGATACGCCTTTGCCTTTGTAACCCACCATATTCATTGGGTCACACCAGTCGCCCTGCTCAATATAACTTAAACAACGCCGGTCTTTTTTAAGCCATAACCAGCCCATAGCACGGTGGATATGTTCAGCCACAGTATGTTGCTCGGCGGAATCTTTGTAAGCCACTTTTTCGCTTAATAGCGCGTAATCATTGGTTTCAGCCAGATAAGCACTGATACAAACAGGTAACCAGACACACTGGTCGGTATGAGGCACCTGGTTGATGTATTTCAGTTTGGCATCTTTGTGCAACAAGATACCGTCCGGCATTTCACCCGACAGATGCTGCTGCGACAGCGCTGTTAAGAACGCTTTGCGTGCCACAGCAGGAGCCAGATAGCTCATGCCCATATTATCCTGCAGATAATTACGGGTTTGTGGATCTGTGGTTAAACGGTTCACATCGCCGTGGTAATACACCTGACGCGCCAGCCAGTGGTTGACATAGTTATTCAACTCCTGGTCCGGCGTATCTATTTCTAAGCAAGGCACAGCTTGCGCAACATAAGCGGCATAAGCCTGTTGAATTTGAGTAAAACTTTTTGGTGTACCAAATACCTGCTGACGAATTTGCGCAACCTCAGCTTTGTCATAAGCAGGACCAAACACAAAACGGTATTGCTCGGTTTGGCCTGTGGCTAAAGACAGTCTGTACTGCATCACACAAGCCGGGGTTTCGTAGTCTGAATCACCACAAGCTAAACACTGCTGTTGCACTGCAGAAGGTGCATGCAAGCCGCCCTGCCCTTCAAACTGTTGCTGATTCACTTCCCAGAAATCCGGTGTGCGTTCGGCTAATAAGAAGGTTTTGTCTTTTAAGAACTTGTTTTTAAAGTAATCCGGATACTTTTGATAAGGCGTGACTGATGAGCAGATAATGGCTTTTAAATCGGCATCATAACGGCCAGACTGGTTCATCCAGGACATATAACCGACCGGGAAATACGGATATAAACTTAAGCTCCGGCTTTTTGCTGAATCATTGCGTACCGTCAGTTGCCATAACTCCAGCGGTTGATCTGGTGTTAAGGTCAACATCCATTCCACTGTTAAACCACAGTCCAGCGTCAGCTGCCAGCGGATATCCGACTGGCCTGCTGAAAACACAAAGTTTTGGGCTTCTTTGCACACAGGCTCGTAAGGCACAGACCAGATTTCACCGCTGGTTTCATCTTTGATATAAACAAAACGGCCCGGATGATGCGCGTAATAGGGCTGCTCCGGCTGCATAAAGGTTTTAGCTTCTAAGTTTGGCGCATGGGCATACTTGGCTGGTTCTGGCTGCATAAACTGCGCTGTGGCATAACCACGGCAGTTTTGCTGGATCATCATTACCTTGTTCCATAAAAAGCCCGCCGCCTGTGGCATCGCAGTGGCGCTGTATAATTCATAACGCTGGCCGTTTTCTGTGGCTTGCATCAACTTCTTCATCATTACTCCGACACTCCGACTGCTTCATTTTTTACAAAGGGGGCTGCTTTACGCTGGTCCAGTTCCTGTTGAATAGTCAGCAATTGTTTTTCATCTAAATGGTAAAAGCGCATGACAAAAGCTGCCAGCAAAGCCACTAAGCCCGGGATCACTGACACCATCAATAAAATACCCATCTGTGAGCCTGCACTTTGTTCAGCATTGGCGACATAACCTATCAGCGCCAACAACCAGCCAATGACAGCTGAGGCAATAGCTCCGCCGAGCTTTTGCGAAAAAGTCGCGGCGGAAAAGGTCATGGCGGTAGCACGACGGCCAGTGCGCCATTCGTTGTAATCTGCAGTGTCAGCGTACATAGAAAAAGCCAAAGGCGATTTAGGGCCCAAGACAAAACCTATAGCCAGGTTGATGGCAAAAATTAAACCTATCTGATCGGCTGGTACAAAAAACAGGCTGATCGAAAACAAGCCGGCCAGGCTCATTAGCAGCATCATCAGCGGCTTTTTATCCATAAACTTGGTCATTAAAGGCGTAGAGGCCGCGCCTAAAGCCAAAGCAAACATATAAGAGGATAAAAACTCGCCAACTAACTCTGGGCGCATCACATAGTATTTAAAGTAGTAAGTCCCGCTGCTGGCGCGCATGGTGATCGTAATCATAATGATCAGCGCCAAACTAAACAGCACCAGCCAGGGTTTGTTGTTTCTTAAATCCTTTAAATCCTGCAGCACAGCGCTGTTGTTTTCGCTGACGGGTTGAATACGCTCTTTGGTGCTGGCAAAAGTGAATAAAAACAATAAGGCTGCCGCTATACCAAAGACGCCCATCGTCAACTGCCAGCCTAAGATTTCATCGCCCTGGCCTAATAACACCACCAGTTTAGGGGTTAAATAAGTCACCAGAATACCGCCGGTAAAACCGCCGATAAAACGGAAGCTAACTAAAGTGGTTCTGTCCTGGCTATTGCGGGTCATCACGCCAGACAAGGCAGAGTAAGGAATATTGATAGCGGTGTAAGTCAGCATCAGTAAGCTATAGGTGCAATAAGCCCATACCAGTTTGCCACCAGGGCCTAAGTCCGGTGTGCTGTACGTCAACACACCAGCACCAGCCAAAGGCAAAGCCAACCAAAGTAAATAAGGCCGGAATTTGCCCATCCGGGTTTTGGTTCTGTCAGCGATGGCGCCCATCATAGGGTCGGTAAAAGCATCGATGATTTTGGTGATCAGCATCATAGTGCCGGCAGCGGCCGCTGAAATACCGAAGACGTCGGTGTAGAAAATTAATAAAAAGGCCGAAATATTGGCCCAATAGAAGTTAAAACCCATGTCGCCGACGCCATAACCGAGTTTTTCACTCAGCTTGAGCCGGTCTTGAGGTACCGCAGTTTCTGTTGTCACTTTGTCACCCTGTCGTTGTTCTGTTGTTTTAATTAGTGAAATAGATGGAACGCACACCACCTGGTGATGTGTGCGTTTTAAAGTCGTTGTTGTATTTTTAGTGTGATCTGTAGCATCAACTCGTTCACGCTTTGGCTGATATCCAGACACAGCACATCGGCTTCCTGCTCCACAGGTTCCATAGTGGCCAATTGGCTTTGCAGCATAGAGACAGGCATGAAGTGGTTTTTCCGCTGTGCCAGCCGCTGCGCCAGCAGTTCAACACTGCCCTGTAAGTAAACAAACTGCGGCCTTGCAGCGGCCTGGCGAATACGTTCGCGGTGTTTACGGATCAAACCTGAGTAACTTAATACCACCGGCTGTTGTTTGGCTGCACAGTCTTGTAAGGCTGAACATAAAAGTCCCACCCACTGATCACGCATCTCACTGGTAATAGGGGTGCCGCATGCCATCATTTGTTTGGCTTCAGCACTGTGAAAATCATCCCCTTCGAGATAACGCCAACCCAGTTGTTCAGCCAGGCGTAAAGCCAGCGTCGATTTACCGCTGCCAGCCACCCCCATAATGATTAGACTTTGGCATTCTGTTGCCTTGCTTGCCTGCTGCTGAGCTGTTAGATCCTGTTGCATCAGATACGATCACACCTTCGATAAAAATGTGACTTCAGCTTAATTCAGATAAAATGATAGCGCAACCATTTTGACTCAAACATAGCTTTCAGTTATTGTTTTTTAAAAATAATGAGAATGGTGCGATGAATAAAAAACCTAACCTGAAAGATGTGGCCAAAGTAGCAGGTGTCAGTGCCATTACTGTGTCGCGCGTGCTAAGCAATCCCGATAAAGTCTCAGAGAAACTGCGGGCAAAAGTTGAACAGGCCGTGCATGAAATAGGTTATATCCGCAACCATGCCGCCAGCGCTTTGGCATCCCGTCGCTCAGGTGTGATAGCGGTTATCATTCCATCATTATCTAACATAGTTTTTAATGATGTGCTGCAGGGTATATATAGCGCTGTGAAACAGCACCATCTGCAGGTAGTGTTAGGGGATTGTCATTACTCGCCTTTGGAAGAAGAAAAACTGATCGCCACTTTACTCAGTCAGTCGCCTGAGGGTTTTATTTTAACAGGCACAGATCAAACCGATTACGCCCGCAAATTACTGAAACAATCCGGTATTCCTATAGTGCAACTGATGGAACTCAGCGACAGCCCTATTGATATGAATATTGGTTTTTCACATTTTAATGCAGGAGTCGATATCACTAATCACCTGCTGCAAAAAGGCTATCGCAAACTGGGCTTTTTGGGCGCCCGCATGGATACCCGTACTCAGCAACGTTTAGCAGGTTTTAAAAAGGCGATCGCTGATTTTAAACAGCCTTGTCAAAGTTATGTAGTCACCACCACTCAGTCTTCGTCAATCCGCTTAGGTGGTCAGTTATTACAGGCTGTGATGGCTGAATCGCAAGGCCAGTGTGATGCCATATTCTGCTGTAACGACGATTTAGCTTTAGGGGCTTTGTTTGAAACCAAGAGAATGAACCTCAAAGTTCCGTCCGATATTGCCATTTGTGGTTTTAACGACTTAGAGGCTTCGGCTTTAGTCGAGCCTGCTATTACCAGCGTCGCCTCACCCCGTTTTGAGATGGGCCAGCAAGCAGTAGAATTACTGATGGCAGCTTCAGGTCAGGATAAAACCCATAAACCACCTATAGATATCGGCTACCGCATAGTGGAACGGGCTTCGACTTAATACCCGAATTAGTTTGCTCGTATGATTTTAGAGATAGTTTCAGATATATTTTTCACGCCTCATGTGTTTATGCGAATACAAAAACATCTGGAATGTTTTTCACTCACATCGTCCATGATGTTCGCCTTCAGCAGCTAAAGCTGTGCAAAACGGCAATCCTGCCGTTTTGTGAACATTGGAGCGCAGCGACGTTGGCCCGACAGAGTGAGCGCCATGGATGGCGGCGAATAAAAAAGTACCAGCCGAAGCTGGTACTGACACCCTCAATTACCGGGAGAACCCAGACTCGCACAGTCCGGGGGATAAGGGTAAAACTACTGTCCCCTTAGTGCCTGAAGCTGCAGCTTTGTTGACGTTATCAACACAACTCAAGATCAATTCAGGCCAGGAACGGGCGACCCTAAAGGTCGCCGCTACAACACCAATTACTCAAAAGCTACGTTAAAACGCACACCAAAGGTACGTGGTGATTGCCACATAAAGTTAGGTACTGCGTCACCGTGAGTACGGCCTTGATCGCTCTTAATATCGCGGTCAGTCACGTTATTGACAAAAGCTTCGGTGGACCAGTTGCCTTCTGAAGGTTCAAAGGTCAGGCTTAAATCCACTTTGGTATAGGCATCCTGACGGTCGATATCAGCAGCGTAAGGCAAGTTTTTGAAGCCTGCTGGTCTGTCACCACGGTTGGCTGGGTCAAACCATACTTCGCTGGTGTAACCGACACGAACTCTTGGCTTTAACGTAGCGCCGCTTTCCAAACCGACAAAATGCTCGTAATTCACAGAAGCTGAGAATTCCGGCGCCATCACTAAATGGTTACCGCTGAAATCCAGCAGGTTAGGCAATGCAGGGTTACCTGCAGACGGGTTAAAAGCTAAACCATCACGGCCATATTTAGAATCTGTGGTCAGGAACTCATCGTAGGTTGCATCCAGCACAGACATAGAACCACTTAACTCGCCATTTTCAATCACCAACCAACGGGCTTCTAATTCCAGACCATTGATAGTGGCTTTACCAGCGTTGGTTTTACGCAGTAAATCAGCACCAGTGTTGGTCACTACGTTACTGGTCACCTGTAAGTCAGTGTATTCAGTGCTAAACAGCGCAGCAAATAACTGCAAAGTGCCGTCGAGGAATAAACCTTTCATACCCAATTCGATACTGGTGTTTTCTTCAGGTGCTACGTAAGCGGCAGTGCCCGCAGCTTCGTTATTGTTTCCAGCGATAATGGCATCCAGATCGGCCTGCGTGAATGGACCTGTACCTGTGTATTTGCCGCCATCCTGAATAGTACCGGACTTAAAGCCTGTGGCGTAGGAGCTGTAGAACATCACATCATCTGTCATGTCCCATTCCAGACGAGCCATACCAGTGGTTTTGCTCCACTCCGGGCTAGTGTCGTTGTAGGTATCGACCCAACATTGGCCAGGCTGCACCAGGTTTTTGTTCGGGCCAAGACCATTGAGGATGCCATCCGGATCCATATAACCTACATAATCCTGATTTGGTTCAGTCACTTCAGTACGTTTTACGTCCGGACACATAATGTTACGGCCACCTTTATCCCAACGTTTATCGTTGGTGTAACGTAAGCCAGCGCTGATACGCCAGTCGTCTGTCAGTTTATAAGTCGACTGAGCATACAAGCTGTTCGATTCTAAACCGCGGTCTGGCTGACGATAAGTTGACCATAAGTTTTTGTTTGGTGTAGTGCCCCCTTCGTAATCGACGTCAGGGTGCACTATGTCAAAAATAGTCTTGTTGTTTTCTTTGAAGTAGAAGTAACCCACCATCCACTGTAAGCGTTCAGCGTCATCATTTTTGAACTGTAACTCGTGTTGAGTGGCTTGGTGATCACATTCAACACAACCGCCCCATTCGTATTTTTCCAGACTCCAGGTTCTGTCCCATACCGAAACACGGGAGGTATCTGTGTAACCACCGATGTAAGACAATTGCTGACCTGAGTCGAAGTTATAATTCATTCTGGTGCGGAAGCTATCGCTGGTCGCATCGTTAAAACCAAGTTCTTGTACATAAGAGCTGCGATCCGAACCACCACTGATAGTTGGGATATTACCCGTGCCATTGTCGGTAAAATTTTCGTAGGAGAAAGTTACATCAAACTTGTCCGACGGCTGGTAAAAAGCACTGAAACGCGCAGCAGCCAGATCGGTAGAACCGTATTTTTCGCCCATGGCTGAACCCGGCAGGAAATCCACCACACCTTCAGATTGGTCCATAGCGGCAGCAACACGCACAGCGAAAGTGTCGCTTAAAGGAATATTGACCATAGCGCGGGTAGCGCGGCGATCGTAGTTGCCTAAAGTAATTTCAGCATTGGCGTCAAAACCATCCAGACGGGCTTTAGCAGTGTGTAAGTTCACTACACCACCAGTGGCGTTACGGCCAAATAATGTGCCTTGTGGACCACGTAAAACTTCAGCACCTTCTAAGTCAAACATCAAAGCTGAAGCGCCTTGAGAGCGGGCTGAATAAATACCATCAATGTGGAAAGCGACTGCTGGGTCACCACTTTCAGTTTGGTCAGAAGAACCAATACCACGCACATACACCATAGGCGTATTTTGTGTACCGTTTTGTGCAATTTGTAAGCTAGGAACTATACCCTGTAAATCATCCAGCTGTGCCACATGGTTTTCGTCCAGAGTTTTCTGGTCAAAGGCTGTTACCGCCAGTGGAGTTTCACGTAAGGTAGTGACCCTTTTGGTTGCACTGATTTGAATGACTTCAATAGCACGGCCTTCATCATCTTTGCCATCACTGGCTTTGGCTGCTTCAGCCACTTGTGCAGCAACACCAAAAGCACTGCACAGCGCCAAGGTTGTGAGTAAGTAAGACGGTTTTAGTTTTAAAACTTTCACTTTGATTCCCCTATCCTGTCTGGATGTTTTCGTCAGCATGACAGCGCTAACACCTGTTGATTTTTTTTATTTGGCATCAATTCAGGCGAAATAAAATCCAGAGTCACCAACAGATATCCTGCAGTTTGATTGATTTATTTCGCTTATTTTTTATACCAAGGCTAAGCCTGGGGGATAAATTAGCCTCAGACAAATGATTGCGCAACCATTATTTAGATCTTTTTTGCGAAGAAAAGCTGAGATCCGGATCTTTTGCGACAGGATGCAACACGAGGATTAGCTGAATAAATGGGCAGTTTTTGTATTTATTTCAATCAGAATGATGAGAAAAATGCAGATTTTGTGAAAATGATAGCGCTACCAATTTTTTATTTTTCAATAAGTAAAGCTCTGCTCTACGCCTTAAGCAGAAAGAAGCCAGAGCGAATCCACTCTGGCCTCAGTCTTTATTTTTTCTGTAGGAAGGCTTTATCTAATGCAAGGAAAACAACTGGAGTCGTCAATAGAGTTAACACCTGACTAAAAGCCAGACCGCCTACCACGGCCACACCTAAAGGCACCCGCAATTCAGCGCCTGTACCAAACCCCATCATAAGAGGCACAGCGCCTAAAATAGCAGCCAAGGTCGTCATCATAATAGGGCGGAACCGAACCAGACAGGCCTGATGTATCGCGTCTTTGGCGGACATGCCTTGTTCACGCTGAGCCTGGAGGGCAAAGTCGACCATCAGAATACCGTTTTTCTTCACTATGCCTATCAGCAAAATAATGCCTATCAGCGCCATGATGGAAAAGTCCAGTTGCCAGGCCCAAAGCAATAAAATGGCGCCTATCGCAGCCGAAGGCAAAGTAGACAAAATCGTCAGAGGGTGGACAAAACTCTCGTACAACACGCCCAAAATGATGTAAACCGCTAACAAGGCAGTGAAGATCAGCAGAGGTTGAGTGGCCAAAGAGTCTTGAAACGCCTGCGCAGCGCCCTGGAAAGAACCTGACACTGAGGCTGGCATTTGTAACTCTTCACGCGCCTGATCCAGAGCTTTTACCGCATCCCCCAAAGCCACGCCAGCCGCCAGGTTAAAGGACAAATTCACTGCTGGTTGCATACCGTTATGGGCAATCACCACGGGGCCGTTGGTAGCAGGTAACACTTTGGCAAAAGCCAGTAACGGCACCATTTCCCCTGTCGTGGGAGAACGTAAATGGAAGTAGTTTAAACTTTCTGCTGTACCACGCTGCGCCGGATCCAATTCCAGTATCACATTGTATTGGTTGGTTTCGGTCTGATATTCGTTAATTTGACGTTGACCAAAAGCATCATACAAGGCCTGATCCAAATCCGCAGCAGCAAAACCTAAACGAGCCGCTTCCTGCCGGTCCAGCTCCAGCTTGATAATATTAGCGTCCCACTGCAAGTCGTTGGATAAGTCGGTAAACATAGGATTTTGTCTAAGCTTGGCCGTTAGCGCCTGAGTCCAGGTCGCCAACTCGTCACTGCTTAAGGCTTTGAGCACATAACTGTATTGAGCACGGCCAGGACCAGCCCCCAGGTTAATATCCTGAGCGGCCCGTAAAAACACCTGCAGACCCGGAATTTGCGCAAACTGCGGTCTTAATCTGTCGATAATTTCACTGGCACTGGCGTCCCTGTCATCAGGGTCGCTTAACACCACCCAAACCCGACCTGAGCCAGTGGAGTTATTGCCACCCACCGCATGGTTGAAACCTGTGATATCCGGATCATTTTTTAAGATCTGCTCCAGTTGCTTGTGTTTGGCAATCATATCTTCATACGGAATATCAGACGCAGCTTGCGTGATCCCTATGACAAAACCTGTGTCCTGCAATGGAAAAAACCCTTTAGGGATCGCCATAAAACTGGCAACACTGCCAGCTACCGTCAGAAAAAACACCCCAAGCATAATGCGCTGATGTTCCAGAGCCCAAGTCAGCACTTTGTCGTAACGTTTGACTAAACGGTCAAAAAAGCCCGGCTTATTTGGGTCATGAGCAGGCGCTTTATCCATAAAAAGTGAAGCTAAAGTCGGAGCCAAGGTTAAACACACCACCACAGAAATTAAAATCGCAGCTGTAGCCGTTAAAGAAAACTCTAAAAATAGCTTACCAATAATACCGCCCATAAACAGCAGCGGAATAAAGGCCGCCACTAAAGACACACTGATGGAAATAACAGTAAAACCTATTTCCTCCGCACCTTTCAGTGCTGCCACTCGTTTACTCTCGCCCGCCTCTAAATGCCGGTGAATATTTTCAATCACGACAATGGCGTCGTCGACAATAAAACCTACAGCGATCACAATAGCCACCAGGGTGAGGTTATTCAGACTAAAACCTGCCAGATACATAAAAGCGCAGGTACCGACCAGTGATACCCCCAGCACCGCTGAGACGATTAAAGTGGCAGACCACTGACGTAAAAACGCCGCCATCACAGCAATAACCAGCACTACAGCTATAGCTAAAGTCAGTTCCACTTCAGCTAAGGATGAGCGGATAGTCCGGGTTCTGTCGTTAAATACTTCAACTTTGACATCAGCAGGTAAAGCAGCGGTCAGTTGAGGTAAAGCGGCTCTGATGCGATCCGCTGTCGCCACTATGTTGGCACCGGGCTGACGGCGGATAATTAAGGCGACACCAGATTCACCATTCGGCCAAATTTGCACAAAATCGTTTTCTGCCCCCAGTTTCACACTAGCGACGTCACGCAGATACACAGGAGCGCCGTCGTTATAACTAACAATCAAGTTGGCGTATTCATCGGCAGAAAAAATCTGATCATTGACCGCTAAAGTGGATACTCTGTTATCACCAAACAAAGCGCCTTTAGGCAAGTTGACGCTGGCGCGTTGCACTGCAGAGCGAATATCTGCCAGAGTTAAACCTGCGGCAGCTAAAACTTCAGGTTTAGCCTGGATCCGAATGGCAGGTTTTTGCTGACCACCAATAAAAACTTCACCGACTCCATTAATTTGGGTCATCTGACGTGCCAGCACTGTCTCAGCTAAATCGCTAATTTCAGTGCGGGATAAAGTTTCGGAGGTCACACCAATAATTAAAATTGGACTATCGGCCGGATTAACCTTACGCCAGGTTGGCAAGTTGGGCATATCGGGTAAACGACCTGCCGCCTGATTCAGCGCCGCCTGAACTTCCTGTGCAGCACTATCGATATCCTTTTCCAGCACGAATTGCAGAGTAATTTCAACAGAACCCAAAGCACTGCTTGAGGTCATTTCGGTAATACCGGGCACTGAGCTTAATGCCACTTCCAAAGGAGTCGCGACGGCGGACGCCATAGTTTCAGCACTGGCACCAGGTAAACGGGCATTGACCTGAATGGTCGGAAAGTCAGCTTCAGGTAAAGGCGCCACGGATAGACGCGGAAACGCCAGCATACCTAACACGACCAAAGCAAAGGTCAATAATACTGTGCCTATAGGATGGTCCATACACCAGGCAAATACGCTGCGGCTTTTCATGCTTATTGCTCCGCAGCTGCAGTTTGAGGCGTGTCAGTCAAAATTTTCAGCTCAGCACCTTTACGTAAACGACTCTGACCATCAACTATCACCTGTTGACCAGCGCTAACCCCTGTCACCACCACCTGATTTCTATCCTGCAATACCACATCTACAGCGGCTGTGGCGGCTTTACCTTGTTGTTCCAGCCAGACAAAAGCTCCCTCAGGCCCCTGCTGCAAGGCCTTGGCCGGAATAGTGAAGGCCTGTTCCAGCACTTTACTCTGCAAAGCTATAACCACGGACTGACTGGGCCATAAAGCTGCGTCCGGATTGGCAAAATCTGCTTTCACCCTGATAGTACCTGTCGCAGCTGCCACTCTGTTATCTACGACTGTAAGCTGACCTTGTGCCAGAGGATCGGCACCTTCTTTTGCATAAGCCAGCACAGGCACTGTTTGTTTTTGGCGGATTTGCTGTGTCAACAGCTGTAACTCAGGTAAGCGTGACTGCGGCAAGGCAATTTCAATACTGATAGGGTCTAGTTGCACTACCGAAAACAAACTATTGGTATCGCTGGTTCTGACATAATTGCCTGCATCGACATTGCGTATGCCGACCTGACCTGAAATAGGTGACAGAATTTGGGTATAAGACAACTCCACCTGCTGCGCATTGATAGTGGCCCGCACGCTACGTAGTTGTGCTTCCAGTTGCTGTACTGTGGCCTGTTGCTGGTCGGCCATTTGTGCCGATACCGCCTGATCTTTACGTAAGTTCTGATAACGTTTTAAGTCTAATCGCGCTACATCGAGCTGAGCTTGCACGACCGCCAGCTGAGCTTTGGCTTGCTCGTATGCAGCTCTGATACTGCGATCATCAATCACAGCCAACAAGTCGCCTGCTTTCACCAGTTGGCCTTCTTCCACCAAAATGCGCTGTAATATGCCGTCCACCTGAGGGCGAATTTCAACACTTTGCTGAGCTTTCACTTGCCCTATACCCCGGATCCAGACAGGCACATCCTGCTGTTGCACTAAAGCTGTTTTCACCGGCACAGCCGGTCCTTGTTGCGCTATCACAGCACAGCTCAGCCAAAGGCTGGATACCATCACTAGCTTTGCCAGTTTCATACAAAAACTCCGTTGTATTTTTAAGTAAAAACAGCCTGTTTGGGCCACTTAGCATAACGAATAGCAGCTAAAGTGACAGCACTGCTTCTGGTGTTAAATCACGATTTTGTTGAGTTCTGCTCAACTAAACGATTTGGATTTTACAAAGGATCAGTCAATGCGTTCAGGCGCAAAAAAAAACAGACCAGCAGAAGATTGTTATACAGCGGCCTTGTCTGCGCTGTAAAAAGAAAAAGATCCGCTATAGTTATTTAACCATTTATTAACAGGCGGAGTTTAGGATGAAACCGCTTTTCACTATTTTGCTCTGTTATAGTTTTTCTGTACTGGCACAACAGCAATGGCAAGTTACAGAGTGCGATAAAACCGCAAAAAAACTGCAACAACTCGAACAAAAAATTAGTTCAGGTTATAGCGTAAAAGAAGCAAAACCACTGAGCCAAGAGCAACGTCTGCTGGAAAAACAGCTGGACCAGTTTTGCCAGCAACCTGTCTTAGCCTCAGCTCAAAAAAAGCCAAAAGTGAAAAAGACAACCACACTGAACACGACTAAAGATCCTTTGGCTGCTATCGCCAAAGGCCCAGAGCTTTATGTCAGCTCGGTCTCAGTGAAAGCTCCTTATCAGGGTAAAAAACTACAAGCCTGGCTGGAGTATTACTCCGAACCTAAACGATGTTTTGGTGTAAGAGACAGCAGACAAATGGTCTGGTGCGTGGAACAGCGCCAACAAGCGAAAGCTAATTTTGAGCGACAATGGCAGCAAAAACTCGCACTATCGCAACCAGAATGATAAGCTCCGACCAGTTGAATTCTGGAGCCCCTATTTATGAACGCCTTAACTAAAGCCAACTTACAACTCTGGTGGTTTGGATTCCGTTATATTCCGCTGATTGGTTTTTGCAAACCAAAAATTCTGGAATTAACAGACGAGCGCACTGTGATCCGGATGCCACACCATCGTCATACTAAAAACCATTTAGGCAGTATTTATTTTGGTGCTCTGGCTATAGGTGCCGATTTAGCCGGTGCTTTTTTAGTCTTTTACAAAGCGCGACAGAAGAAACTGAATATTCATTTTGCTTTTAAAGACGTGCAGGGTGAGTTTTTAAAACGACCTGAGGCCGCAGTGCATTTCACCAGTAACGACGGTGCTCTGATCGATCAGATGATTCAGCAATCTTTGGATACAGGTGAGCGCATCAACCAGGCCGTCACTATTGATGTGACCTGCCCTTCCTTGCATGGTGACGAATTAATGGCCAAATTCACCTTAACTTTGTCCGTCAAAGCGAAAAAGAAGTCTTAACTCTGCTTAGCCTTGTTTGCAGCCAGAGGCTGACAAGGCTAAAATCGCCTTTTGATTGTGAAGGTGAGCGGCATGCAGGACTTATTAGGTAACTTATTTATTATTTCAGCACCCAGCGGAGCGGGAAAATCCACGCTGATTAATGCGCTTTTAAAGCAAGATGCCGATATGCAGTTGAGTGTCTCCCACACCACCCGCTCACCGCGTCCGGGCGAGACTGACGGTGTGCAGTATCATTTCACCGACGTATCCAGCTTTAAACAATTGATTGCGCAGGATCAGTTTATTGAGTGGGCTGAAGTTTTTGGCAATTACTACGGTACATCCAAAGCAGCCTTAGCTAATAAGCTGGCGCAAGGCATAGATGTATTTCTGGATATCGACTGGCAGGGCGCCCGCCAAATAAAACAACAACTACCTTTTGTCACCAGCATTTTTATTCTGCCACCCAGTGTCGAGGCGTTAGAACAACGCTTGAATCAGCGCGGGCAAGACAGTGCAGAAGTGATAGCGGGTCGTATGGCCAAAGCCCGCGACGAAATCAGCCATGCCAATGAATATGACTATTGGGTGGTGAATGATGATTTAGAACTGGCGGTACAGCAATTTTCCGGCATTATCCAGAGCCAGCGCTTAAAACAGCAGAAGCAAGCGATACGGCAACACAAGTTACTTTCTGGCCTGTTGGCGAACGAAACGAAATAGAGTAGACTATGCGGTCTTTATTCAGACCCAGATTAACCGGAGTGGCAGATGGCTCGCGTAACAGTTGAAGATGCAGTAAATAAAATTGGTAACCG
>Ga0247725_1000631_pt1 | contig 22870 bp, 21 predicted proteins | sample OKSTACKMCFT3sol_FD_183021 | JGI IMG/M metagenome (GOLD analysis project Ga0247725, IMG submission 183021) | Subsurface sediment microbial communities from gas well in Oklahoma, United States - OK STACK MC-FT3-sol | ecosystem: Environmental > Terrestrial > Deep subsurface > Rock core/Sediment...
CCAGTACTCGTCTGTTAACATTGTTCTGGGCATGATGGGTTGTCATGGTTAGTTTTTGGCGAAAGTAATTATACCAGCCCATCATGCTGTCTAATAATCCATCACGAAAGATCAACAAGCCCTAGATAAACATGTAATTGTTGAACACTTTCTATATTGCCAAGGAACGATACTAGAAGCTCCTGGATAGGTTGAGCCTTCATTAAGTGCCTGAAACCCAAACTAGCTCTTATGTAGTCACTTCGCTTAAACTCTAAATTTCGGGACGCCTTTATCAGAGGTTCGAGGAAAATAATTGCTTGCCGAAATTTGGAGAGAGAATACTTCGTGTTAAGCCCCCCAATGAAAAGCATGGTATAGCGGGGATTACTATTGAGAATTCCTCTTAGAGCCTTCTCTGGATGCATAGCGTCTTGTGAAGGTGCAAATAAGTGAAGGTGCTCTTTGTTTTTTCTAATGGAAGCTTTTAAGGATTGGGCAGTTCTTTTGCAGAAGAATGCTTGTCTCTTCAAATCTGGGGTATCTTCGATCTCCTTGAGTAATGGAGCAGACAGAGCATCGATAATATTACTTAAAACAACATCTAACCTGAGGAGGTCTTCTGGACAGTCGATAAAGTTCAGAAAGTCTTCAAGTTCCTCACTGCTTTCGATGCTATATGCCTGCAATTGAGAGGCATAGTCACTTAAGAATTTTGTCTCTTGGCTCAAGATTGTTTCTTATATCAATTTTAGACTTACCAGATATGTCTTTAAAAAGCTGTTTTATTTTCCCGCTACCCACGACAGAGTTTAACCGCTTGATTAACTGACTCGGCTTACTGATTTTGGTGAGCAGTACTGATGTCCCGACAATATCAGACAATGCCAGGTTAATGATGTTCATTTTGCCAAAAGATGAGGATTCGTGAACAAGGCAATCGATTGACTGATCTTCGTCTAAAACAAGCATCGCCATTTCGTATGTTCTGAATCCGGCAATCAGCTCATAACCCACGTCTGTTTTCAAAACATGGAGAGGATGTAAAATAAGAAGGTTTTCTAAAAGTAACTTGGAACACTCATGTGGAGCGAGCTGAAATATGATTGCAGACGTCTGCGCGACAAGCTCTCTTACGTCTTCGTGAAATCCTTTTATCTCATTGATTTTTAAAGATAGTGATATCATTCATTTTATCTTAACGCTATCGAGAGGCCTTCTTATATAACAATGATTGACCAGACTCGGCAAGGTAAAAACGAATAATTTTTGCTAAAAAAAGTTAAAACTATCGCTTGTAAGTAAAATACCGCCCAAAAACGGACGGTTTGCGATGAAGGGCTTGCTCATTCAAAGCAACATTTATTGAGAATATCGCTCAATGTAACAACTTGACAGACTCTAAACTTAAAACCTAATCCAACCAAGGATTGTGTTTTGGTGTAGAGTCGCTTTCTTCGCTTCTTCGTTTTTTGGTTCAAAATGTTTTGCCAGCTCAGTTTGATAGAAAACTTCTGGAGTAAATTTAAGACCCAAATGCTGGCAATGCTGCACAATTAATGTTTCGACATCATTTTGGTAGCGGCATGCGATTTCTGATGTAGTGTTCGCAATGAACATAAGATTTTTTGTTGCCCAGAACAAATCCCACACCATTAAAAACGAGAGCAATACTTGGGTAAATCCGCCGAAATCAATCGAATCCGTTGCTATTGCGGCAATTAAAATCTGAAACGCAGTGATCACTGTGGATGTCAATTTTGTTTTTGAGAACAGTTGATTCGCGCGAACATCGAGCTTACTAAGCACTTCATTTGCTTGCAGTAATTTAAACATCATGTATTGCCCAAGAAAAGGAATACAGAGCAATACTGTGCTGCTGATATGGTCTGAAGCCGAGGCGCCAGCAAACGTACATACACTCTTACTGAAAAAAGGATTACTCACTCGTTGCTGTGTATTGTGATTTATAATTTCTGCGTAACATTTTCTTTTGATGTCATACACAAGGGTTATCTTATGCCCCTGTAAAGCACTTACACACTCGCCATCAATCTCAAAAAAACCGTCTTCAGTTGTTTCAAGGTTTCAAGGTTTCTTAGAAATAGCTTGTTAATACTATGGTGATGTATTTTTGATTCAATCCCGCCTACATAACTATTACTCACAGAGGTACTTGAATATCGCTGATTTCGAAATTCAAGTACTTCGTATGACGTGATATTCACACTGAGCTCTTGCCCTTTTTTATCCGTTATTTCTATCCCCTCTTGAAGATTTATAAAGTTTTTTGGACCTCAAAAAACTCAGCGAGTCTTCACCATCCTGTGTTACATAAGATTTTTTAAGTTTAGGGCTGACTAACTTATTAGATTCTTGAACCAATCTCGCTAGGCTGCCTAAACTATTATTAGTTTATTGATCGACCAGTGCCTAGAATACCAAATAACTCCAAACTAAAGCTCATCTTTGCACCACTTAAGCCATCCGCTCAATCAGCTGTTTTTTATTCTGCAGTTCAATTTGCATCGATTGAACTATACCTCTGAACTCTGATGAGATATCAGCATGATTCGCTAATGCCCCCCAAAACTGCTCTGCCATGGCATAAGCTTGCCGCCAGTGCTTACCTTGAGCTTCTGCGGTAACAGATAAGGTATAAGTAGAGGCCATAGCACCACTTCGTAAAGGTGCAAATGCCATCGGCAGCATATCGTATACAGGCGCCAATGAAAGTGACATGTCTTTTGACAAATAAAACGACAGGTTACCTGTGTGCATATCTGTGTTGGCAATCAAACGACCAAAACACCAAATCACAGCGATAGCCTCCGCATCCACCGCACTGATGCGTTTATCCTGCAACAAATACTGCGCTATGACAGGCCATTCTGCTGGCTTCCCAACAAATTGCATGTCCACCATACGCAGAGAAACTAAACCTTTGCGGCCTAACACACCTATGCGATCAAACCGCTCACAACTTAAAAAAGTACGCTGTTCACGCCTGATGATTGTTGAGTTGGTAGCCGTGATCCCAGATCCCGCCAAGGTTTTTAAAGCAAGGTATTCCGCAAGCAACAAATCAGCCCAGCGCTGGCTATTCGCATTGACTACTGGCTCTGTGAACTTCACCAACCTATGCTTGCCATCGACATAAGCACAGAACTTAGGTTGCTCTCCACCGGCGGAAGAACCAACCACTTCTCCAGCCATCGCATCCGCTGCCAGTCTGTTAAAGTCATCTTCTGATAAAGCGACGGGGTCATGCTGTAGCCATTCCTGATAACTCAATTGGCCAATCAACAGGTTTCCCGGCGAATCGCCTTTTGCATGCAACAGTGCCTGAAAAATATCCTGATCTTTCCAGTAATCAATATCATCAGTAACTACTATCCCCCTCTTAAACAGAGCCTTGGCCAGATTTCGGCCCAGAAAGCCCTGAGGGCGCAAGTCTTGTAACCACCAAGGTAAATCGTCGTAATAAACATAATCGACATCGCCAGATGTTTTCACAACATAGCCATTGGGCATCACTGCGACCATAGTGCCAAAATGTTCGGCATGGCCTGCTTCACTGACACGATAAAGTGCAGTGTCGGAATCATAGCCCCGGCGCAGATAATAACGGGTAGAACGGGCGCGGCCAGTCGCAACTAGTTTTATTTCAAGCAGTTTTAGTTGACGAGTCACAGTTGAGCGATCGCAATCACAATAGCTAGCAAGTTCGGTTGAACTGGCAGGATTACGTCGCAAGAACTCAACAATTGCATCAATAACTGAACTAGCCATGGCACTATAATTCCCTGATTTTCATTTGACTATATGAGGTTAACACAATTATTGCATCAATAATTGCACCAAAACATACATCAATTTTATTGCTTACGTTTCCAGAAAGTCAGCCCGGACAATACATAACATTTATAACTGACTAAGGCTTATAGCCTCTCGCTTATTTGACGACTCGTTTAGTCACTGCTTTCGATATGATCAACTCGTTCGCTTCCTGCCTTCTAGCTGTTTTCATTCTTCTTTTTAGGTACTGCAACATAACTGATGTTTTTTTGAAACCTACATCGACTAGACGGTTAGCTTGCGCACCACTATAGAAACAATTTTTGTTTCTATATCAGAAATAATTTTTCCGTACCCATTCCAATAAAATAAGAAAATACTCAAAGAAATTAATTTTTGATGTGACATAAACTTTCGATTACTTGTGGGTTTTGTGGCTTTTATCGGCGTTAAATGGTGCTTTTTCTTGGCATAAAACCATTAACAAACTCGACTAAAACAAAATAAGCCACTGTTATTATTAATAATATATTTTAATCACATTTCAAACCCACCTTGCCCTCCGGAGGCAGAGGTCTCAGGTTCGAATCCTGATGGGTGCGCCATAAAACATCAAAACCACCTTTTCAGGTGGTTTTGTGTTTTTGGCATTCAATCCCTTCTGTCGTTCCAACAATCCACTTAACCTACCCCGGATACTTCTCCGCCCGCAAAGCCTCAGCCCTCACAGCCCGCTGCGCATCAGCCTCAACCTGCCAGCCGTGCAGATTGTCTTTAATCAGCTGACACAACGCGTCGATATGCGCGGGTTCTGCATTCAGTGCTGTGATGTACTCGTAGCGCTCACCACCGGCGTGCAAGAAATACTCTTTATTTTCTTCGCCAATTTCTTCAATGGTTTCCAGGCAATCGGCAGCAAAACCAGGGCAAAATACCTGAACACTTTTTACGCCCTGAGCTGGCAGCGCCTTTAAGGTTTCGTCTGTGTAAGGTTTGAGCCATTCCTCGCGGCCGAAACGCGACTGGAAAGTGGTGAGGTACTGATCTTTACTCAGCCCCAACTCCTCTGCAATTAAACGCGAGGTTTTATAGCATTCACAGTGATACGGGTCACCATTGAGTAAATACCGCTTTGGAATACCATGATAAGACAACATTAGTTTGTCGGCCTGGCCATGTTGTTGCCAGTGCTGGCGAATTTTTTCCGCTGCAGCACGAATAAAAGGTGCGTAGTCAGGGTAATGTGAGATAAAACGTAAATCAGGCAACCAGCGCCGACGCATAAAGTTAGCGGCCAGCTCATCGAAGGTCGAAGCTGAAGTAGAGCCCGAATACTGTGGATACAACGGCAACACCAATAACTTACGCACACCCTGCGCAAACATCTTATCCAGCACAGTATCAAAACTTGGGTTGCCATAACGCATGGCAAAATCGACTACTACATTCTGCATACCTTGCTGCTGCAGCTGAGCGGCAATAGCATCACTTTGCGCTTGCGTATTAAACAGCAGCGGCGAGCCTTTTTCGGTAAAGACTGTGGCATAAGCTTTGGCTGAGCGACGGGGACGGATTTGCAAAATCACGCAGTTTAAGATCAGCCACCACAATAAACGTGGCACTTCCACTACGCGAGGGTCTGATAAAAACTGCTTCAGGTAACGCTTCAGCGCCTTAGGTGTTGGCTCATCAGGCGTACCTAAGTTGGTCAGTAAAATACCAATCTTGTCGTTTTGCTTGTGGTCGTAGTTCGGGGTATTGATATAACGCATCGCAAATCCATGACTCTTCCGGCTAAGTGGCCTTAGTTTACGCCAATTCAACGGAAAAGGTTTACCAGAAAAATCAGCCGGATAGAGATTTTTTCAAGAGCTGCCCGCGGCAGTGCGCAAGAGCCTGAACCTCAGGCTCTTTCCGACGCTGTAGTCAGCTCAAACTGACTGGTCAGGCTAATTTGCTGCTGTTGTGCGGATGTCTCCAGTCCTTGCTGCAGTACGTCGGCTATCTGGACAGAGGCTGCAATAGAATCAACGCAAACCCAACAATTCCGCTGTTTTTGTTTACCCAGATACAAAGCCGCGTCCGCCAATTGCACTAAATTGCCCCAGTCCAGCTTCTGCTGGCCTGCCTCGACGCAAGGATAAACGGACACCCCAATGGTGCAACTAACATCAAGCTGCTGCTGTGCTGCAACTACAAAAGGCTGCTGACAAATCACTTGCCGGATCCGTTCAGCCATCTGATGTGGATCTGAAGCGTGCTCGGTTCGGGCTACTAACAAAAACTCCTCCCCTCCCCAGCGGATCAATAAATCAGTGTCACGGATCACTGTAGTAATGCGTTTAGAGAATTCAATCAGAACTTCATCACCTGACTGATGGCCATAGAGATCGTTGATTTTCTTAAAAAAATCAATATCAAATAGAAAAAACGCCAGGGTTGTTGACCGTCCCTGCTGCTGGCACCGCCGGATATAATTCAACTCGCGCTCAATGTTTTGTTCAAAGTAACGCCTGTTGTGCAAGCCGGTTAAACCGTCCCGTACACTCAATAACTTATACTGCTGTGCCAGTGTGCGTTTTTGCCTGAGTTGGATAGCCACAGCCAGGATCACCAGTACTAAAATCAGCATAATGGCTACAATAAGTAGGGTTTGGCTTTGGCGCTTTTCCTGCTCGGCTTTTTTCAATGACAGCTCTGTTTCCAACAGTTCTGTTTTAAGATCAGACTCCAGCTCTAACCGATTTAACTCGGTATGCGACGCGGCTTGGGACGAACTTTGTTTCAACTGCGATTCTAATCTGCTGATAAATAAGCCATGCAGCTTTTCCAGCCCCAGCAAACGCCACTCCGGCTCTGGCATAGCCGCCAGTCGTTTATAAATATCCAGCCGCACTTCCAGAGGTGCTTGCACATCAAACTGCTGACACAGCTTTAGCTCGCCACTATGGCCCGTTTTCATCTGCACTAACTGCAGGTAACAGTCCAGATAATCTGAGTCAATTTCGCTACTCTTTGCTGCCGCTGTGGCCTTAGCAACAAAGTCTGCGGCCTTGTCTTTTTGACCTAGTTCAGCCGCAGACAAGGCAGAAAACACCAACGCAGAACGCCATACCTCGGTATGCTCAGGCTTCACTTTGCCAAACCAGTCGAGCGCTTGCTGATAATCCAATAAATGCAGCGCATAAGCCACGCCAACATTATGCTGAATTAAACCAATGATTTGGCTGGCATAGTCTAAATCCATCGCATTAGATTTTTGCTGAACTAACTGCTCCAGTCGCTCAATAGTTGCTTTTTGTAACTGCACTCCTTTTTCAACATAAGTCTGATCGCCGTGCATGACATATAAAGCAGCAGTATTTAACATCACATCATTTAAAGCTTCAGGACTGGCCTGGTTGGCCAAAGACAAGGCCAAGCCGTAACTGCGAAAGGCACTGGCAATATCCCCATGCTCAGATTGCTTCCAGGCCATACCCGACAACACCTGCGTCGCCAAATCTATGTTGGCGGCGGCTATGGCATCATCGTATAAAGCCATCAAATCACGCATATTGCTGTGATAATCCAGACCATTGGCCGAAGTGCAAATGAATCGGTAATCCAAATCAAAAGCCTGAGGTGGGGTTTGGGCGCAAGCCTGTCGTAATGGCTCATTGGCGTAGGCAGAAAAATGCTGAAATCCAAGGCTGCTGCCTAACTGATAACGCCGCGCAGCATCAGTGGCTAGCGCCAGTTGCTGTTGCAACCAGGCAATACGCTCAGCGTAAGGCTTGTCGTAAAAATCATCCGGATACTTAGGTTGCTGCTTTAGCTGAGCTTCCGTCACCTCAGTGCCCTCAGCAGCCGCGACAGAGCACAACGCACAAGCCAGTAACGAACCAAGCAAAAGTATTGTTTTTACTGCAATTGTTACCATCAGATAGATCTTTGGATGAGAGTTTCCAAGAGTGTAGCAGGAGCAGCACCTTTAGGTCGATAAAACGGCAGAATACGGAGTTTCGAACCTTAGCCAGAGTGCTCTTGTGCCGCAAATAATACTTTTACCGGGATAAGCAAAGAGCGGATATCACACACATGCTTTTACTACAACAGTGCATTTTATTGACAGCTATGAGCTATAAAACATAACCCAACAGATAAGAGTTTTCAGACCATAGCCTTGGATAGCTGCCGGAGGATGAATATCAACTTTGAGCGATTATCGGAAGTTCAGCTTTTGTCTAATAATGTTAAAATGATGCTAGTTGTTTAAGAGAATCTACTTATGAAAACCATTGGAAAGCTGGCTAAAGAACTAGACATTAACGTAGAAACAGTCCGATTCTATGAACGTAAAGGGATTATCGTGCAGCCACCAAGACCTGATAATGGTTATCGTATATATGACAAAACTCACATCAATCAACTTAAATTCATATTAAAAGCTAAAGCTTTGGGCTTTACACTTGATGAAATCGCTTCACTCATGTCTATGAGTGGAAACTGCGCTGATGTCGAATCGATGGGGTTACACAAGCTTGAGCTGATCCGAGAAAAAATTGCCGATTTGCAACGGCTAGAAAAAGTGATTCAAGATATGACAAATTCTTGCAAAGCCAATCAAGACCCCAATTCCTGTCCAATAATAAATTCGCTCAATTAGCTGTTGACTCCGTACCCATATACGGAGTTTAAACTACCTCAAAAGTAGAGGTAATTATGATTAATAAAATTCTAGATAAAGTAGGCTCCGGTGGAGTATGGTTAGCGGCACTTAGTTGTACAGGTTGCTTTCCCGCTTTAGGCTCTCTAGCATCAGCTCTAGGGCTAGGTTTCCTGTCACATTTTGAAGGAATAGCGGTTAACACTTTATTACCGTTATTTGCTGCGCTCGCTTTATTGGTCAACTCGTACAATTGGTATCAACATAAGCATGTGGCAAGAGGCATATTAAGTGTTATTGGCCCAATTGCTGTATTACTGACCCTTTATCCGTTGTGGCAATACGATTGGAGCACTTACTTATTTTACTTTGGGATCACATGGATGGTATTTATGTCAGTGTTGGATATCGTCAAGCCTGTTAAGGAACCCGTATGCAAGGTATAGAATTAGAGTCTAAGATTACTTGTCCCGAATGCGGGTTTAGTAAGGTCGAGACCATGCCAACAAACGCTTGCCAGTGGTATTACGAATGTGAAGGATGCAAAGCGCTGCTCAAGCCGTTAAAAGGTGACTGTTGCGTATATTGTTCTTACGGGACCGTTAAATGCCCTCCTATTCAAGAAGGAAGCAGTTGCTGCAACAAATCTTAATGTCTGCTTTTGGCACAAAGCCTCCTTACAACACCCGCCAACTGTAACCACAACTTTCACAACCGACCAGATACTTGTCTGCGTCTTTGTGCACTTTGGTGTGTTGGCTATGACATTGGGCGCAGGGTTGTTTTAAAGCGGTGTTTTTCCGGCAAATATGGCATTGCAGATAGTACCCATAACGACCTGCATGCACCGACAACTGATCCCAGCTTTGGCAGTGTTTACATAAACCATTGACCAGAGGTGCTGTGGGGCTGGCAGTCGCTTTTACTGGTGTTGGTGCTGTAGCGCTATGCTGCTCTGTCACTTGCCAGGCCTTCACGGTCTGAATATCGGCCGGTTGTATGCCGCTTTTCGGTTGCGGCTTGGCTATACGCACCAATTCCTGTTCTTCTGGTCTTAACTTCAAGTGTTCAGCTAACAGAAAACTACAAATAGAATCCAGTTCCTCAGCGTTAAAATCTGGTCTGGTATCGTAAACACGTAACAGAGTGGGTAGGTACTTTGGCAGGCGCATCAAATCTTTCAGGGCGTCTGCAATAAACTCGGTTTTCACCAGTTTATTTGCTACTTCTTTTGGCGCTTTGGAGCGATCGATCATAGCGTCACTGGAAATAGCACATAACACATCATAACAACGGCCACCTAAACCCAGTTGAATTAAGCCAAACAAACGTCCCAGCATTTTTTCATGATTGTTGGTAAGCACATCTCTGAGTACTTTAAGTTGTAATTCTACCTGCTTTACCGGAGATGGCATTCCCTGCCATTGCTGGCGATAGCTGCGTGACCATTCGGCCTCAGCATTCACCCGTAACTCGCCTTTAATACTTTTGGATTCAATCACAATAAAACCGAAGGTGTAGACAATAAGGTGGTCAATCTGAGCGTATTCGCCATCGTAACAGAGCTGCAAATCATGAAATACTCTGACCCTGTCGTCATCTTTAAAAGCTCGGCGCAAGTAAAAAGCCACATCCTGTTCTTGCCTGTCTCCAGCCTGCTGGCGCAGGCCAGTAGCAGCTTTTTGCTTTTTGTCTTTTACAATCATCCTGATTTACCACTACTGCAATGACTTGATGATGAACCTATAGCAGAAACAGATAAAATTCAATCCCGAAAATCAATCCACAAACTTTAGTTACAGCCGCCACTCCCCCACCTGCAACCGCTGTTTTACGCCAAACACCAAAAACTGCAGGGCTTCGAATACTTGTTCAAAGTCCTGGTTTTGGTTGTTGAGGCCGGGCAAAGATAAATTCGCTTCGGTAAAAAAGCGGCGCTGTTCGGCTTGAGTGCTATTGGCTTGTTGCCACCAGTTGTTGATGCGGCCACGGCTGTGTTGCAGTAAATCGCGCCCTGGTAAGCGGTCGCTTTTGCTGCGGTTTTCTTTGGCTGTGCAGGGTAATAAATTCCATTGATCGTTATTGGGCCAGTAGGAAAACGGCAGGCAGTGGTCTATATCGAATTGCTGCAATGTGCTACCACTCCACACCGATAATACCTGCTCACCCTGCTGTTGTAGCTTTATGACCTTATCGCGCACTACGGCAGTTTCGCGTTTTTGCTCCAGCCATTGCAGGCTTACATAGTAGGTTTCAAGCGGCAGTGCCAAGGCTTTATTGAGCTGATATTTGGCCATTTCATCCACCCATTGCCGGGTTAATAAGGGCTCAATCCAGCAGCCGTAGTGGCGCAAGCACTGCCAGAGTTTGTCCTGATGAATGATGAAGTGGCCAAAGCTGGCGAGGAAATCCTTGTCGATAAGCACTGTATCTGTCGCAGTGCGGCGTTTTTTCTCTATCGCAAACAGCGGGTTATCCGGTGTTTTTTGGTAGATAAAAGTGACAGGGCCTTGCTGAATGGTGTCGATGCAATGACTAAATAACTTTTGCAGCGCTTTGGCATCAGGGCCGGTAAATAGAGCGCCTATGGCAAAATCGTCTGCGGTTAAATGCGTTAGTAAATCCCAGCCATCGGCTTTTTGAAACCCTAAGCGCTTGGCCGGATCTGAGTTTTGTTGCAGGTTATAGCCATCGATCAAGCGCTTAAACTGCCTGATCCAATACAGCACCACTAAGCCGACAGGCAAGATAATTTGCTGACTGCTGCTATCGAGCACTGCGCCCGGATGCGCGTCGGCAATACGTACCAAAGTTCGTAGCAGCGCCAGTTTGTAAGTAGAGGATTTGGACGAATTTAAAATGATATGCCGCACCTGGCTTAAGCTGCCGCTGCCATCGTCCGGCAAAGTACAAACCACAGTCTGCCACTGCACATCGTCACGCCCCATACCATCAGCGCTTTGTTGCTGGTAAGTCAACTCAAGCGCATGCTGTACGCACAACTGCTCTATGCTGTGAACGCTGACAGGATAAGCCATGCGGCCATCGTTAAAATCGCCGTGGCGCAGGCTGATGACTAAGCGGCCACCGGCTTTTAACAGATTAGATAGTTTACGAAAACTACGCTGTTGTTCGGCTGGAGTCAGGTGCATCCAAACAGCACTGACTAAAATCAGGTCAAACTTTAACCCCAGTTGCAGCACAGTTTTTAGTTCCGGCAAGCGGTCATCGAGCCAATGCACAGCGTTACTCTTTGCCTCAGTGGCCTGCACTTCACCCGTCAGTTGCTGCCCCAACTCACGTAAGGCTTTGGCGGGTTCCACTGCAAATACTTCGCAGCCTTGTCGCGCCAACCAGCGTGCATCGCGGCCACTGCCTGCACCAATATCCAGCGCCAGCGCATCCGCTGCGGGCCAGAAACTGCGCCAGCTTTGATGTACATCTTCAGGCTTTAATGCATTGTATTGACTGGCAAAACCTTCAGCTACCTGATGATAAATATCGATAGTACTGCTCATGCCTAAGCTCGGATCCTTGTCTGTGGCTTATGTCAGAATAAACCCACTATTACAAAGCTTTTACTGAAAGCCAAGTCCCGAAATCAGACGGCTCATTCAGCTTGTTCACTCCCCATCAATATCCCGCCACACCAGTCTGTTGCGGCCCTGGTTTTTTGCTTCGTACAACAGAATATCTGCGCCTTTGTATAACTGCTCAAAACTGGCTTTGGCGGAAATTGCCAGACCCAGGCTGACGGTTACCTTGATCCCCTGAATTTTTTCAGCTCTAAGTAGGGTCAGTATTCTTTCGGCAAATTGGATGGGAGATTCATGGTTTTGATTCAGCGTGATAATGGCAAACTCTTCGCCGCCAATCCGCGCCAGAATGTCGTTCTCTCTACTGTTTTTCGCAAGCAGCTGCCCCACTTTATGCAGTACTTCGTCGCCCACGTCGTGGCCATGCTGGTCATTGATTTGTTTAAAGTTGTCTATGTCGATCATAAAGAAGGAATAAGACATCTTGTGACGCAGCCCCTGTTTGATCAGAGTCGTAGCTCTGGAGACAAAAGCTCTGCGGTTCAGCAAACCAGTCAGCTCGTCGGTTTGCGACAACACTTCCAGCTTTTCGGCGCGCTGTTCTAAATCGTTTCGCAGGTTCACCAGTTCCTGATACAAGGTATCGCGTTGTTGTGCTGTGCTGATCACCCAGTAAATCAATTTGCGCTCACCTTCAACAACACGGGCATTCACCAGCACTGGCACAGGCTCAGCGGCTTTGGTTTCAAGGGTTAACTGGATTTCTGCGCAGTAACCCTGATGCAGCAGCATAGGCATAACAAAACTTTCGATGACAATTTTGGACGCGGCAGTAAATACCAAACCAATACGGGCGCCGCTTTGTGGCTCTTGCTGGCTGACCTGATAAAAATACTGATTAGCGAACAGGATTTCGCGATCTTCAAGGGTGGTCACCACTAAACCAGTGGGAAAATCGTCCAGAGCAAATTCAGCCGTCATACTGCACTTTTACCTTGTTGTAAGGACTGCATAAAAAGTTGAATATGGCCAGCCACCTGCTGTGGATGCGTCATATGCAGGCAATGGCCTTTGGCCTCTACTACCTGCAATACACTTTTTGGAGTGTGTTTATGCATATAGTCGCCGATAAACAAAGACGCCAGAGCGTCAGTTTGGCTTTGCAGCAGCAACACAGGGTGGTTATTTAGTGGCAATAAAGAGCGGTAGTCCGAGAAAAAAGTAGCTTTGGCAAAGTTTTTTGCTGTGATGGGGTTGGTGCTGCAGAAGCTTTCGGCAAGCTCATTGCTTACAAAGTTTGTATCAGCGTTGCCCGCCACCAGCGGGGCCAGATACTGGGCCCAGCCAATATAGTTTTTATCCATTAAATCAATTAGTTCGGTTAAGTCTTCGCGATTAAAACCACCCAGATAATCCGGCGGATGATTTAAAAAACAAGGCGACGGGCACACCATCACCAGGCTATGAATGCGCTGTGGTATGTGCTGCGCTGCAATCAAACTGATGATACTGCTCACCGAATGGCCAACCAGCACCACATTCTGTAAATCCAGCCTGGTGCAGATATCGATAATGTCCTGGGCATACCCTTCCAGATCGGCATACTTTTGCCTGGAATAAGCCTCCAAATTGGACGCGCCGGAACCGACATAATCAAACAGCACTATTTTGTACTGGTTGATTAGTTCAGGTGTTAAAAAACGCCACATCAGCTGGTTACAACCAAAACCATGCGCCATCAGCATGACCTGCTGACCAGAGCCTATTATCTGAACATTGTTTCTGCGGATGACGTCGTCATTGGCAGGCATAAAAAACTCCATGTAGTGCATGCTTAAATGGCATTGAACTGAGCCACAACAATAGTACTACAAATACAGCCTTAGAATATGGCCAGACAAATTACTCCTTTAGTGTGATAAAAAAAAGATATAAAACAGTAATTTGTCCCGTGAGTAGCTGTTTTCGGCTGATCTTGTTTTTACGTGGCAGGGCCTTTTAATGCCTTGCGTCTTATTGCTGAATCTGGTGTTAACACTCTAACACCAGGTTATTTATGCGTTCTTGTAAGTTTGCTACCTACCCCAACAAAAAATAGCAGAATAACCACGAACGCAGTTATTTTGAAACTTAAGACGACCATCCTCTAATCATATTCAGGAATAAAGCTCTTCACTTGAAGCAGGCCCTTGGCAGTGCTAGGCTAGTGTTATCTATTAACACAGTGGTAATTATTCATGGCCAGAACAACGAGCATTACTATAGGTTCTCAACTGGATGATTTTGTAGGAAAACTGATCGAATCAGGGCGATATGGTTCAACCAGTGAAGTTGTTCGTTCGGCCTTGCGCTTGTTGGAACAGCAAGAAAATCAGACAACAGCACTCAGAAATGCTGTTGAAGCGGGTGAAAAGAGCGGAGAAAGTGATCTGAGCCTGCAAGACATAGCCGCTGAGCTAAAACGGAAACACAATGTATAAACTTTCTAAGCTAGCTGTGGAAGATTTCACTGCTATCTACGAATATACGTTGCTTAACTTTGGCGTTCGTCAGCCAGACATATACACCAGCCAGTTGGAAAACACCTTTCACCTTCTTTACAGCTCACCACTTATGGGCCATGACTGCCCGGAAATTGCTTCAGGGGTGCGTCGACATGATCACCAACGGCACGCCATTTTTTATCGAAAACGCGAAAACGATATTTTTGTGATCAGAATACTGCATCAACAGATGGAGCCCATGAAGCATTTCTTTGAGCTATAGCCGTCATTTTTACCCCAAAGCTATGCGCCAGACCGATTCAGTTCACCCACACTTTCTGTTAAACTCCACCGCGCCTTTTTTCAGCCACAGAAGAAGTGAAGATGACTCTTGCAACTCAGGTCCTGGCGGTCAATGACGACTTGCCTATTCGTACAGATTTACCAGTTCATTCAGGCAAAGTTCGTAGTGTGTACTGGCTGACTGCCGCTGACAGCGCGCGCTTGATCCGGGAAAAAAACTACCCTGTAGCAGCAGACACGCCGCTGGCTATTATGGTGATCAGCGACCGCATCAGTGCTTTTGACTGCATCTGGCATGGCGAAAATGGCTTAAACGGTGTGCCTGGCAAAGGCGCAGCGTTAAACGCAATATCCAATCACTGGTTTGCTTTGTTTAAACAACATGGCCTGGCCGACAGTCATATTCTGGATATTCCGCACCCGCTGGTGTGGATAGTGCAAAAAGCCCGTCCACTGAAAATTGAAGCCATAGCCCGTCAGTACATTACCGGCTCTATGTGGCGTGCCTACAGCAAAGGCGAACGTGAATTCTGTGGTATTACTCTGCCTGAAGGCCTGCAAAAAGATCAAAAACTGCCGGAAATTTTAATTACTCCGTCCACCAAGGGTATTTTGACTGGCCTGGAAGGCGTACCGGAAGCGGACGATGTCAACATTTCCCGCGCTGATATTGAACGCCATAGCGCTGCTTTTGGTTTTGAACAGTTATCTGATATCAGCCTGTACGAAACCCTGTTAAAACAAGGTTTTGGCGTGATAAGCGACGCCCTGGCTGCACTGGATCAGATGTTTGTCGATACCAAATTTGAATTTGGTTATGTCAACGATGCCAATGGCAACAGCAAACTGATTTATATGGACGAAGTGGGCACACCAGACAGCTCACGGATTTGGGATGGCGCCAGCTGGCGCAGTGGCAGCATAGTCGAGCAATCAAAAGAAGGCTTCCGCCAGTGGCTTTTGAGCAACTTCCCTGATCCGGATATTTTACTGAACAAAGACCGGATGCCAGAGCGCGCAGCACTGGCTCGTGACAACGCCCTGCCCACTGACGTGATGATGGATATTTCACGCACTTACCTTGGCATAGCGGAAAAAGTTACAGGCCGTAAAATTGAGTTAGCAGCTAATCCTAAAGCCGAAATAATTGAGGTGTTAGGCCGCGATTATGGTTTGATTGCCGGTTAATATCGGCCTGAGTATCAGACAGTAGCAATGCCAGTTTTAGAACTGGCATTTTTGTATGCCAAATAAGGCAAAGGAGATACAGATGATCCGCAGTGCAACTTCAGCAGATGCAGCCGCTATCGCCACCATTTATAACCACTATGTGCTCAACACCAGTGTCACTTTTGAAGAGCAGGCTGTTAGCACTTCACAAATGGCTGAACGCATTGAGCAGGTAAAAGCGGATGGCTTACCCTGGTTGGTACTGGAGCAAAACAGTGAAGTGCTGGGTTATGCCTATGCGACCAAGTGGCGGGTACGCTCGGCCTATCGATTTTCAGCAGAAAGCACTGTGTATGTTAAAGATGGCATAACAGCTCGTGGCATTGGCAGTCAGTTGTATCAGCAGTTACTGACTGAGCTTAAAGCTTTAGGTTTGCATCTGGTGATAGGCGGTATCACTTTGCCGAATGAAAAAAGCATCGCGCTGCATGAAAAATTTGGCTTTGAAAAATGCGGCCACTTTCAACAAGTTGGCTTTAAATTTGAGCAGTGGCGTGATGTCGGCTACTGGCAAAAGTTGCTGTAGTAGCCGACCAAAGTTCGTCAGATGAGGCGGCAGAACACACTAGTTATAGGTAACTTATGTACCTTGCCCCCAAGTTTTAGGATTTTCTGAAATTCGCCAGCCGGTACAAAGCCGGCAGCACCAGCAAGGTTAATAAGGTGGAGCTGATAATACCGCCTATGACTACTGTCGCTAAAGGCCGCTGAATTTCAGCGCCTGTGCCAGTATTAAAGGCCATAGGCACAAAACCCAAACTGGCGACCAAAGCGGTCATCATTACAGGCCTTAATCGCGACAATGCGCCTTGCTCCAATGCAGCCAACAACTCCATGCCCTGCTCACGCAACTGGCGGATAAAACTGACCAGCACTATGCCGTTGAGTACCGCTATACCTGATAAAGCAATAAAGCCAATAGCGGCTGAGATAGACAACGGCATATCGCGCAGCAGCAGCGCAAAGACACCACCAGTCAGCGCCAGCGGTATACCGCTAAAGACCACCAAAGTGTCCCGCGCTGAGCTCAGTGCACCATACAAAAGGCCAATAATCAGCAACAAAGTCAGAGGCACCACTATACTTAAACGCTCTGTTGCTGACTGTAACTGCTTGAACGTACCGCCATAATCCAGCCAGTATCCCTCCGGCAGAGGCAATTGCTGCATACGTTGCTGCACTTCGGCGATAAAACTGCCCAGGTCGCGGTCTGTGACATTGGCAGTCACCACCACATTACGTTTACCGCTTTCCCTGTTGATTTGATTGGGGCCGGTAACTTCCTTAATGGTGGCAATTTCACCCAACGGCACATACCGTAGTTCAGGCGAGTCATCCAAAGGCAAAGTGACAGGAATACGTGCCAAAGCCGCCGGGTCTTGCCGTAACTCTTCCGGTAAACGCAGCATCAGCTTAAAACGTTTATCGCCTTCGTACATCAACCCAACCTGCCGTCCGCCTATAGCGGTTTGAATTAACTGCTGCATTTGCGCCACATCCATGCCGACCAAAGCTAAATGATCCCGCTGCGGCTCTATCGACAATAAAGGTAAGCCTGTGGCTTGTTCCATCCGGGCATCTTCAGCGCCCGGCACGGCAGCAAGCACAGCAGCGACTTGTTCACCCACTTCAGCTAGCGTATCCAGATCATCACCATAGACCCGCACAGCGACGTCGGTACGCACTCCAGCAATGAGCTCGTTAAAACGCATTTCGATAGGCTGGGTAAACTCGTATTTATTACCCGGAATTTGCTCCACTAACTGGCGCAGTTCTTCGTCAAATTCAGCACGGGTTTTGGCCGGATTGGGCCAGTCCTGCTGGTTTTCCAGAATGATAAAGGTGTCGGCAACATTAGGCGGCATAGGATCGGTCGCCACTTCTGGCGTGCCAATTTTTGAGAACACCCGCGCCACTTCCGGCAAGGTCGCTATCTCGGCTTCCAATTGCAGCTGCATATGCACCGACTGGCTCAGACTGGTGCCAGGGATCCGCAAGGCATGCATGGCGATATCGCCCTCATCCAGTTGAGGCAAAAACTCCGAGCCCATTTTACTGGCCGACCATAAAGCACTGAATAGCAGCAGTATCGCCAGGCCAGACACCAACAGCGGCATTTTGATCGACCAGGCCAACAGAGGCTGATAGCTGCGGCGTAACGCCGACATCAGGGCATTTTCTTTTTCCGACACTTTACCACTGACAAACAAGGCAATAGCGGCCGGAACAAAGGTAATAGCCAAAACCAAAGCGCCTAACAAAGCCGCGATCACGGTAAAGGCCATAGGCTGGAACATTTTGCCCTCAACCCCACTTAAGGCAAAAATCGGCAGATACACCAGCATGATAATAAAGACACCAAACATAGCTGGGGTCATCACTTCTCTGGTTGCCCGGAGCACCACGGCAGAACGTTCTTTTAGCGTCAGTAAGCGGCCTTGTTGATGCTGGGCTAAACCTAGCTGACGTAAGCAGTTTTCAACCACTATGACGGAGCCATCGACAATCAGGCCAAAGTCGATGGCGCCCAAACTCATCAGGTTGCCACTCATTTTATTCGCCGCCATGCCGCTGATGGCAAACAGCATACTCAGTGGGATCACTAAAGCCGTTAACAACGCAGCACGCACATTGCCAAGAAACAAAAACAGGATCACCACCACCAATACCGCGCCTTCGAGCAAGTTGGTTTCCACGGTTTTGATGGTTTTATCCACTAAGGTCGTGCGGTTGTAATTGGCCTCAGCGACCACGCCAGAAGGTAAACGTAAGTTGATTTCATCAAGGCGACTGGCAACTTGCTGCGATACGGTGCGGCTGTTTTGCCCGACCAGCATCATCACTGTGCCCAGTACGACTTCGTTACCATCCTGAGTGGCCGCGCCAGTACGCAGTTGTTTGCCTATAGCGACAGCGGCCACATCTTTCACCCGAACCGGGCCATCATCACGTTTGGCCACCACCAACTGAGCTATATCCTCAAGTGATTGCAGCTGGCCTGGCGATCGGATCAGCCACTGCTCGCCATTGCGTTCAATATAACCTGCACCCACATTGCTGTTGTTTTGTTCCAGCGCTTGGGCCAAATCATCCAGCGTCAGTTTAAAGGCCAGTAACTTGACTAAATCAGGAGAGACCTGATATTCGCGGACATAACCGCCTATGGTGTTAATTTCTGTCACACCCGGCACCTTCAGCAGTTGTGGCCGGATCACCCAGTCTTGAATAGTACGCAAATCCTCTGGGCTGTAAGCGGAACCATCGGCTTTTTTCGCATCAGGCAACACCTTCACTGTGTAAGAAAAAATCTCGCCAAGGCCTGAGACTATAGGCCCCATTTCTGGATCTATATCGGCTGGCAGTTCGTTTCTGACGTTTTGCAGCCGCTCCGCCACTTGTTGTCTGGCCCAGTAAATATCTGTGCCCTCGGTAAAAACCACTGTGACTTGCGACAAACCATAACGGGATAAGGAACGGGTGTACTCCAATCTGGGCAAGCCCGCCATCGCTGTTTCAATGGCATAGGTAATACGCTGCTCGGTTTCCTGCGGCGAAAAACCTTCGGCAGCAGTATTGATTTGTACCTGCACATTGGTGATATCAGGCACAGCATCCACCGGCAGCTTGATGGCCTGCCAAAGCCCTGCAGCTGCTAATAACAAGGTCAGCAGCATGATGAGCACAGGCCTTGCCAGCGCTGTTTTTAATAAGCTGTTTATCATGACAAGTCCTTAGTGATCATGGCTGGCGCCAGACTTCATCACGTCGGCTTTGAGGATAAAACTGTGACTGGTGGCGTATTCAACCCCCAGCGGTACACCGGATAGTACTTCGACCTGAGTGTCATCGCTTCGGCCAATTTCAGGCATGCGGATCTCAAACTCATCCCCCACCTTGATAAAAATCACCGTCTTATCATTCCATAACTGCAGGGCTGATTTTTTGATCACCAAAGGCACATCCACTGTCGCTACTGTCACATCGGTTTTCACATGCATACCTGGCCGCCAATGCCCGTCCGGATTGGCTAACAGACCACGGGCGCGGGCTATATGGCCTCCGGTCATTTGTGGTGCTATGTAACTGATCTGGCTTGTGGCCGCTTGGTGACCATGTAAATCCTGCACTAAAAATTGTTGTCCTAACTTGAGCTGTTCTGTATCCGAAGGAAAAGCCGACATTTCGACATAAACCGATGAAAAATCGCTTATTTCGAGTAGAGGCTGCTCTGAAACTTTGCTCCCCACACTGACATAGCTTGCGGTGACTTCGCCGGATAGAGGCGCAAAAATAGCGTAGTTTTTTAAGCTGTTTGGATTTTGAACACTGGCCACCATCTGGCCTTTAGTTACCTTATCACCGACTTTAACCGCAATCTGCTGCACAATTCCGGCATAAGCAGCACCCACCTGAACCTGTTGCTCTGGTACAGGGGCAACTACCCCAAACAAATGCAACTGAGTGTGGATTTGGCCTGGTCGGGTTTGTTCCAGCTTTATGCCGGCTTTTTCCACTGACCGCGCCGATAACGTAGTGCGGCCTTCAAAGGAGTCATACTGCCATTGGTAGTTTTTGCCCTGATAACTGGCGTCGATTTGCACGGCAAAGGAATGAGGTTCCCGCACCAGGGTATCACCCAGCCAGTAATCCAGTTCTGGACTGAATTGGACAAGCTCTGCCGGTTCGCCTAAACGCTGTAACCTGACTTGTAGTTTCAGTGCTGTGGTTTTGACAGGCTCGCCGTTTTTGTACAAATACAGCCGGAATTCTGGCTCTACCTCAGTTTCATAAATAGTCACTTCCAGCGCGAGATCGTCTTGTGTTAGCAAACGCCCGCCATGTGGCCCTTTGGCCGCTTCGCTGTGCGCATGCTCCGCTTCGTCATCATGATGTTCACCACTGGCAAAGGCGGCCGGGCTGATGACCAGTGTGAGGCTCAGGTAGACCATGAAGAAAAATGCTGACATATTCATTGAGTAAGCTCCTGTTGTGCGCCGAGAGAGGAAGCGCTGCGCTGTTGAAGTAAAGCCTGTGGCGCATTCACCACCATAGGTAAGCCGGTCAGGCGCTCCAGCTCTAATAGCTGCAAATGCAGAGCGTAGTGCAGGTCAATCAGGTTGCGTTTGGCCAGCAGGATCTCCTGCTGCGCTGAGAGTAGATCCGTCATATCAAATATCCCTAGCTGGTAACCCGCCGCTATCTGCTGCAGTACTTGTTGTGATAGTGGCAGCACGGCTTTCTGGTAATCCTTGATTTGTTCACTCAATTGCGTCAATTGCAGATAGCTGTGCTCTGTTTGTAATTGCAGTTGCTGCATCGTCTGTTGTTGCTGCAGCTGGGCTTGTTCTGTTGCGGCTTGAGTGGCGAGCAAAGTACCCTGCTGCGGGTTTTCCAGTTGTAGCGGCAGGCTGAGCTGCAGCACCACAGCGTTATCGTTAGTTTGCTCATTGCGGCGAATTCCTGCGCCAAGGGTTAAATCTGCCTGTCCCAGAGCTTTGGCCAGTTGTAACTGACTCTCCAGCACACGCTGCTGCGTTAGCCACCACTGCAACTCTGGAGCTTGTTGCAGTTGCGTCAGCACATCAGCGAGCGCAGGCAAAGCGGGCAGCAGAGTTAAATCACCGGAGACGGCATCAAAGTCAGGCTGGCCGGCCCAATGACTGGCCAACAGACGCAAGTTCAGCTGTTTTGTCGCGGACAGACTTTTATGCTCCATCCGGCTTTGCAGCACTTTAAGCTCCAGGCGGCTAAGATCTGCGTCTTTGACATTGCCCGCTTGTGCACGCTCTTTGGCAAGGTCCAGAGCCTGTTGCTCCATGGTAATTTTTTGCTCTGCCCAGTCCAGCAGCGCCTGTTGATGCAATAGCTGCAAAAAGCTACGCATGGTTGCCGCCAGCGCATCGACTTTATCCAGCTGGTATTGTCGTTCTGTCAGCTCACTTTGCCACTGAGTCAGTTCAAGCCGCTTCTGGCGTTTATCACCCAGTTCAATCAATTGACTCAGGCTTAAGGTCAGCTCGGCACTTTTCACACCACTGCTGTCGCCTGTGCCCAGCACATCCGCCAGTTCCACTTGCAGTTCAGGATTAGGCCGTACCCCGGCGCTAATAGCAGCGGCGTCGTAGATCCGCTGCTGATAGGGATACAATTGCAAGCCGGGGTTATGCGTTAAGGTACGCTGTAACGCTTGCGCAAGGCTAAGTTCGGTCGCCAGGGCAGGAATAACCCATAGCAAGCATAAAGCCACCAGCATACGAGCCGCATGGCTGATTTTGATAGTCATGACTAAATCCAGTAAGTTATTGAAATAAAATTGAAAATATAACTTTTAAAGCAATAGTGACGGATTAGGTGGTGGAACAGGTGGGCTGTAGCTGGTGGTAATTAACGCGTATTGAGCTAAAGCTGCAGCTTTATGCACAACAGGGTTTGCACTGACAGAATAAGCTTCGGCTACATAGCAGGCCACATGAGCATGGCTGGGGTGATGGTCGTCTGTATGATCCGGGCAGCCATCTTGTGAAGGCCCAGTCGTGTTTGCATGCTGATGCAATGGAAAGTCGGCATGGGTACTGTTGTCGAGCACAACAAAAGGGTGATCCTCGTCCGGCAAATGCATCACCACACTGTCACAAGCAGAAACAGCGTGATTGAGCATGATCAGCAGTAATAACAACAGCCGGAGCACAGATTTTGGCATAAAGCCCCCGATAAAAACTGGCTTTATCTTAGCCTATAGCCCTCGCTCAGCTCAAGCTATGAAAATGGGTCAGATCACATTGTTAACAGTTAACAATGTGATCTGACCCTGAGGGATCCCCACGATTTTTTTATTAAGCAGCCCACCGGACAGCATACTCAGCAGTATGCTGTCTGAACCGTTCTATTAGTCC
>Ga0247725_1000632_pt1 | contig 22849 bp, 18 predicted proteins | sample OKSTACKMCFT3sol_FD_183021 | JGI IMG/M metagenome (GOLD analysis project Ga0247725, IMG submission 183021) | Subsurface sediment microbial communities from gas well in Oklahoma, United States - OK STACK MC-FT3-sol | ecosystem: Environmental > Terrestrial > Deep subsurface > Rock core/Sediment...
ATCCAGATGGCGGCGCCGACGATCAGACGGGTGCGGAAACTGGTCCAGAGCTGTCGCATCAGGCGAACTTGTACCCCAGGCCTCTGATCGTACGGATCGCGTCCTTGCCCAGCTTCTTGCGCAGGCGGGCCACATAGACCTCGATCGTGTTCGACTCGCGCGTCTCATCCAGGCTGTAGACGTGGTCGATCAGTTCGCCCTGGGACACGACGCGACCAGCGCGGTGCATCAAGTAAGCCAGGACCTTGAGCTCACGGGCGGTCAACTCGACGGCTTCGTCGCCCCGTTGGACAGTGCCCGCCTCTGGATCGAGCACGATGTCGCCGCGTCGCATGACCGGCGAAGAGCGCCCCGCCGAGCGTCGCGTAAGCGCCCGCAAGCGCGCCACCACCTCGGCGTTCTGGAAGGGTTTGCCAAGATAGTCGTCGGCGCCGGCGTTCAGGCCATCAACCCGGTCGGTCCAGGCATCGCGCGCCGTCAGCACCAGCACGGGCATGTCGCGGCCTTCCCGGCGCCATTGCTTCAGCACTTCCAAGCCCGGCAGGCGCGGCAAGCCCAAATCCAGAACCACCGCGTCGAAGTCGTTGGTCCGGCCCAGCAGGAGGCCGGTCTCGCCATCGCCGGCATGCTCGACGACGAAGCTCGCCTCCGCCAGCGCCGCGACAAGCCGGCGGGCGATCTCGGGATCATCTTCGACGAGCAGGACGCGAATGGCGGGCCTCCCTTGACTGTTGGCCATCCATAACACCAGCGCCTGAAACGAACCTGACTAAGCGCTTTCAGGTTCGTTTCAGCTTCGCTTCAGACAGGCTTCAGGCTGGCGGCGCATCTGGGTCCGGTTCAAGCCCTTCGAGGAGCCGATGCCCCCTGCTCGCCCCCTACTTGCCGCCGCGCTCGTCGCCGCGCTCTCGACCGCGACGGCGTCCGCCGCCGCGCCCGTGACCTTGAGCGCGTCGCAGGAGAAGGCGATGGGCATCGTCCTGGCTGTCGCCAAGCCGGCCTCCAACGCCCCCGTGGCGGCGCTGCCTGGCGCCGTCACCCCGCCTCTGAACGGTCGCCGTGTCGTCGCCGCGCCGTTCGCCGGCACGGTGATGCGCGTCCATGTGCTGGAGGGACAAGCGGTCAAGGCGGGCGCGCCCTTGGTGACGCTCTTCAGCCGCGAGGCTCTCTCCTTGTCATCGGAGCTCATCCAGAATCAGGCCGAACTCCGGGTCGCCGAGGCCTCGGCGCGTCGCCTGCAACAGCTGGCGAGCGAGGGCGTGATCGCCGGCGCCCGCGCCGAGGAGGCGCAGGCCCGTCTCGCCCAGGCCCGCGCCATGGTCAACGAGCGTCGCCGCTTGCTGTCCGGCGCCGGAGGGGCAAGCGGCGAATACGTCCTGCGGGCCCCCACCGCCGGGCGCGTGGCGGCCATCACGGCTCAGCCAGGAGGCGGCCTGGAGGCCATGGCGCCGGCCGTGACGCTGGACAGCGCCGACCGTCTCTGGGTCGAGGCGCATGTCTCTCCCGAGATCGCCCGCAAGCTCAAGGTCGGCTATCCGATGCGGGTTGGCGACGTGAGCGGCCGGATCGTCGCCTTGGGCGCCAGCATCGACTCGAAGACCCGCTCGCTGCCGCTCCGGGCCGAACTGAGCGCCACCGGCGGGTTCGCGCCCGGCCAGACGGTGACCCTCACGCTCCTGAGCCCCGCTCCCGCCGGAGCCCAGGCCATCCCGCGCGGCGCGCTGGTGCAGGACCACGCCGGCGCGCGCGTCTTCGTCAAGACGGCCGCCGGCTACGAGGCCCGTCCGGTCACCGTGGCGGGCGTGGCGGGCGCGGAAGCGGTGGTCACGGGACTTTCGAGCGGCGCGCGCGTCGCGGCCTCGGGCGCGTCCCAGCTGAAGTCGGCGCTGGGCCACTAGGATGCGCAAGCTCATCGCCTTCGCGCTCTCGCAGCGCCTGCTAGCCGCCGTGCTGGCGATCGCCCTGGTGGGACTGGGCGTCAACGCGTTCCTGAAGCTGCCCGTCGACGCGTTTCCAGATATCTCGCCGACCCAGGTGAAGATTATTCTCAAGGCCCCGGGCATGACCCCCGAGGAGGTCGAGAGCCAGGTCATCACGCCGCTGGAGATGGAGCTGCTGGGCATTCCCAAGCAAGCCATGCTTCGCTCAACGGCCAAGTACGCCATCGCCGACCTGACGATCGACTTCGCGCCAGGAACGGATGTCTACTGGGCCAGACAACAGACCGCCGAGCGCCTGTCGAACGCCATGGGCGCCCTGCCCGCCGGCGTCAGCGGCGGCCTGTCTCCGATCTCCACGCCCCTGTCGGACATCTTCATGTTCACGCTTGAGGGCGAGGGCCTCACCCTCGAGCAGAAGCGCACCCTGCTGGACTGGACCATTCGCCCAGCCCTGCGCGGCCTCCCGGGCGTGGCCGACGTGAATGTGCTGGGCGGCCGGGCCAAGACCTTCGAAGTCTCGCCCGACCCCGCGGCGCTGGCGGCTGCGGGCCTGACCGCCCAGGCGATCGTCGACGCCATTCCCGCCTCCAACCGCAACGATGGCTCGGGTCGCCTCAACGAAGGCGAAGAGGCCCTGGTCGTGCGCGTGGCTGGCGCGATTACGAGCCTGGATGATCTGCGTGACACGGCGGTGTCGCTGCCCGGCGGAGGAACGGCGCGGCTCGGCGACCTGGCCCAGGTCAGCGAAGGCGCCCTGACACGCTATGGCGCGGTCACCGAAAGCGGCCGAGAGGAAACCGCGGAGGCCATCGTGATCGCCCTGAGGGGCGCCGACGCCAAGACGGTCGTCAAATCGGTCGAAGCGCGCTTGCAGGAAATCCAACCTTCCCTGCCCAGGGGCGTGACGGTCAGGCCTTTCTATAATCGCTCCGACCTGATCGAGCGCGCCACAGGCACAGTCAACGAGGCCCTGGTCGAAGCCACCGTTCTGGTCGTCATCCTGCTGCTGCTGTTCCTCGGCGACCTTCGCGCGGCGACCGTGGTCGCGGTGACCCTGCCCCTGGCGGCGCTCACCACCTTCCTGTTGATGAAGGCGTTCGGGCTCTCGGCGAACCTGATGAGCCTGGGCGGCCTGGCCATCGCCATCGGCATGCTGGTCGACGCCGCCGTCGTCGTGGTCGAGAACACCGTGGAGCGCCTCGACAACCCCGCCCTGACCGGCTCGCGGCGGCTGCACGTGATCTATGAAGCCGTCGCCGAGGTCGCCGCGCCGGTCACGTCGGGCGTGCTGATTATCTGCCTCGTCTTCCTGCCGTTGCTCAGCCTGCAGGGGCTGGAAGGCAAGCTGTTCGCGCCGGTGGCCCTGACAATCGTCTTCGCCCTGGGCTCATCGCTCCTGCTGTCGTTCACCGTGATCCCGGTCCTGGCCTCCCTGCTCCTGAAGGCGCACGCGCACCAGGAGTCCTGGATCATGCGCCGGATCGGCCCCTTCTACGAGCGCCAGCTGGCCCGCGCCTTGGCCCGCCCCAAGCCCGTCTTCGCGGCGGCCGGCGGCGGCATGGTTCTGGCGGCGATCGCCTATGTCCTGATCGGCAAGAGCTTCATGCCGACCATGGATGAAGGCGCCATCCTGATGCAGCTGGCCAAGCTGCCGTCGATCAATCTGGACGCCAGCGCCAAGCAGGACATGGCCGTGCAGCGCGCGATCCTGGCGCAGGTGCCCGAGGTCAAGCGCATCGTCGCCCGTGTTGGCTCCGACGAGCTGGGCCTCGATCCCATGGGCCTGAATGAGACCGACAGCTTCCTCGTCCTGGCCGACCGCAAGGATTGGCGGAAGAAGGACAAGGCCTGGCTGACGGAGGAGATCCGCAAGGTCGCCGCCCAGTTCCCCGGCGTGGAAGCCACCTTCACCCAGCCCATCGAGATGCGCGTCTCGGAAATGCTGACCGGCAGCCGGGGCGACCTGGCCGTGAAGGTGTTTGGCCCCGACCTCCAGACCCTGGGCGATCTTGCGGGACGGATCGAGGAGACCTTGAAGAAGACGCGCGGCGCGTCCGACGTCTACACCGTGGCCGGCGACAGCGTGACCTATCTCCAGCTGGACGTCGATCGCGCCGCGGCGGTCCGCGCCGGCCTCTCGGCCGAGACGTTGCAGCAGGAACTGCGCGCCCAGCTAGAGGGCGCGCCGGCCGGCGTGGTCTTCGAGCAAGGCAAGCGCACGCCGATCCTGGTGCGCGGCCCGCGGGATCTTCGCGACGACCCGGCCCAGTTCGAACAGGCCCAGATCGCCACGCCCGACGGCGGCCTCCTGCGCGCCGGCGACGTGGCGCGCATCGAGCGCCGGGAGGGGCCGGTCAAGATCGATCGCGAGAACGCCTCCCGCTTCGCCGTGATCCAGGCCTACGTGCAAGGCCGCGACCTTGTCGGCTTCGTCAAGGAAGCGCAGGCCAACGTCGCCCGCGATGTCCCCCTGCCTCCTGGCTATCGCATCGCCTGGGGCGGCCAGTTCGAGAACCAGAAGCGCGCCGCGGCCCGTCTCGGCGTGGTGGTGCCGATGGCGCTGGGCCTGATTTTTCTGGTTCTCTTCATTAGCTTGAAATCGACACGGCAATCGCTGCTGATCCTGGCCAACATCCCGTTCGCGATGATCGGCGGCATCGTGGCGCTGTGGATCTCGGGCGAGTACCTGTCGGTCCCGGCGTCCGTGGGGCTGATCGCCCTCCTCGGCATCGCGGTTCTCAACGGGCTGGTCCTGGTCTCGCACTTCAATGAGCTGGTGCAGCAAGGCCGCGACGTGACCACCGCCGTCACGGAGGGCGCGCGCCGACGGCTGCGTCCGGTCCTGATGACCGCCAGCATCACGGCGCTGGGTCTGGTCCCGCTTCTGACCGCCACTGGCCCCGGTTCCGAGATCCAGCGTCCGCTCGCCATCGTCGTGGTGGGCGGTCTGGTGACCTCCACCCTGCTCACCCTGATCCTGCTGCCCATCCTCTATCGCCGCTTCGGCGTCGAGCGAGGGGCGGCTGTGCCGGAGGCCTGATCGTGAAAGCCCTTCTTCTCGCCGCCGCGGCCGGTCTCGCCCTGGCCACGCCCGCGACGGCCGCCGCCCCCGGTTGGAGCCGACCGGATTTCCTGCCCAGCGACGCGCTCATTCTGGCGGCGCTGGAAGCTTCGCCCGAGCTGGCGGAGGCCCGGGCCCTGGAGCGCGGCGCCGAGGCCGAACGACGCGGTCTCGCCGCGGGTCCGTACGAGACGATCATCGGTCTTTCGAGCGACCGCCGCCGGATCCGAGGGGAAGGTGATTTCGCGGAATGGTCCGTGCAAGCCAGTCGGGCCCTCCGCTCTCCGGGCAAGCGCGCGCTCGATCTGGCGGCCGGCGCCGCCGGCGCGCTCGCCGCGCGCGACAGCGTAGACGACGCCCGTCACCAAGCCTCGCTGCGCCTCGCCGGCCTCTGGATCGAATGGCTGGAGGCCGAGGCCCGCATCTTGGTGGATCGCGACGAAATCGCGGTCGATGAAAGAGAAGTCGCGGCGCTGCGGCGGCGGGTCGAGCTGAAGGACGCGTCCCAGCTTGAGCTCGAATTGGCGCAGGCGGCCTTGGCGCGAGCCCAAGCGACCCTGGCCGAAACTCAAGGACGCGCCGAGGCCGCGCGATCGGCGATCGACATGCTGTACCCTGGCCTGGCCCCGCCCCGCGCCCCTTCCCTCTCCCCGCCGACAACGCCGACTCGCGCCCTGGACGACTGGATTCCCGTGGTCATCGCGCGCAGCCACGAGATCACCATCGCCAAGGCGTTGGCGGACCGCGACAGCGCCCTGGCCCGGCGGGCTCGCCTTGACCAGCGGCCCGATCCGACCGTCGGCCTTCGAGTCTTTAATGAGCGCGGCGGCGCCGAGACCGGCGCCGGGCTCACGGTCAGCATTCCGTTCGGAAGCGTCGGACGCTCGGCCACGGCCGAACGCCAGTCCGCGTCAGCCTCCGCCGCCGAGGCGCGCTATCGGATGGTGGTCCGCAACGTCGAAGCCGAGGGACGCAACGACGTGGCCAAGGCCCGGTCGGGTCTTGCGGCCTGGGCGCGGGCCAGCCAAGCCACCGCCGCCGCGGCCCAGGCCGCCGATCGGGTGCAGCGCGCCTACGCCCTTGGCGAGCGGGACCTGACGGATCTGCTGGCGGCCCGCCGCCAGCTTTTCGAGGCGCGTCGGACCGAGGTTTCGGCCCGCGCCGCCGCCCAGAACGCGCTACTTCGGCTAGCCCTGGACGCACATGAACTCTGGCTGTCCGAAGAGAAGGCCTCGCAATGATCACCGCCATCGGCCTGGCGCTTTCCCTGGCGCTCTCCCCAGCCGCGTCGTCCGCCAACGTCGTCGTCGGTGATATCGGAAGCCGCGCCTTCATCGTGAAGGCGATTGGTCTCGACCGCACGGCCGACGACAATCAGATCCTCCGCGGATGGCTGTGCCGCCGCGCTCCGGGCATGCCCATCCGGCGCCTTGTCGTCATTGCGGAGGACCGCGCCGGCAACGCGATCTGGGATAGCGTCGTCACAACGCCGGCCTTCGCCTCTGGACGAACGAAAGAGTGCCGCGTGCTGCGGATCGACGTGCCGCCCAAGATCGCATCGCAGGCCGCGCTATGGAGACTGAAGCGCCCCTAGTCAGCGCGCCGGCTCTTTTCGCGTTCATCCGGCCTAGACAGTGAACGCCTTCCGCCCACGCTCGACCGACATCCGGTGCGTTCCAGCCAGCGTGGTGTCGCGGTCCTTGATCGTCTTCAGGAATAGCCACTCCCCAGTCACGCGCTTCTGAGTGACCTCGATCATCATGTAGCCGCGCTGGCTGGTGTTCGCCCACTTCATCTCGGGATTAGCCGCCATGAAGCCGCGCGCGACCACCTCGGGATCAGCGCCCATATCGCCCTCAAGGCCGTTTGAGGTGACCGCATGGCCGGCGAACTCGACGCCAGCGGGACGGCCGTCCTCGATCAGGCCGAAAGCCCAGGCGTTGTGGCTGTCGCCCGACAGCATGACGAGATCGGCGTCGGCGGTTTGGGCCGACCGCAGCAGGCGTGAGCGGGCGGCGGGATAGCCGTCCCAGCGGTCCATCCACATCGGCAGGCCCTGGGCGGCGGCGCGAATGTCGTTGCGATAGCTGGCGACCTTCTTGCCGGAGACGGTCGGTCGCAGCCAGTCCACAGCGTCCTTGGGCATGACGGTCCGGCCAAGGATCGTGCCCATGCCGACCATCTGCCAGCCGGGATTGGCCTTCATCTGATGGGCCAGCCAGCTTTCCTGCGTAGAGCCCATCATGGTCGCTGAGGGATCTTTCCAGACGCCGTCGCGGAACGCCTTGAGCGCGGCGTCGGGATCAGCTGCCTTGAAAACCGCATCTATATTGGCCGGCTTCGTGCGAGCCAGAAGGCGAGACTCCGTGCGGTAGAGGGTCGCCAACGTCCCGATCGGATAGGCCTTCCAGGGCTCGTCGGAGACCGGCATCCACTCGCGATAGACCTGCATGGCCGCCGCGCGGCGCAGATTCCAGTCGCCTTCCTTGTCCGACTGATGGTTCTGGGCGCCGCCCTCCCAGCTGTCGTTGGACGACTCGTGGTCGTCCCACAGCGCGACCATCGGGGCCATCTGGTGCAAGCGCTGCAAGTCAGGATCGGCGCGATAGCTGGCGAAGCGCAGGCGATAGTCGGCGATGGCCAGGATCTCGGTCGAGGGCTCGGGCAGACGGCCGGCGACGAGGTCGGCCTCCTTGATCGAGGCCGAACCGTATTCATAGAGGTAGTCACCGGTGTGCAGCCAAAGATCCAAGTCCGGACGCGCGGCGGCGTGGGCGTAGGCGTTGAACCAGCCGTAGGGCAGGTTCGAGCACGAGAAGACGGCCAGGCCGAAGCGGTTCACCGGGCCTTGCGGCAGGGTTTTGGTCCGGCCGACGGGTGACCTGGTCCCGTCCGGCGCGATGAAGCGATACCAGTAGGCGGTCCCCGGCTTCAGGCCGTCGACCGTCACCTTGGCGGTCCAGTCGCGATGGGCGCCGGTGCGGACAACGCCCCCCGACACCACCTTCGCGAAGCCCGGGTCCAGGGCGACCTCGACCTCGAGGCGAACAATGTTGGCGTCCGCCGCAGGGACGTAGCGCGTCCACAGCAGCATGGAGTCGGCAGCGGGCTCGCCGCTGGCCACGTTGTGGGTGAAGCCGGTCGCACCCAGCACCTGCCGTGCGAACGCCTGACCCGCGGGCAGAGTCAGGCCGGCCAAGCCGAGGCCTCCGGCGATCAGACTGCGACGATCGATCCTTGGAGCCATGGGAAGGTCCTCCGCAAAAGAAACTCCCGCGGCAGGCAAGCCGCGGGAGATAAGTCGGTCGGGGAAAGTCTAGAAGGAGCCCTTGACGCCGATGTTCCACATCGAGCCATAGATGCTGTACTGTTGCACCCGGCTGCGAACGTTCGAGTAGATTACGTCCGGCGCGTTGAAGATGTTCCGGCCGGCCAGCATGACCTCGAACTGCTTGTTGATCTTATAGCTGGCGCTGACGTTCCAGAGCTCACGGGCGGCGTGGTAAAGGACGCCGTTGTTGGCCGTGGTCGGCGTGTTGCTGAGCGCGCTGGTCCGGTACTTCGACTGGGCGTTGCCGGTCAGCTGCACGTCGAACTTGCCATAGCTGTAGCGCAGGCCCCAGTTGCCCGAGGTCTTGGGCAGGCTGACGCGCTCGCCGTCGGGGTCGATCTTGGTGATCGAGGCCCGCAGGCCAAGGCCCCGCAGCACGCCCGGCAGGAAGGTCAGCTGTTGGTCGTATTCCAGCGTCAGGCCCTTGTTGGTGTTGGTTCCCGGCAGATTCTGGGCGGCGCGGAACGCATAGCCGGCGTAGTCCGCGGGATTATAGCCCACATCCTCGGGGTTCACCGTGACGCCGGTGACCTGCATGTCCTTGACGTCGAGCTTGTAGGCCGAGACGCCGATCACGCCCGACGGCTCCAGATAGTACTGCAGGCTGGCGAAGTACTTGGTCGAGTGCTCGGGCTTCAGCAGCGGGTTGGGCACCGTAACGATCAGGGTGTTGTCATTGACCGAGACCACGCCGCCCAGGTTGCCGTAGTCGGGGCGCAGGATCGACTGGCTGAAGGCCAGTTGGCCGACCAGCTTCTTAGTGAAGTCGTACTTGGCGCCGCCGCTCCAGAACCAGTCGTCATATTCGCCGTGGCGGGTCGTGTAGGTCCCGTTGCGATACTGATAGAGCAGACCCGGGACCGTACTGGTCGACAGACCAGCGGCGGTCACCTCCTTCGCCGGCCGGATCGCGGCGACGCGCGCGTCGGTCTTGGTCTTTTCGTAGCGCAGGCCCAAGTCGAACGAGGCCTTGCCGATGCGCGGCTGAACCTCGAAATAGGCGGCGTTGATCTCTTCGCCGACCTTCTTGTTGTTGTCGAGGCGGCGCTTGAGATTGCCCACCGTGTCCGGGACGAAGTACTCCGGATGAGCCTTGTAGATGTCGTAGACCGCATAGTTGCTGTCCGCGCGCCAGTTTTGGTCGTTCATATTGCCGGCGTCGAAGCCCAGGATCTTGAACTGGTAGTTCTGAGTCCAGGGAATGACCGCCTCCGGCGCCTTCTGGGTCAGGTCGCCGGTCTGGCCGACATATTGGAATTGCTGGTAGGAGCCCTCGTTGGTCTTCCAGACGTTGGTCCGGAAGGCGGCGCCGGCCAGGACCTTCAGCTGCACGTCGCCGATGCTCAGCTTCTTCTTCAGGTCGAAGTTCAGGCCGTACATCTGGTTTTGCGCGTCGGACTCCGACGTGCGGATGTTGTTGCCAATGTCATCGTCGCGATTGAAGCTGGTCGGGTCGCCCCAGGGACGGCCGGCGGTCTGGCGCAGGGTCCAGGCGTTCGAGTCTTCCGAGGCGCGGTCCAGCGTGAAGCCGATGCGCGTCAGGTAACTGTCCGTACGCTGAAAGAAGCCCTTCGAGTTGTCCCGGAAGTTGAATTCCGAGGTGGAATAGCTGCCGCGCAGCAGCGCCTCCCAGGTGTCGCCGCGATATTCCAGCTTCGGCGCGACAAGCCACGAGGGCGTGCCGGCGTAGCGGTGCGAGTACTGGGTGTGCAGGCGGGTGCTGGTCCCGTTCGGATTGACCACGATGTGGGTCGGGGTCGAGTCCGCCGTCGTCTGGGACGCGCTGGTCGTGCCGAAGATCAGGTAGGTGTACTGGTTGAAGTACTCGACGTCGTAGAATGAGTAGGTCGAGCGCAGCGACAGGGCCCACTGGTCTGTCAGCTTGTAGTCGACGCTGAGGTTGGCGGCCTTGCGGTGTGTCAGCTTGGGGCCCGGACGCCACATCACCTGATAGGGAATGACCCGGCCGCTGGCGAGGTAGGACCAGTCGGTCTGGATGCGGTCCTGCTGGACGTAGTTGGCGTTGTAGCTGGCGTTGAAGGCGATCCCCAGCCGGCCGTCCAGGAACACGTCGGCATAGCCGACCTGGGCCGAGGGAAAGATCGTCGAGTGCTTCTTGTCGTCCGGCAGATACTTGCGCGACAGTTCGCTGTCCGACGTCCCCACGCCGCCGAGTTGGAAGCGCAGCAGGCGGCTGGTGCGCTGGAAGGCGTACTTGCTGCGCAGGTTGATCGCGCCGCCGGGGCTGTCGGCGTCCATGTTGGCCTGCAGCGTGTTGTTCAGCTCGATCGAGTCGACGCCGGTGATCGACATCTGCTCGAACGAGTTCTGGCGACCGCTGTTGTTATTCGACGTCGCCGTCGCCATGCGCGCGCCGTCGGTCGTGAAGGTCGAGTACTTGGGATCGAGGCCCCCGATGCGGACGGCGGTGGCGTCGACCTCGGTGTAGTCCAGCGAGATGCCAGGCATGTTCTTCATGAACTCGCCGACGTCGCCCATGGTCAGGGCGCCGAAGTTGTCGGCCGCCACGACGGTCTTGGCGTTGGTCGAGGCGCGACGCTCCATGATGGCCGAGGCCTGACCGTCGCGCTTGGCGGTGATCGTCACCGCTTCGACCTGGTCCAGGCTGGACAGCGGGCTCAGCGACACGTCGAGATTGGCGGTCTGGTTCGGGGCGACGGAGACGACCAGCGTGGCCTCCTGCAGGCCCGCGTACTTGACCTTCACCGTCACGTCGCCGGACGGGACGCCGGCCAGGCGGAAGTCGCCGTCCTCTTCCGAATAGGTGACGATCGGCGCGCCCTCGACCCGGATCTCGGCGTTGCGGACGTATTCGCCGGTGGCGGTGTTGAGGACGCGGCCTCGAACGCTGCCGCTACCGACTCCGGACTGGGGGCGGGAGACGCTCGCGGTCGATCGCAGGGTGATGATCTGACCGTCGTCAGTGTCGATCTGCAGCGGCGTGCCGGCGATCAGACGGCTCAGGGCCGTGCGAACATCCATCGTCCCCTTCACCGCCGGGGTCTGGATGCCCTCCAACTGGCGCGCGGGAGCGATGATCTGCACCTGGCCTTGGCGGGCCAGCTCCGGGATGGCGCGGACGGCCGCCTGGGCCGGGACATCGAAGACGCGATCCTGCGCGAACGCCGGCGCGGCGATCGCCATGGCGACCAGCGACGCCCCGCAGGCCAGAAGAGAAGACCGAGAAATCATTGGCTGTACGAACCCCAAGCATCGCGTTGCTCGCGACGTTGCGGGTTGAGAGCCGTCGCCCCGCCCCCTTCCGCTATCTGTTGCAAAAACTTCTTATTGCGCCGCAGCAGGAGGTTGCGCGCCGCGGCTCAGCACAACCGTGTCGCCGTCTCTCTGCAGGCGCGCGTCGAAGACCCGAGCCACGGCGCGACTGAAGCCGACCGGGTCGCTGGCGGCGAAGAGGCCCGTGACAGGCTCGCGGGCCAGGGCGGGGTCGCGGATCTCGATCCGGGTGTCGCTGTAGCGCGCGAAGGCTAAGGCGGCCTGGCTGAGGGTCTCGCCCTCGAACGCCAGCTTGCCATCGCGCCAGGCCAGTTCGCGGGTCACCGCCTCGGGCGCGATCGGACGAGGCCGTTCGGCGGAATGGTGGACCGCGTCGGCCAAGGCCAACCGGGTGTTGGCGCTGACCGCCAACACCTTGCCTGCGCCAAAGAGCGGGGCGGCGGAGACATCGACCCGCCCCTGGCTGACCAGCAGGTCGACCGGAGCCTTGTCCAACTTGCGAACGCGGAAGCCCGCCTGCGTCGTCCGCAGCTTGCGACCGTCCACCTCGACCACGAACGGCCGCCGCTCGTCGCGGGCGACCGAGAAATAGGCCTCGCCCTTCAGCAGGGTGACCTCGCGTCGCCCCTCGTCATAGCGGACGCGGATGCGGCTTTCGGTGTTTAGAAGGACGGTCGATCCGTCCTTCAGCGGCACCAGACGGATCTCGCCGCGCTCGGTGCTGACCACCGCGCCGGCGGCCGAACTCGCCAGGCCAAAGGCGACCAGGGAGGCGGCCGCCACCGCCGCGCCGGAGCCCGTCAGCACCCCACGGCGCGACAGCCTCGGGCGCCGCGGCTCCGCGAAGGTTTCGGGATCGAAGTCGGGACCCAGGGCCTGGGCCGACTCGCTCATCAATGACACCGCGCGCGCGCGCAGCAGCGCGCCCCGGCGGCGGGGATCGCCCCGCAGCCAAGCCTCCAGCGCCGCGTCCTCGTCCGGCGAGAGCGGGCCGCGATCCTGCCGCGCCGCCCATTCGGACGCCGCGCGGTCAATGTCGCGATGGGTTTCTCGCACGGCCATGTCTCGAGGCGCTCTCCCGGTTCATCGTCTTAGAGGTTTGGGACCGCTTGTTTCCGCCACGCCCGAACCAATCAATCAAGAAAAGCACGCCTCGGGAGATGTGCGTCTCGACGGTGTTCTCCGAAATGCGCATGCGCGCCGCCACCTCGCGCTGCGACAGCCCCCGGACGCGACGCAACACGAAGGCCTCTTGCGTCTTCGCCGGCATGGCGGCGATCGCGCGCGCCAGCTGCCGCAGCTCGTCCCGATCGATCGTGCGCTGCTCGGGCGAGGCTTCGTCGTCCAGCGGGTCCAGCCGCTCGAGGTCCTCGACCGCATGGATCGGCACGATCCGAGCGCGGCGGACATGGCGCGTGATGATCGATCTCGCGACCTGGAACAGATAGGCGCGGGGATGGCGGATGCCGTCGACCGACTCGAGCTCGGCCAGGATCGAATAGGCTTCCTGGATGATGTCGTCGGCGTCGACGCCGGGCAAGGCCCCGCGCGACAGCCAGCCCCGCAGCGCCGGCTCATGCGGCAGGATGTTCCGCAGGAACCACAGTGTCCTATCCCTGTCGGCGCTGCTCATCCGTCATCCGCTGGCTGAATATTGCGCTAACCCCGGCGCAGGCGCCCCTCGGTTCGGAAACCTGCCTAGCCATCTATTGTGACAGTCCGGCTTAGCCAGAACCTGAAGTTGTCGCGAGATCACCGACCAGCCGGGGCGGCGGTCAGGGCGCGCGCATCTTCCTCCGTAGCCGGTGCAAATGGCGCCTGTGCGTCGCCAGTCCAGCGCATCAGAGTAAGATCGGCGGTCTGCTTGCCATCGATTGCGGCGTTGGCGGAGACATAGAACAGCCCGTGGCCGACGGGCTGGAAACCGACGTCGGCCTTCTGGTTCCAGCCGCGCACGCCGGTGGCGGGATCCTTCAGGCCGTCGGCGGCGAGTGGGATCAACATCCCCTGCTCCCACCCCTTGCCGCCAGGAGCTGGCGCGCCGAGCAAGTCGGCCGCCGCCGGCTTGGCGCGCGCCTCGATGGCGAACAAGAGATAGTTGGGGAAGTCCGGCTTGCCGCCCCGATAGACGCCCATGAACCAGCGCTGCTGGGTTTCATCATAGGCCAGATTCTGTACGCCGTAGCGCGTGTTGCCGGTGCGGACGAAATATTTGCCATTCGGCGCCGCGGGGCCGTTGTGGTGCGGCGCCGCCTCGGTCAGGGCGCTGGCGTAGCGGTCCCAATCGCCGACGGCGTACTGCAGCAGCACCTGATGGTCATTGTCGGTCCGCGACGTGTCCCCGTAGATCCCGTAGGCCACGGTCAGGTAGCGCGGACCGTCCACGTGGCCGAACGCTGGGCCGAACGACACCCCGTCGATGCCCGAACAGCCATAGCGGTGATCGCGCGAGGCGACTCCATCGCCCTTGAACTTGCCGTCGTCGCCATCGAGCTGTCCGTCGCCGTTCAGGTCGGCGGAATAGTCCTTCACGACCTCGGGCAGGTAGACGGTGCGAAAGATCGCGCTTTGGCTCGCCTCGACGCCGACCTTGTTCAAGTGACCGACGTCGATGACGGCGATGTAGAACGCCTTGTCCTTCTTATATTCGAGCGACCCATAAACCTTGCCGTCGGCCGGATTGAAATCGAGGTCGCCCAGGTGCCCGGTCCAGCCGACCAGGGTCCCGATCAGCTTCCCGTCGAAGTCGTACTTCGCGAGCAGGTTCGTGAAGGAGTAATAGACGTAGCCGCCCCTCACATCGACCGCGACGCCCTGCACGTGCCCGGACGCCCAGGTCCCGCCGTTTTGGGTCAGCGGCAGGCGAGCCAGCCCGCCGGGCGCGGCCGCCGCGGAGGAACCAAGGCCCAAGATCGCCGCCGAAACGGCGGCGACGAACCAAAGACGACTGAACATGACCAGAATCCCGACTGATATCAGGCCGGGACTAGAAGGCGTTGACGACGGATGCGTGACAGCCTGATCGCGAGGGCGCCGATCATGATGTCGAACGGATCGGCCCGCAGTGCGACCAGTGCGTCCGGGAGCCGTCGAGATAACGGAGGCCGCCTAACTTCCCGACGACCAGCCGGCCCGCCGCACGACCTGTCCGGGCCGCGCGCGCGTTGCGGCGCCCTTGTCGAACACGACGACGCCGTTGACCCAGACCGTGCTGACGCCGGTCGCCACGGCGTTGGGGTGGTCCAGATCCGAACGGTCGGCGATGCGCGCGGGGTCGAACAGCACGAGATCGGCATGAAAGCCCGACGCGATCGCGCCCCGCTCGGCCAAGCCCAGCTGGGCGGCCGTCTGCGCCGACATCTTGTGGACGGCCTGTTCCAGGGTCAGCAGATGCTTTTCCCGGACGTAGACCCGCAGGATCTTGGCGAAGGCGCCGAACCCGCGCGGGTGAAGACCGTGGGTCATGCCGTCCGAGCAGATCACCGCGTACTTCCAGGCGACGAAGGCGGCGATGTCGGACTCGGCCATGGCCGAGCCGATCACCGCGTCTACCCGCTCGACCTCGGGGTGAGCCGCGCCATAGGCCTCCGACTGCCGGGTCAGCGCCAGATAGGTTTCGATCGGATCGGCGCGCCGCTCGGCCGCGATCTGGGCGATGGTCTTGCCGACCAGCGAGGAATCCGGCGCGAACACCGCGATCCGCAGCCCTTCGGGCGTGGTCAGCTTGGACAGGGCGAACCGCGCGGCGGCGCGATCCTCGAAGTTTCGCTCGGGCAGCAGCACCGAAAGATTGCTCTGCCAGAAACTGTACGGATAGACGTCGGCGGTGATGTCCACGCCCTGGGCGCGCGCGGCGTCCAGCTTGGCGAGGATCTTCGGCGCCTCGCCCCAGCGATCGACGATGCCGATCTTCAGGTGTGAGATCTGCACAGGCAACTTTGCTTCGCGGCCGATCTTGATGATCTCATCGATCGCCGCGTCCAGCTTCACGTCCTCGCTGCGCAGGTGGCTGATATAGCGTCCGCCGCCAGCCGCCGCGGTCTTGGCCAGGGCGATCACCTCATCCGGCGTCCCGTAGATGCCAGGGTCGTATTCGAGCCCTGTCGAAAGGCCTAGTGATCCCGCGCGGAGATCCTCGGACAGCTCTGCGCCCATATGCGCGATCTCGGCCTGCGTGGCCGGACGCTTGTAATCCTGCCCCATGGCGCGGGCGCGCAAGCTGCCGTGACCCGTATAGGAGGCGACGTTGACCGCGAGAGGCGAGCGAGCCAGCTGATCGAAATAGGTCCTGATCGGCACGGCGGACTCGCCGTCCTGCCCCACCACGATGGTGGTCACGCCCTGGGCCGCCAGCATCGCCATGTCCGGCGTCTTCTCGGCCTGCCGGTCGTGGTGACTGTGGGCGTCGATGAAGCCTGGCGCCAGGGTCAAACCCTTGGCGTCGACCACGGTCTCGCCCGGCGCGGGCTTGAGCCGTCCGACGGCGACGATGCGATCCTTGTCGATCCGCACGCTGACCGAACGGGCCGGCGCGCCGGAGCCGTCGATCACCTTGGCGTGGACGATCAGCGTCGAGGCCAGGGCGCTGGACCCCAGCAGGCAAGCGAAGGTCGCGCCCAGGGCCGACCGGAACAGGTGAAGTCTCATACGCCCACGCTCTGTTGCATCCGGTGAAGTCTATCGCGGGCTGACAAGCGTTTCCGCTGTTTCAAGGGCTCTTGGCGCGAGGTCCCTTCCCGCGATCCGCCGCTGGCGCTTACCTTTCCCGCCGCCGTTGCGCTAAGCGTGGCGCGACGACCAGCAAGGACGGCCCATGACGGACCCGCGCAAGGACCTCGACCGCATCGACCTCAAGATTCTGGCGCTGCTGCAGCGCCAGGGACGCGTGACCAAGGCGGCGATGGGGGAATTGGTCGGGCTGTCGGCCTCGCGCTGCTGGGAGCGGATGAAACGGCTCGAGAAATCAAAGATCATTCGCGGCTATCATGCCGAGGTCGATCTTGGGCGACTGGCCAAGCTCTCGACCTTCGTCGTGCAAATCAAGCTGACGGACTATTCCTACGCCAAGGCCAAGGTGTTCGAGGTCGGTATCGCCGACCTGCCGAACGTGATCGGCTGCCAGGCCGTGCTGGGCGGCGTCGATTATCTGATCACGGTGGCCGCCTTCGGCATCGAGCACTATCAGACCATCATGGAGCACATGCTGGACACCCTGAACGTCTCGTTCGACTACGTGACCCTGCCCGTGACCAAGAAGCTGAAGGGCGAGGCGAACCTGGACCTGACCGCCCTTCTGGCGACCGGTCAGGACTTGGACGTCTGACCCCTAGCCCCAGAGCTCCGGCCCGTTGGGTCTCAGCCAGCCGTCCTGGTAGCCGAAACCGCCATCGACATCGCGGACGAGCTGCATCGGGCAATCCAGATCGATGATCTCGCAGCTCTGCGCCAGCAGCAGGGCCGGAGCGATCCCAAGCGAGGTTCCCTCCATGCAGCCGACCATCAGCCGCAGGCCAACTTGGCGCGCCGCGGCGGCGAGCGCCAGCGCTTCGGTCAGCCCTCCCGCCTTGTCCAGCTTGATGTTGCAGAAGGCATAGCGGCCCAAGACCTTGTCGAGGTCCGCGCGATCGTCAAACGACTCGTCCGCGCACAGCGGCACGGCGCCGCGATAGTCGAAAAGTTCGTCATCCCGGCCCACCGGCAGCGGCTGTTCCAGGAGTTCCACGCCCAGCTGAGCCATGCGCGGCGCTCGGTCATTGAGCTGCGCGAGCGTCCAGCCTTGGTTGGCGTCGGCGATCAGGCGGGCCGATGGCGCCGCCACGCGAATGGCCTCGAGACGCGCCATATCATCCACGTCGCCCAGCTTGACCTTCAGCGCGCCGTAGCGGCTCGTCCAGCGCGCGGCCTTCGCGCCCATGGCCTCTGGCGTATCCATGCCCAGCGTGACGAAGGTCTCGACGGGCGTCAGCGGGGCCAAGCCCGCCCGAACGACGGCGGAGACCCCCGAACGCTTGGCGTCCAGGTCCCAGAGCGCGCAATCGACGGCGTTGCGGGCGCCGCCGGCCGGCAGAAGCGCCTGAAGACGCGCGCGGTCCCAATCTTCGCCACGCTCCAATCGCTCGGCCAGATCCTGCAATTGAATCAGCATTCGATCGGGGGTGTCGCCGCGATAATCAACGCCTGCGGCTTCGCCGCGCCCAACCACGCCGTCCGCCTCGATCTCGACCTCGACGACGACGGCCTCGGTATAGGCTTTCCGCGCGATGATGAACGGTTCGGTCAGGGCGTGGACCCTCGACCGCGCGGTCAGCCGCATTAGGCCGCGCCTCGGCGCGCGCTATCCTCCACAAGACCATCGACGATGGCCGCCACGCCCGTGCGAACCGGATCGCAGCACGGAACACCCAGCTCGGCCGTCACGTCCCGAAGATAGGCCTCGGCGTCCTCAGGGCAGAGCCGCGAGGTGTTCACGCAGACCCCGGCGAGGCGCACGGCGGGACTGGTCAGCCTCGCCAGCCGCAGATTCAGCTCCGCCGCCTCGGCCAGGCTAGGCGTCGGGAAGGTTTCCAGCCCGTCGATCGCCGTCCGCAACGCATCGTGGCAGAGCACGAGCGCGTCAGGCTGACTGCCGTGCAGCAGACCCAGCGTGACGCCCGCGTAGGCGGGATGGAACAACGAGCCCTGCCCCTCGATAATGTCCCAGTGGTCTGGCGCCGCCGCCGGGCTCAGCGCCTCGGCCGCGCCGGCCACGAAATCCGAGACGATCGCATCGATAGGCGCGCCCGAGCCGGCGATAAAGATGCCGGTCTGGCCGGTGGCGCGGAAGTCAGCGTCGACACCCCGCGCCTTCAGCTCCTTGGTGAGGGCCAGCGCCGCATACATCTTGCCAACGGCGCAATCGGTGCCGACGGTCAGCAGGCGCCGACCGCTACGCTTCGCGCCCTCGCCGACCACGATAAAGCGGGGATCGGCCTCGCGCGCCTCGAACAGCCGACGCCCCAGGCGTTCGGCCGTCTCCCGAACGCGGGGCAAGCTGGCGAGACGGGTATGCAACCCCGAAACCAAGTCCAGGCCCGCTTCCAGAGCCTCGATCAGCACGGCTTCCCAGTGCGGCGGAATGAAGCCGCCGGCATTGGCCACGCCGATCAGCAAGGAGCGCGCGCCGGCGGCCTTGGCCGCGCTGGGGCTCATGTCAGGCAGGCCCAGATCGACCTCGCCGCCCGGCAAGCGCAATTGGCCGACACAGGCGTCAGGACGCCAATAGGCCACGCCCAGGGCGGTCTTGGCGCTGACGCGATCGACGTCGGCGAGGAACATCAGGCACGGATAGGGAAAATCCACGACGGCGTCTCTTTCTGGCGAAAGGGCTTCAGGCGGCGAAGGACCGGGCGTCGGCCCGGACCGGAGACAGGATGCGAGAGATCATGGCCGCGCTGACTCCGGGTAGGCGGGTGATTCCGGCGATCAACGCGTCCAGCGCTTCCGCCTGAGAGGCCTCGACCACCGCCACCAGATCGTAGTCGCCAGAGATCTGGTGCAGCGCAGTCAGTCCGGCGAGGTCCGCCAGATCGCGCTCGACGCTCTCCATGTCCCGTCGCGCCAGTCGAAGCATGACATGGGCGCGATGCGGCGCTGTGCGCCCCGCGTCGGCCGCGACGCCCAGGAAGCCTGGTCCGGTATGGATCTGCTCAAGCTGCACGGCGCCTCTCCGCTGAACCCCGGGCAAGAGGTTATGTCGGAGCGGGCCGTAAAAAAGGCCGAGTTGGGCGGCGTCGGCGAGAGAAAAGCTCGGCGCGAGCGCTTAGCGCAGAACCTTCGTCGCCAGCAGGATTGATGACGTCGTCCGTTCAATCCCCTCCAGTTCGCCGATGGCGTCGATCAGGGCGTTGAGCTCGCCGACGGTCTCGGCCTCCACGACCGCGATCAGGTCGTATTCGCCGCTGATCGCGTGCAACGCCGAGAGCCCGGGCATCCGAGCCAAGGCCTCTTCGATCGTCTTCGCGTGTTTCAGCAAGGCCTTGATCATCACCTGGGCGCGGATCAGTCGCCGATCGTAGGCCTCGCCCAGCCTGACTGTATAGCCGCCGATCACGCCCTCCTCCTCCAGCCGGCTGAGGCGGGCGTAGACATTGGCGCGAGACAGCCCGAGATCGCTGGCCAGCTTGGTCACCGGCTGTCGGGAGTCCTCCCTCAGCAGGGCCAGCAGGCGCCGGTCCAGGTCGTTCAGTCCTCGGTCATCCGATTTCGTCACGCCCGCTCCCCCAGTTGGCGATTCAGATCAACGCGGTGAAGGCTCATCGGCGTAGATCGCCGTGCGCGGCGTGGGCGCCGCCGAGGAAATCGCGCCACGATACATGCCAAGATCGTTCATGCCGAACGCCACGCGGCCCTGGCCGTCGATGGCGATCAGTCCGCCGTCGCCGCCGATCTTGGTGATCGAGGCCATGGTCCCGTCGGCCGCCTGCTGGATAGCCTCCCCCTTCCACGCCACGCGGTCGCAGACCTGACGCGCGGCGCTTTCCCGGATGAAGTACTCGCCCGAGCCAGTGGCCGAGACCGCGCAGACTCCGTCTCGCGCGTAGGTTCCCGCGCCGATGATGGGGCTGTCGCCGATCCGGCCCCAGCGCTTGCCCGTCATGCCGCCGGTCGAGGTCGCGGCGGCGACGTGACCGGCCTGATCCAGGGCGACCGCGCCCACCGTGCCGAACAGGTGGGTGGGATCCAACGCGGCGTGTTGATCCTTGCGCCAGGCCAGCAACTGCTTCCAGCGCTCCTCGGTGTAGAAATACTCGGGCGACGCCTGTTCCAGCCCCATCGCCTTGGAGAACTGGTCAGCGCCCTCGCGGGCCAGCAGCACGTGCGGAGACTTCTCCATGACCGCGCGCGCCAGGCTGATCGGATTGCGCGTCCGCGTGGCCCCCGCCACGGCGCCGGCCTTCAAGGTCGCACCATCCATGATCGCCGCGTCCAGCTCGTTGCGCCCCTCGGCCGTGAAGACCGCGCCCTTGCCGGCGTTGAACAGGGGATTGTCCTCCAGCACCCGGACAGCGGCCTCGACCGCGTCGAGACTGGAGCCGCCCGCCTTCAGAACCTTCGCGCCGGCCTCCAGCGCCGCGTTCAGCCCGGCGCGATAGGCCTTGTCCTTCTCGGGCGTCAGCTCGCCGCGCTCAAGCACGCCCGCTCCGCCATGGACCGCCAGGGACCATTGGGGCGTGGTCTCCGCCGCCGTCGCGGGCGCGGCCAACATGAGGGCCGAAAGCGCGACGAACGCGAAACGACTGAAGGTGTGGAACATCATCTCGGTCCTAACGCGCATTGGACTTGTTCTGGCGGTCACTGCGGATCAACACGCCCTTATCGACGCGCGCGGTGATGGTGAATTCGGGATTGGTCACCCGGAACGTCTTGAAGTCGAGGGTGCTTTTGGGGCCCAGCCCCACGATCGGGAATGCGGCATAGGTCAACGGCTGGCCGGCGATGATCGTCGCCGGCTTCTTCATCGGACGCACCAGCCAGGCGCGGCCAGGGCCGTAGTAGCGACCGATCCCCTGGGCGTCGATCAACATCGCGCCGGCCTCGTCGACGCCGAGGCCCGTGATCGCCGTATCGTTCTCTTCCTGGATCAGGCGCCCGACAAAGGTCACGAGCCGCCCCTGGCGATCGCGCTTGTCGAAGTGGGTGTCGGTAATGACCTTCGACAGGTACGGCAGATGCAGGAAATCGCGCACAAGCGTGACGCTGGGGCCCGTCGGATTCTTCAGCGCGTCGGGCGATGTCAGGCTGATGGAGTCGAGGCAGCCGTAGACATAGCCGCCCAGGACCGCGAGACCCGCGCTGGTGCCACCGATCGGCTTGCCCGCCTTGACGTGAGCGTCCAGCGCCTTGTTCAGCGCCGTGCCCTTCCAGGCGCGCACATAATTGCTCTGGTCGCCGCCGCCGAAGAAAATGCCGTCGGCACGGGCGATGATCGCGAGCAGCTTGGGATCTTCGCCGGCGTCCTCGTTGTGGATCACCAGGGTCTCGACCGAGACCGCGCCGCCGACATCCTTGTAGATCTCGTCCTGCAGTTCGCGGCCGCCGCGAGCGCGCAGCACGACGATGTGGCCGCCGCCCGCCTGCTTCACGAAGGTCCGAAACGCTTCGACCGGCCAGTCGCCGCCGCCGAACAGGCCCAGCAAGGGCCCAGTTTTGCCCGGCGTCGGCGCGTTCACGTCGCCGATCGCATAATACTCGTAGCCAGGCCCGACGGCGTCGGGCCCCGCCGCCGTCTCCGCCCGCGCGACGCCCGCGCTCATCAGCAGCGCGGCCATCGCCACGGCGGACGCAAATCGAACCATCGGGCTTCCTCCATTCATGCGGAGCCTAGTCGCCGGACGACTTTTCGCGAGGGGGCAGAACCCGCTTCGCAACCAAGAAAGCCATATCGCCCAGCATCGAGGCGCGACTTTCAAATTGCTGCACGCAGAATGCAATCTGTCCATAAATTTTGACAATCTGTCATTTCCAGCTTCCAATCCGGAAAAGCCGCGATCCAAATGAGCTCAATCTCGAACAATGCCGAGGTTGCGAGCGCCCAGGACAGGATCGTCGGCGCGAACAGAGGGGGATACGATGAAGGTTCATCTTCTTCGGGCCAGCGCGCTGGCTGGCGCGACAGGTCTTTTGATTGTCGGTCAAGCGGCCGCGCAGACGACACCGGCCCCGGGCGCTAACGATGACGCCGTCGAAGCGCTAGTGATCACGGGCTCCCGCATCCCCCGCGCCGCGACCGAAGGCCCTGCCCCCGTCACAGTCATCACCAGCGAGAGCATCAGGGCCTCCGGCTTCAACAGCGTCCCGGACGTCATGCGCTCGTTGACCCAGAACGGCGGCGAGACCCAGACCCAGCAATCGTCCAGCGGCATGGACTGGACCCCCGGCGCCCAGCAGGTCGATCTCCGCGGCCTTGGCCCCAACCATACGCTGGTGCTGGTGAACGGCCGCCGCATCGCCGACTTCCCCCTGCCCTACAACGGCAAGAGCGCCTTCACGGACACCTCGTCGATCCCGCTTGGCATGATCGACCGGATCGAGGTTCTGAGCGGCAGCGCGTCGGCCGTTTATGGCTCGGACGCCATTTCGGGCGTCGTGAACTTCAATCTGAAGAAAAAGGTCGATGGGACCACGGTCGACCTGACCGTCGGCGGATACGAGCATGGCGGCGGCGCCAGCCAGCGCTTGAATATCTCTAGCGGCTATTCGAAGGGCGACTTCGACCTGGTGATC
>Ga0247725_1000633_pt1 | contig 22840 bp, 22 predicted proteins | sample OKSTACKMCFT3sol_FD_183021 | JGI IMG/M metagenome (GOLD analysis project Ga0247725, IMG submission 183021) | Subsurface sediment microbial communities from gas well in Oklahoma, United States - OK STACK MC-FT3-sol | ecosystem: Environmental > Terrestrial > Deep subsurface > Rock core/Sediment...
GAGGTTTGCTTTGCGACGCATGATTGCAGACGTCTTCCCCCTGCTTCAGGTTGTCTACCATACCAAGCACAGTAGCGCCTTGCTGTTGCAGTAAAAGCGCAAGGTTGCGGCCTGCCGGATTATCCGGCGCTATATAAAGACGCTGCCCTTGCCAGTCTTTGGCTTCGCGCTGCATCAATCCAGGAAATCCCGTTTCAGCTGCATAAATACCTGAATAGCTTTTTTCAAATCCGTAGAAGATACATTGTCAGTGCGCGGCAAATACACCACCTCACAATAGGGCTTTAAAAAATCAAACTTACCCTGCCAATCCGAACCCATCACAAACACATCCACCTTGTGATTTTTCACATCGCTGATTTTTTGCTCCCAGTTCGATTCAGCAATCACCTCATCAACAAAACGCACACTGCGCACCAACTCCACCCTGTGCTCAAATGGCATCAAGGTGGTTTTGCCTTTGGTGGCGTTAAACTCGTCAGTGGACACAGCCACAATCAGCTTATCGCCCAGCTCCCGGGCACGTTTTAGCAAATTCAGATGACCTATATGAAACAAGTCGAAGGTGCCGTATGTGAGTACTGTTTTCATGACTCTCCTTAACAAAGGCTAGCGAACTGCTAAGTACTTTGACAATAGTTGATCGACCCATACCAAATCGCCCTCGACAACAGGAGCTTGTCGGGTTAGTTGATTTCTTAATAAAAAACGGCGAAAACGCCTGTATCTTGCTATTAATCCATTATCAACCATTCGATCTATATACGCGCTCAGCGCAAGCTGTGCATAATCAGAACTTATCAGGCCAGCCAATTGCTCTTTATAGCGTTCAATATCGGTCTGATGCCGCCAGTTAATTGCAGCATGTAACTTCCCCCAATGTTCGGCTTCAGTGGTCTCACGCACCATCCATATACCACTCATCGGATTGATCGTCCCCTTCGCAACAGCAACGGCTGCAATAGTCAGTTCAATGAAATTATCATTTTCAAACTGTGCTGAACGGATCCGTTCAAAGGCATCTTGAATAATGTCTTTACGGTAAAGCGCCCAGAGGATTTGTTCGTAGCGTTTGAGATAACGCTGTATGTCCAGTCGTTTATCTCCACTCAAACGAGGGAACGGTAACGAAGATCCTGCCCATCTGAATTGCTGGTATGAGAATTCGTTAAAACGAACAGGCCGACCAAAACTAGCACTGTAATCGGGTTGCTTTATCATCATATCCGCAGCTGATGTTAGAGCTCCGGGAAGAAAAAAGTCATCATCAGGTGATAACGCAACCAATGGAGTTGTTATATGGCTTAACGCTACCAGTACTTTTTCAGAAAATGACAATCCAGGTAAATGCAAATACTGCACTGTGTCAGGTAAAACCTCATTGTAAGCGGTATCTGAGGAGTCGACGATCATCAGTGCAAAGCCCAACTTCCCATAATAGGTAACACAGCGTTCCAGATAAGAATGTCTTTGGTGAGTTGGTACTAAAATAGTGAACATAATCAATTGGCTCTGATTCAATAACGGCTATTTTTTCGGTCATTCAGTAGGTTTTCTATCGCATCCCTGCCAGATAAAAAGGATTGGTCGCTCCAAAAATAGTCCCAACACCCAAACCTGCCTGCACTGTATATCGGCACTGTCTTTAAATACTGAAGTACCTGATCGCGCAGGTTTTCCATACCATGGTTAAATATGACGTTACCAAAAGGAAGCTGTTTATGATGGCAAAACAAAATGCTTTTCTCATCAGCAATCTCCATCTGCAGCAGGCTTTGTCTAACATTGTGGATTAAAGCCTGAGGATCAGGAGCCGGAGTACCCGACAGACTATAAATTTCGAACTGCAACGAACTGCATCCATCTGGCGCATTCGCCGGTGCTTTTATTGACGGAGAATAAGCCCGGGCTGCGTATTGCTCCTGATCGTAAATATAAAACCACAAATAAGGAGGCACCTGAGGTTGGTTCAGCCCTACAGAAACTAAATCAACTCTGGTCCACAATAAATTTCGTGCAGCGTCTTTTATCTCTTCAGGACAAAAGGTTAGCATTTCAATTAACTTGGGCAGTGGCAAGGTGTTTATTAAGGATTTATAACTCTCCGTTGTCCCATCCGAAAAACTGACAATTTTATTGATGAGATCAACAGACACAGCTTCTTTATTGCAACGGATCTGAATACCTTCAGTAAGTGGCTTGATAAACTCGAAATAGCCGCCTTGCTTTGGATAACGCATCTGACTGGCATAATAATGATTATCCTGCCGTTGCTCTAACGCGCCCTGTAAAATTTCTTTTAGCTCGGCCCTGCGCATCCGGTCGCCTATCCAACTTAAAGACAACTGTTCAGCCGACAATCCCCAGTACTTCTTTGTGTAACGCAACGGATAGCGATCAGCAATGACCTCACCATATTGCTGGAGCAGCCATTGCTGATAATTCTCGACAGGACCTTCAGGACGCTTGATGAAAGATTCAATGCAGGCCACACGATCTTCAGTTGACAAGGGATAAAGATTATTTTGTACCGGATGTTTTAGCCACAGCCCTTGGTCAAAACAGTAGGGGTTTGGCGTATGCACATGATGTGGAGTGTTCAGAAAGATTGAGTTTACATAGTCGCTTTTCGAAAACGATAAATGCACCGCATTATCAAAACGAAAACCCTGAACTTCAAAATTTGACACTAAACCACCAGGGTGGCTTGCAGCCTCAAAACACTCGGCCTCTAACCCAGCTTGCTGTGCATGGTAGCAGGCAGAAATACCTGTAATACCTGCTCCTAATACTATTACATCAGCCATGATTTAATACCAACTGCCCAAATTGTCGAATAAAGTCAGGTAAGTTGCCCTTAGGTTGATACTGCTCGTAGCGGCTTCGTACCACAAGTGTTGTGCTCTGCGACGGATGGCTGTCTGGGACAGTACTGATCTGGCAATGCAGCTCAGGTAGAACCTTAGAAACCAACTGCGCAAACTCCAGTATAGATAAAGTATCCAGACCAAACACATTTAATACTTCGACCTGACCTACAACATCTGTTGCACGAACCACATCATCGATACAGACAAAATTCCGAAGTTGCTGACCGCTGGATCGGATCTCAATTTTTCCCTGCAGGACTGCGCTTTGTACAAACTCGAACGGAACCAGGCTCCAGCGATTAAACTCGCCGAGTTTTGGTGGTAGTCCGTAAATATTAGTTGGGCGCAGAACTAATGGCTGGTAACCACCATAGGAGGCCAGAGCCATCACAATACGTTCAGATAAATAATGTGTCAGGCTATAGTCATTTTTCGGCGCAACCGGACTAAGTTCATCTATTTCCCCACTGCTACGACCATACACATGGAAAGTACTGAAATACACAAGTTCGGGGATCTTTGAACGGCGACATAACTCAACCACCTGCCTGGTCAACAAAACATTCACTTGATAACTAAGTTGCAAGTCTTCCTGTATCTGGGTTTCGTTCACAGCGGCGGCTAAAATCAGGCGCTGGAATCGGGTAGTCAGTTGCAGTGAATCTATAGAGCCAAGCGTAAAATCATCGTCCTGACGTCGCCCGAGGGTGAACACCTTCCACCCCAATTGCTGGTAATAACGACGCAGGGCCTGTCCAACAAAACCACTGCCGCCTACCAACAAAAGATTCTTCATAAAAACGGACTCTCAAAGTGTTCCAGGGCAGGAAAGCTCTGATCCCGAATAGAAACGACAGGCTCAGTGACAGGTAACTGCAAGGATAAAGAACGCCAATGTATGCCCTGATCGTGCTCTGGTGCATAAAGACTGTCCGTCTGATACAGCATCAAAGTTTGAGCCGCCAGCGCTAAAAAACCATGAGCTATGCCGACAGGCAGGTAAAGCAGTTGAGGGGTAGCCGCTGATAACTCTACAGTGCAGCTTTGGCCAAAAGTGGTTGAACTTTTGCGTAAATCAACCAACAGATCCAAGACCTGACCAGCGGCACAATGAACCAGCTTTTGATGGGCAAAAGGTGGAGTCTGAAAATGCATTCCTCTGAGCACATACCGTTCAGACCAGGAGTAAAACTCTTCTTTGTGCTGGAAGTCGATTCCACACTTAGCCAACTCAGACTGATGAAAGGTTTTTACAAAACGCCCTCTCTCATCACTGAAGTGTGGTAAGTCAATCAGCTTGCAGCCTGGCAGCGATAGTTCTGTCACATTCATCAGTTTTTCGCTTCAAGTTGTCTGAAGAACTCATAAAACCTGCGGATCGTAAAGTCTAAATGATCACTGGTTAGTCCCGGATATAAGCCAATCCAGAAGGTATGCGACATAATGTGGTCAGTCACAGTCAACTCGCCAGCAACACGGTAGTTCAGACTCTGAAAATATGGCTGTCGGGTCAAATTACCAGCAAATAATAAACGTGTACCAATCTTTGCCTGATCCAGAAAATTAATAAGCTCAGCACGGTTAAAGCCTTTATCGGTTTTAATGCTGACAGGATAACCAAACCAACTCGGGTCAGCGCCCGGTGTAGCCTGTGGCAAGATCAGATAGTCAGTCAAACCAGCCAAGCCTTGCGTCAAGTAGTTAAAGTTGTGCTTTCTGGCGGCAATAAAGCTATCCAGCCGATCCAGCTGAGCCAGAGCGCAGGCTGCTTGCATATCGGTAATTTTAAGGTTGTACCCCATATGCGAGTATGTATATTTGTGATCATAGCCTTGTGGCAAGTCACCAAACTGCTGGTCAAAGCGTTTGCCACAGGTGTTATCACGTCCTGGCTCGCAATAACAATCTCGTCCCCAGTCACGAAATGATTCCACTATTTTCTTTAAGCGCAATGACTTCATGAATACAGCCCCACCTTCACCCATGGTGATATGGTGAGCCGGATAAAAACTTAAGGTTGCGATATCACCAAAAGAGCCAACCAGCTTGCCATTGTAAGTGGTGCCCAACGCATCACAACAATCTTCGATAAGCCATAAATCAAACTCATCAGCAAGGGCGCGGATTGTGGTTAAATCAAAAGCATTGCCCAAAGTATGAGCGATCATAATGGCTCTTGTTTTGTCACTAATCGCCTGCCGGACTAACTGAGCATTAATGTTTAATGTATGCAAGTCCACATCAACAAAAACCGGAATTAAACCGTTTTGTACTATAGGATTCACTGTGGTCGGAAATCCTGCGGCGACGGTAATCACTTCATCACCGGGTTTTAGCCTGCGTTCCCCCAACTGTTCTGAGGTTAGTGCGGTCAGTGCTAACAAATTAGCGGCCGAACCAGAAACAGTCGTTAATACATGCTTTACCCCTAAAAAGGAACTTAATCTACGCTGAAACTCTTGGTTAAAACGCCCTGTGGTTAACCATGCATCCAATGCAGCATCAACCATCAATTGCCGCTCTTTTTCACCTACCACTTTGCCCGAAGGTGGAACTGCAGTTTCGCCTGCAATAAACAATTTAGGTGCGTCGGCAAGAGCTGAGTATTGCGCAACCAACTCAGCGATTTTTATTCTGATTTCATCCTGATTCAAGATGTAACTCCGGGTTCATTTGTCAAAAGGGTCTGATAATTTTGAATTTCAGCCCAACAATAGTTATACATAGCTTCGCCTCTCAAAAAGGCGTGCTGCCACTGCACTATGCCTGACAAAGTGCTTCGAAGTGAGCAAAGGGTGCGCCAGTTCAATTGGCTCCGGGCTTTTGTGCTATCCACGCTCAATAAGGTAGTTTCATGACACTGCTGCGTCTCTGAGCGCCACCGACCCGAGCCCCAGGCCCGAATCAACTCCTCAACCACCCATTGCACAGGCTGGCTACTGTGGTCATCAGGACCAAAATTCCAGGCATCTGCATATTTGATCCCATCTTTCACCAGATGTTCGGCTAACACTAAATAGCCGTGCAGAGGCTCAAGCACGTACTGCCAGGGACGAGTAGCATACGGATTACGCAGCACTATCTCTTGTCCATGTTGTAATGCAGTTAACACATCGGGAATTAAACGATCAGGCGCATAGTCACCGCCTCCAATTACATTTCCCGCCCGCACAGTGGCAATAGCACAACGATGTTTTGCATAGTCAACCGCATTAAAAAATGAGCTGCGAAATGATGCGGTGACCAGTTCAGCACAGGCTTTACTGCTGCTGTAAGGATCATAACCACCTAAAGGGTCGATTTCACGATAGCCCCAGTGCCATTCCTTGTTTTGATAGACCTTATCTGTAGTAACCACCACCACGGCGCGCACTGAATCTACTTCTCTTATTGCCTGAAGCAAATTAGCAGTTCCCATGACATTAACCTGAAAGGTTTTGAGTGGGTCCAGATAGGATGCCCTAACCAAAGGTTCAGCTGCTAAATGAAAAACGATTTCAGGCTGAATTTTGCTAACAAACGCTTGTAAATCGTGTAAGTCACAGATGTCACCAATGTGTGAACACATACCTTTGGCAACTTCAGCACTGCTAAACAATGCGGGTTCGGTCTGCGGTTCTAAAGCGTAGCCATACACATCAGCACCTAGTTTCTGTAACCAAAGAGACAGCCAGCTCCCCTTAAAGCCGGTGTGGCCAGTCAGCAATACCCTTTTGCCTGCCCAAAATGAAGTATCAATCATGGTTAATTCCATATCTTCCAGGGAGCTTTACCTGTGCGCCAAAGTTCTTCAAGCATTACTTTATCGCGCATAGTATCCATAGGTTGCCAAAACCCATGGTGTTCATAAGCCATTAGCTGACCATCCTCAGCCAGTTTTTTTAATGGAAATTGCTCCCACACAGTTAAATCATCTTCAATATAATCAATAACCTTTGGCGACAAGACAAAAAAACCACCGTTGATCAGATTGCCATCACCTTTGGGTTTTTCTTTAAAGCTGATTACCTTCTCGCCGTCAATTTCCAAAGCACCAAAACGGGCCTGGGGTACAGTAGCGGTCAAGGTCGCAAGACAACCGTGTTTTTGGTGGTATGCAATGGATGCGGTGATATCGATATCACCAACCCCGTCGCCGTAGGTAAAACAAAAAAAATCGTCATCTTTGACAAAATCACGCACCCGCCGCAAGCGGCCTCCGGTCATGGAGTCTTCGCCAGTATCCACCAACGTAACTTTCCAGGGTTCAGCGCGATGATTGTGAACATGCATCTGATTGTTTTGCATGTCAAAGGTGACATCAGACATATGCAAAAAGTAATTGGCAAAATACTCTTTGATCATATATCCCTTGTAGCCACAACAGATAACAAACTCATTAATGCCATGCGCTGAGTAGGTTTTCATGATATGCCACAGCATAGGCTTGCCGCCAATATCAACCATAGGCTTTGGTTTCACCATGGTTTCTTCACTTAATCTGGTTCCTAATCCACCAGCAAGAATTACTACTTTCATAATTTAACTCTCATATTCATTAAGCTGAGTGCCGCGTTAAATTTGAAACGCATCTTTATGTGACATCTTCCATCAGATCTCATTCAAATATATCGGTTTATCCATTAAAATCTAAATATAGAATCGACATTTAATTGACAAGCATAAGCTCAGTCCAGCATCTTTTCGTTATTATGCGGGGATCATGCCAAGAGGGCTTGGCAACTAAATAACTGTATCCCAAAAAGAAATGAAACAACATGCTCATAATCTGGAGAAAGTTGATGTTTGCTAAGCTAAAGTTTTGGTTTTTCTCCAAAAGGCTAGGACCGGATCTGCCATTTAGCCACTGTTTACTGTACTCCAGACGATTAGGACAGTGGTGGTGCAAAAAGAAATTTTTAGCTTTTGGTAAAGGTTCTGAGCTTCGTCCTGGTACCTATGCCATTAACACTGACCGGATCAGTATAGGTCGCGACGTCATCATTCGGCCTGGCACCATGTTGTTTGCGTCACCTTATGAACCAAATTGTTGTCATATTCAAATCGGCGACTTTGTACTAATTGGTTCTGGTGTCCACATTTATGTTTCTAATCATAAGTTTTCGGATCCAACTAAAGCTATCTATTTTCAGGGGCATTGTGAAGTTAAACCTGTGACATTAGAAGAAGGATGTTGGATAGGTGCAAATGCCATTTTGTTGCCTGGCGTCAGGATAGGACGCAATGCCGTCGTTGGGGCTGGCAGTATTGTGACCAAGAGCGTTCCTGACTATACAGTTGTTGCAGGCAATCCTGCCAGAGTAATAAAAAGCGTCCCGGAGGCTTGCGAAAAAGACGAAAGCCCATAACCACAATTTAAATATCAATAACTTCAACCCTGAGATCCTGCCTTAGATAATTCATGATCACCTCAATAATCTGCAAATTATTACACTGCGTCATATTCCAAACATGGGAGTTCATCGCACCATGCCAGGTATCTAATTTGGGTGCCAGGCTAACAACCTTTAACGCGGGAAAGCATAATGCACAAGTTGACAAGGCCATAGAAAAAAAACTTACCACAGTTGCAGGCGGACATTCATTCTCTCTCAACCATTCTTCTACCGGTTTGTTTAACCGCATCACAGTAAAATTAGTTTCTGCGGCAATACGTTCAACAAGTTCAATTGAAGAAATCCGATGGGGTTGATATATAAATTTTTTATCTGGAAAAAGCTCTGCACTTTCCCGAAGTAACTGAATGTAGGATTCAGGCGTCATATATTTCAATTCGACCGCACCGATACCCAAAAAAAGAATATGTTGCTCATCAAGCTGATTGTGTATTTTTTTCAATTCTGACAATGGGTTATGTCGTACTGATAACCAAGGCAGTTGTTCCAGATTAAAGATTGTAAATAATTCAAGCATTTCCGGCTGTTGTATATCGACTTCTAATTGCATACGAATTTCTGCGGCTTGATTGGCACGGTATTGATTAGAATCCACAGGGAAGTCAAAAAACTGTTGATGCCTGAACAAAAAATGATAAAACATTAAGGTCGCGTTTCCATCATCCATCAATACAGCTTTTGCACTACGAAGACTGCACACAATGTCTCGTTGCCATTGCTGACGAATATTTGAGAAGAATATCAAAGAATAGTTTTGTTGCTTCAACCATGGTAAGTGCTGAGCATAGATGGCAATTCGATCTCTGACATCTCCCTCGACTCTGGGAACTTCAATAACGTTAGATGGAGCCAAAGAACTAATCTGGTTTCTGAGTTGTGCGTAAGCATCAGCCCGGCAACAGTCACAAATTATGATGTCGTAGTCGCTGACCTTGTATGCATCAAGAGCTTCCTTGAGATTGAAAATCTGTGCTGGAGTATCAACAACAAATAATGCTTTGCAATGTGACATTAGATAATTTCCTGTTGCGACTTTTCATAACCAGCCATTTGCTCATACCACTGCAAGCGCTGAATTTGAGTGGTCAAATCGCAAAAATGCTCAAGATCCTGAGCTAAAAACGACTTGACCTGAGCATATAGCCCGGCTTTAAACTCATGATCTAGATTATTATCCAGTGATACGGGCTTCCACACCACTGTGCCACGCAGTTGCTGCTGCAGTTGCTCCAGCGGCATCAATTGAAAACGCCGCTGCGCTGAACTGAGCTCCAATGCCCAACGCCCAGCTGATTGCCAGTTGCCTTGATAGCCGAACAAGGCGCCAGACTCTGACACACCAGAGCCTGTCATCACCGCAGCTGAAGGATGCCAACCCAGCGCACCAGCAACAACACTATTCATCTGCTGTGGCGTACCACCCAGATAAAAAGCCAGGTCAATAATATGAGCTGTGTTGGCAATCAGCCAGCGCGCTTTAACTTCATCCGGGTGGCTGGTGGCTTCGATCTGATGAGACCACTCTGTCATTTCAAAGTAAAAAGACAACACACCGCCATCTTTTTTGAGTTGTTGCCTGGCGTGCTGAACAGAAGCATAAAAACGTCTGTTGTAACCAATCAATACTGTGGCTTGTTTTTGTTCTGCCAGCTGACGCAGCTTATCCAACTGCCATTGATACAATGCCCCTGGTTTTTCCAGCAAAATATTTTTCACACCATAGTGTAATAACGCCAGGCAACTTGGATAAAGGTCCACAACATTCACAGCGACAATAGCAAAGCTGGCACATGCTGGTTGCGACTTTAAAAACAACTCCAAACCACCACTGATCACCGCTGCGCCAGTTTGCTGGCTGAACCTCTGACAGCCTTGTTCTGAACGACCAACCACCAGCGGTGTTCGCTGTAGTTGTTGCAATACCTTGTAGTACGCATGCGCCATAGGTCCTGCGCCAATTAACCACGTCATAGATATTCCTCAGGTGATAGGACAATGCTGCAGTTGCGCCGACTCTTGGCGAAAATAGGCCAACAAGCTGTGAATAAGCGGTAAATGCAAGGCAGAAGATTCAGCAAAAGGGGTTAAACAGCAGCGGCCACTGCCGAGCAAATCAATGACTACAGTAGCGGTTAACTGGCTTTGATACAACATAGGCATATTGCGAAAAAGAGGCTCTGCATCACCTGTTTTATGTACAGTCCCTTTGGCTTCATCAATATCGAAGCGGCCATCCGCAGAACGGTATTCAATGCTTACTGAAATTGGCTCCTGCTCATCCACTGTACAGCGAAGGATAAGTTCGGACCCTTGACTAAAAACACAATGCAGGCGACCAGAGACTTCAAGATAGCCAGCTCTTTTACTTTGCAGGCTCTGCCCGAGTTGACTGGTATCAACACTTTGCAAAGACTCAGAAGTTAAAAACGACACCAGATCAATAAAGTGAATGCTATTACAGGCCATTCCCCACAGATTACCCTGAATCTGCATGACCAGAGGCGTGCTGGCTACTCCTGTTTTTAATTGCTGATACAAAGGATAACAACGTCTTGGACAGTTCACATAAGCCTGCACCTGATACTGCTCAAGCAGAATCTGCATCTGTACATAGTGTTCAGGCCGCTGAAACAATACTTTTTCCAGCAGCAAATAACGCACTTTGGCGCGGCGCAGCAGCTCTTGACTCAACTCAAAGCGCACTGCCGCCCCTGTTGCAATCAAAGCGAGGTCGTACTGCAAACTGAGTTGCTCAATGGAATGGAAAAAACGAATTTGAGCCGCATTCACCTGCACCTGAGCCAATCGTTGTCTGGCTTTTTCAACAGACATCACATCAGGTTCTACCACGTCAATGCAGCAGCCTGGCAAACCGGCCATAGACTGCAAATGACGGGACCCTAACTCACCTGCCCCAATTAACACCAGGTTGTATTGCTGTTGGGTCATAGGGTGAATCCATCATCAATAATCAGGTTTTGGCCTTGCATAAAGGCACTATCGTCAGACAGCAAAAAGACCACTGCACCACAAATATCGGTAGGATTGAGCATGCCTTTGCCTAAGGTATGCTGTTTATACTGCTGTAAAAAAGTCTCTGGCTGTGCATCAAGTAAACCACCAGGGCTTATCGCATTCACTCTAAAACGAGAGTCATTGACATAACTGGTGATGTATTTAGTTAACTGCACAATGGCCGCTTTAATGGCTGCGTATTCAACAGGCATGGTCATCGGGGTGTCTTTATAAACTTCAAATTTAGGCGCAATCACGCCATATACTGACGACAAATTAACCAGAGACAAAGGCTGCTGATGAACAGTAAAGTGTCTGGCAGCTTGTTGAGCAAATAAAAATGCGGCGCCCAGATGCAGCTGCACATTTTCATTAAAGCTCTCTAGTGTGACATCAAAAAAGTGCCGGCCATAACTAGGATGTCGGGGGTAAGTGCAGTTCACCGCACCATTCAATTGAGGGTAAGTCGCAAACAATAACGCTACTTGCTCTGTCTGATTTAAATCAACCTGATGCAAAACCAGTTGCTGTTCCGTGCAGCCGACAGCCAAAAGACGTTGGCGTAATTTAACCAGATCCAGATCCGCGGCAATAACCATAGCGCCCCGCTGCACTAACACCTGGCATAAAGTGCTGCCTAATAAACCCGCAGCACCGGCAACTAAAACAGTTTTACCTATCAGCATCTGTTGTCCTTTTATTGGTTTTTATTGAAGTCTGTCGCGCTCAGCAGCACTTCAGCCAGCATAAAGTCATAGATATCATCAATATCGACAGCACGCTGTTTGGGGATAATTACCGCCGTTACTTTACCCGTCAATACCCCTGCACTCTGGCGGATATACGCAGGTGATGTCGCATAAACCACAGTGGTTAAATCAAACAGCTCTGGGGCATCCTGACGGCGAATTAACTGGCCATTGTCTTTGATGGCTATATCAACCAAGCCATCAGGCTGTTGCCGCACCATATTAAAATAGGGGCTACGCTGGGCTGGTGTCATGCTGACACAAATATCAGCGCCCGTTTGCTGCAACTTCAATAAAGCGGCCTGCACATCCTCTTTGCTGCGCAGTGGTGCCGTCGCAGGCAAGCTGACAAAGTGGTCAAACTGGCCATAGTGCTGTTCAACCCAATCGACGGCATGACGCCAGGCAAGAAATTCCGCACTGGTATCAGTAGCCAGTTCAGCAGGACGTTCAATCACAATAGCACCCGCTGCTTGTGCGGTGCTGGCAATATCAGCATCCTCTGTCGAGACAAACACTTGTTCAACTTCAGGCAACTGTTGAGCCAGCTCAATGGAGTAACACAACAGAGGTTTTCCCCGCAATGGTTTGATATTTTTCCGCGGCAATCCTTTAGAACCACCCCGGGCAAAAACAAAAGCAAAAGTGCGCATTAGTCTGTGTTCTCCACCATTCGCTTGGCTTGTTCAACCAGCCGTAATACAGCTAAGCCATCCTGCAGCGGCACAGGTGCCGCTTTTTCTTCTGTCACAGCAGTAAAAAAATCCTGCAACATCAGCAGATACATTTGGTTTTTATCCCAGAGCGGCTGATGATACAGCTGCTGTCGGCCGTCAGCATTGATCAGGCAAACACTGTTTTCCAGCAGATCCCACTCTATACGGCCTTGCTGACCTGAAATAACACAACGCCGCTGCGGCACTTGCTGGACAAAATCCAGATGCAACTGACAAAGCAGTGAATGATCACCAGACAACATCAAATCGGCACGTTCCTCCACATCCAGCTTTAATTCGCCCTGTTTTTGTAAGCGGCAAAACTCTACCGATAAAGGACCAAACAACCAGAGCAAATAATCCAGTTCATGACTCAGTTCCAGCAAAGCACCACCACCAAATTCTTGTTTTGCAGATACTGAATCCCGGTAATCCATTTGCTTACGCCATTGGCTAAGATGTTGTCCAACCATGGCCTGAACCAAATACACAGGCCCAAGCTTCTGTTCTGTCAGCAGTTGTTTGACGACCTGGGCAGAGGGTAAGTAACGTAGGCAATAGCCCAGACTAAACAGCTGTTGTGATGGCTGCTGCCGCAAAAACTCTGCAGCTACCTGATACTGATGACACAGAGGTTTTTCTATCAAAGCGGGAATACCTGCATCACTAAATGCATTCGCATGCTGCAAATGTAAATGAGCCGGAGAAGCGATCACTGCAAACAAAGGCTGGGCTGCTATCGCCTGCTCGAGGCTGAGTTGGGTTTGCCCTGTTAATTCAGCCACAGACAATTGGCGACCACTGGCTGAGACCACATAAATTTGCGCCTGTGGCCATAACAGCAGCAGATTAGCTAAATGTCGTCTACCTATACTACCTAACCCCACCAATACAATTGTCATTACTACTCCATCAGCTTTGTAGTGTGTGGTTACAAATCGTGAAGAGCATCATTCACAAGTTGCTGGGCTTTTTTAAAATCATCCAGTCGCCCTATATCGATCCAGTCCTGCTCAACCTGAAAATGATTTACTTGATTACCATCTTGCAGCCTTGCTGATAACAAAGTGGGCATATCAATCTGATCTCCGGGTTTAACCTGACGAATAAATTCAGGTTCAAGCAGATAAATACCAGCATTGACGAAATAATGATGGACTGGCTTTTCTATAATTGCAGTAATACGATGGCCATCTGTGCTGACCACGCCATAGGGCACCTGGTAATCAAACTTACGTACGCAGACGGTCGCCTCTCCGCCTTGTTCTTCATGAAACGAAAGCAACTGAAGAAAATCTATATCGGTCAGCAAATCCCCATTCATTACAAACACAGGCTCTGCAAGTTCCTGCTGCGGTAACAAGCCTAAAGCTCCGGCTGTGCCCAGAGGCTGACTTTCGTGCAAATAATCTATGCTCACGCCCCATTTGCTGCCATCCCCAAAGTGCGCCATGATCTGTTCCGGCATATAGTGCGTGGATATAAAAAAGCGGTGAAATCCAGCCTGAATAAATCGCAGCATAATGAGTTCTAGAATAGGTTTATCACCCAGCTTTAACATAGGTTTGGGACAGGATTCAGTCAAAGGTCGCAATCTGGTACCAAAACCACCCGCCATCAGACACACTGCATTTTCCAGTTTAGGTTTTTGCAGCAAATCATATAAAAACTCAATCGAAATCAAGTGCCCATCGTCCGAGACAACGGGCAACAACAGCAGTTGAAAGCGCTCCATGCAAGCCAATAAACGGGTTTTGCTCCAGTCAGCCTGCGCCACCCGTGGCTCTTTTTGCATAATATCTGCAACAGGCGAAGCTAAACTAATGCCCTTTAGTAAGGAGCGGCGCACATCACCATCACTTACTGTGCCGAGTAAAAAGCGCTGCTCATCCACCACCACCAGACTGCGACGGCCTTGCTGATCCATCAGAGCTATAGCTTCTGCTAAAGGCATCTGAGGCAAGACCAAAATCTGTTCCCACAGTTTAAGCTTGGCCATTTTATTCTTCTCCGCTGATTGCATGGGATAACCGGACTAAAGCTGAACCACCACGTACTGTCGCATATGCAGCCAAGTCTTTGACCACAACCGTACCAGCACCGACCACTGCACCTGCCCCCATCTTAATGCCCTGAATGACAGTAGCTCCAGCTCCAACAAATACCTGTTCAGCCACAGTCACCTGGCCGCAGAGCACAGCTCCCGGGGCTATATGACTGTGAGCTGCAATCACACAATCGTGTTCAACTAGAGCTCTGCTGTTAATGATCACGTTATCGGCAATATTGCTATCAGCTTGAATCACGGCTCCTGCCATAATTTGCACCCCCTGCCCCAACCGGACGCTTGGACTGACTACGGCAGAAGGATGCACCAGATTAATAAACTCAAACCCCGCCTGACGGGCTTTGTTGAATAATGCATAACGCGCCTGAGACTGAGGCATCATGCCAATCCCATTCACCAATTTCACCTGCTGCGGATTGTAGCTGGTCAGCACGTCATCATCACCCAATACGGCCACCCCCCGCCATTGCTGGACTTTTTGCGCCCAAAGCAAGGGACAACTCACGCCTAACACCTTGGTCTGCGTAAGTTGCAGCATCTCAAGCACCACCTTGGCATGACCACCAGCGCCAAGCAATATTACACCTTGCATGACGGGTCCTGAGTCACAGGGTCCATCGCCTGATAAGAGCGAGTCGCAGTCTGACCTAATAAATCCCAGTAATGAAGTGCTGCAGTACCGCTGCTGCTGCGTGCGCTGCTCAGGTTGTCTGCAGTAAAGAGCTGGCCTGCTGCAATAGCGGTCTTCGCCACGAGGCGCTGCCTTACGACACGCTGAGTCTCCAGCTCAATAGGGTGTGGAGCTTTGATACCTGATCCCAAAAGTAACTCAACCCGTCGAATTTGCTGCACCATGTCTTTGAGCTCGTCGGGGGTTAATGAAGCCTTATGATCCGGGCCAGGCAAATTACGATCTAAGGTAAAATGTTTTTCAATGATAGTAGCGCCGCGAGCAACAGCAGCTACTGGCACTAACAAGCCATCACTATGATCCGAATAGCCCACTGGCAACTGGAAACTTTGAGCTAATGTGGTCATAGCGGCTAAATTCACCTGATCATCAGGGCAAGGATATTGAGAAGTGCAATGCAGCAAGGTCACCTGATCCCGCAGTTTATGCTGAGCAACCGTACTGCTCCAATTCTGCCAAATCTCGTCTAATCCTTTTGGAGGCTCTACTGCCGTTGACGCATGCGCCACCACGGCCAGCGCTAATTCAATCTCCCCCAGAGTAGTCATGCCTGTTGACAGTATAAGCGGTTTGCCACTGCGTGCTGTTAACCACAACAAAGGCGCATTGGTCAGTTCGCCCGATGGAATTTTATAGCGCTTTAGCTGCATGCTCAGCAAAAACTCTGTGCTCGGCAAATCAAAGCCTGTCGACATAAATTCAAGACCAGACTTTTCTGCATAATCTTTTAACTGATGATGCAAATTTTGAGGTAATTCCAGTCGCTTCAGCATTTGCCACTGGCTTTCACAGGAGTCCGTCAGTTCCTTTTGATACTGAGCCTTTGGTGTTTGCCTGGTCGCTAATAAATCAGCCTGAAAAGTCTGAAACTTAACAGCATCAGCACCAGCCTTAGCAGCAGCATCAATCAAAGCAAAGGCTAAATCAGCATCTCCATTATGATTGACACCTGCTTCAGCAATAATAAATGTTCTGCTCATTTAACAGTCCTTGCCTGAAGGCACATCATAGAACTTCTTTTGGCTGGAAAGTGGGACATTTTTTAATAGTGACACAACTTTGTGACTCACTTCTCCATCACCGTAGGGATTACAGACTGCTGTGCAATCAAGTTGCATGGCGTCGGCTAATGCCGTTTTTATCTCAGCCAGACTACGACCACAATGCAGCACAGTGCTCGCCGCCAAGCGGCCGGCTTGACGTTGTCCTACATTTACACTAGGCACGCGCAATGAGGGAACTTCAATCACCGCGCTGGAAGAATTGCCCACCACCAGTTCAGCATGTCGCACCGCCTCCAGATAACGCACTTGTCCAAGTGACGAAAATAACTTAATGCGCCCTGGGTACTGTTTTTGGGCTAGTTCAAGTTGCTCAATAATTAATCTGCCACATTCATCAGCATTTGGGTAAGTAGCAATCAGATACAGCGATTCAAAACTCAAACAAGCGTCCAATAAATTACAAATAGTAGAGCTTGTACTGCCGATATCCTGAGTTTCCGGATGGTAAGTTAATAATAGATAGCGTGCATCTGCAGGCAGCCCCAGTTCTTTCAGCGCGTTATCGCGAGACCAGGGCTTTTGCCGCGCTATAGCTTCAAGACCTGGAGCACCAACGCAAAATACTCGATCCGGAGATTCACCTAACTGGATCACTCGTTGACGATATACCTCAGTCGAGGTTACATGGTACTGACTGAATTTTGTGATGGCATGACGTATCGCATCATCATAAGCGCCTTCGGTCAACTCACCGCCGTGAAGATGAAACAAAGGGATGTGCATAAGCAAAGCGGCCTGCGCCACCGCCAATGCCTCATATCTATCGCCAAGCAACAGTAATAAATCCGGTTGCAGTCGCTGCAATGCATCTGCAAAACCTATCAAGCCCAGCCCCATACTTTTAACCGTTGCCACTGCACTGTCTGCGGAAAGTAACATATCAATACGTGCGGCGATCTCAAAACCATCCTGTTCAATCTGCCGGACAGTGTAGCCATACTCAGGTGATAAATGGCTGCCAGAGACAATCAGCTGCAACTCCAACTCGTGATCGCTTTGTATTGCCCGTAACACATAATACAACAAGCCATAATCAGCTCTGGTGCCTGTGAATACCGCAATACGGCGTTTAGGTATTGACATCAGATAAGCTCCTTACCGAACTTGGCAAATTAACCAGTCGCTCAACCAAATACTCGGTCACGGCTAACTCAGTACGAATACAGTGTCGATACATAGCCAATTGATGCATAGGGCGCCAGGCTGGTCGCAGCATGATGCCCTGCTCTGCTGCAGTTTCTATCACCTGTATTTTTACTTCCGCTGAGGGGCATATCACCGCATTGAGCCAGTAGTTGGAGCGTGCATAAGGCGGCTCTTTGACACATTGAAATTCTGAACCTGCGAAAAAGTCCTGATACAAAGCCGCTATTTGACGTTTATCGGCAATAAATCTATCCAATTGTTCCATTTGTCCACAGCCAAGCGCCGCATTCAGATTGGGCATACGATAGTTAAAGCCATAATCATCATGTACAAACTCATAACTATGAGGCACTTTAGCTGTAGTTGTCAGATGTTTCAGCCGGACTCCATCAGCGAGGTCAGCACAAAGCACCATGCCACCACCACCTGTGGTAATAATTTTATTGCCGTTAAAACTTAAAATGCCAAAACGACCAAAAGTACCGCTATGTCTGCCTTTGTATAACGAGCCGAGACTTTCCGCTGCATCTTCAATTAAAACTAACTGCCATTGCTTGCATAATACCAATAATTCATCCAGCTCAACCGGATGACCAAATGTATGCATAGGCACAACGGCCCTGACTCTGCGCTGACTTTTAACGTGAATACAACCACGCTCGGTCAGTTGGCATTCTTGATGCAGAAACTCAGCCAGCGACTTGGGGCATAAGCCTAAACTAAGCTCAGAGACATCAACAAATACAGGCTCTGCACCAGCCCAATGAATAGCATTGCAGGTGGCGACAAAAGTGAAAGATTGAGTCACCACCAAATCATTGGTGACTACGCCTGCCGCATATAAAGCCGCCTGCAAAGCCGCGGTGCCGTTCATCACTGCGACAACTTTAGACGACTTGCAGTATGACGCCATATCAGCTTCGAACCGCTCCACGTAAGCGCCGACACTGGATACGAAAGTGGAGTCTAAGGTGTCCTGAACGTAGGCCGATTCTTGTCCGTTAAAACGTGGAGCATGCAAAGGAATAAAATCCTTTGTCTGATAAATATCTCTGATCAATCGAAACAAAGTCTGCGGCATGAGGGCTTCTACTTATTGTATTGACTTGCTTTGTAGCGGGCCAAATGTTGAGGTTGGGTGAACCATTCGATAGTCCGGCGCAAACCTTCAGCCAAATCAATCTGAGGCGAAAAACCGGTCAATTGCACCAGTTTGCTGTTATCCCCCCAGAGCCTGAACACTTCTGAACCTGCAGGACGTAAACGCTGCTCGTCCATCACAAACTCTACTTCGCTTTGCATCAGACTGCGGATCAAATCTAAGGTATCGGCGACGGAAATTTCGTAATTTGAACTGATGTTGACGGTCTCACCACTAGCTGCATCGCAACGACTGAGCACTTCAAAACCAGCGCAGGTATCCAAAACAAAATTAAAATCACGGGTTGGGCTGGTATCACCCAACTTGATATGGGTTGTGCCTGTTGCGATTTGACTAATAATAGTAGGGATCACAGCTCGGGCGGATTGGCGTGGTCCATAGGTATTAAAGGGCCGGACTATAGTCACAGGCAAATTAAAAGCATGGTAATAACTCATCGCCAACGCATCAGCGGCAATTTTAGAAGCGCTATACGGCGACTGGGCTTGCAGAGGATGTTTTTCATCAATAGGAACATACTGTGCTGTGCCATACACTTCACTGGTGGAAGTTTGCAAAAAGCGTTTTACTCCATGTTTCAGTGCTGCCTGACATAGATTCAAGGTGCCGTTGACATTAGTCTCGATATAACTTTGTGGTGCACTGTACGAATAAGGTATAGCAATCAATGCGGCCAAATGAAAAACTACATCGATACTCTGGCATAAGGCGTCACAAAAAAACGCATCTCTCACGTCACCATACTGAATATCAAGCGATGGATGAACAACACCATCCAGCCAGCCAGCCGAGTTAAACGAGTTATACTGAGCCAAAGCCCGAACCTGATAGCCTTTAGCTAACAGGTATTCCACCAGATGAGAACCGATAAAACCATCAGCACCTGTCACCAACACTTTTTTCATTTGTTCACCCTTGTTTTACAGGTTTAAACAAGTACTGCACGCTGACCCCATCAAACTTGAACGGATCCTTGGCATACTCAGAGTGTCCTTCTTTCAGGTAGCTTCTCCACAGCTCTAACACCTGGTGAAAGGTCTGTAAAAAGTCCGGATTTTCCTCTGTGATATTGGCGGCTAATTTAGTCAACACACCCGCAATGTAGTTCGCACTGCCATGAAACAAACAAAAGGTCAGATCATTATCTTTGACCGCTCTTTTGCGTAAGAATTGCCATTGTTTTTCAATTAGAGCTGTTGCTTGTTCTTTGTCATTCACTTCTTGTCCAAGTATTTCCAACCACTCTTCTATAGAAGAGGCAAAAACATCTGGCTCAAATTGCGTATAAATTTGCTCTGCAATCTCAGGAAAAGGCGGGAAAAATGCGCTCTCCAGTAAGTCTGCTACCGCTACATCTTTCTGCCGAACCTGAGCGCCCTCTAACAAAATGTTCTCGGGTTGCAGAGCTACGGTTCCTTTGATCCGAACACCGTCACTACAGTTGTAGACTTCGATCTTACGACCAGCCTTAGCTATGGCTTGTTCGAGTAATTTACGAGATACATCAAACTCAGGTTTAGTGTACACCATGGCCCTAAAGTTTCCGGTTGAAGGGACACCTCCGCCATGTCGTGCCTGGTAGTTGTACACCTGAGAGCCATCCGCTTTGTAGTAGGCAGAATGCTGGGAATGGTGCTGGTTAATGTCGATGAAACCTAAGTCAACCCCAAAGAGGTAAAAATGCTTAAAACCCAGTTTTATCGCATAATTCATCACCATATTAGTGACCGTGGGGTAAGCATAAGCCAAAGAGGCAATGTTAAAGCCTCGCTTTTTCAAACCGTTATGAAACACATAGGTTGAGGCTTCGCCATCTTTGAAGCACAATAAAGTTTCTTTAAACAAGACAGCGGTGTCAGGGTGGATACCATTGACACTGAGTAGTCGGATCTCTTTAAGATAACTTCTATCCTCAATCTGAGTTATCCAGTCAAATGTTGCTCTATTTTGTTCAATTTCAGCATGGAAGTCGGGTTGTATGCCGTTTTTATACAAAGACCGTAAAGCCGTTCCGCAACTAATTAAAATGACTTGATCTCTATACTCTCGTAAATACTCAAAACATTGGTCTAAACTGGGACCGTTTCCAACAATAAATACAGGCAAATTCAGCGCAGCGTGATTTTTGTAGGTTGCATTATTGTGCTGCAAAAAACGCTGACCAGTGCTCACGCTTTGGTGTGTATGAGCTATACCAAATCGCGCATGGTCATAGTACTCACCTAAAGCCAATACAACTTTTAACTCAGCGCGTAGATCACTAATAGCTTTCTGCATACCAATATTAAAATAACTACTGAGCATATAAGTATCAGCTATGGAATAGGCGCCTATCTGATAAAACTGTGCCATTAGATCATAAAAGTACTGGCTGCCGTCGCCACCTAAATTCAGATAGAGACGAAATTCGGACTGCTCTACTTTGGAAAAAATACCAGCCCAATCAGTAACCCACAAACTGGCAGCAAAAAAGTCTAAATTAGGTTCGCAGATGAAAAGATTTTTAATCTGATGCTTCTCTGTCAGCAATTCAATGTGCAAGCCTAAACCTACACCAAATACGATCAAAGTGTTCACTACAGCTGGCAGTTGGCTTTCCTGATTAAGAGCCTTTTCAATCAAAGGCTGTAACTCTGCAACTTTAGAAAAATGAAGATAACTTTTGTACTTAGCACTGGCACGCTGATTCAGCACCACATCATCCTTAAAGGGATGATTCACAAAGTAGTCCACCAATTCTGAAGACTCGACGTCAATATCGAGATGAAACAACGCATTACGCTTCTGATGGTACAGGTTTGGCTTGCCTTGTGGATCAGATACCAGTTGCCAGGCCCGGGTTTTATGCTCCAGCATGGCTTTATGAACTTTAGGATAAAACTTTTGCAAAGCTTCCATGTTAGCGTCGTACAAAGCCTGAGCCTGCTCTGTTTTATAATCTTTGGGCTGGTAATAGCCTAATAAGTTACCTGCGCGCTCAGATACATAATCTGCATAATCTTTGTACTCAGTAAATTGATGACCGGTATGAGTCAGGGCGTCTTTGCGACCAGAGTGCTGCAACAGATAGCGAATCACCTCATCCATCATGGGATGGAACTGATGCCGATAGACAAAAATCTTATCTAGCGTTGAATCAAATTCTAATAACTCAGCTAATTCCGAAGGCACAGCAGTCGCATCTGAACCCATTTGCAAAAAGATATGGGTGCCCATGCCGGTCGCGGTGTCTAAAAGTTGTTGCCAATTATTGGCTTGCGCCGAGCAGAGCAAGATATCTACATTAGGCTCATACACCACCAGATAGCGGATATGGCTATTCATGACCAGTTCGTTCAGGTGGTAACCTAAGCCCAAACCAAAAACCAGCAACACATCAATCTTTGCCGGCAATGGTTGATGACGCCAGGTTAAATCGTCTGGATTATTTTGCAGGTTAAAGTAGGCAGCATGAGAATAAAACTCTTGTACTTCCGCCATCACTTCCTGTTTAGCGGCACTTTGGTAAAACACCCTGCCTGTAGCGAAGTCTACTATGTTCAGTTCAGCGTCTTTCGTACAAAACAGCGAATACTGCTGAACCTCGTGTTCATGAATAATACCGACTAAGCTGGGAATATTTTGCCTGAAGGCGTCAATATTCTGGCGAATATTACGGGCAATACTGGCTGAGACTTGTTTTTCCAGAGCTTCTTGCTGCTCGGCATTATCGAGGATTTGGTAATTGATATATTTCAGCATAAAGGCCAGGCACCCGCTTAATTATTGTCTCCGTAGCTTTGATGCGCCTTTTTACCTTTGCGTAATTGCAACATCCTGACAGCTACAGTACTTCGTTCAGAAGTGACTTGTTCAGTGATAAGACTAACCCACTGCAAGTTATCTGCCAATATACTTTGTAAATCAGGTGTTTGTTGTGGATTTTCACAGAGTTGCCGCAGGAGCTGATCTAAGTCTTGCCAA
>Ga0247725_1000634_pt1 | contig 22803 bp, 18 predicted proteins | sample OKSTACKMCFT3sol_FD_183021 | JGI IMG/M metagenome (GOLD analysis project Ga0247725, IMG submission 183021) | Subsurface sediment microbial communities from gas well in Oklahoma, United States - OK STACK MC-FT3-sol | ecosystem: Environmental > Terrestrial > Deep subsurface > Rock core/Sediment...
GCGCGTGGATCAGGCAGCGCTGGGCGGCGCTGGCGCGGTAGCGGGCGCGCACGGAGGCGAGGTCGCCCTCGGCCCAGTCCTGGCCGATGGTCGTCGAATGCGCGCCGTCATAGGCGATCTCGTCCAGCGCCACCCTCAGGCAATAGAGCTGGTCCTCGGGCGAGAGCTTGGAGGCGATCGTCGTCACCGCGCTCATCCGGTATTGGCCCACGGCCTTGACCTTCAGCTTGCGCGCCTTGGCCATGCGCTGGACCGTGCTGACCGGCTTGGCTTCGGAGAGGCCCGCCGCCTGGCGGAAGTCCGACAGCAACAGAAAGCCCGCCACGGCCGGCTTCCAGTTCTTGTACTCGCCCGCCCCCTTGCGGGCCTGGGTCCGCGCCTCCACGAACCGGGCCCTCAGATCCGGCGGCAGCTGGGGCTCCAGCGACTTGCCCAGAGGTTGGCGCAGGCCAGCGCCGAACCGCAGCACGAAGCTGGCGATCTGGGTGACGCCGACCGAGGCCTCGGGCGGGACCAGCACGAGGCTGGCCTTGTCCAGCGCCTTCTCCAGGCGCGGACTGGACCATTTCAGCTGATGGGGCAGGGGCGGGGCCGAGCCCAGGATGTAGAGCTTGGCGCCGTCCTTTTCGACCAGCCAGACGGCGGGGCCCGGCGGCTTGGCCACCACGGTCAGCTCGGCGACCACCGCGCTCTCGTCCTGGGCCGGCGCCTGGCCGAGGTCCACGGTCGGCGGAGCGGTCTGGGCGAAGGCGGGGGTCGCGAGCGAGAACGCGAGAGCAAAAGGGACAAGCTTGGACGCGGCCATCGGTACTCCTTCAGCCCCTGCTTCCAGATAACCCTTCTCCCCTTGCGGGAGAAGGTGTCAGCGAAGCTGACGGATGAGGGGTCGCGCGAACGAAAACCGCCGCGACGGCGGTGAGGCTGTCGCGACGGTCCTGTTCTTCAAGCCCTCACCCGGCCCTTCGGGCCACCCTCTCCCGCAAGGGGAGAGGGGGATCGCTTAAGCCCCCGGCGGAACCGGGAAGCCGCGCTTGCGCATCAGGGCGCCGATCTTGACGTCGCGGCCGCGGAAGGCGCGGAACTGCTCGACCGGATCGATCGTGTTGCCCTTGGACATGATGTCCTCGTACAGGCGCTTGGCGACGGCCTTGTCGTAGAAGCCGCCGGGCGCTTGCTCGAAGGCCTCGGCCGCGTCGGCGGTCAGGGTGTCGGCCCACAGATAGCTGTAGTAGCCGGCCGAATAGCCGTCGCCCGAGAAGACGTGGCCGAACTGCGGCGTGCGGTGCCGCATGACGATCTCCTTGGGCATGTTCAGCTTGGTCAGCTCCTCGCGCTCGAACTTGTCCGGATCGATGTCGGCGTCGCCGGCCAGGTGCAGCTTCATGTCGATCAGGGCCGAGGCTAGGTATTCGGTGGTGCCGAAGCCCTCGCCGAACTTGCCCGCCGCCTCGATCTTGTCGACCAGCGCCTGGGGGATCGGCTTGCCGGTCTGGTAGTGCAGGGCGAACTGGTTCAGCACCTGCGGCGTCGACAGCCAGTGCTCGTTCAGCTGGCTGGGGAACTCGACATAGTCGCGCGCCACGGCCGTGCCCGACACCGACGGATAGGTCGCGTTGGCGTTCAGGCCATGGATGGCGTGGCCGAACTCGTGGAACAGAGTGACGGCGTCGTCCCACGAGATCAGCAGCGGCTCGCCGGGCTTGCCCTTGATGAAGTTGGAGTTGTTCGAGACGATCGTCGTCACTTCGCCCTTGAACCGCTCCTGGGTGCGGTAGGCGTTCATCCAGGCGCCCGAGCGCTTACCTTCACGGGCGTAGGGGTCGAAGTACCACAGGCCGACGTGCTTGCCGCCGCGCGTCACCTCGTAGACGGTGATGTCCTCGTGATAGACGGGGATGCCGGAAAGCTTCTTGAATTCAAAGCCGTACAGCTGGCCCGAGGCCCAGAACATGCCCTCGCGCAGCTTGTCCAGCTGCAGGTAGGGCTTCACCTCGTTCATATCGAGGTCGTACTTGGCCTTACGGACCTTCTCGGCGTAGTACCGGTAGTCCCAGGGCTCCAGCTTGAAGCCGCCGCCTTCCTTGTCGATGATCGCCTGCATGTCGGCGACGTCGATCGCGACCTGGGCGATGGCCGGGGTCCAGACCGCCTCCATCAGCGCCATGGCGTTCTCGGGCGTCTTGGCCATGGAATTCTCAAGACGCCAGTGGGCGTGAGTCTTGTAGCCCAAGAGCTTGGCGCGCTCGGCCCGCAGCTTCAGGATCTTGGAGATGATGGCGTTGTTGTCGGTCGCGCCGCCGTTGTCGCCGCGATTGACGAAGGCGCGCCACACCTTCTCGCGCGCCGAACGGACCGGGGACTCGGTCAGGAACGGGTCGACGCTGGAGCGGGTGTTCACGACGATGAATTTGCCGGGCAGCTTGCGCGACTCCGCGTTCGAGGCGGCGGCGGCCTTGAGCCCCTCGGGCAGGCCCGCGAGATCGGCCGGGGTGAGCTCGATCCAGGTGTTCTCGTCGGCCAGCAGGTTCTGGCTGAACTTGGTGTAGAGGCCGGCCAGTTCGGTGTTGATCGCGCCGACCCGCGCCTTGGCCTGAGGCGAGAGCTTGGCGCCGGAGCGCACGAAGTTGGTGTAGTAGATCCACAGGACGCGCTGCTGCTCGGGCGTCAGCTTGGCCTTGTCGGGCGAAGTGTAGACGGCCTCGATGCGAGCGAAGAGCGCCGCGTTCTGGTTGATCTTGTCGTAGTGGGCCGAGAGCTTGGGATCCATCTCCTCCTCGACCTTCTGGAACTCCGGCGTGCTCATGTTCGAGCCCCAGATGTAATAGTAGGTCGAGACGTCGTTCAGCGTCCGACCGGCGTCTTCCAGCGCCGCGATGGTGTTCTCGAAGGTCGGCGCGGCCTTGTTGGCGGTGATCGCGTCGATCTCGGCCAGGTTCTTGGCCATGGCCGCCTCGAGCGCCGGCTTGAACTGCTCGACCTTGACCTTGTCGAAGGCCGGCACGCCGCCATAGGGGCCGGTCCACTTCTGGAGCAGGGGATTGGACGCTTGGGCCATGGACACGCTGGGGCTGAGGGCGGCGGCGACCCCGGTGGCGGCCGCGGAGGCGAGGAACGTACGACGTTGCACGGAGGATCTCCGATGGATGTTTGTCCGGGACCGTAGGGCAAGGCTCCGAGGCCGTCACATGACAGGACTGTAACCTTTCGCTCGACGGGCTCGCCCCGCGTGACAGATGGCCGCTTCGAGCGCTAAAGCTGGCGCATGATCGGCGTCTTCGACTCCGGCGTGGGCGGCCTGACGGTCCACCGCGCCCTCGTGCAGCGTCTGCCCCGGGCGGACTTCATCTATCTGGCCGACCAGGCCAACGCCCCCTATGGCGTCAAGACCGGCGAGGAGATCGTCGATCTGACCAAGGCCGGCTGCGAGCGGCTGTTCGAGCGCGGCGCCAGCCTGGTGGTCCTGGCCTGCAACACCGCCTCGGCCATCGCCCTGCGCCGCCTGCAGCAGACCTGGCTGCCCGGCTACCGCAAGACGCTGGGCCGGCCGGTCAACATCGTGGGCATCATCGTGCCGACCATCGAGAAGGCCACGGGCCTGCCGTGGGAGCACGAGGCCGAGCGGCGCGGGGAAAAGGTCGAGCAGCTGGATATCCTGGGCGTCTTCGCCACCCAGGCCACGGTGCGCTCGCGCGTCTATGAGATCGAGATCGACAAGCGCAAGCAGGACTTGGCCGTGTTCTCCGAGGCCTGCCCGGAGCTGGTGCCGCTGATCGAGGGCGACGCCTCGGCCGTTGATCTCGCCAAGGCCGTCGAAGGCCATGTCGAGGCGCTGAAGACCCGCATCGGCCGCTATCCGGACCGCGTGGTGCTGGGCTGCACCCACTACGAGATCATCGCCGACATCTTCCGCGCCGCCCTGCCGGCCGGCACGCCGCTGATCCAGCAACCCAAGGCCACGGCCGACGCCCTGGAGCTCTATCTGGAGCGCCACCCGGAATATGACCCGGGGCAGGGGGGAAGCCGCGTCTTCCTGACCACCGGAACGCCGGGGCCTCAGAACGGTCTGGTCCAGAGCTTCTGGGGCGGTCCGTTGGCGTTCGAGGCCGCCTGAACGAAATCCTGACGAACGTCGTAAACGCCTCTTAACTCTCTTCAGCCAAAACATCGGGGTTCGACCTGCTTCGCGGGTCAGGACACAAGGTTTGAGTTCGGAGACTTTCATGGCGCGAGCGGCGCGGCGATCCCCGACGGAGCTCCTTTGGGACGCGATCCGTTACGGTTGGGTCCAGCCTTGGACCGCCCGGTTCCGCGGCGGCGTGGTCACCGTGCTCGGCGCGGTGCTGCTGCTGGCCATCGCCACCTACAACGCCACCGATCCCAGCCTGAACGCCGCCAGCGGCGAGCCGGCCCGCAACGCGCTGGGAAGCGTCGGCGCCGCGATCTCCGACATGCTGATGCAGTCCCTGGGCCTGGCGGCCTGGGGCGTCGCCCTGCTGATGCTGGTGTTCGGCGTCACCCGCGTGTCGCAGGCCGATCCGGACGCCGAGCGCAAGGCGATGCGCCAGCGCGCCATGGTCGGCGCCGTGGGCCTGCTGGCCCTGGCCGCCGTGCTGGCCGCGCCGCCGCCGCCCGCCATCTGGCAACTGGAAAAGGGCCTGGGCGGCTTCTGGGGCGAGGCCCTGCTGCACGGCGTGGCCGGGACCCTGCGCTTCGCGCACATCCCCGGCGCGACCGTGATCGCCGCCGTGCTGTTCGCGATCGCCGCCGTCTTCGCCCTGGGCTTCGCGATCGGCGTCCGCGACATCGATCCCGAGGTGATCCAGGCGACCCTGCGGCCTCGTCCGCGCCAGGAGCCCGCGCCCGCCAAGGCCGATCCCGCCAAGGCGCCGCGCGTGAAGAAGGAGAAGGCCGAGGCGCCCAAGCGCGAACGGCCCGGCCGTCTGCCGCCGCTGGACGAGGAAGACGACGCCACCGCCATCGCCGCGCCGGTCGCGCCCGAGCGCGCCTACACCCCGCCGCCCGCCGTCCAGGACGACGAGGACGACTTCGAGGACTCGCTGGACGCTCGCCCGATGGCGATCGCCAAGCCTAAGGTCGCGCCCAAGGAGTCGGGCCGCGAAGCCCGCGAGCAGCAGAAGGCCTTCGATTTCGAGGGCGACGGCGGCTTCCAGCTGCCGGAGCTGGCCATGCTGGCCAAGTCCAAGCCGCGTTCGTCGGAAGTCGATGCGGCCGCCCTGCGCCAGAACGCCCGCCTGCTGGAAAGCGTGCTGGCCGAGTTCGGCGTGAAGGGCCAGATCGACCAGATCCGTCCCGGTCCGGTCGTCACCATGTACGAGCTGGTGCCCGCGCCCGGCGTCAAGACCGCCCGCGTCGTGGCCCTGGCCGACGACATCGCCCGCTCGATGAGCGTGATCTCGTGCCGCGTGGCCGTGGCCCAGGGCCGCAACGCCATCGGCATCGAAATGCCCAACTCGCGGCGCGAGACCGTCTATCTGCGCGATCTGCTGTCCAGCGCCGACTACGAAAAGGCCAGCCAGATCCTGCCCATGGCGCTGGGCGAGACGATCGGCGGCGAGCCCTATGTCGCCGACCTGGCCAAGATGCCTCACCTCTTGATCGCCGGCACCACCGGTTCGGGCAAGTCGGTCGGCGTCAACGCCATGATCCTGTCGATCCTGTACAAGCTGCCGCCCGACAAGTGCCGCTTCATCATGGTCGATCCCAAGATGCTGGAGCTGTCGGTCTATGACGGCATCCCGCACCTCTTGGCCCCCGTCGTGACCGACCCGAAGAAGGCCGTCGTGGCCCTGAAGTGGACGGTCCGCGAGATGGAGGACCGCTATCGCCGCATGTCCAAGATCGGCGTGCGCAACATCGCGGGCTACAACGAAAAGGCCAACGAGGCCCTGGCCAAGGGCGAGCACTTCGAGCGCACGGTCCAGACCGGGTTCGACGAGGCCGGTCGCCCGATCTACGAGACCGAGCAGATCCGCCCCGAGGCCATGCCCTATCTGGTCGTGGTCATCGACGAGGTCGCCGACCTGATGATGGTGGCTGGCAAGGACATCGAAGGCGCCGTGCAGCGTCTGGCCCAGATGGCCCGCGCCGCCGGCATCCACCTGATCATGGCCACCCAGCGCCCCTCGGTCGACGTCATCACCGGCACCATCAAGGCCAACTTCCCGACCCGGATCAGCTTCCAGGTCACCAGCAAGATCGACGCCCGCACCATTCTGGGCGAGCAGGGCGCCGAGCAGCTGCTGGGCCAGGGCGACATGCTCTACATGGCCGGCGGCGGCCGCATCACCCGCCTGCACGGCCCGTTCGTCAGCGACGGCGAGGTCGAGGCCGTGGCCAAGTTCCTGCGCGATCAAGGCACGCCCCAGTACCTGGAAGAGGTCACCGCCGGCGGCGACGAGGAGCAGGAAGAGGCGATCGAGGCGGCGTTCGGCGGCGAGGGCGGCAGCAACGATCTCTACGATCACGCCGTGGCCGTGGTCACGCGCGACCGCAAGGCCTCGACCAGCTACATCCAGCGCCGCCTGCAGATCGGCTACAACCGCGCCGCCTCGCTGATGGAGCGGATGGAGAAGGAAGGCGTGGTGGGACCGGCCAACCACGCCGGCAAGCGCGAGATCCTGGCCCCGCCGCCGCCCGCGCTGTAAAATTATCTCGATCTCCCCGGCGAATGCCGGGGTCCAGACGCCAAGACGCCCGCGATTCCGAAAGGTCGCGGGCGTTCTTGCACGAACCTCAGAGCCATACGAACTGGGCCCCGGCATTCGCCGGGGAAGTCGGAAGAAGAATGGCAACCTGGGCCTTTTGCCGAACGTTCTCCCGGTCCCAACCTGAACGGCGCTTCATCGGGGCGCCGGAAAATGGCCTCGCGCCGGCCTTCGCGCGGGCCAAGGTTGCGGCTAAGGAGTTCGCATGACCACTCGCCGTTTCCTTCTCGCGGCCGGCTTGGCCGCCGCCCTGTCTTCAGCTTTGGGCGCCGCGCCGGCCCTGGCCCAGAACGCCGCGCCGGCGCCCGCCGTCCTGAACGCCGAACAGAAGGCGCTGCTCGACAAGGCCACCGCCTATGTCCAGGGCCTGGGTTCGGCCAAGGGCCGCTTCGTTCAGACCGACGCGCGGGGAACCCGCACGCAAGGGACCTTCTACCTGCAACGGCCGGGCAAGGCGCGGTTCGCCTATGACGCGCCCGCCGGTCTGCTGGTCGTGTCGAACGGCAATAACGTCAACCTCTGGGACAGCCGGCTGAAGACCTATGAGAGCTATCCGCTCAGCAAGACGCCGCTGAACCTGCTGCTGGCCCGCGAGGTCCGGCTGGATCGCGGCGTGGTCATCACCGACGTCCGGCGCCTGGCCGACGGCTTCACGATCGTGGCCCAGGACGCCAAGCGCCAGGCGCTGGGCAAGATCGCGCTGGATTTCTCGGATGGGCCGGTCGCCCTGATGGGCTGGACCGTCACCGACATCAAGGGCGGCCAGATCCGCGTGCGCCTGACCGACTTCGGTCCGGCCTCGGGACTCGACCCCAAGCTGTTCGTCCTCACCGACCCTCGTCCCAAGGTAGGCCGCCCCTAGGCCGTTTTGTGACATTCTCACAACATGCAAGAATCAAGACGCGCCTTACTTGACTAAAAATTTGGACGTGGCATATTTAACACGCATGGCGATGAGCGACCGACCCGCTCTTCGCGAACCGTGCCGGATTCTATCCCCTCCCGGCGGCGGCATGAGAGACTAGACTTTCGCCCCCCGGACACACGGTGTCCGGGGGCGTTTTTCTTTGGACCGCCGACCAACGGTCGGCTGGGGGACACACGGTGTCCGGGGGCGTTTTTCTTTGGACCGCCGACCAACGGTCGGCTGGGGGGACACACGGTGTCCGGGGGCGTTTTTCTTTTCAGGCCAGGACAAACACCCTAAAGCCGACGCATGCGCCTCCGTATCGCCACCTGGAACGTCAATTCCGTCCGTCTTCGCGCCGAACAGGCCGCCCGCTTCGTCGACGAGCAGGCGCCGGACGTCCTGTGCATGCAGGAGATCAAGTGCCAGGAGGGCGAGTTCCCGCGCGAGGCCTTCGAGGCCATGGGCCTGAAGCACCTGAAGATCGCGGGTCAGAAGGGCTGGCACGGCGTGGCGATCGCTTCGCGCCTGCCGATCGAGGACGTTCCGACCCTGATGAACTGCCGCGAGGGCCACGCCCGCTGCGTGGCGGTCAAGGTGGCGGGGGTCGAGATCCAGAACTTCTACATCCCGGCCGGCGGCGACCTGCCTGATCGCGTCGCCAATCCGAAATTCGACCACAAGCTGGATTTCTACGAGACCCTGACGGCCGCGCTGAAGAAGCGGAATCCCAAGGATCCGCTGATCGTCACCGGCGACCTGAACATCGCGCCCGGCGAGAACGACGTCTGGAGCCACCGCCAGATGCTGAAGATCGTCAGCCACACCCCGGCCGAGCTGGAAGCCTTCGACGCCATGATCAGGTCGATGGACCTGCTGGACCTGCCGCGCCTGGCGACGCCGGAGCCCGAAAAGCTGTTCAGCTGGTGGAGCTACCGCGCCGCCGACTTCCGCAAGTCGAACCGAGGCCTGCGGCTGGACCATATCCTGGCCAGCCCCGGCCTCCGTGATGCGGCGATCGTCGACGGCAGGGTCTCATCCCGCGTCCACGACGACGTCCGCGAATGGGAGCGACCCAGCGACCACGCCCCCGTCACGGCGGACCTGAAGGTCTAGAAGTAGCCCGCCGTCTCGATGTCCTCGATGAGGCCCGGGCCGGTCGGAGTCCAGCCCAGGGCTTCGCGAGTCCAGGCGCTGGAGGTCAGGGCGTCCATGCCGGCGAACAGGGCGAACCAGCCGAAATGCTCGGGCGGGCGACTCTCGACGGGCAGGTTCAAGCCTCGACCGATGGCCGCGGCGATGTCGCGGAACGCCACGCCGTCCTCGGCGACCGCATGATAACGCTCGCCGCCGACGCCGCGCTCGAGCGCCAGTCGATAGACCTTGGCCGCGTCCAGGCGATGGACGCCCGACCAGCGGTTCTCGCCGTCGCCGATATAGGCCGAGACCCCCGTGCGGCGGGCGATGTCGATCAGCATCGGCACGAAGCCGTGGTCGCCGGCGCCGTGGGTCGAGGGCGCCAGGCGCACGGTCGAGGCGCGGACGCCCTTGGCCAGCAGGCCGGCGGCGGCTCTCTCGGAGACGCGGGGCCAGTCCGGCCCCTCGGCCGGCAGGTCGGTTTCGAGCGCCGCGCGCCCCGCGGCCAGCCGCGCCGTGCCGGAGGTGACCAGCAGCGGCTTGCCGGATCCCGCCAGGCCTTCGCCCAAGGCCTCGATCGCCCGCCGGTCCAGGTCGCAGCCTTCCGCGAACCGCGAGAAGTCGTGGTTGAACGCGGTGTGGATCACACCGTCGGCCGAGGCGGCGGCGCGGGAAAGGGCGTCGGCGTCCTCCAGAACGCTGCGAACGACCTCGGCGCCGGCCGCCTTCAGGGCCGCCGCGCCATCATCCGAGCGCGCCAGGCCGAGAACCTCGTGGCCGTTCGACAGCAGCTCCTGAACGACGGCGGACCCGACGAAACCCGTCGCGCCAGTGACGAAAACACGCATGGGAATGATCTCCGACATTTACGCGGAGATCCTGGCCGCTAGAGTTATCCTGTTAAAGTAGTGACTTTATACAGGTATAAGGGCTAACAGGTTGAACGGGCCGCTCACGACCGAGAACCGATTGGGCGCCTATCTGCGCGACCGCCGCGCCCGGTTGGACCCCATTGCCCTGGGCTTCGCCAGCGCGCGGCGACGCACGCCCGGCCTGCGCCGGGAAGAGGTCGCCCAGCGCGCCCACATCAGCGCGACCTGGTACACCTGGCTGGAGCAGGGACGGGGCGGCGCGCCGTCCGCCGACGTGCTGGACCGTATCGCTCGGGCCCTGATGCTGACCGACGTCGAGCGCGAACACCTGTTCTTGCTGGGCTTGGGTCGCGCGCCCGAGCCGCGTTATCGTGAGACCCTGGACGTCTCGCCCCGTCTTCAGCGCGTGCTGGACGCGCTGGATCCCAGCCCGGCGATGATCAAGACCCTGACCTGGGACGTCGCCGCCTGGAACCGCGCCGCCGCGGTCGTCTTCGGGGACTACGGCGCCGCGGCTCCCGAGGACCGCAACATTCTGCGCCGGATCTTCTGTCATCCCCGGTCCCGGGCGGCCAATTTCGACTGGGAGGCGGTGGCCCGTTTCGTGGTGGCGGCGTTCCGGGTGGACGTCGCGCGCGCCGGCGCGGGCGCCGAGGCGGCCGCCGCCGCCCTGGTGGAGGAGCTTAGTCGGAGCAGCCCCGACTTCGCCGCCCTGTGGGCTTCCAACGATGTCGGCGATCACCACAACGGCGTGAAGCGGTTGCGGCATCCGCTGCTCGGCGAGGTCGCCTTCGAATATTCCGCCTTCGCCGTCGACGGCCGGCCTGATCTCGGGATGATCGTCTACAACCCGATGCAGGTCGAAACCGTCGAGCGGCTTGGCGCGCTCATTGCCGACGCGAAGCGCTAGGCCGCCAGCGCCCGCGAGGCCGCTTCGCTGACCTTGAACTGGCTCATCAGGCGAGCCAGATCGTCGGCCTCGGTCGCCAGGCTGTGGCTGGCGGCGGTGGCTTCCTCGACCATGGCGGCGTTCTGTTGCGTCACCTGGTCCATCTGGTTCACGGCGACATTGACCTCGCCCAGGCCGGTGGCCTGTTCGCGAGCCGAGGCCGCGATCTCGCTGACGATCCCGCTGACGTCGATGACCTTGGCCACGATGCTTTCCAGCGCCTTGCCCGTCTGGCCGACCAGCTCGACGCCCGTCGTGACGTGATTGGTCGACAGGGTGATCAGCGACTTGATCTCCTTGGCCGCGTCGGCCGAGCGCTGGGCCAGGGCCCGCACCTCCTGGGCGACAACGGCGAAGCCGCGCCCCGCCTCGCCCGCCCGCGCCGCCTCGACGCCGGCGTTCAGGGCCAGAAGGTTGGTCTGGAAGGCGATCTCGTCGATCACGCCGATGATCTGGCTGATTTGGCTGGACGAGCTTTCGATCTCGCTCATGGCCGCGACCGCGCGCTCGGCGATCTGGCCGCCGCTCTCGGCGTCGGTCTTGGCGCCGCTGACGGCCGAGCGGGCGAAGCCCGCGCCTTCGGCGGTCTTGTTGACCGTGGCGGTGATCTCTTCCAGCGCCGCGGCCGTCTCTTCCAGGCTGGCGGCCTGCTGCTCGGTGCGGCGCGCCAGGTCGTCCGAGGCGGCCGAGATTTCACGCGCCCCGCCGCTGATGGTCATGACGGCGTGGCGGACGCCCGACATCACGTTCTCAAGCTTGGCGATCGAGGCGTTGAAGTCGTCCTTCAGCTGCCCGGTCTTGGGCGAAAGCTGTTCGGTGATCCGGTGCGTCAGGTCGCCGGTCGACAGGGCGTGCAGGCCCTTGCCCAGCGCCTCGATCGCCGCGCGATCCTCGGCCGCTTCCCGGGCGCGCTGGGCCTCGGTCTTGGCGCGCTCGGCTTCTCCGGCCTCGCGCATGGCGCCGGTTTCCTTCTCGAGGCGGATCGCCTTGAGGCTGTTTTCCTTGAACGTCTCGAACGCCCGCGACAGCGAACCCACCTCGTCGGCGCGGTCGCGGTCGGGCGTCTCGACGTCGAAGTCGCCGTCAGCCAGACGCAGCATCGACTGGGTCATGCGGCCGACGGGCGCGGCGACCAGGGTCGTCAGCTGCCAGCCCATGCCCACGGCGATGACGACCAGGCCCAGGCCGCCGCCAATCAGCATGGCGACCGACGAGAAGATCGCCTTGTGCTGGGCGTCCTCGCGCATGGCCATTCGCGCCTGCTCGGTCGAGCGGATCACCCCGATCCGCTTGATGATGTGGGTCACTCGGGCCTTTTCGCCGGCGTCCGTCAGGATCTGACGGCCCTCCTCCTTGCGGGCGGGATCCAGCCCGGCCATGGTCAGCGGCCGACCGTAGGTGTCCAGCCAGATCTTGGTGTCGGCCTTGACCTTCGCCAGGTCGGCCTTTTCCTTATCGGTCAGGTTGAAGGAATCGAGCTTGGCGATGGCGTCGTCGAAGCCTTTCAGGCCCTCGTCGTAAGAGGCCATGTACTTGACGCTGCCGGTCAGCAGAATCCCGCGCATCTGCGAGTTCACCCGCAGGATGTTCTTCTCCGCGGTCTGGGTCTGGTCGATGATCGACTTGCTCTCATCGTTCAGCCGGATGGCTTGCTGCATGCCCGTGAGCTGCAGGAAGACGCTGACGATCATCGCCACGGCCGCGGCCAGCAAGAGGCCAAACGACAGCATGATCTTGTTACGGATCGAGATGTTCTTCAGGAACGACATCCAGGTCTCCAGACCGCCGAGATTTTATGAAGGATAGAGCTAGAATTCGATCTGCATGCGAGCTTGGACGACCGTCACGTCGGCGTCGTTCTCGATCGCGCCGATGCGGCGATTGTTGACCTTGGCCTTGGTGACGTTCGCCATGAAGCGGACGTTGTTCTGGGGATACCAATTCACACCCGCGGTCAGGCCCTTGTAGGTGCCGGCCGTCGCCAGGCCCGGCTGGCTGGCCAGGGCGGTCACGGCGTTCGGGCTCATCTTGGTCAGGTCGGCGTAGTCGTAGCGGCCCGCCAGTTCGAAGGCGCCCATGCCGCCCTTGTCGATCGGGTGCGCGATCTTGATCTTGCCGAAGTGGCCGGCCGCGCTGTACGGGCGCGTCTCGCCGGTCGGGAACCAGCTGACCGAGGCGTAGCCCGTGACGATGTTGAAGTCCGGACCGCCGTTGGCCGCGCTTTGGGTCGTGGCCACGCGGTTGACCTTGATGCGGGCGATCTCGCCCTGCACCGAAACGTTCTTGTGAGCCCAGGCCGCTTCAGCGCCCACCGTGGTGTCGCTCTTGCCGACCGCGCCAGTCGACAGCAGCACGCCGCCGGTCGAGGTCTGGGGCTTGTAGGCGGTGTTCGCCGTGGCCGCATAGGTGAAGCCCGCCTCGCCGCCGGTCTCGCGGTGGCGCACCGAGGCGCCCAGGTGAACGGTGTCGGTGGGGGTCATCACCGGCGCCCAAGTGCCGCGAGCCGCGAAGCCCGAGCGCTCCTTGGCGTTGTTGGCGTCATAGGCGCCCGAAGAGACATCGGCCTTGTTGATCGTGTCGCCTTGCAGCGCGCCGCGCAGCGACCAGTTCTTGCCGACCTTGGTGACCTGGGCGGCCAGCACGAAACCATTGTCGTTCAGATCGCCGAACGGGCCCCGCTCCATGAAGGTGATGGATTTGATCGAGGTGAGGTTCTCAAGGCCGGTGATCTTCTGGTTGCCGAAGGTGAGCAGCACGCCGCTCTTGGTCTTGTATTCGATGACCGCGTCGTCCCAGCCCCAGGCGCCGCCGTTGGCCGCGCCGCCTTCGATGCGATAGGCCCACTGGCCGAACGCGCCTTCCGCGCCCAGGAACACCTGGCGGGCCCGATATTGGCGCGCCTTGTAAGAGGGGGCGTTGTCGCGATCGACATTGACGTTGACGCCATCCAGCATCACGCGGCCGCGCAGCTTGAACGTGGCGCCGCTGGCGTCCGTGAAGCGGGGCGAACCTTCCCATTTGATCTGGGTGGCGGGCGCCGGCGCGGCCGCGGGCTTGGCGGCGGCCTTGGTCTCCAGCGACTGGAGACGCTCCTGCATGACCTTGATCTGCGCCTTCAGCTCCTCGAGCGAAGCGGCGTCCGACGCCGGCGCCTCTTGGGCGGCGGCGACACTGGCCATCATCGAGGCAGCCAGCAGAGTTACGGAGAATAATTTTCGCACGAGAGATCGCCCCGTTTTCTGAGAAATCCAGAATTGTTGGGCGAAGTTGATCGGCTCGGCCGGTGAATTCGTGATTAATACATCGTGAGGCGCGACAATATGACCTATATGGGAACCGAGTTCCGCCTCAATTCCTTAGATCAGCCTCGAATATCACGGTTAATTATACTGTAATATTTGAGTTGCGGACTCCGGATCCGCCAACCTTTCGGCCGAGCGCGGCCATGGCGTGAGCCGGACGGGGCTGGAAAGCCTAAGCGAGCTCAGCCTTCGGCGGAGACGACGCCGAACTTGATCCACAAGGCCTGCTCCTTGAGGTTCTTGCGAACCCAGGCGGCGTGGACCTCCCGCTCGGCGTCGGTCGAACGCGGGGCGAGCGGGCGGGCGCGGGCGCCGTAGGAGCCCTGGACGGCGGCCGATATGGCCAGGGTCTCGACCACATGGGTCAGCTCCAGGGCCCGTTCCTTGCCGCCCTGCAGCTCGAGATAGACCTCGGCCAGCAGGTGGGCGTCGATCAGGGCGCCGTGCTTGTCGCGGCTCTCCAGGCTGATCTTGAAGCGTTTGCACAGCGCGTCGAGCGAGTTGTACATGCCCGGAAAGCGCTTCTTGGCCATCGCCAGCGTATCGACCCAGCGGTCCTCATGGATCGGGGCGCGGCCGCACTTCTCCAGCTCGAAATTGACGAACTGCCGGTCGAACGCGGCGTTGTGGGCGACGACGACGCTGTCGCCGACGAACTCGACGAAGCGGTCGGCGATCTCGTGGAACTTGGGTTTGCCGGCCAGGAAGGCGTTGGACAGGCCGTGAACCTTCTCGGCCTCGGCCGGCATGTCGCGCAGCGGGTCGCAATATTCGTGGAACGAGCGGCCGGTCGGCATGAAGTCGACCACTTCGATGCAGCCGATTTCAACCAGGCGGTCTCCCGTCTTGGGATCGAAGCCGGTGGTTTCGGTGTCGAGGATGATCTCGCGGGCCATGGTCCTTCTTTGAGCCGGTTCGACTCCGCCTTCAAGCAGAGCCGGAAGTTCTCAACAGAGTCAGAAGGTCGCGGACCTGCTTTCGAGCGTGCTCGACGCCCTGACCGGTGTCGATCACGAAATCGGCGCGGGCGCGCTTTTCGGCGTCGGGCGTCTGGCGGGCCAGGATCGCCTCGAACTTCTCGGGCGTCATCTCCGGGCGAGCCAGGACGCGGGCGCGCTGCGCCTCGGGCGGGGCCGAGACGACGACCACCTTGTGAACGCTCTTCTCGCCGCCAGTCTCGAACAGCAGCGGCACATCCAGCACGACGATGTCGCGGCCCTCGGCCTGGGCCTTCTGGAAGAAGCCGATGCGGTCGGCGCCGACCAGCGGATGGACGATCGCTTCCAGCTTGGCCAGGGCCTCGGGATTGCCGACGACCTTGGCGCTGAGCTTGGCCCGGTCGATCGCCCCGTCGGTGAGCACGCCCGGGAAGGCGGCCTCCACCGGCGCGACGGCGGCGCCGCCGGCGGCGTACAGCGCGTGGACGGCGGCGTCGGAGTCGTAGACGGGAACGCCCTCGGCCTCGAACATCGCCGCGGTCGTCGACTTGCCCATCCCGATCGATCCGGTCAGGCCCAGGATCAGCATGATTCACCCAAGAGCTTCAGGGCCATGCCCCGTACATCGACAGCGGGGGAGGGGGCGACGCCATAGATCGCCTCGAAACTGGGTATGGCCTGGCGCAGCAGCATCTCCAGGCCATCGACCGTGCGACGGCCCGCGGCCTCGGCGCGGCGCAGGAACTCGGTGCGCAGGGGCTTGTAGACCATGTCCATGACCACGGCCGTCTCCGGCGTCAGCGAAAGATCCGCCGCCGGACCCTCGCCGCCGCCCAGGCCTAACGAGGTGGCGTTGATGACCAGACCCGCGTCGGCCAGCAGGCCGGGCAGGGCGGCGTCCTCGGCCGCGATCACCCTGGGCCCAAAGGCGTCGGCCAGCTCCTGGGCGCGGGCCAGGGTGCGGTTGACGATCCGGATCTCGGGCGCGCCGGCCAGAAGCAGGGCGGCGACCGCCCCGCGCGCCGCGCCGCCGGCGCCCAGGATCACGACCGGCGCGGCCGAGGCGTCAAAGCCGGGCGCCTGCGCCTGGACGGCGCCGAGCAGGCCGGGGCCGTCGGTGTTGTCGGCGTGGACCGAGCCGTCCGGCGCGAACAGCAGAAGGTTCGCCGCCCCGGCCATCTTCGCCAGATCGCTGGCGGTGTCGGCCAGCGCCAGGGCGCGCTCCTTGAACGGGATGGTGACATTGACCCCGCGCACCGCGCCGCCGCGCAGACCGTCGACGAAGGTCTCGAAGCGTTCGGCCGCCGGGGCGAACGGCACATAGGCCGCGTCGAGACCCGCCGCGGCGATCCAGGCGTTGTGGATCACCGGGCTCATCGAGTGCTTGATCGGCTGGCCGCAGACGCCGCCGACTACGGCCGCGCCCGAAATCGTCGAACTCATGCGACCAAGGCTCCGTGGAGACGCAGGAAGTCCAGGAGTCCGACCAGAGGCAGACCCAGTATGGCGAAGTAGTCCCCGTCGACCTGGTCGAACAGCTGCACGCCCTCGCTCTCCAGCTCGTAGCAGCCGACCGACCACAGCAAGGCCTCGCCGCGTCGCTCTATATACTGGTCCAGCCACGCCTCGCTGAACGGCCGCACCGACAGCTTGGCGGTCTCGACGATCCGCCAGATCGGCTGACCGTCGCGGGCGACCACCACGGCCGAGTGCAGCTTGTGAACCTGGCCGCGCAGTTCCAGCAGACGGGCGCGCGCTTCTTCGAGCGTGTCGACCTTGTCGATCAGCTGGCCACGCAGGTCGAGCGTCTGGTCAGCGCCGATCACCAGGCCCGGCCGTTTGGCCGAGACCTTGACCGCCTTCATCTCGGCCAGGGCGTCGGCGATGTCGCGCGGCGTGACCGCCTCGGCCAGCAGGCCAGCCTTGGCGGCGTCCTCGTCGACGCCGGAGCCGACCGCCTCGAAGGCGACGCCGGCGTTCTTCAGGATCATCTGGCGGGCCGAGCTCTTGGACGCCAGGGTTACCGGGGTAAGCGTCACAGGCGTCAGGCTCCCAGGACCTCGACCTTGCCGCGGCCGCCCGACAGCAGGTTGATCACCGCCGCCGCCGTCTCCTCGACCGAGCGCCGGGTGATGTCGATCACCGGCCAGCCCTGCCGTTCGAACAGGCGGCGGGCGGCGATGATCTCCTGGCGCACGGCGTCGGCGTCGACATAGTCGCTCTCGCGGGTCTCCTTCAGGGAGAGCAGGCGGTTGCGGCGAATCTGGATCAGCCGGTCAGGCGAGGTGATCAGGCCGACGATCAGGGTGTTCTTCAGCTCGAACAGCTCGGGCGGCGGCGGACGCCCCGGCACCAGCGGCACATTGGCGGCGCGCACGCCGCGGTGAGCCAGATAGATGCAGGTCGGGGTCTTGGAGGTCCGCGAGACGCCGACCAGGATCACGTCGGCCTGGGTCAGGTCCTGGCCGCCCTGGCCGTCGTCGTGGGCGATCGCGTAGTCCAACGCCTCGATCCGGTCGAAATAGTCGTTGGTCAGGGCGTGCTGGGCGCCGACCCGGGTGGAGATCCGCGCGCCCAGATAACGCGACATGGCGCTGACCACCGGATCGAGCGCGGCGATGCAGGGCATCTCCAGCTTGCGGCAACCTTCCTCGAGCGCCGAGCGCAGGCCCGGATCGACGATGGTGTGCATGACCACGCCCGGCGCGCCGGCGATCTCCACCAGCGCGCGCTCCAGCTGCCGGGTGGAACGGACCAGGGCGTAGATATGTTCGATCGGCAGGATGTCGGTGAACCGGGCGCAGACCGCGCGCGCCATCGCGTTCAAGGTCTCGCCCGTGGAGTCCGACACAAGATGGATGTGGAAGTAGGTCGCAAAGCGCGGCGGCAACCGTTCACCCTCGCCGCCGGCGCCGTGACTCTCCTGTGGATCATCCGTTAACGGTTGTTTAACCACTTGCCCTGCCTCTGGGGACGCCTGGGCGCCGAATGACCCAAGATGCGTCGTGACATGGCGCCGCTGTGATCAACGGTCGCATTGCTCGCGTATCATCCCCAGGCCCGACCCGCATCCCCCGAAGTCTGAATCCTTGTTCTCCCCGTCGGGGGAAGAGTCCCGTGAAGGGTCTTTCGCGCGCCGCCGTTAATTAAGTTTTCATTAAGACCTTCAAGGCCCTGGCGGGACGTCCACAGGATTAACAGAGGGTTAATCACATGTGCGGAGCCTTGTGGGCAAAGGCCGATCGCGTGTGGGAGTCAGGCCCGCGACGAGGGTTTTCCACGGTTTGCAGTTGCCCTCCTGCTCCCTCTTCCAAATCCTAATTTCTTATTAAGATATGTTAGAAAGGGCTTAAGAGGACTCCGGGCTTGAGCCGAAGCCCGCGCCGGGCTTTAACCCAAGCCATGACGTCGCCTTCCCAGTCTCCCAGCCAGACCCCGAAGTTTCTCGCCGCGCTTTCCGGCGAGACCCACGCCCATCCGCCGATCTGGTTCATGCGTCAGGCGGGACGGTATCTGCCGGAGTATCGCGCGGTCCGCGCCACGGCTCCGGACTTCATCAGCTTCTGCTTCGATCCGGAGAAAGCGGCCGAGGTCACGCTGCAGCCGATGCGGCGGTTTCCGTTCGACGCGGCCATCGTCTTCGCCGACATCCTGCTGATCCCGGGCGCTCTCGGCCAGAAGGTCTGGTTCGAGGCCGGCGAAGGTCCGAAGCTTGGCGAGATGCCGTCGGTCGAGTCCATGGCCGAAAAGGCCGGCGAGGCGGGCAAGGCCCTATCGCTCGTCGGGGAGACGCTGACCCGGGTTCGTTCGGCGCTCGATCCGGAGAAGGCCCTGATCGGCTTCGCCGGCGCGCCCTGGACCGTGGCGACCTACATGATCGAGAAGGGCTCCAGCGACCGTAGCGGCGCGCGGACCTTCGCCTACCAGAACCCCGAGACGACGGACGCCCTGATCCAGGTGCTGGTCGACTCGACCGTCGACTACCTGGCCATGCAGGTCGACGCCGGCGCGCAGGCCGTGAAACTGTTCGAGAGCTGGGCCGAGGGCCTGTCCGAGCCGCTGTTCGATCGCTTGGTCACCCAGCCGCACAAGAAGATCGTCGAGGGCCTGCGGGCCCGCGGCGTCACCGTGCCGATCATCGGCTTCCCGCGCGGGGCCGGCGCCCTGGTCGAGGGCTACGCCGCGCAGGTTCCGGTGCAGGGCGTGGCGCTCGACACCCAGGCCAGCGCCAAGCTGGGCCAAGCCATCCAGAAGACCAAGACCATCCAGGGCGCGCTGGACCCGCTGCTGCTTCGCGCCGGCGGCGACGCGCTGCTGAAGCGGGTGGACGAACTGCTCGAACAGTGGAACCAGGGTCCCTATATCTTCAATCTGGGTCACGGGATCCTGCCGGACACGCCGATCGCGCACGTCGAGGCGGTGCTGGAGCGGGTAACCGGACAGAAGGTGGCCAAGTGAGCAAGAAGCTCGCCGTCGTCCTGTTCAATCTCGGCGGACCCGATGGTCCGCGCGCCGTGCGGCCGTTCCTGTTCAACCTGTTCCGGGATCCGGCGATCATCGGGGCTCCGGCGCTGATCCGCTATCCGCTGGCGGCGCTGATCTCGACGACCCGCGAGAAGACGGCCAAGGCCAATTACGCGATCATGGGCGGCGGCTCTCCGCTGCTGCCGGAAACCCAGAAGCAGGCCGAGGCGCTGGAGAAGGCCCTGGCCGCCGCTCTGCCCGGCGTCGAGGCCAAGTGCTTCATCGCCATGCGCTACTGGCATCCGTTGACCGGCGAGACCGCCCGCCAAGTCGCGGCCTTCGCGCCGGACGAGGTGGTGCTGCTGCCGCTCTATCCGCAGTTCTCGACCACCACGACCGGCTCATCGCTGAAGGCGTGGCGCAAGGCCTACAAGGGCTCGGGTTCCGAAACCACGGTCTGCTGCTATCCGACGGACGGGGGTCTCGTCGACGCCCACGCCCGGATGATCCGCGAGACCTGGGAGAAGGCTGGTTCGCCGAGCAATATCCGCCTGCTGTTTTCGGCCCACGGTCTTCCGGAGAAGGTCATCCTGGCCGGCGATCCCTACCAGAAGCAGATCGAGGCCACGGCCGCCGCCGTCGCCGCCAAGCTGCCGGCCGGGATCGACTGGACCGTCTGCTACCAGAGCCGGGTCGGGCCGCTGAAGTGGATCGGCCCCTCGACCGACGAGGAGATCCGTCGCGCCGGCGCCGAGGGCAAGGGCGTGATGATCACGCCGATCGCCTTCGTCTCCGAGCACGTCGAGACCCTGGTCGAGCTCGATCACGAATACGCCGAGCTGGCGAAAGAGGTCGGGGCCGCGCCCTATGTCCGGGTCCCGGCTCTGGGCGGCGCTCCTGAGTTCATCGACGGCCTGGCGAGCGCCGTGCGCAACGCGCTCGGCGAACGCGCCGGATCCGTCGCCCCGGCCTGCGGTTGGCGCTGCGGACCCGAGTGGTCGAAGTGCCCGTGCCGAGAAGGAGCTGCCGCGTGATGGATTTCCTGGTGGCGCACTTCAATCTGGTGCGGGGCTTACACATCCTGTCGGTGATCGCCTTCATGGCCGGGATGCTCTATCTGCCGCGGCTGTTCGTCTATCACAGCAAGGCCGCGCCGGGCTCGGAGATGGCCGAGACCTTTGTGGTCATGGAGCGGCGTCTGCTGCGCGGGATCATCAACCCCGCCTCGATCGCCACGGCGCTGTTCGGCCTGGGCCTGATCCTGGCCGACGCCCAGATGCGCGGCTGGGGTTTTCTGCTCGAGCCCTGGATGGCCACCAAGCTGGTCGCCCTGGTCGGGCTTTACGGCTTCCACGGCTTCCTGTCGGCCTCGCGCAAGAAGTTCGAGAAGGGGGAATATCCCCGCTCGGAGAAGTTCTGGCGGATGGTCAATGAGATCCCATTCGTGCTGGCGATCGTGATCGTCGTCTCTGTGACGACCAAGTTCCTGAACCACTGATTGGCCTTCCAGGCGGTTGGGGCGCTTGACCCGCCGGCCGCCGCGTGATTTGCATCGGCGATCGGTTCGGCCTCGCCGGACCTCTTCCTTTCACGGACCGGCGCCCGTCCTGGCGCGCCCCGCGAGCGATCCGCTCCAAGGTCCGTTCCCCGAACGATCCGCGTCATCGTCAATCGACGCGCATGTCCCGGCCCTACCGGGCGTGACCCATGAAGTTCTACCGGCCGGACTCCGTCGTGGAGACCGCGCCCACCCTTGAGTCTTGTCATGACCGAAGAAACCGAAGACCAGATCCCGGGCGCCGAAGAGGCGACCATCGAGGACACCGTCGCCGATACGGCCGACGTCGCCACCGAAGCCTCGGTTGAAACCGAAGCGGAAGCCGAGGGCGACGACGAAGGCTCCAGCATCGCGGACGCCGTCGCGGCCCTGGGCCTGAAGTCCATGTCCCTGCAGGAGCTGAAGGAGAAATCCCCGGCCGACCTGCTGGCGTTCGCCGAGACCTTCGAGGTCGAGAACGCCAACTCCATGCGCAAGCAGGACATGATGTTCGCGATCCTGAAGACCCTCGCCGAGGAAGGCGTGGAGATCTCGGGCTCGGGCACCATGGAAGTGCTGCAGGACGGCTTCGGCTTCCTGCGCTCGCCGGAAGCCAACTATCTTCCGGGCCCGGACGACATCTATGTCTCGCCGTCGCAGATCCGGAAGTACGGCCTGCGCACCGGCGACAGCGTCGAGGGCGCGATCCGTTCGCCGCGCGAGGGCGAGCGCTACTTCGCCCTGACCAGCGTCTCGAAGATCAACTTCGAGAGCCCCGAAAACGTGCGCCACAAGGTGCACTTCGACAACCTGACGCCGCTCTATCCCGAAGAGCGCCTGAACATGGAGCTGCCCGATCCGACCGTGAGGGATCGCTCGGGCCGCGTGATCGACATCGTCGCCCCGCTGGGCAAGGGCCAGCGCTGCCTGATCGTCGCCCCGCCGCGCGTGGGTAAGACGGTGATGCTGCAGAACATCGCCAAGTCGATCGAGACCAACCACCCCGAGTGCTACCTGATCGTCCTCTTGATCGACGAGCGCCCGGAAGAAGTCACCGACATGCAGCGCACGGTGAAGGGCGAGGTGATCGCCTCGACCTTCGACGAGCCGGCCACCCGTCACGTCCAGGTGGCCGAGATGGTCATCGAGAAGGCCAAGCGCTTGGTCGAGCACAAGCGCGACGTCGTCATCCTGCTGGACTCGGTCACGCGTCTGGGCCGCGCCTACAACACCACGGTCCCGTCGTCGGGCAAGGTGCTGACCGGCGGCGTCGACGCCAACGCCCTGCAGCGTCCCAAGCGCTTCTTCGGCGCGGCGCGCAACGTGGAGGAGGGCGGCTCGCTGTCGATCATCGCCACGGCCCTGATCGACACCGGCAGCCGGATGGACGAAGTCATCTTCGAAGAGTTCAAGGGCACCGGTAACTCGGAAATCGTCCTGGACCGCAAGGTGGCCGACAAGCGCATCTTCCCGGCCATCGACGTGCTCAAGTCCGGCACTCGCAAGGAAGAGCTCATCACCCCGCGCGACCAGCTGCAGAAGACCTACGTCCTGCGCCGCATCCTCAACCCGATGGGCGCCTCGGACGCGATCGAGTTCCTGCTCGACAAGTTGCGCCAGTCGAAGACGAACGGCGACTTCTTCCAGTCGATGAACACCTGAGTCCAGCCAGACTCAGTCGAAGAAGAGAAAGGCCCCGGAGCGATCCGGGGCCTTTTTTGCATTTCGAAAGATCCTCCACCGCAAAGCGGGGGAGGTGGCCCGGAGGGCCGGAGGGGGCGAGCTGGACTTAAGCCGCATTAGCCCCCTCAGTCGCTCCGCGACAGCTCCCCCGCAACGCGGGGGAGCATCTGGCCTAAGGAATTAACACCGTCGCCCCGGTCGTCCGCCGCCCTTCCAGAGCCTCATGCGCCGCCCGCGCTTCGGCCAGCGGGAAGGTCTGACCGATGTCGATCTTCACCGCGCCGGAGCC
>Ga0247725_1000636_pt1 | contig 22751 bp, 3 predicted proteins | sample OKSTACKMCFT3sol_FD_183021 | JGI IMG/M metagenome (GOLD analysis project Ga0247725, IMG submission 183021) | Subsurface sediment microbial communities from gas well in Oklahoma, United States - OK STACK MC-FT3-sol | ecosystem: Environmental > Terrestrial > Deep subsurface > Rock core/Sediment...
GTTGCCGCCCTCCTCCACGAACAGCTCACGGCCCTCACCCTCGTTCCAGCCTTCATAGGCCGCGTCGAAGCACACGGTGAAGTTGTGGGCATCGTCCTGGGCCAGCACGAACGGGTAGCGCCGCACGAAGGCCGGGATGTAGGTGTCCGCCTGCCAGCGCTGCTGCGCGTCGAGGTAGCTGTTGGTGCCTTCCTTCAGGCCAAGCAGGGCGATGGGCACCAGGCGCTCGCCTTCGCCGATGAACAGGATCGGGTAGTGCGGCGCCGCCTGGAAGAATTCCAGGCCGGCCAGGGGGACCAGGTGGGTGGAACCGGCAAAGCCGCAATCCTCGACGGCACGCAGCTTGAGCGCCTTGTGCTCCTCGCGGTTGAGGGCCTGGATGTCCTTGTACAGCAGCAGGGTGGTCATGAGTGTCTCCGTTGTGTAGCTCAGCGCAGTACGAACTGGGCCAGCAGTTGCCCGCTGTCCTGGTCCGGCACCACGTCCTTGAGGGTGTTGGCGGCCACGAGGCTGGCACTGAAATGCCGGCCCCAGTTGAAGTTGAGACCGACGCCGACGCTTTGCAGGTCGACATCGGCGGTGCCGAGCTCCATGGCCCGGCCGTAATCGAAGAACACGAATGGTTGCCAGCGCTCACTGTAGCGCCAATGCATTTCAAGATTGAGCGTCATGCCCTGGGGCGACGAGATGACCCCCGCGTCATAGCCGCGCACGCTGCTGATCCCGCCGAACTGGTAGTACAGGCTGGAGGGCAGGTTGGCGGCGTCGGTGGCGTACTGCCAGCCGAACCGGCCGACGGCCTCGAAGCGCGCCGGCAGCGAACGCATCAGGTAGGCATCGCCGCCCAGCAGGCTGTAGTTGCCGCTGTCGCCGGTGATGCGGTTGTCCAGCGTGGCCTGGCGCACGCGCTGCTCGTAGCGCAGGTACCAGGGCTGGCTGCGGTACTCCAGCTGGCCCTTGAGGATCATCTCGCGGATGTCGGTCTCGCTCAGCCCCACACCCTCGATGGTGGTTTCCGAGGCCTGCTGGCGGTAGGCGACGCCGCCCAGGGCCTGCCAGCGCTCGTTCAGCCACCACGGCTGGTCGTAGCCGATGCCGTAGCTGCTGGAATTGCCCTCGATGTTCAGCGCCGCGAACGGGCCCTCCTCGATCTGCAGGCGGTTCGCCGAACCCTCGACGAACACCACCCCGTTGTAGCGGTTCACCGGCCGGCTGTAGCGCAGGCTGCCGTAGCGGCTGGCCTCGCTGGCCATCAGCAGCAGGCTGAAGGCATCGGCCACGCCGGTGGGCGAGAACCAGGTCAGGCTGCCGCCGTACTGCTCGCGGCCGCTGCCCTCGTTGCCGTAGTTGTTGAGGAACAGGCTCCATTGCAGCGGGTCCGGCTCGTAGGCCTCCAGGTCCACCCGCGTGGTGCCGAAGCGCTGGCCCGGCGCCAGGCTGGCGCTCACCTGCGGCCCCGGGGTGGTCGAATTGAAGCGCTGCAGCGCGGTCATCAGCGCCTGGCTGTCCAGGGTCTTGTCCGCTTCCACCTCCAGGCGCTGGCGGTAGAAGTCCTCGTCCACCGCCTTCGGCGCGCGCTTCCACTGCACCTGGTCGACGCTCGCCTCGATCAGCACCACCCGTAGCACACCGTCCGCCAGCTCCTGGGGCGGGACGATGGCGCGCGCCGTGAGCTGGCCGCGCTCGGTGTACAGCGCGTTGATCCGGCGCAGCAGCGCATTCAGGTCGGCAAAGCCGATCGGCCGGCCGACGTACTCGCCGGCCAGCGCGTTGAGCTGCTCTTTGGGCAGGAACACCGAGCTGTTGAAACTGATGCCGCGCAGGCTGAACTGCACATCCTGCTCGGGCAACTGCTGCTCCGGAGCCGCCTCGCCCTGCAGGGCCGGCATCTGGATGCGCCGGGCGCGCTCCTCCACGTCACGTGCCTGGCGCTCGCGCTCCAGCCGCTCACGGCCGAGCCCGGGGTCGATCTGCCCGGATGCCGCCGCGGGTGTCAGGTCCGCCGCCAGCGCCGGCTGCAAACCGCTCCACAGCAGCAGCGGCCACACCAGGCGCAGGGGCGTCCCCTTCATTACAACTGCCACTGCGTGCCCTCCTGGTGCCAGCGTTCGAGATCAAGGTTCATGGGTACTGCGTTCTCCTCGCGGGCGCCTTGCCAATTGGGCGTCCAGGTACTCGGGGCAGCCGGCGCCTGCAGCAGGCTGGCCAGGCGCTGGGCCACCCCGCCGCCGGACAGGTGCTGGTCCAGGTAACGCGCCGCGCTGATGCCCTGGTAGAGCACCCCGGTCGGCGTTTCGGCGTGGGCCGTGCTGAAGTTCTCCACCAGCACCTGGTGGGTGGTGCGGCGGTGCAGCACATAGGCGCTGGTGGTGCTGGTGAGGTCGTCCTGCTTGAGGCGGAAGGCCTTGTCCAGCTCGTACAGCTGCACGTCTGCCCCGCCCTGGTAGGCCGGCGACAGGTTGTCCATCAGGATGCGTGCGCTGCCGGTCTGCAACGCCAGGCGGTCGACACCGGCCGCCGCCAGCAGCTCGACCCGGTTGCCGCTGACCTTGATGCGGCTGTCCACCGCATTCAGGCGCGGCGAGCGCACGTCGGCGGCGTCCAGCTCCAGTTCCAGGCGACGGGCGTTGGCCTGGCCGCTGCCCTCCACCCACAGGTCGAGCTGGCCGGCGCCGGTGTGGCGGCCATAGAGCTGGATGTCACCGCCCTGCAGCGACAGACGCTGGCCGATGCCCGCGTCCGCCACCCGCACCAGGTCGCCGGCCCACAGCGCCAGGCGCGGCGCCTCCACCTGGGTCAGCTGGATGTCGGCCTGGGCATCGCCGCCCGCACGCCGGCCGGCGTCCACGCTCGCCCCCTGGCCCGCACGCAGCACGCTGCCGCGCACGTCCATCAGGCTGTCCAGCAGCGCCTGGCCCTGGGCCAGCAGCTGGTTGAAGCCGATCTGCCCGTCCGCCTGCCAGGTCTGGCTACCGCCGCTGCGGCTGGTACCGCTGACGCTGATGGCGCCACGGGCGAGCAGGCTGACATCGCCGCTGGCACCCAGCGAACCCAGCGTCAGGTGCCCGCCGCTGACATCGATGGAGCCTGCCGCCGCCTCGATCACCGGCGCGCTGACGTTGCCGCTGGCCTGCAGCACCACGTTGCCGCTCAAGGCCTGGCCCTGGTACGGCTGTGCAGTGGAGTAGACGCCCTGGCCGACGCGGATATCGCCGCTGCGGGCCACCAGGCGCACATCGCCACCGGCGCGTACCGCCTCGTCGATATTGATGTACTCGCCCGACTCGATGCTGACGTTGCGGCCGGCGGTGACGCCTTGCAGGTCCACGTTGCCGGCGATGATGAAGGTCAGGTCACGCCCCGCCTCGGCATAGCCGCTGATGTCCAGGTTGCCACCCAGGCCGATGGTCAGGTCGCGCCCGGCCTTCAGCGAGTAGGTGCCGCCGTAGCGCACCGTCGGCATGTTCAGGTCGCCGTTGGCCACGATGCCCACGTCGCGCTTGGCCTCCACCAGCAGGCCGGAGATGTTGCCGTGGCCCTGGCTGGCGGCCCCGCTGGCCTGCAGGAAGATGTCGTCCTGCAGGCTCTGGGCGCGACCGAAGAACAGGTTGCGGCCGAGCATGCGCAGCTCGCGCTCTGCCTCGGCATTGCCACCGAAAACGTCGCCATCGGTCTGCACCAGCAGATCGCGGCCGGCCTTCAGGTGCGACGGCACCAGCACGTTGGCCGCCGACGGATCGGTCAGCAGGCCGAAGCGGATGGTGCCCAGCGAACCAGCGGCCGTGGTCAGGCGCATATCGCTGCCACTCAGGCCGCTGAACAGGCTCAGGTCGCTGCGGCTGTGCAGGCGCAGTGTGTCCGCCGCACGCGCCGTGCCCACGTCGATGCGCCCGGCTTCCAGGTCGATGCCCTGGGCCCGGCTGGTCAGCGCGCCGGCGTGGAACAGGCCATCGGCGCGCAGCAGCAGCGCGCCACGGGCACTGTCGAGCAGGCCCAGGTCGGCGCTGCCGACCCGCACCTCGATGCCCTCGCCCACTTGCGCCTGGCCACCGGTCCAGTCACCCGCGCCAGTCAGCGTCAGGCTGTTCGCCACCGTCAGGTCGCCATAGCGCAGGGCCGTGCCGGCCACGCCACTGTGGGCCAGCAGCGCCTTGCCCTGCACCGTCGCCCGGCCCAGGTCGAGCACGCCGGGCAGTTGCAGGTCGAGGTCGCCGCCCACGTCGAGCTGGCCGATGCGCGAGGCACTGCCGACGCGCATCCGCACGCCGCTGCCGCTGTTCAGGCTGGAAAGGCGCAGATCGCCGCTCAGTTGCAGATCGGCATCACGGGTCACGGCCACGTCACCCACCTGCGCCGAGCCGCCGTTCAGCAGCCAACGCTGGGCGTTCAGTCGGGTCAGTTGCAGCGCCGGGGCCGTCATGTCGGCCACACCCTGCAGCGCCACCTCGCCCAGGCGCAGGTCAGCGGCCTTCAGCACGGCGCTGGCTCCGCCGCCGAGGCTGTTCACCTGCAGCAGGCCGGTGGCCGCCAGGTTCATCTCGCCATCGGCATCCGCGCGGTCGATCACCGCCTCGCCGGCACGCAGGTCCAGGCGGCCAGCCGCATCCAAACGGCTCGCATCCAGGCGCTGGTCCACCACCAGGTTGGCGCGGCCAGCGGCCACGACAGCGCCCAGGTTGGCGTTGCGGCTGTGCAGCTGCACATCGCTGCCACTGTTCAGGCTGGAAAGGCGCAGGTCGCCGGTCAGTTGCAGGTCAGCATCGCGGGTCAGGACCACGTCGCCCACCTGCGCCGAACCACCGTTCAGCAGCCAGCGCTGTGCGTTCAGTCGGGTCAGTTGCAGCGCCGGGGCGCTCATGTCGGCCACGCCTTGCAGCGTCACCTCGCCCAGGCGCAGGTCAGCGGCCTTCAGCACGGCGTTGGCGCCGCCGCCGAGGGTGTTCACCTGCAGCAGGCCGGTGGCCGCCAGGTTCAGCTCGCCATCGGCATCCGCGCGGTCGATCACCGCCTCGCCGGCACGCAGGTCCAGGCGGCCGGCGGTGCCCAGGCGGGTCGCGTCCAGGCGCTGGCTCACCACCAGGCCCGCGCGGCCCTCGCTGCGGGCGGTGCCGATCTGTGCGCGGGTGGCGCGCAGGGTCCAGTCACCGCCGGCCTGCACCTGCTCGGCGACCAGGTGGCTGACCTCGACACCCAGCGCACTGCCAGCCTGCAGCCGGCGGTAGTCCGCCAGGCCATTGCCGTGCAGGGCCAGGCGGGTACCGGCCTGCAGCAGGTCGCCACGGGTGTCGCCGTCCAGGTCCAGGTACAGCGCACCACCGGCCACCGCCTGGTCCAGCTGCGGCAGGCTCATGCGCAGGGCGCCGCCGGCCTCGCCGATGTCACCGTCGGCGTGCAGCTGGGCCTGGCCCGGCTGCTGGGCACTGAGGTTGACCAGGCGATCGCCGTTGTCCAGCAGGTGGCCACCGGCGCGCAGGTCGAACTGCGGCTGACCGCTGGCGGCTCGGCTGACCAGTTGGCCCAGGCGCATGTCGCCCAGGCTGCGCAGGCGGATCAGCCCGTCGGCCAGCAGGCGCACGCCGCTGTCCATGCGCAGCTGCTGGCCTTCCATGTCGGCCTGTCCGGCGATGTCCAGCAGGCTGCGTGCCCCGAGGCTCAGCAGGCTGTTGCTGGTCAGCGACAGGCTGCCGGCCTTCACGCGGTTGTCCGCGCCCAGGGCCAGGGAATTGCCGGTCAGCTCCAGGCGGCCGGCGTCCAGCTGGGCGCCGCCCAGGCTGTGCAGGTCGGTCCCGGCACTGGCGCGCAGCAGGCCGCCGGATTTCAGTGCGCCGCCCAGGCTGATACCACGCAGGCTGGTCAGGCGCAGGTCACCCAGGGCTGCTGCATCGCTCACGGCCAGGTCATCGCTGGCGCCCAGGCTGAGGTCGCCGGCGGCGCTCAGGTTCTGCGCACCAAGCTTGCCGACCACGGTGACGCCCATCGCCCCGCCGGCCTCCAGGCCGTTCAGGCTCAGGTCCTTCTCGCTGCTCAGCCAGATGCCCTGGCCGGCCTCGGCGGACAGGCTGCCGCCGCTGGCCGATTCCAGCTGCACCTGCAGCGCGCCGCCCTGGGCACCGATGCTGTCGCGGGCCTTCAGGCGGATATTGCGGCCGCTCACCGCGAGGCCGCCCAGCGCATCGCTCAGGCTGCCGTCGCTGGCCTCCAGGTACACGTCCCCCACCGCCAGTACACGGCCGATGCGGAAGTCACCCTTGAGCCAGCGCAGCGCCACGTCCTGGCCGGACGAGGCCGCCAGCAGGCGACCGCTCACGTCCAGGCTCAGTGCCCGCGACGGGTCGCCGGCATTGCCCAGGCTGCCATTGCCGGCCAGCAGGCTGAGGTCCCCGCCCACCCGCAGCAGGCCGCTGCTGCCGGCGGCCACCAGCAGGCTGCCGGGGGTGGCCAGGCGCGCGTCCTGGCCGACCTTCACCGCGTCCAGTTGCAGGTCGCCGTTGGCCTGCAGGAACAGGTGGCCGCCCACGTCGGCGCTGAACGCCTCGCTGGCGGCCACGTAGAACGGCAGGGTGCGGTTGACCGATACGCGGGTCACCTGGCCGTTGGCATCACGCACCAGCTGCACGTCACCCGGTGCATTGGCCACCACCAGGGCCGCCGCCTGCGCCGCGCTCAGGTTGCCGCTGCGCAGGTCCTGGAAGTCGATGTCGAGGTTGTTCGCCAACTGGCCGACATCGCTGGTCACCTGCAGGGTCACGCGGCGGCCCGAGAGGTTCGGTTCGGCGTTGCCCACCGAGGAGCCGCCACTGGTGCCCAGGGCGACCTTGTCGATGGCGTAGCGCAGCTCGCCCTCGGTCCACACCGCATCGCGGCCCAGCGCATCCAGCTGCGCCTGGCTGGCGTGGAAGGCGAAGGCCTCGTTGTAGGTCCTGAACGCCGCCGCATCGCGCCAGTCGGCGCCGATGTCGCGGCTGAAGGCGTCTTCCAGCAGGTCCAGGCGCGCACGGGCCTGGGCCACCACCTCGGCGTCGCTGAGCCCGGTCTTGCCGGCGCGCAGCTCGGCCAGCGGCCGGTACAGTTCGATGCCGCGTGCGTCCAGCTGCAGCTCACCAGCGGTGTGCTTGCCCAGCTGCAGCAGGCTCCAGTACTCGCGGTACTGGGCGTTGACCTGCTGCTCGAAGGGCGTGGCAGTGGTGACGCGGATGTTGTCCTCGGCGCCCAGGGCGCTGGTCAGCTTGAGGCGCTCCCACACCGAGGCACGCTGTGCATCGCTGAGGGTCTGCGCCGCCAGGCGGCGGTTGGCGTCGCGCAGCGAGCCATTGGCCACCCGCACCCACACATCGCCGGTGCTGGAGGCAATGCGGCCGACCCACAGGTCGCCCTGGGTCTCGTCCAGGTAGATGTCGCGCACCGCGCTGGCGTCCACCCGGCCATCCACCACCGAGCCATCGGCCTGGGTGCGTTCGGTCACCTTCAGGCGTAGGGCCTGGCCGGCGCCGCCGATGGCCTCGCCACTCTCCAGCACCAGGTTGCGCGCCTGCAGGTGCACCTGGCCAGGATCGCTGATGCCCGCCAACAGGCTGCCGCTGGCCCGCAGGGTCAGGTTGCCCTGCTGCGAGGCCAGGGTACGCAGCACCGCCGAGGAGCTGAGGTCCAGGTTGATGGAGCCGTTGGCCGTGGCGCGCAGCGTGCCGCCGTCCACCAGGCCGGCACGGAAGGCCGACAGGTCGCTGCCGATGGCGCCACCGGCCTGCAGGTCCAGATGGACGCTGTAGAGGCTGCTGGTCTTCAGCGAGAGGATGTCGCCACCGGCGCGCAGCGTGGTGGTGCCGGCGGCGTTGTTGAGGCGGCCGGCGGTGTACAGGTCACCGCCAGTGGTCACGTCGATGCTGCCGCTGCTGTTGCCGACGAAGCTGATGCTGAACGGGTTGTCCGCCTTCACCGAGTGCTTGACGGTGATGGAGGCCGCCAGCGGGTAGCGATAGGTCCAGCCCGCGTACAGCTCGCCTTTGCGGTCGCCATCGGTGTGCTGGCCGCTGGCGATGAAACCCCAGTTGCAGCCCTCGCCGAGGTTCTTGCCGCAGCCGTGGTAGGCCACGCTCCTGCCGTCGAAGTTGCTGAACGACCCGCTGATGTCCTGCTGGTAGGTGGCGTCGTTGGCCTGCTGCACCACGGTGCCGGTGCTGTAGGTCCAGTGCTCGTTGGGCGCCACGTCGTTCCACACCCAGTTGCTGACCGACAGCGGGTCGTTGGAGCCGATGCTGCGCGACAGGTTGGCCTTCTGCGTCCACTCGAAGCGGGCATTGGCCAGCGGGTTGTAGCTGGCGCTGCTGGCACCGCTGGTGCTGACCAGGCGGGCACTGGCCAGGGAGTTGCCGCCGTTGGCGTTGTCGTAGATCGCCAGGCCCTGGCCCTGGGTGTGCACGTACCAGGTGGTGGCGTAGGCGTTGCCGGCCACCGGTGCCTTGAGGGTATCGACGATCTGCACGATGCCCACCGAGCTGTTGCCGGTCTCGATGTTGCCCAGTTGCAGCGCGCTGGAGGACCTGTTGGTCACCTGCACCTGGCCGTAGCCGTTGTTGACCTTGATCGCCCCCAGGTTGTTGGTGCTGATGATGCCGCCCTTCAGATAGACGAAGCCGCCGCCGGAGGCGTTGATGTCGTCCAGCTGGATGGTGTTGGTGCCGAAGTCGAACTTGGCCGCCACCGCCCCGCCGGTGCTCAGCAGGTACTGGGTGGGGATGTCCACCAGGCAGGCGTCGCCGATGCGGCAGTCCTGCTGCGACACCCAGTTGTCGAAGTCGGCATCGATCACCAGGCTGCGCTGGGTCTGCTGGCCGCTGGAGATGGTGCCGTTGATGTCGATGTACTTGGCCTGGATACCCACCTGGCCACCGACGATCTTCGAACCGCCCTGCAGGCTGGCGTTGTTGTAGCCATAGGCCTTCTTCTGCAGCGCCATGCTGCGCACCACCGGCATCCACGAGTCCTGGTTGGTGATGCCGTGGAACTGCACCGCCTGGCCGGTGAAGGACTTGCCCACCGACTCCGAGCACACCGAGCCGGTCGCCGGGCGGCAGCCGCCGAACAGGACGATGCTCGAACCGGAGTCATCGCCATAGATGGCGCCCTGGTAGAGCAGCCCCCGGTTGCTGTCCCCCAACTGGCTGCCGTAGAAGGCGTTGGCGATCAGCTCGATGGCGACATTGGCCGAGCCGGTCACCGCAGCGAAGTTCTTCCACTCGCTGAGCGGGTTGCCGCCCACCGAGTAGTACTTGTCCGGCGAGAACACGGTCATCGAGCCGTTCGGCACCTCCACCAGCACCTGCTGGCCCCAGGTGGTGCCGAACTGGCCCAGGGAGCCGTTGGCGTTGGCGATGTGGATCAGGCCGCCCTGGTTGTAGATGTCGTCGGTGAGGAAGATCGCCGGGCCGTAGGACGAGTTGCCCGCCCCACCGCTGTAGGTGTTGCTGATGCGCACCTGGGCGCGCTGGGTGCTGGCGGTGCGGCTCACGTGGCCGCCGAAGGTCGCCTCGCTGGCCCCGCCGGTGAACAGCACGCGGCCGCTCGGCTGGTCGGGGATCAGCACCGAGCCGATCAGCAGGTAATTGTTGCTGCGGTTGGTGATCTCGATGCGCGGCGCCCCCTTGGCGGTGAGCGAGGCGCTGCCGCTGACCCGGTCGGCCTGCACGGTGATGTTGCCGCCGGCGGCGAGCATGTCGCCGAAGCCGAAGGCGCCCACCGCGCTGCTCGACAGGGTGCCCCGGAGGATCTGGCTCACCTCCGGGCTCATGCCGGTCATGCCGTCCAGCCAGGCGGTCGGCACGAAACCGGGGGTGAAGGTCACCGGGATCGGCAGGCCGGCGGTCTGGGTCAGGTTGCCGTTGGCGTCGATCTCGATCAGCAGCTCGTTGTAGCGGCCGGCGATGAAGGTGCCCTCCAGGCTGACCTGGCTGTCCCGCTCGGTCTTGGTGGTGCTGTCGCGGTCGGTGACCGGGATGAAGCCCAGCTGGTAGCCCCGCGCCGTGCCATCGGCCGTGGCCGAGACCTGGGCCTTGAAGCCGCCGATGGTGATGTCGCGCGCGGCCACCACCTCGCTGCCGCTGGCCACCGTCACCCGTGTGGTGTCCTTCACCAGGCTGCTGGCGCGGGCCACGGGGATGGCGATGATCCCGCGCACCACGCTCTGGGCCGAGGCATCGGAAACCAACGACGAGGTCCAGCGGCCGTCCTTGTCCTGGCCGGCGCCGAGGGTCACGTTGCCCAGGGCGAACAAGCGGGCGTTGCGGCCCACCGACACGCCCTGGGTGCTGATCAGGGTGCTGTTGGCCACCGTACCCGCGCCACCGGCCGCGCCCCAGGTGCTGGCCAGGGCTTCGGCGGAGGTGCCGGCGCGGTGGTAGGTGTTCAGCGCCAGGCTGCCGAGGCTGTGCAGGCTGCTGCCGGCACCGACCTTCACCTGGCTGTCGAGGGTCACGTCGTGGCTGGTTTCCACCCCGCCCGCCGCGATGCCGCCGCCGGTGCTCAGGGTGGCGTAGTCACGGGTGAGGACCTGCTGGCTGGCCAGCAGCTGCAAGGACTTGGCCCAGTCACCGTCCTGGGCGCCGGCCAGGCTGGCGTTGTCGCCCACCTCGACCCGCGCGCTGCCGCTGATGTCGGTGTCCGACACCACCGCCTGGCCGCTGATCACGCCGCCGCCCGCACCGCTGGCCGCCGCGCCCGCGTGGTGGCTGGCGAACAGGTTGGAGGCCTCGGCCAGCAGGTTGCCCTTGGCGAAGAGCAGCGCGCCGTCGCCGATCTCTGCCGCGCTGGTGCCGGTGATCTGGTTGCGCGCCAGGGCGCCGCTGCCGCCGAGCAGCGCGGCGTTCACCGAGTCCGCCTGGCTGGCGTAATGGCCCTGGTAGGTGGCCTTGAGGGTCAGCCCGCCGGCCACGTTCAGCTGGGAGCCGCTGCCGATGCGCGCCCGCACCACACCGTTGGCCAGGGTCTTGGCCACGCTGGCATTGCCGGCCACCAGACCGCCGCTGCCGGCTGTGCTGTCGGCCTGGTTGAGGTCACGCCCGCTGGCGTTCACGTCCAGGCGGGTCAGCGCGCCCTGCATCGCCCGCGCGCCGAGCAGCGCCTCGGTCAGGGTCACCGCCTTGGCTTCGGCCACGGCGGCGCCCAGCGCCAGGCCGCCGGCGGAAATGCCCAGCGCCCTGGCGTACTGCTGGGTGCGGCTGTCGGCGAGGATGTCCACCGCGCCGGCCGGCAGCTTCAGGTCGCTGCCGGTGGCCGCGGTGACCACCGAGCTGTTGGTGGCCGTGGCCACCGAGGCGTTGGCGCTGTAGTAGAGCGCCCCGGTGCCGGCCACCGCCTCGGCGCTGACGTTGGCGGTCTGCGGGTCGTAGCCGCTGCCGCTGGCGTCCAGCAGGCGGGCCTTGAGCGACAGCGACTGGCCGATGACCTCGTTGCGATCACCCAGGGTGGCGCTGACACGGTTGGCCGACTCGGCAACGGCCACCGAAGCGCCCACGCCGAGGGTGCCGCCCAGGGTCGCGCCAATGGCGCGGGCCCTGGCACGCGGCGTGGCCTGGGCATCCAGCAGCACCTGGCCGCTGCGCGCCTCCAGGCGCACCTGGTTGCCGCTGGCGACCTGCACGCGGGTGCTGTCCTGGGCCACGGCCAGGGCGGCCGTACCGGCAGCCACCAGGCCGCCGGCCGCGCCGATGGCGTCGGCCGTGACGCTGCCCAGGCTCTGGCCCTGCAGCGCCATGTCGCTGGCGCTGAGCTGGGCCCCGCCCGCCAGGTTCAACTGGGCCGAGCCGGTGCGCTTGGCCGTGGCCACCACCACCCCGGCCGCCAGGCCACCGGCGGCACCACCGCCGGCTGTGCTGGTGACGCCGCTGTCTTCCAGCGCGCTGGCCTTCAGCGTGCCGGTGTAGGTCTGGCCGCCACCCAGCAGGGCCTCGACCTGGTTGTTCAGCACGCCGATGGAGAGCGCCGCGCCCAGGCCGGCACCGAAGCCCACCGCCCCGGCATAGCTGCGCACGTCCAGCGCCTGCGTACCGCTGGTGGTGTCGCCGGGCTGCAGCGCCAGAGTGCCGCTGTGGGCGCCCAGCTCCAGGCTGGTGGCGCTCAGCGACACGGGCGACAGCTCGGCGGCCACCCGCGCGTTGGACAGGCTGAAGGCCATGCCGCCGCCGGCGGCGATGGAGCCGAGCTGGCCCGAACCGGCCACGTTGAGGCTGCGCAGCAGGTCGTTGGCGGTGACCTTGACCGCGCCGGCCGTCACGTTGCCCCCGGTGACCCGCGCCACGGTCTCATGGCGGGAGCTGGCACCCGCGCCCAGGCGGTCCTTCACCGAGCCCAGTTGGCTGGAGTTCTTCGCGCGGGTGCTCTCGGCGCTGGTCGTGGCGCGGCCGAGCACCACCTGGCCATCCACCAGGGACACGCTGTCGTACTCACTGACCGGCACATCGCGGTTGCCCAAGCGGTCGGCGGTGCTGAGGGTGCCCTTACCGCCGTTGTCCAGCTCGGCGAGCGGGTCGTAGCCGTCCTGCGCAATCGCGCCCGGCCCCAGCAACAGCAGGCCCAGGCTGCCGCCCAGTGCCGCGCTGCCGCCGACACCGGCGGTGAGGGTGAAGAGCTTGGCGTTGGTTTCCCGCAGCGCCGTCACGCTGAGAGCGCCCGTCGTGCGGGTGTCGCTGTCGATCAGCAGCGCGCGCACGGCACTGTTGGCCGCCAGCACGTTGGCCGCCGCGCCCAGGGACGGGCCGCCGCCCGCCAAGCCCAGGCCGCCGGCGTTCAGCAGCGCACCGAGGCGGTCGACGGCGTGGATGTCCAGGCTCGCCAGACGGCGGCTGTCGCTGCCCAGGTCGGCATAGCGGGCACCGGCTTCGGTGGTGTTCTCCAGCACCACGATGTTGGCCGCCCCGGCCAGGGCCGCAGCACCGCCCGAGGCGCTGGCGCTGTTGCCGAGCACGTCGGTGTCGCTGTCGGCCCGGATGCTCACCGCACCGCTGCTGGCCACCCGGGTGCGCGGGCCGTTGCCCTCGCGCTGGCCGACCCAGGCACGCACGGTGCTCTGGTTGTAGGCGAAGCCCTGGGAGGCACCGGCGCCCAACGCGCCACCGGCCACGCTGCCGACGTTGGCCGAGAGCTGGTTCAGTGCGCTGGCGCTGACTTTCAGCGCACCCACGTCGAGCTGGCTGCCCCGGTCCACCAGGGCCTGGGTGCTGCCCTTGACCACCAGCACGCCGGCGCCGCCGGCCACGCCGACGATGCCACCGCCGCCGCTGACCACCACGTTGCTGGCGGCCTGGGTCGAGGCCGCGCGCACCGAAGTGTCACCCCGGCTGACCAGGCGGACGTTGCTCAGGCGGGCCTCCACCTCGCGGCTGATCACGCCGCTGTCGAGGGTCGCCGCCACCGCCGCCACCCCGAGGGACAGCGAGGCGCTGAACACGCCGCCGAAGCTGAAGGCATGGCTGAAGGCTCCGACGCTGACCTGCTGGGCCAGGCCGGCGGCGCTGTTGTCGCCCTGGTTGATCGCCGCGTCCTCGATCCAGGCGCGGGTGGCGCCGGCCAGCACATTGGTGTTGCTCAGTGCCGCGACGGAACCGCTGTACAGCGGCACCAGGCTCACGGCGGTGCTGTTGCTGACCACGCCGACCTGCTGCAGCGAGGTGGCACGCACGGCCAGGCCGCGCACCTGCTCGGTCTGGGTCTGCAGGTCGAGCACCGGGGTGAACTGCTGGGCGCTGGCCCAGCTGCCGGTGTTCGGGGCGTTCTTCAGCACGCCGCTGTCCACGGCCACCGCATCGCCCTTGGCCAGCGCATCGACCTGGGTGCCACTGCCGCTGATGCCGGCCTCGGTGGTGCTTTCGACCACCGTCACGGTGGCCAGGCCGGACACCGCAGCGGTGCCGCTGCCCGAGAGGATCAGGCCGCTGGAAAGCACGCGGTCGTTGTTGGCCGCCTGCACCACGACGTTGTTGTCCGCACGCACCCGCGCGCCGTCGTCGATGAGCGCCTTGCTCGCGGTCAGCAGCAGGCTGGTGGACGCCCCGACGCCCACCGAAGCCGTGCCGGAGCCCGAAATGGAGGTGGACAGGGTGTCGATGGCTGCGCCGGAACGGGCGCTCACCAGCAGGTCCCTGACGGTCCAGCCCTCGGCGTTGCGGTTGCCACGCACCCGCGCCTCGATGCGGTTGCCGACATGGTTGACGGCCGTCGCCAGGCCCGCCGAGGCCGTGCCGCCCACCGCCAGGCCACCGGCGACCGAACGGATGACGGAATCGTCGCTGGCCTTCACGCCCAGCGTGCCGGCGCTGCCGGCGCTGTTGTCCAACAGCGCCTCGGTGACCATGCCGATGTGGTTGCTGGTGTTGGAGAAGCTGCCCCCGCCCGTACCGCCCACGGCACCGCTGAGTGCGCCGCTGTAGATGCTGCCGCCGCTGCGCGCGGTGACCGCCACCGCGCTGCTGCCGGCACCGAGGTAGCTGCCGAGGATCTGCGCCCGGCGCTGCTGGTCGATGGTGCTGACCGCGATGGCCCCGGCCCCGGCACCCGTTCCGGCGCCCTGGACGTTGCCGGCCAGGGTGACGATGTCGGCATCGCCCTCGCTGACGAGGACCTTCACCCCGTTGGCGCCGGTGACGGTGCTGCCACTGAGGCTGGCACGCTCCTCGCCCTGGATCACGTTGGCCGCCACCGAGGCAGCCACCGCCGCCGTACCGGCACCGCCGCCGCCCAGTGCGGCGGAACGGATGCGCGCCGCACCGCCGGCCTTCAGCTCCAGGCTGCCGGCCAGCTCCACGACGCTCTGGCTGATCTCGGCGATGCGCTTGGCCAGCACCACGTTGTTGGCATTGGCCACGCCGAAGGAGGCGGTGCCGGAACCGCCGCCGACCCCGGCGAGGCTCCAGATGGTGCGGTCGCCACGCGCCGCCGAGAGCGACAGGCTGCCCACCTTCAGGGTGCTGTCGGACACCGTGGCCTGCTCGCTGCCCTCGATCACGTTGCTGGTGCTGGAGCCGTTCACCGAGAAGGTGCCACCACCGCCGCCCGCCAGGGCCGCGGAGTAGATGGCCTGGCTGCTGCCGGCTGCCAGGCTGGCGCTGGAGAAGCCGCTGACCAGGCTGCCGCCGCTGATCTGCGCCGCGCGATTGATGCCGATGCGATTCACCGACAGGGCGCCGCCCACGGCACCGGTGCCGCCGCCGGTCACCGAGCCGGACAGCGCGGCGATCATCAGGCCGCTGCCGGATGCGGCGTCGAGGGTCAGGGCCTTGCCGCTGCCCTGGGTGCGCAGGGTGCTGTTGTTGACCCGCACGCGGTCGCCACCGCCGATGTTGTTGACCACCACCGAGCCACCGACCCCGGCGGTGTTGCCCCCGGCGGCGTCCACGCCGACGCCCCAGATGGCGCCATCGAAGGACGACTCCAGGGTCGCCGCGCCGGTGAGGTCGACCTTGCTGTCCAGCAGTTCGGCGTTGCGCTGGGCTTCGATCAGGTTGACCGCCACCGCACCACCGACGCCGGCCGCGCCACCGCCGGCCGCCAGGTTGAAGGCCAGCGACCAGATGTTGGCCGCCGAGGCCGGCTGGCGGGTGCTCAGCTTGAGGTTCGCCGCCTCCACCGTGGCCTTGCTCAGTTGCGCGGTGACGATGTCGGCGATGCGGTTGAAGACCATCGCGCCGCCCACGGCGACGCCGCTGCCGGACACCACGCCGGACAGCGCAGCGCTGATGATGCGGCTCTCCATCCGCGCGGCCACGTCGAGGTTGCCGCCCAGCTGGTAGGTGCCGTTGCCGACGGTGGCGCTGGCGTGCTGCTCCAGGTCGGCGAGGCTCAGGGCGCCGCCGACCGAGGCCGTGCCCTTGCTGCCGGTGATGTTGCCGGCCAGGGAATACAGGCCGCCGCTGCGCACGGCGGAAACGTCCAGGCTGGCCGCCTTGAGGGTGCGCCCGCCCATGTCGACGCTGGCGCTCACGTCCCCTCGGCCGACCAGCGCGGTGGCCGAGCCGGAGACGCCGACCGCCGAGCTGCCGGCGGCGCCGATGGCTGCGGCGATCACGTCCGAGCCGTGGCCCGCGCGCACCGCCAGGGCACCGCTCAGGTCCACCAGGCTGTTGGCCAGGCTGGCGCCGTAGCGGCTGCCGGCGTAGACCAGCGCCAGGGAGCCGCCGACGCCGGCCTGGCCACCGCTGGCCGCCAGGCTGCCGGCCACGGCCATGACCGCTTCACCGGCGATCTGGCCATTGAACAGGTCGTGGGAGGTGGTGCCGTCGGCGACGCCGCCTTCCACCAGGTTGTTGCTGCTGGTGTGCTTGACGTCGATGCCGGCAGCGGTGCGGTTGCCGTCCTGGTCCAGGTCGCTGGCCGAGAGGGTGCCGGCGGCGGCCGCGCTGAACAGCGCGTCCAGCGGGCTGGCGCCGGTCAGGCTCTGGGCGGTGACGCTCAGGCTGCCGCCCTTGAGGGACGACAGCTTGAGGTCGACCGGGTTGTTGTCCTGGGTCGGGTCCCAGCCGTCGACACGGGCCGTGGTGCTGTTGTTCAGCACCAGCGCCACCAGCGAGCCGGCCCCGGTGCCGCTGTCGCTGCCGGTGCTCACGGCGGCGGCCAGGGCCCCGCCGAGCACACGCGCGGCGCTGTTGGCGGAGAGGTCGAAGCGGGCGAAATCCTCGGCCTGGCTGCCCAGCCACTCGGCCGCCAGGGTGTTGTTGAGCACGCCGACCACCACCGAGCCGCCGACGCTGCCGCCGTTGCCCTTGCTGCCGGCGAAGGCCCCGCCGCCAAGCATCACGCGGGCGCGGTCATAGGCCGCGACCTCGATGCTGCCGGGCGCAGCGGCGCGCTGCAGCACGCGGCTGTCGATCACCTGGGCGACGGTCTTGTTGCCCATGTAGCCGGCCGAGCCGGACAGCGACACGGCCACGTTGGTGTCGGTGCCGGCAGTGGCCACCGACAGGCCCAGGCCCATGGCGATCTGGTCGCCACCGCTCAGGGCCTGCACGCGCAGGGCGTCGTTGTTGGTCAGCGTGGCGTTCTGCAGGCGCGCTTCGGTGACGTTGAGCAGGTTGTTGAAGGCCAGCGCGCCGGACAGGGCCGCGCTGGACTCGCTCTTCTGCTTGCCGGCCAGGGTGATGGCGCCGGCACCGGAGCCGCTGTACTGGTGGGTCTGGTTCAGCGCCAGCAGGTTGACCGTGCTGCCGCCGTCCGCGAGGGAGCGCGGGTCCAGGCTGATGCCGCTGACCAGCGCGCGGCTCTTCTGCGCCGAGATGTTCAGGCTCGCCGAACCGGCACCGGCAATGGCGAAGCCCTTGCCGCTCTGGTCGCCACCACTGCCGCCGCCGTCCGAGCCGGAGCCCGGCGCCGGATCGGGGGTCGGCGCCGGATCCGGGTCAGGGCCGCCGCCCCCGGGAGTCGGGGCGGGTGCGGGGGCGGGCTTGCCCTTGAACAGCCCGGTGAAGCTGCCCCAGGCGCCCTTGAGCTTGCCCCCGACGGTCACGCCGACGTCCTTGACCTTGCCGGCTGCGCCGCCGGCCACGTTGAGCCCGTCGGTGAGGCCGGTCACGCCGAAGGTCAGCGACTGCAGGATGGACTGGCCGAAGGAGTCCGCCAGCTCGGCGGTGGGCTTGCCGATGTCGCCGTTCTTGCTGGTGGAGGTGTCCTGGTCCTTCTGCTCGTCCTTGCCCTTGGCCACCGCCCCGGCGATGGCGAAGGCGCCGCTCTGGCCATTGCTCAGGGCCTGCACGTCGAGCTGGTTGACCTTCCACAGGCCGGTCTTGCCGAGGCTGAGCCCGGTGCCCATGACCGTGGGGCGCCAGCTGCGGTTATCCCCCACCAGGGCCTCCACCGTGGTGGTGAGCACGTTCAGCGCCAGGCCGCCGCCGAAGCCGGCGGTGCCGCCCATGGCCACGCCACCGGCAGCGGTCCACAGGCCCAGGCGGTGCTCGGCGTGGACGTCCAGCTTGTCGGCGTTGACGGTGCTGCTGCTGTGCAGCGAGGCGCCCACCCTGGAGGTCAGGGTGTTGGCCACGGCGGCGCCGTTGGCGGCGGCACTCACGCCCTCACCGGCCGAGGGGCTGAAGGCCATGACCAGGTCGTCCTGCAGGGCCGAGACGTTCAGGCCCTTGGCGTCGACAGTGGTGCCCGCGCCGATGCCGGCGGTGGCCTCGCTGAGAATGGTCTGCACGTTGACCGTGCCGCCCAGGGCGGTGCCGTCCTGGGTGCCGGTGACCTTGGGATCGGTGCCCACGCTGGTGCCGAACAGCAGCATGCCGATGTTGCCGGCCACGGCGAGTTGCTGGAGGTGGTTCTCCGCGCCGACTTCAGCGACGCGCTGCCAGTTCCAGCGACGGTCCACCAGCAGCTGTTCCGAGGGCAGCAACAGCCCGTTGCTGTCGCGGCGGCGGTTGAGGCGGTCCAGCAGCGAGGAGGACCAGGCGGCGTCACTGCCACGGCGCGCGGTCAGGCTCACGTTGTCGCCGACCCAGGCCTGGGTCTGCACGGTGTTGGTCACCACCGACACCGAGCCGGTGATGGCCAGCTTGTCGGAGGTGCCCGTCGAGTTGGCGTACTGGGTGCTGAACAGCCCGCCGATGTCGTTCGGCCAGCCGGCCAGGGCCTTGAGATTGGAGAAGACCGAGCCCAGCGAACTCCAGCGGTCGAAGCCGCCGAAGCTCAGCGGCTGCTCGAAGCGTGCGCCCACGCCGACGCGGTCGGCGGCCAGCACCGCGCCGTCGCCGATCAGCGCGCGGGTGTCCTGGTTGTACACGCCGATGGCCAGGGCCACGCTCATGGAGTAGTCGTTCTGGTCCTTGCCGGCGGACGAGCCGTTGACCGTCGCCGTGGAGACGTTGTGCAGCTCGCGCAGCTCCTGCACGGCAGTGACCGTCAGGTCGCCACGCAGGTCGACGTTGGCGCCGCTGCCGATGCTGGCAGTGGCGTCGTGGTCGGCGGTGGCGACGGCCACGGTGGCGGCCAGGCGGTACTTGCTATCGGTGGGCTGGGTCGGGTTGACGTCCTTGAACTTGCTGAGGACGTAGTTCTTGATCGGGTCCACCGTGCCCAGCGCGCGGAACTTGAGGAAGTCCAGCTTGCTCTTGCCGGCCTGGGAGCTGGCCTCGTTGGTCTGCCTGGTGACCAGGTTCACCGCACTGACGTTGAGGCGGTTGGCGCCCTTCAGGTCGGCATCGAACTTCGCCTCGGTGCGGCTGGCGAGCACCGACAGGGCCAGCACCGGGCCGCCGACGGCGCCGTTGCCGATGGACTTGAACTGCGCCTTGTTCTCCAGCGACTGCTCGGTGAGGGCGATCAGGCTGACGTCGCCGGCGGTGTTCAGCAGCGCGCCCTTGTGCACCTGGGCGTGGGTGGTGATGTCGCTGTTGGCCATGGCGAAGGCGAAGCCCACGGTGCTCAGCGGCTTGCCTTCGGCGTCGTGGTTGTTGGTGGACTCGGCGGTGACCTTGAGCAGGTTGTCGCTGCGCGCCTGCATGTCCAGGTGCTGCACGGCGGAGAGGCGCGCGCCGCTGCGCACATCCAGCGCCGTGGTGCCGGAAATGCGCCCGAAGGCGATGCCGGCGTTGAACGGCAGGAAGCCGTTGACCACCGGGATGGAGAAGGTCTCCCCGGTGGACTTGCGGGTGCTCTCGGCATTCAGCAGCAGGTCGCGCAGGGCCACCAGGTTGGCCTTGTCGAGGATGTCGACGCTGGCATCGGCGTGGGCGATGGACACCGCCAGGTAGGGCAGCAGGCCCACCAGCTGGCTGAGGTCCTCGGGGTTGGCACCGATGCCCTTGAGCTGGTCCAGGTCCTTCAGCGAACCCAGGCCGGAGAGCGGCAGCAGCGAGTCGACGATGTTCGACCAGACCTGCTCGTCGCTCCAGTTCTCGCGCTGCTTGAGCTTCTCGATGCTGGCCTTGATCTCGGCGCGGTCGAAGAAGGCGTTGAGCAGGCTCGGGTCCACGCTGGAGGTGGCGCGGGCCTGCACCGACACGTCGCGGCCCTTGAGGGTGCCGGCCACGGTGACCTTGGCCTGGGCCGAGGAATAGCCGCCGATCTGCTTGCTGATGGCGTCGGCGCTGACCTGCACATTGCCGGCCTGGCCTTCGTTGGCGTGGCTGGCGTCCACCACCGCACCGTTCTCGATCAGCACGGTGGCCGTGCCCTTGCCGACATTGAGCACGCCACTGGGCTGGCTCTTGGCCTCGGCGATCAGCGCATCCACGCTGTCCAGCTTGCCGGTGCTGCCCTCGCAGGCGGCGCAGGCGCCATTGCTGATGGCGGCGATGCGGATGTCGCCGGATTTGCCGTTGCCCGCGCTGTTGGCGACGCTGCTGATCTGCGCGCCACTGCGCACGTTGACCGTGCTGCCGGTCAGTTCGATGCGGCCATTCTGGGTGTTGGCGCGGCGCGGGTCGGTGACCTTGGGCGCGGTGGCGATGCGCGCCGTGCCCTTCACCTCCAGGGTGTCGCCGGCGGAGACGTAGACGCCGCCACCGCTGGAATCCTTCATCAACGCCAGCAGCTCGCCGGAGACTTCCGCCGACTCGCGGCCGACGATGCGCAGGGCGCCCTGCTCGCTCTTCACCGCCTGGCCGATGGCCGCGCCGTCGACGTTCACGGTGCCCTTGAACACCGCATCCGCCGGGTCCACGCCGCTGGCCACCAGGGCCTTGTCCGCCACCAGGGCAGCGGCGCCGAAGATGTTCACCGAGCCCGCCGCCTCGATGCGGCCCTTGATCTCCACCTTGCCGCGATCCGGGCTGGAGAGGTCGGTGACCTTGCCTGCGTCGTTGTAGCGCCCGGCGGCCAGGTCCTCGGCCACGCGGTCGCCCACGCCATCGGTGCCGGACATGGCCACGGCGGAGAGCTGCTGCATCTGCTGCGCGCTGGGGGTGCTGACGGTGAGCGAGCCGACGTTGATCACGCCCTGGGAACCCACCACCAGGCCGTGGGGGTCGGCGAAGATGATGTGGCCGCCGATCTTGCCGCTGTCGGCGAGCACCCCGTTGAGGGTGCCGTTGATCATCACCCGGGAGTCGTGCACCAGGTTCACCAGCGCCGTGGCGCCGCCCGGCACGTAGAGGTTCACGGTGTTGCCGTCACCGACCTGGAACTGGCGGAAGGAGTTGAAACCGGTCTGCCCGCGCACCGTGGTGGTGGTGATGTCGGTGATCTTGCCGTCGGCGCTGACCTTCACCTGGGTGCCGGTGCCCGGGTAGTTGATCACCCCCACGTCCGGCACGGCGTAGCTGCCGCCACCGACCTGGATGACGTTGGCCTCACCCCAGGCGGCGGACACGCCCCCCATGCTCACCAGCAGCGCGGCGGTGATCCGGTTGGGCTGGAAAGCCGGGCGGAAAGACCTGTGCGGAACAGCTTGGGAACGGCGCTTGGACGACATGCAGACCTCGTGTCAGACGGACTTTTGGCAACTCCCAATTGTCCGCGAGGCCCCTTTGGCAAAGCCAAAGACCGGCATTCAAGCTTGTGTCAAACCGTTCAAATTTGTCAGGAACTCGGCGCCAATTCCTCGACAATCTCCCCCTCGGCCGCCAGACGATAACCCTTGCCGTACACCGTCTGGATCAGCAGCGGCCGGTTCGGGCTGCGTTCGAGCTTGCGCCGCAGCCGCCCGATCAGCGTATCGACCGTGCGCAGGTCGGCCTCCTCGTCCGGGCCCATGCGCATGCTCGACAGCAGTTGCTGGCGGCTCACCACCTTGCCGCGCCGCTCGATCAGCCCGATCAGCAGGGCGAACTCGCCGGGCGTCAGGCTCACGTCCTCGCCGTGCTCGTCGAGGATGCGGCGGTACAGCAGGTCCACCTGGAAGCGCCCCAGGCGCAGGCCGCTCGGCGTGTCCGGCGCGGCCTTGCCGTAGCGGCGCATCAGGCTGCGCACCTGGGCCAGCAGCACCCGCAGGTTCACCGGCTTGGTGAGGTAGCAATCGGCCCCCGCCTCCAGCCCGACGATGCGGTCGAAGTCATCGTCCCGCGCCGTCACCAGCATCACCCCCATGTTCGGCGACGACGCCCGCAACCGCGCCACCACGCTCAGGCCGTCGATGTCCGGCAGGCCGATGTCCAGCAGCACCAGCGACGGCGGGTCCTGCTCCACCAGGCGCAGGCACTCGCGGCCCAGGGCCGTGCTCTCCACCGCGTAACCCGCCTCCTGCAGATACAGCTCCAGCATCTCGCGCAGCTCGGGCGCGTCCTCTACTACGAGAATCCGGTCTTTGAACATCGACGTACTTCTGTCGGGGTGGGGGCGCCGTTATACCGGCGGGGATGGTGGCGTTTCAATGTGACGGGTGGGTGGGGGGATGGGATAAGAGGCAAATTCGCCACGACTATCCGGCTAGGAATCACGATAAGCGACGACGGCGGCGACAGAGCTGATGAGATTCCAGGGACGGTGCAATCAACCAAAGCCCCAAAGCAAACTCGCTCAAGCTCTTGCAGCAAAAGCATGCTGGAACTGCCACCTCGACAACCGCAAAGCCAATGATCGGGATGAGTCCTCGCGATGGCGCCACACCCCACCGCGAGGCTCTCGACTTACTAGGAGAACAGTTGCTGTATGACTCCTTGAATTCTGGCTCGTATCGATGCGGTTACTTTGCTTACGCCTAGCTCTCGCGCCATGGCGTAGATCAGATCCTCCCCAACAAGGGGCGGCGGCAAAAACTGAGTGCAACACCTGACCTTTCCGGTAAGGTGCTGCCCCATGTCCTATTCCGAACTCAGCGTTGCAGAGCGCGCCACGATCCA
>Ga0247725_1000638_pt1 | contig 22699 bp, 23 predicted proteins | sample OKSTACKMCFT3sol_FD_183021 | JGI IMG/M metagenome (GOLD analysis project Ga0247725, IMG submission 183021) | Subsurface sediment microbial communities from gas well in Oklahoma, United States - OK STACK MC-FT3-sol | ecosystem: Environmental > Terrestrial > Deep subsurface > Rock core/Sediment...
GCATCGAGCGCGGCGTCAACGTGATCGAGCAGAACCTCGACGAGGGCCTGGGCAACTTCGCCGACAACAGCTTCGACGTGGTGGTGATGACCCAGTCGCTGCAGGCCCTGAAGTACCCGGACAAGGTCCTGGCGGAGATGCTGCGGGTCGGCAAGACCTGCATCATCACCTTCCCCAACTTCGGCCACTGGCGCTGCCGCTGGTACCTGACCACCAAGGGCCGCATGCCGGTCTCCGAGTTCCTGCCCTACACCTGGTACAACACGCCGAACATCCACTTCTGCACCTTCGAGGACTTCGAGCGCCTGTGCCACGAGCTCGGCGCGCGGGTCGAGGAGCGCCTGGCGGTGGACCACGCCCATCGGCACAATCTGGGCAGCCGACTCTGGCCTAATCTGTTGGGTGAGATCGGCATCTATCGCGTCAGCGGCTCCGGCCTGACCGGTCACCGCGTCGCCGTCTAACCCGGAGGATCCGCCATGCGCCGCTTCGTATCCCTTGTCTTCTGCCTGCTGCTCGCCCTGCCCACCGTCGCCGAACGCAAACAGACCTTCGGTGAACTGGACGTGCACTACAGCGTGTTCAACTCCAGTTTCCTGCAGCCGGACGTGGCCGCCGCCGTCGGCCTGACCCGCAGCAAGACGGTCGGCGTGCTCAACGTCGCCGCGCTCAAGAATGGCCAGGGCCAGGCCGCCAAGGTCAGCGGCAGCGTGAAGAACCTGCTGGGGCAGACCAGCGAACTGCAGTTCAAGCAGGTCCTGGAGAGCGGCGCCGTGTACTACCTGGCCGAATTCCCGCTGCGCCAGCGCGAGATGCTGACCTTCAGCATCAACATGCAGATCGGCGACGCAGCCCCGCACACCCTTACCTTCAATCAGGAAGTCTTCCCGGACGAATGATGCCGTTCACAGAACTCGTACTCGCCAGCCACAACGCCGGCAAGCTCAAGGAACTCCAGGCCATGCTCGGCGCGCACGTTCGCGTGCGCTCGATCGGCGAGTTCTCCAGCGTCGAGCCGGAGGAAACCGGCCTTTCCTTCGTCGAAAACGCCATCCTCAAGGCGCGCAACGCCGCCCGCGTATCCGGCCTGCCGGCGTTGGCCGACGACTCCGGCCTTGCCGTGGACTTCCTCGGCGGCGCCCCGGGCATCTACTCAGCGCGCTACGCCGACGGTAAAGGTGACGCCGCCAACAACGCCAAGCTGCTGGAGGCCTTGAAGGGCGTACCGGACGCCGAGCGCGGCGCCCAGTTCGTCTGCGCCCTGGCCCTGGTGCGGCACGCCGACGACCCGCTGCCGATCCTTTGCGAGGGCCTGTGGCACGGCAGCATCCTGCACGAGGCCCGTGGCGCCGAGGGCTTCGGTTACGACCCGCTGTTCTGGGTGCCGGAGCGCCAGTGCTCCAGCGCCGAACTGGCCAGCGACGAAAAGAACCGCATCAGCCACCGCGCCCGCGCCATGGCCCTGCTCAAGCAGCGCCTGGGATTGCAATGAACAAGCCCGCCGGCGGTGGCTTCACGCTGCCGCCACTCGCGCTGTACATCCATATCCCCTGGTGCGTGCGCAAGTGCCCCTACTGCGACTTCAACTCGCACGCCGCCGGCCCCAGCCTGCCGGAAGAGGAATACGTCGACGCCCTGCTGGCGGACCTCGACCAGGATCTGGGCCACGTCCATGGCCGCGAACTGACCTCGATCTTCTTCGGTGGCGGCACCCCCAGCCTGTTCTCGGCCAAGGCCCTGGGCCGTCTGCTGCAGGGCGTGCAGCAGCGCGTGCCCTTCGCCGCCGGCATCGAGATCACCCTGGAAGCCAATCCGGGCACCTTCGAGCAGGCCAAGTTCCGCGACTATCGCGGCCTGGGCATCAATCGCCTGTCGATCGGCGTACAGAGCTTCCAGGAGACCAAGCTCAAGGCCCTGGGGCGCATCCATAACGGTGACGAGGCGATCCGCGCCGCCGATATGGCGCGCGCCGCCGGCTTCGACAACTTCAACCTGGACCTGATGCACGGCCTACCCGAGCAGAGCATCGAGGACGCCCTGTTCGACCTGCGCACCGCCATCGCCCAGGGGCCGACGCATCTCTCCTGGTACCAGCTGACCATGGAACCCAACACGGTGTTCTGGAGCCAGCCGCCACAGTTGCCCGAAGACGACCTGCTGTGGGACATCCAGGAGGCCGGCCAGGCCCTGCTGGCCGCCGAGGGCTACGCCCAGTACGAGGTGTCCGCCTACGCCCGCGCCGGGCACCAGGCGCGGCACAACCTGAACTACTGGAGCTTCGGCGACTTCCTCGGCATCGGCGCCGGCGCCCACGCCAAGCTGAGCAGCCCGGACGGGCGCATCGTCCGCACCTGGAAGACCCGCCTGCCCAAGGACTATCTGGATGCGGCCAAGGCCTTCCAGGCCGGCGAGCGTCTGCTGGACGCCGGGGAACTGCCCTTCGAGTTCCTGATGAACGTGCTGCGCCTGAGCGAGGGCGTCCCGGCCGCACTGTTCGAGCAGCGCACCGGCCTGCCGCTGGCCAGCCTCGATGCGGCGCGGCGCGAGGCCGAGGCACGCCAGCTGCTGCAGGCCGACCCGACGCGCCTGGTCGCCACCCGCGAGGGCCAGCTGTTCCTCAACGACCTGCTGCAGCACTTCCTGCCTTGAACCACAGCGTGCGCCAGCTCTCGGCAGCCCTGTCGACAGACGGTAAACTGCCGACGCCCGCTACTCACAACAAGGACCACCGATGGATCTCGTGCTCGACCTGATCGCCACCCTCTCGCGCTGGTGCCGCGGCAACCTGTACGACATCTCCCTGGCCATCATGGCCACCCTCTTCGTCCTGTTCGGGCCGGGCATCAACGCCTGGGTGCAGAAGTCCATCAGCAACTTCAACTTCATCCTGCGCACGCTGATCTTCGTGCTGGTCTGCGCCGTCGGCTACGGCCTGGCCATCGTCTTCCTCACCCCCTGGCTGGCCAAGGGCCTGGGCTACTTCAACAACTTCACCCTGGCGCCGGTGCTGCTACTAGTCTTCTTCCTGATCGGCGTACTGGCCGACCGCAGCTAGGACGCCCACGGGGCGCCCGCCAGGAGATGCCCCCATGAAGCCGCTCAAGCACCTGTACCTGTATTTCCAGGATGGCCAGCGCCTGGCCCTGCGCTTTCCCAAGCAGAGCGAGGACCCGGCGGCCGTCGCCCGCGCCCTGCGCAAGCAGCTGGAGTCGCCCTACCTGAGCATCGAGGTGGACGGCGACCTGCTGATGATCCCGCGCGAGAGCATCAAGTACCTGCAGATCTGCCCGATGCCCGCCGCCCTGCCGGAGCTGACCATCCAGGGCGCCGAGGTGATCGACTGAGCGCCCTGACGGGGCGGGAGCCAATTGCCAATCGTTCTAATGCTCTCCGGCTGCACGGGTTTACAGTGGAGCCAAGCCATCACAGGGAGAGCACCGATGCAGGTAAATGGTTACAGCGGCAACCTGCCCCTCTCGACTCAGGTCATCAACAAGTACGGCCCGGCCGGTCCCGAACAGGTGAACAAGGCCGTCGACGCTGCTTCCGACCGAATCGCCGAGCGCCAGCAAGGCCGCGAACTGGACCAGGCCGCCAAGCGCGGCGCAGCCACGCAGATCTACAGCGCCAACACCCAGCAGCGGCAGATCGAAACCTACCTGGCGGTGGCCAGTGCAGGCGAAGTCGAGAGCCAGCCGAGCGTGTTGGAGAGCGCGGCAGAACTGCGCGAGGCCGTGCAGCGCAGCGACCGGGCACAGAACATCGCAGATATCGCCAGCCGCCCCGTGCGGCCTGAGACCGATCCGGCCAGGCCGGAGCCCTACGCTGCAACCCGTGCCTGAGCCACCCGTTGGACAGGCATAAAAAAAGCCGCCCCAGGGGCGGCTTTTTGCTTGGCCGGCGGCTGGTTACAGCTGCGGACCGGCATTGCGGATGGCGTCGGAGACATCGAACTTCTTGAAGTTGTCGATGAACTGCTGCGCCAGGCCCTTGGCCGCCTCGTCGTAGGCGTTCTTGTCGGCCCAGGTGTTGCGCGGGTTGAGCAGAACGGTCTCGACACCCGGAACGGCCTTCGGCACGCTCAGGTTGATGATCGGCAGGTGCTCGGTCTCGGCACCGACCAGGGCGCCGCTCTGGATGGCGGCGATCACGCCACGGGTGGTCGGGATGTTGAAGCGCTTGCCGACGCCGTAGCCGCCGCCGGTCCAGCCGGTGTTGACCAGATAGACCTTGGAGTTGAAGCCACGGATGCGCTTGATCAGCAGCTCGGCGTACTCGCCGGCCGGACGCGGGAAGAACGGCGCGCCGAAGCAGGTGGAGAAGGTCGACTTGATGCCGCCGCCGCTGCCCATCTCGGTGGAACCGACCAGCGCGGTGTAGCCGGAGAGGAAGTGGTAGGCCGCCTGCTCTTCGCTGAGGATCGACACCGGCGGCAGTACGCCGGTCAGGTCGCAGGTCAGGAAGATCACCGCGTTCGGCTCGCCACCGAGGTTCTTCTCGGAGCGCTTCTCGACCAGCTCCAGCGGGTAGGCCGCGCGGCTGTTCTGGGTCAGGCTGTCGTCGGCGTAGTCGGGCACGCGGTTCTCGTCGAGCACCACGTTCTCCAGCACGGCGCCGAACTGGATGGCCTTCCAGATCACCGGCTCGTTCTTCTCGGACAGGTCGATGCACTTGGCGTAGCAGCCACCCTCGATGTTGAACACCACGCCTTCGCCCCAGCCGTGCTCGTCGTCACCGATCAGGTAGCGGGAGGGATCGGCGGACAGGGTGGTCTTGCCGGTGCCGGACAGACCGAAGAACAGGGTCACGTCGCCCTCTTCGCCGATGTTGGCGGCGCAGTGCATCGGCAGCACGTCGGCTTCCGGCAGCAGGAAGTTCTGCACGGAGAACATCGCCTTCTTCATCTCGCCGGCGTAGCGCATGCCGGCCAGCAGCACCTTCTTCTGCGCGAAATTGATGATCACGCAGCCGTCGGAGTTGGTGCCGTCGCGCTCCGGAACGCACTCGAAGTTGGCGACGTTGAGGATCTGCCACTCGGCCTTGGCGGCCGGGTTGTAGGTTTCCGGGTTGATGAACAGGCAGCGGCCGAACAGGTTCTGCCAGGCGGTCTGGGTGGTCATCTTCACCGGCAGGTAGTGCTCGGCGGCGGAACCTACGTGAACGTGGGAAACGAAGTGGTCCTGGGCGGCGTTGAACGCCTCGACGCGGGCCCACAGGGCATCGAACTTGTCAGCCGGGAACGGGCGGTTGATGTTGCCCCAGGCGATCTTCGCCTCAGTGCTCGGCTCCTGGACGATGAAACGGTCGGCAGGCGAGCGGCCGGTGCGATGACCGGTACGGACAACCAGAGAACCGTTGGCGGCCAGTTCACCCTCGCCACGGCGAATGGCCTCTTCGACCAGTTGGGCGGCGCTGATGTCGGTGTAAACGGCGGTGTTGGCTTGCGTCATGTGGGTCCCCGTCGGCCGGCGGCCGAGTCTTCCGAACGTTGTGTAGTGCGCGTGAAAACGCACTACAGCGATAAAAAAGTCGCGGGAGTATGCCAGAAAAGCTCGTCTCTTGGCAGCCTCTTGTCCGCTATCCCCTTCAATAGAGTGCGGCTATCGCACTCAGTGACGCGTCTGCGACGGCGCCTGGCTGTCGCCGGTGGCGAACAGCTGGGCCACGTCGCTGGCATCGAAGAAGTAGCGCTGGTTGCAGAACTGGCAGTCGATCTCCACCTGGCCGCCACTCTCCTCCAGCAGCGCTTCGGCATCCGCCTGGCCGATGCTGATCAGGGCGCGCGCCGAACGCTCGCGCGAGCAGCTGCAGCGGAACTGCAGCGGGCTCGGTTCGAACAGGCGCAGCTCCTCCTGGTGATAGAGGCGGTGCAGCAGGGTGGAGTTGTCCAGCCCCAGCAGTTCCTCGGCGCTCAGGGTATCGGCCAGGGTCAGCAGGTGGTTCCAGCTGTCCTGGCGCTCCTCCGCCTCGGTCTGGTGGTGCGGCGGTAGCTGCTGCAGCAGCAGGCCACGGGCACGCTGGCCGTCGGCACGCAGCCAGAAGCGGGTCGGCAGTTGCTCGGAGGTGGCGAAGTAGGCGGTCAGGCTGTCGGCCAGGCTGTCGCCCTCCAGCTCGACGATGCCCTGGTAGCGCTGGCCCTTGGCCGGGTCGATGGTCAGCGCCAGCACGCCGTCCGGCATCAGCTCGCGCAGGCCGGCGCCGGCATCCACCGCCTCGGCGTCGTAGCGGGCGATGCCACGCACTTCGCGCTCGCTGGAGCACTCGATCATCACCAGCGGCACCGGGCCGGAGGAGCGCGCCTGCAGCACCAGCAGCCCCTCGAACTTCAGGGTGCCGACCAGCAGGGCGGCGGCGGCGAGCATCTCGCCGAGCAGCTGGGCCACCGGCTGCGGGTAGGGATGCTTGGCCAGCACGTGCCGGTAGCTCTCGGCGAGACTGACCATCTCGCCACGGACGTCGTTGTCGTCGAACAGGAAGCGTTGGGTGAAATCGAGGTCGTGCATCGGGTACCGCCTGGCGAAAGGGATGACGGGCCGCCTCCGCATCAGTCGATGCGGCGCGTGCAGGCCCGGGGGAATGGCGGAATTTTAGGGACAAACGCCCGCACATCCAAGCCGCGCGGGATGGCCGGTGCACTCAGCCGCGCAGGCCGAGCAGCTGGCGGCGCTGTTTCTTGTTCGGCTTGCCTTCGGTCTGCACGCCGAGGGCGCCGGCCTTGCGCAGCGCCGCCGCCTGCTCGCGACGGGCCAGGCTGTCGGCGGTTTCCTCGTACAGCAGCTGCGCCTCGGGCGCGCCACGGCGCACCACGGACAGCGCGCGTACGACCACGGTGCGCTCGTCGAAGCCACTGCGGATCACGTACTCGTCGCCGATCTTCGGCTCCTTGCCCGGCTTGCAGCGCTCACCGCGGCAATGCACCTTGCCGCCTTCGATGGCCTCCTTGGCCAGTGAACGGGTCTTGTAGAAACGCGCCGCCCACAGCCACTTGTCCAGGCGCACCTTGTCGTCGTCTTTGTCGCTCATCTCGGTTCCGCTGCTTGCCGATCACAGCTACGAATCTTGCCTGATGCCGTTGTCACTTGGCACAGCTAGAATCCCCTGAATTTCCGTGGAAAGCCTGCATTGAAGACTTTCGACCAACTGTCGGTGATCGGTCTGCGCGAATGGATCAACCTGCCCGAACTGGGCATGGTCGGCCTGCGCGCGAAGATCGACACCGGCGCCAGCACCTCGAGCCTGCACGCCAGCGACATCGTGCCCTTCGAGCGCGACGGCGAGCGCTGGGTGCGCTTCACCGCGCACTTCGGCACCCTGGTGCAACGCCGCCACCCGTGCGAGGCCAAGGTGGTCTCGGTGAAGACCATCAAGAGCTCCAACGGCCAGGCACAGAGCCGCTACGTGATCCGCACCCAGCTGGCCCTCGGCGATCGCAGCTGGCCGGTGGACTTCACCCTGGCCTGCCGCAAGAGCATGCGCTACCGCGTGCTGCTCGGCGCCAAGGCGCTGGTCGACGGCCAGCTGGTGGTCAATCCGGCGCTGACCTACGTGCAAGACAAACCGCAGCTCCCCAGCCTTTCCGGTGCCCCATGAAGATCGCCATCCTGTCGCGCAACCCGCGCCTGTATTCGACCCGCCGCCTGCTGGAGGCCGGCCAGCAGCGCGGCCACGAGATGCAGGTGATCGACACCCTGCGCGCCTACATGAACATCGCCAGCCACAAGCCGCAGATCCACTACCGCGGCCAGGCCCTGGAGGGCTTCGATGCGGTGATCCCGCGCATCGGCGCCTCGGTGACCTTCTATGGCTGCGCAGTGCTGCGCCAGTTCGAGATGCAGGGCGTATTCCCGCTCAACGAGTCGGTGGCCATCAGCCGCTCGCGCGACAAGCTGCGCTCTCTGCAGCTGCTCTCGCGCAAGGGCATCGGCCTGCCGGTGACCGGCTTCGCCCACTCGCCGGATGACATTCCCGACCTGATCCAGATGGTCAACGGCGCGCCGCTGGTGATCAAGGTACTGGAGGGCACCCAGGGCATCGGCGTGGTGCTCTGCGAGACGGAGAAGGCCGCCGAGTCGGTGATCGAGGCCTTCATGGGCCTGAAGCAGAACATCATGGTGCAGGAATACATCAAGGAAGCCGGCGGCGCCGACATCCGCTGCTTCGTGGTCGGCGACAAGGTGATCGCCGCCATGAAGCGCCAGGCCAAGCCCGGCGAGTTCCGCTCCAACCTGCATCGTGGTGGCAGCGCCAGCCTGATCAAGATCACCCCGGAGGAGCGTTCCACCGCCATCCGCGCGGCCAAGGTGATGGGCCTGGCGGTGGCCGGCGTGGACATCCTGCGCTCCAACCACGGCCCGCTGGTGATGGAGGTGAACTCCTCGCCCGGCCTGGAAGGCATCGAGACCACCACCGGCCAGGACGTGGCGGCGATCATCATCCAGCACCTGGAAAAGCACGCCGCCCCGGGGCAGACCCGTACCAAGGGCCGCGGCTAGCGCCCGCAACCCTCGGCGGGCAGCTCGTCCAGCGCCCGCCGCAGCAACGCCTGGCTGCGCCGACTGAGCAGGATGCCGGTGTGGCTCTCCTCCAGCACGAACAGCCGCTGCGCCCCATCCTGGGCCGCCGCACGTAGCTGGCTGGCCAGCGGCACCACGCCATCGCTCGGCTGGCGCCCGCCGGGCTGGTAGCTGGCCAGCAGCCAGTGCCGCGCCTGCGCCGGCAGCGGCGTGGCGAACAGCTCCTGCAGGTAGCGGCTGCCCGGCGCCATGTCGCGCCACACCGGCGCCACCACCGGCGCCCTGGCCACTCCCCTGGCGGCAGCCGGATGCCCATCCCAGGGCGTGGACAGGGTCATGAACAGGCACAGGTCGGCGCTGCTGCCGGGGTCGAGCAGCTGCACGCTGCGCCGCGCCACCAGGCCGCCCATGCTGTGTGCCAACAGATGGAAACGCGGCGCGCCATGGCGCAGCTGCACATCACGCAGGGCCTCGCTCAGCAGGTAGGCACTGTTGTTCAGCGGCGAACCGCTGGGGTAGTGATAGAGCAGGACCTGGAAGCGCTGCGGATCGATGGCCGCGGCCAGCTGGCGCCAGCTGCGCGGCGAGTCGTTGATGCCATGCACCAGCACCACCGGCTCCCGCCCCGCCTGCCAGGGCCGCAGCAGATACAGGCCGTAGCCGACCTCGCGGACGAAATCCAGCGGGCGCCAGGCGCCCTGCTCGATGCGCGCTGGGTCGAAACGCGGATCGTCGAACTCGACGACCTGCAGGTAGTTGTGGCGCAGGCGCGGATGCTCGCGGTACAGCCGGCCGAGGCTGAGGTCCGCCGCCGGCACGGCACTGCCGTCATCGCGGCGCGGCGCCAGGGGATTGAGCCCGGCCAGCTCGGCACGCTGGGCGGGGGTCGGCTGCAAGCGCAGCGCCACGGCGTCGGCGGCCGGCAGGAAGTGGCGCGGCTCGCCGGGGTCGAGGCGGAAGTTGTGGTTGTCGTCGACGAAGGCCAGCAGGCGGTAGTCGCCACGTTCCACGCTGAAATAGAACTGCTCGTCCGGCGCCACGATGCGGTAGCCGACCAGGGCGTCGTCCTCGTCGAGCAGCACGACCAGCGCCTGCCGCTCGCCCTGCAGCTGCCCGGGCACCAGCAGCAGCTCGCGCTGCGCGCTGTGCAGCTGGCGGTCGAGGTCGAGCAGCTGGCAGCCCGCGAGCAGGCCGGTCAGCAGCGGCAGCGCGACGCGCAGGCCGCGCATGCCTAGGACGCTTCCACCTTGAGCAGCACGCCGTCCTGCCCGGTGACCCGCACTTCGCTGCCGGCCGGCAGGTCGGGGCCGCTGACCAGCCACAGGGTGTCGCCGGCCTTGATCTTGCCGCGCCCGCCGACGATCGCCTCGTGCAGCACGAAGGTGCGGCCGACGAACTCGCGACCGCGCTGGTTCAGCCCCGGCACATCGGAGGGCTTGGCGGCGCTGCGCTGGCGCTGCCACCAGAGCACGGCGGTGAGCACCGAGAGCAGGGCGAAGATGATGAACTGCCAGGCCCAGGGCAGCTCCGGGAACAGGTAGGTGAGCACGCCGACGCAGGCGGCGGCCACGCCTATCCACAGCAGGTAGCCGCCGGCGCCGAACACCTCGAGGATCAGCAGGACGGTGCCGAAGGCCAGCCAGTCCCAGAACGACAGGTGCTGCAGGTATTCCATCATGCCTTCTTACCGTCCTTGCCATCGAAGGTGGCGCGCACGATCTCGCCGATGCCGGCCACCGCGCCGATCACCTGGCTGGCCTCCAGCGGCATCAGTACCACCTTGCTGTTGTTGGCCGAGGCCAGCTGGCCGAGGGCATCGACGTATTTCTGCGCGACGAAGTAGTTGACCGCCTGCACGTTACCCTGGGCGATGGCCTCGGAGACCATGCGGGTCGCCTCGGCCTCGGCCTGCGCCGCGCGCTCGCGCGCCTCGGCCTCGAGGAAGGCGGCCTGGCGCTCGCCTTCGGCCTTGAGGATCTGCGCCTGCTTCTCGCCCTCGGCGGTGAGGATCTCGGCCTGGCGCTTGCCCTCGGCCTCGAGGATCTGCGCGCGCTTGAGGCGCTCGGCCTTCATCTGGCTGGCCATGGCCTCGACCAGGTCGGCCGGCGGGCTGATGTCCTTGATCTCGATGCGGGTGACCTTGATGCCCCAGGGCGCGGTGGCCTCGTCGACGGTGCGCAGCAGGCGCTCGTTGATGGCGTCGCGCTGGCTGAGCATGGCGTCCAGCTCCATGGAGCCGAGCACGGTGCGGATATTGGTCATCACCAGGTTGCGGATGGCGTGCTCCAGGTTGTTCACCTCGTAGGCCGCCTGGGCCGAGTTGATCACCTGGAAGAAGCACACCGCGTCGATGGTGACTATGGCGTTGTCGGCGCTGATCGCCTCCTGCGGCGGGATGTCCAGCACGCTCTCCATGACGTTGAGCTTGCGCCCGATGCGATCCATCACCGGCACTATGATGTTGAGCCCCGGCTTGAGGGTGTTGGTGTAGCGGCCGAAGCGCTCCACCGTCCACTCGTAGCCTTGCGGCACCACCTTGAAGCCCATGAACACCACGGCCACGGCCAGGCCGACGAAGAGAAAGATGACGCTACCAAGTTCCACGGGGCAAAACTCCTTTGCTGGGGGTGCGGGGTAAGCATAGCGCCGCGGCGCCTTCAGGGGTGTGCGGAGAGTAGCGCGGCGAGCAGCGCGGGGTCGCGCTGGTAGATGTCGGGGAAGTAGCGCAGCCGTCCGTCGACGACTTCCGCGGTCCAGTAGCCGAGCAGCAGCGCCACCGACTGCTGCAGGCGGTACTCGCGGGTCTTGCCGCTGGCGATGCCGTCACGCACGGCCTGCAGTTCGTCCTCCGCCAGCAACCAGGGCAGCAGCTGGTCGACCGCCTCGATGCGCACGCAGCCGGAGCTGAACAGCCGCGGCGCCTTGTCGAATAGCGCCTGGCTCGGGGTGTCGTGCAGGTACACGGCAAAGGGGTTGGGGAAGCGCAGCGCCACCCGGCCCAGCGGATTGCCCGGCCCGGCGGCCTGGCGCAGGAGGATCGCCCCGGGCCGGCTCCAGTCCAGCTGCTGCGGGTCGAGCAGGTTGCCCTGCTGGTCGTAGACGCTCATCTGGTGCTGCTGCAGGAAGCCGATATCGGCACGGATGGCCGGCAGCTTGTCCTCGCGCAGGATGGTCGGCGGCACCGTCCAGGTCGGGTTGAGGGTCAGCCGCTCGATGCGCGAGGCCAGCAGCGGGGTCGCCCGCGCGGGGCGCCCCACCTGGGTGCGGGTGCGCCACAGCTCGCGGTCGCCGTCGATCACGCTCAGCTCGGCGGCGGCGACGTTGATCAGCACACGGGCCTGGCGCAGGTCGTCGACACGCCAGCGCAGGCGCTCCAGGTTGACGCGCAACTGGTCGCGGCGGGCCAGGGCGCCGACGTTCAGCTCGACCAGACTGGCGGGGCCGAGCACGCCGTCGGCCTGCAGGCCGTGCTGTCGCTGGAAACGCTGCAGGGCGAGCACGGTGGCCGGGTCGAACGCGCTCGACGCGTCCTCGGCACTCGCCAGGTAGCCCTGGGCGGCCAGGCGCTGGCGCAGCAGGGGCAGCCGTGCGTCGTGGCCGCCGGGCTTGAGCAGGGGGCCGTCGGGCAGCGTCGGCCATGTCGGCAGCGGCTGGCGGCGGGCGAAGGCATAGGCGGCGCGCAGGTCGAGGTAGCGGCGCGCGGTGGGGCGCGCGGCGGCGAAGGCGGCGGTCGGGTCGTCCGCATGCTGCCGCGCGGCCGCGAGCACGGCCCGCCGTGGGTCGGGACGGACCTCGCTGTCCGCGCGCCACAGCCGTTCCGCCGGCACGTCCGGCTGGCGCCCCCGGCGCAGGTCGAGCAGGCCACGCAGGTAGCTCAGGCTGAACTGGCGTTCCGTGCAGGCATCGTAGCCGTCCGGCAGGGGGTAGTCGGCCGGGTTGAGGCCGTCGTCGGCCAGGGCCTGCAGTTCGGCCCGCAGCCAGTTACGGCGAAAGGCATCGGCCCAGGCCGGCTGCCCGTCGCGCTCGCGGTAGAAGTCATCCAGCAGGCCGCGCGTGGCATCGTCTAGGCTGAGGGTAGGAGAGGCGCAGGGCGCCGGCGGCGGCGCGGCGAGGGCGACCAGCGGTAGAACGAGCAGGACGATGCTCGGGTAGCATGCGCATTTTTTGAACAACATACTGCTCCAGTCCATGGCTCAGGGCGCCGCGCGCCACAACGCCGACCAGTATAGGCCGGCCGCGGGCGAATCCTGTGACAGGGCGAGGGGCACGTGCTTTTTCAGGGGTATGGCGCGAATGTTCGGACGAATTGGCCGGTTCTGCCTGGCCGGGCTGCTGCTGGTCGGCACGCCACTGCTGGCGGCCGCGGCACAGACCAGCGTGCTGGTCGAGGAGCTGTCCCGCGCCGCGCCCGGGCTCGACCGGCAGGCCCTGAGCGACGCCGTGGCGGCCATGCAGTGCGCGCTCAACCAGGGCGCCGAGCCCGCCCGCCGGCTGGCGGTGATCGACTACTCGCAGCCCTCCACCGCTCGCCGCCTGTGGATCTTCGACCTGCACAGCAAGCGCCTGCTGCTGCGCGACTACGTGGCCCACGGCCGCTTGTCCGGGGAGAACTACGCCAGCCGCTTCTCCAACCGCCTCGGCAGCTACCAGAGCAGCCTGGGCCTGTTCCGCACCGCCGAGAGCTATCACGGCAAGCACGGCTACTCGCTGCGCATGGACGGCCTCAACCCCGGCATCAACGATCTGGCGCGCGAGCGAGCCATCGTCATCCACGGCGCGGCCTATGTGAACCCGGCGCTGGCGCGCAGCCATGGCCGCATCGGGCGCAGCCTGGGCTGCCCGGCGGTGCGCCCGGAAATCGCCCGGCTGGTGGTGGACAAGCTCAAGGGCGGGCAGTTTCTCCTGGCCTGGCATTCCGACCCGCGCTGGCTGAACCGCGCTGCCCTGCTCAAGTGCCAGGCGCAGCCGCTGCGCCTGGCGCGCCGCGACGACTGAAACGCCTCAGCGCTGCTCGCTCTGCGGGGTCACCCGCAGCACTTCCTCGAGGGTGGTCTGGCCGGCGGCGACCTTCTGTGCACCGGACAGGCGCAGGCTGCGCATGCCGTCCTTGAACGCCGCCCGGCGCAGAGCGATGAGGTCGGTGTCGTGGGTGATCAGCGGCTTGATCGCATCGTTCAGCAGCATGATCTCGTAGACCCCGGCACGCCCGCGGTAGCCGGTGTCGCGGCACTCCAGGCAGCCGACGGCGCGGTGCGCAGTGGTCGGCAGCGGCGCGCTCCAGGGCTTGGTCAGGCTCTGCCAGTCTTCCTCGCTGATCTCCACCGGCGCCTTGCAGTGCGGGCACAGGGTGCGCACCAGGCGCTGGGCCATGACGCCCAGCACGGTGGCCTTGATCAGGTAGTGCGGCACGCCCAGCTCGAGCAGGCGGGTGATGGCAGAAGGCGCGTCGTTGGTGTGCAGGGTGGACAGCACCAGGTGCCCGGTAAGCGCCGCCTGGATGGCCATCTCGGCGGTTTCCAGGTCGCGGATCTCGCCGACCATGATGATGTCCGGGTCCTGGCGCATCAGCGCGCGCACGCCACTGGCGAAGGTCAGGTCGATGTTGTGCTGCACCTGCATCTGGTTGAAGGCGCCCTCGATCATCTCGATCGGGTCCTCGATGGTGCAGACGTTCACTTCCGGCGTGGCCAGCTGCTTGAGCGTGGTGTAGAGGGTGGTGGTCTTGCCCGAGCCGGTCGGGCCGGTGACCAGGATGATGCCGTTGGGCTGGCAGGTCATGCTTTCCCAGCGACGCAGGTCGTCCGGGGAGAAGCCCAGCTGGTCGGGGCTTTTCAGCAGCACCTCGGGGTCGAAGATGCGCATCACCATCTTCTCGCCGAAGGCGGTGGGCAGGGTCGACAGGCGCAGCTCGACTTCGCCGCCGTCCGGAGTCTTGGTCTTGACCCGGCCATCCTGCGGCTTGCGCTTCTCCGCCACGTTCATCCGCCCCAGGTGCTTGAGGCGGCTGACCACCGCCATGGTGACCTGGGCGGGGAACTGGTAGACGTTGTGCAGCACGCCGTCGATGCGAAAGCGCACGCTGCCCTGCTCGCGGCGCGGCTCGATGTGGATGTCGCTGGCGCGCTGCTGGAAGGCGTACTGGAACAGCCAGTCGACGATGTTGACGATGTGCGCGTCGTTGGCGTCCGGCTCCTGGTCGCTGGCGCCCAGGTTGAGCAGCTGCTCGAAGTTGCCGACGCCGCTGATCTTCTGGTCGCTCGCGCTGGCGCCGGTCACCGAGCGGGCCAGGCGGTAGAACTCGGTGGTGAAGCGCTGGATGTCCGCCGGGTTGGCCACCACGCGCTTGATCGGGCGCTTGAGCACATGGGTCAGGTTGCTTTCCCAGTTGTGCACAAAGGGCTGGGCGCTGGCGATGGTCACCGCCTCGCTGTCCACCGCCACGGCGAGTATCTTGTGACGCTGGGCGAAGGCGTAGGACATCAGCGGGGTGACGGCGGCAACATCGATCTTCAGCGGGTCGATGCGCAGGTAGGGCTGGCCGGCGAAGTTGGCCAGCCACACAGTGAGCCCTTCCAGATCATGCTTCTTGCCGGGCCGCTGCAGATCGTCGACCTGCTGCGCGGCGAGGAATTCCAGGGGGTGCAGTTGCGCGTTGCTCGAAGCGCGGCGCAGCACCATGCACTGCTCGGCCTGCTCCTGGGCGACCCGCCCCTGGGCCACCAGTTCGCGGAGGATGTCGTTGAGGTCGAGCCAGCGATCCTGGGCGGGCGAAGCGAGGGCGGACATGGCGCTCCCTTTGGGCGGGTGACGGGATGGGCAGCTTATTTCAACAGCAGCTTCCAGGGTTTGAGCGTGGCCACAGTATGGGCCTGTGCCACCCGCGCGGCCAACACCTCGGCATCGTTGCCGCGCCCGGCCAGCGCCTCCAGCTTGTCCAGCTCGCCGTACAGGCGATCCAGCTCCGGCAGCTCCAGCACCTGGCGCGCCAGGCGCAGCCAGGCCTGCAGGCGCTCGAAGCGCGGCAGCTGCTCGGCCAGGGCCTCGGGGAACTGCTGGTAGTGCTTCAGGCGCAGGCCCGCGGCCTCCTCGGCCAGCAGGGTCGGCAGCCAGTTGCCCAGCGGCGCGGCGCCCTGGCGCTCGCCGCGGGCGTTGCGGCCGAGGGTCCAGCCACGCAGCAGCAGCCAGCGCGACAGCTGCAGCGACAGCAGGCCCCAGCGATTGCCCTGCAGCTCGCCGGCGAACATGGCCGGCGCGTTGTGGCGCAGCGCCTCGTCGAGGCGGCCGGCAGCCAGGCGTGGGCGCCAGTCGCCCAGCAGGGCGTCCAGCGCCTCGCGCAGTTCGCGGCTGGAGGCGCGCGGCGCGGCCTGGCCGAGACTGCCGAGCAGGGCACGCAGGTCGATCAGCTGCTGCAGCCACTGCTCCAGCAGTTTCCAGTGGCCGTTCCAGCGGTACTGCTCGGCCAGGCGCTGGCTGCTGCCGAGCAGGTGCCAGGCGATGGCCGCGAAGGCGTCGTCCAGGCTCATCTCGGCGTTCAGCTCCGGTAACGGCAGACTCAGGCTGTAGCTGGCGGCATCGAACAGGCGGTAGCCGCGCTCGGCCTTGCTGATGTCGCAGGGCATCAACGGCAGGTCGGCGGCCAGCTCGCAGGCCAGCTCCAGCAGCGCCGCCGGCTCGCCCTGGCGCAGCTCCAGCTCCAGCTCGCAGATCTCCTCCTCGCCCTCGCCGGCGAGCACCTTGCCCAGATCGAGGGCCGCCTCGATCACCGTCCTGGCCTTGCCGCGACCCCAGGCGATCTCGGCCTTCTGGCGGACGAAATCGGTGGTGAAGATCGGCTGCAGGCTCTTCTTGTCCAGCTCGGCCAGGCTGGCCGGCCAGCACTCGTCGCCGAGCAGCTTGGTGTCCAGCTTGGCCTTCTTCAGGTACCAGTCCCACTCGTTGCGCTCGGACAGCCCGGCCACGCTCTGCCCACGGGTCTTCAGGGTCTGGATGAACTGCTCGCCATCGCGGCGCAGGCGCAGCGCCACGCGGGCCGCGGCCAGGTCGCGCTGCGGGGTGTCGTAGTATTGGTTGAACAGCTCGCGGGTTTCCCAGCCGGACTTGTTGCGCTTCTTCAGCAGCGGGTGCTCGCGCAGGGCGGCAAGAGTCTCGCGGCTGACGCGCAGCTTGATTTCGGTTTCTTTGTTCACGGGTTGCCTATCATGGAATTGTTGCAGGCCGATGTAATGCATTTGCCAGCGCCCCAAGGCCACTTATAATCAGCGCCCTTTTCCGCCGGGATACCCCCCATGCCAACCAATCCCTTCGTCAGCCTGTTCGGTCGTTCGCCGATCGGCCCCATGCAGCAACACATCGCCAAAGCGCATGAATGTGCAGCCAATCTGGTGCCCTTCTTCGAAGCGGTGATGGCGCAGGACTGGACCCAGGTGGCCCAGGTGCAACAGGAAATGGTGCGTCTGGAAAAGGAAGCGGACAAACTCAAGAAGAGTGTGCGCCTGCACCTGCCCAAGAGCCTGTTCCTGCCGGTGCCGCGTTCGGACCTGCTCGAGCTGCTCAGTGTACAGGACAAAGTCGCCAACCGTGCCAAGGACATCGCCGGCCTGATGCTCGGCCGCGAGATGGCGATTCCCGCCGAACTGCAGCCGCTGATCCGCACCTTCGTGCAGCGCACCGTGGATGCCAGCGCCCAGGCGCTGAAGGCCATGAACGAGCTGGACGAGCTGCTGGAAACCGGTTTCGGCGGCCGCGAAGCCAAGCTGGTGGAAACCCTGGTGGAGGAGCTCGACGACATCGAGGACGACACCGACCGCCTGCAGATCGAGGTGCGCCGCGCCCTGTTCAAGCTGGAGAAGGACATGCCGGCCGTGGACGTGATGTTCCTCTACCAGATCATCGACTGGGTCGGCGATGTCGCCGACCGCGCCCAACGCGTGGGCAACCGTCTGGAACAACTGCTGGCGCGCTAAGCGCCAGTGTCCTTTCTGGGATAACGGGTAAAACTACTTATGTCTCTTATTGCGGATTACGGCTTCGTACTCCTGGTACTCGCCTGCCTGTTCGGCTTCTTCATGGCCTGGGGCGTCGGCGCCAACGACGTGGCCAACGCCATGGGCACCTCGGTGGGCTCGCGCGCACTGACCATCAAGCAGGCGATCCTGATCGCCATGGTCTTCGAGTTCTGCGGCGCCTACCTGGCCGGTGGCGAAGTCACCGAGACCATCAAGAACGGCATCGTCGACGCCGAGGCCATCAGCCCCGACCTGATGGTGCTGGGCATGATGTCGGCGCTGCTGGCCGCCGGCACCTGGCTGCTGATCGCCACCCGCAAGGGCTGGCCGGTGTCCACCACCCACTCCATCGTCGGCGCGGTGATCGGCTTCGCCGCGGTCGGCGTCTCCACCGATGCCGTGCACTGGGAGTCGGTCGGCCCGATCGTCGCCAGCTGGGTGGTCACCCCCTTCCTCTCCGGCCTGGTCGCCTTCGGCCTGTTCATGAGCGTGCAGGCGCTGATCATCAACACCGACAGCCCGTTCAAGAACGCCAAGCGCTTCGTGCCGCTGTACATGTTCCTGACCGGCTTCATGGTGTCGATCATGACCCTGTCCAAGGGGCTCAAGCACATCGGCCTGAACCTCTCCAGCAATGAAAGCCTGCTGCTGTCGGTGGGTGTCGGTGCCCTGGTGATGCTGCTCGGCATCGCCATCCTCAGCCGCATCCAGATCGACGAGGAAGCCGACAAGGCCTTCCACTTCGCCAGCGTCGAACGTGTGTTCGCCGTGCTGATGATCTTCACCGCCTGCGCCATGGCCTTCGCCCACGGTGCCAACGACGTGGCCAACGCCGTCGGCCCGCTGGCCGCCATCGTCGGCGTGATCGAGTCCAACGGCACCGCCGAGATCGCCGCCAAGTCCGCCGTGCCGGGCTGGGTGCTGCTGCTCGGCGCCATCGGCATCGTCATCGGCCTGGCCACCTATGGCTACAAGGTGATCGCCACCATCGGCAAGGAAATCACCGAGCTGACCCCCAGCCGCGGCTTCGCCGCCGAGCTGGCCACCGCCTCCACCGTGGTCGGCGCCTCGGCCATCGGCCTGCCGGTATCCACCACCCACACCCTGGTCGGCGCCGTGCTCGGCATCGGCATCGCCCGCGGTATCGGTGCGCTGAACCTGGGCGTGATCGGCTCGATCTTCATGTCCTGGGTCATCACCCTGCCGGTCGGTGCCGGCCTGTCGATCCTGTTCTTCCTAGTCCTGCGCGGCATCTTCCTCTAAGCGGCAGGTTTATTCCGCGGCGGTGATGACCCTATGATGGGCCATCGCCCGCGGAGACCGCCGATGCCGCTACCCTCCCTGCAAGACCAGTTCGCTGCGCTGATCGCCACCCCCTCGGTGAGCTGCACCCAGCCGCACTGGGACCAGTCCAATCGCACCGTGATCGACCTGCTGGCCAGCTGGCTGGCCGAGCTCGGCTTCGCCTGCGAGATCCAGGAGGTGGCGCCGGGCAAGGCCAACCTGCTGGCCAGCTACGGCAGCGGCCCCGGCGGCCTGGTGCTGGCCGGGCACAGCGATACCGTACCCTTCGACGCCGCCCTGTGGCAGAGCGACCCATTGAGACTGACCCAGGTCGGCGACCGCTGGGTGGGCCTCGGCGTGTGCGACATGAAGGGCTTCTTCCCGCTGGTGATCGAAGCGGTGCGCGGCCTGCTCGATGCGCCGTTCAGGCAGCCGCTGCTGGTGCTGGCCACCTGCGACGAGGAGAGCTCGATGGCCGGCGCCCGTGCCCTGGCCGCCGCCGGCAAACCGCTGGGACGCGCCGCGGTGATCGGCGAGCCGACCGGCCTCAAGCCGATCCGCCTGCACAAGGGCGTGATGATGGAACGCATCGACATCCTCGGAAAGAGCGGCCACAGCTCCGACCCCAGCCTCGGCCATAGCGCCCTGGAGGCCATGCAGGACGTCATGGGCGAGCTGCGTGCCCTGCGCGCCCAGTGGCAGCGCGAGTTCCACAACCCGCAGTTCGGCGTGCCGCAGCCGACCCTCAACCTCGGCTGCATCCACGGCGGCGACAACCCCAACCGCATCTGCGGCCAGTGCGCCCTGGAATTCGACCTGCGCCCGCTGCCGGGCATGGACCCGGAGCAGCTGCGCGCGGCCATCCGCGGCAAGCTGATGCCGCTGGCCGAGCGGCACCAGGTGCGCATCGACTACGCGCCGCTGTTCGCCAACGTGCCGCCCTTCGAGCAGCGCGCCGACAGCGAACTGGTGCGCCTGGCGGAAAAGCTCACCGGGCATGCGGCGCAGGCGGTGGCATTCGGCACCGAAGCGCCGTATCTTCAGCAGCTCGGCTGCGAGACCATCGTCCTCGGCCCGGGCGACATCGCCTGTGCCCACCAGCCGGGGGAATTTCTCGAGCTGGCGCGCATCGAACCGACCGTGACCCTGCTGCGCCAGCTGATCCAGCACTACTGCCTGTAAACCACCCAGCCATGCGAGGCGTGCCGATGTTGCGACGACGCTAGACCGACCTTTGCTTCTCCCCATGGAGAAGGCACTTCATCGCTCGTCCGTCCTTGCCCACAGGCTCCTCATGCACGACTACGTCAACTGGCTCCGCCACGCTTCGCCCTACATCAACGCCCACCGCGACTGCACCTTCGTGGTCATGCTGCCCGGCGAGGGCGTGGAACACCCGAACTTCGGCAACATCGTCCACGACCTGGTGCTACTGCACAGCCTCGGCGTGCGCCTGGTGCTGGTGCACGGCTCGCGCCCGCAGATCGAGGCGCGCCTGGCCGAGCGCGGGCTGACCCCGCGCTACCACCGCGACCTGCGCATCACCGACGGCCCGACCCTGGACTGCGTGATCGACGCCGTCGGCCGCCTGCGCATCGCCATCGAAGCCCGCTTGTCGATGGACATGGCCGCCTCGCCGATGCAGGGCTCGCGCCTGCGCGTGTCCGGCGGCAACTTCGTCACCGCGCGGCCGATCGGCGTGGTCGACGGCATCGACTACCACCACACCGGCGAAGTGCGCCGGGTCGACCGCAAGGGCATCGGCCGCCTGCTCGACGAGCGCAGCATCGTGCTGCTCTCGGCACTCGGCTACTCGCCCACCGGGGAAATCTTCAACCTGGCCTGCGAGGATGTGGCCACCCGCGCCGCCATCGACCTGCAGGCCGACAAGCTGCTGCTCTATTCTGCCGAGCGTGGCCTGCTCGACGAGCACGGCAAGCTGGTGCGCGAACTGCGTCCGCAGCAGGTGCCAGCGCACCTGGCGCGCCTGGGCAGCTGCTACCAGGCCGAGCTGCTCGACGCCGCCGCCCAGGCCTGCCGCGGCGGGGTCAAGCGCAGCCATATCGTCAGCTACATGGAGGACGGCTCGCTGCTCACCGAGCTGTTCACCCGCGACGGTGGCGGCACCCTGGTCGACCAGGAGCAGTTCGAATCGCTGCGCGAGGCGACCATCGAGGACGTCGGCGGCCTGATCGAGCTGATCACCCCGCTGGAGGACCAGGGCATCCTGGTGCGCCGCTCACGCGAGGTGCTGGAGCGCGAGATCGGCCAGTTCAGCATCGTCGAGCGCGACGGCCTGATCATCGCCTGCGCCGCGCTCTACCCGATCGCCGACTCGGACGCCGGCGAGCTGGCCTGCCTGGCGGTCAACCCGGAATACCGCCATGGCGGCCGGGGCGACGAACTGCTCGAGCGCATCGAGGAGCGCGCCCGCGCGCTGGGCCTGAAGACCCTGTTCGTGCTCACCACGCGCACCGCCCACTGGTTCCAGGAGCGCGGCTTCGAGGCCAGCGGCGTCGAGCGCCTGCCGGCGGCGCGCGCCTCGCTGTACAACTACCAGCGCAATTCGAAGATCTTCGAGAAGGCACTCTAGCGACTGCCGCCACGGCAACCAAAAGGGCCGCATTCGCGGCCCTTTTTCATGGGGGTCAGGGATCAGGCGCTACGCCGCTGGTGCTGCTTGAACTGCTCGTTGCCATCGTCCCAGCCAGCCTCCCAGGCGGCGGCCAGCACTTCCACGGGATAGGGTTGCGCGTGTTGTGGCTGGCCGGTGAGTCCGGCCATATAGCCTTGCTGGTAGGCCTTGTTCAGGCTTTCCAAGCTCCAGTCGTGGTTGTCCATGGCGAGTGCCGATCAGGGTCTCACCACAGGCTAGCCCGCGCCAGCAGCGATGGCTGACCGCTGGTCAGGGGCGAACGGTCGAGGTGGCGATTTTGTGACGAAGTGCCGCAGAGCACGCCAAACTGATCAGCAACCCTTTGATTTCAAACCGCTATCCCCAGAATGCTGGCCTGGTAGGTGGCGACGAAGCTGTCGAAATCACCGGCCGGCGCGGCCTCCAGCTCGGCCAGCTCGGCCAGCGATGCACGCGCCATGCGCTCGAAGTCCTGCTCCTCGGCGGCGCTCAGCGGCTGGGCGCGGAAGGTCTCGGCGTGGGCCTTGCTCTGGCGCAGGGCGAAGGCGCGAAAGCTTTCGCCACGGCGCTGCAGCTCGACCAGCACCCGCGCCGAGGGGGTCAGCTCGGGGTTCTGCACCTTGGCCCGCTGCGCCTCGAGGGCCTCGCGGTAGGCGCCGCCACCGTGGGCGCGATCGAGCAGCGCGGCGATCGGTGCGAAGGCATCGAGCAGCTCGCCGGCCCAGGTGCGCAGTTCCACCTGCTGGCCGTCGCGCTGCAGATGCAGGCCGGGACGGCGGCCTTCCTTGACCGTCTTGAGGAAGTTCTCGGTGCAGGCGCGGCATTCACCGCCGGCCAGCAGCGGGCTGTCGGCCAGGGCGCAGAACAGGATGAAGGCGTCGAGGAAGCGCGCCTCGGCCAGGTCGATGCCCAGTGGCAGGTAGGGGTTGATATCCAGGCAGCGCACCTCGACGTACTGCACGCCGCGGCTCATCAGGGCCTGGATCGGCCGTTCGCCGGAGCGGGTGACGCGCTTGGGACGGATGCTCGAGTAGTACTCGTTCTCGATCTGGATGATGTTGCTGTTGAGCTGCTGCCATTCGCCGTTGGCGTCGTGGGTACCGATCTCGGCATAGGCCGGATAGGGCGTGGCCACCGCGTTGCGCAGGCTCTCTGTGTAGCTGGCCAGGTCGTTGTAGCAGGGCGTCAGGCCGGACTGGGCGCTGCTCTGGTAGCCCAGGTCGCTCATGCGCAGGCTGGTGGCCCAGGGCAGGTACAGGGTG
>Ga0247725_1000639_pt1 | contig 22683 bp, 31 predicted proteins | sample OKSTACKMCFT3sol_FD_183021 | JGI IMG/M metagenome (GOLD analysis project Ga0247725, IMG submission 183021) | Subsurface sediment microbial communities from gas well in Oklahoma, United States - OK STACK MC-FT3-sol | ecosystem: Environmental > Terrestrial > Deep subsurface > Rock core/Sediment...
GCGGCACATCCTGCTGAACGGGCATTACACCTTCCAGACTGACGGCAAGTTCATCGACCTGGATGCGCTCGTGGCGGGACTGGAGCTGGGCTGACGGAAATTTCTGGGATTCCGGCGTACAACCCCAGGTACCGGCGAATTTCGCGCTCGATCGGCGTCCGCTTCAGGTCCGACGTGCATTGACGTTGCTTGGGCGACGGGAACATGCCGCGCGCCTCGACCATTTCCCAGAACGACCGCTTGGCCTCCGCGAGGAGAACCGGAATCCCGAACGAATAGCGGTTGATATGCTCAATGCCGCCCTCCCAATCGACTTCACGAAGGGGAGCGTGAACGATGAGCAACTGGCGGTGTGGGACATTGGCGCGAACGAAGTTCTTCATGGCCTGACTGTCCTTTCCGCCGCTGTCGTTGATGACGAAAAGCGCTCCCCGCTCGATCAGGGCCTTGACCTGGGCCGGGACGCCCTGGCGCGGAAAGAGCCGGTGTTGAAGCGGGGGGCACAGGTCGGCCGCGCTGGGAGCTGAAGCGCAGGTCACGGGGGAGGCCGTTTAAACAGCTTCGCGGAAAGCGTCGGCGCAAGTCTCCAGGTCGCCAATGTCGTTTCCGATCGCGCCGGGGAACAGGTGATCGACGGCCATTTCGCGGGCGAGTTCGTCTCGATCCTTCGCGCTGCAATCTGGGGGGACCAAATCAGCAAAGGCCGCACGAACAGCGGCGGCCGGGTCTTCGCCCTGGACGCTGAAGAACCATTGCTCGCCGTTGCGATCACTGAGGACCACAACGAACGGGTGAAGCTTGGGTGTGGCATTGGTCACGGGTGAAATCCCTTTGAAATCCGTGACTTGAATATGCCCGACTAGTGAGAGCGTGTAAACAGCATAAATAGGTTTGCGCGTTATTTGTGGGCTAACATGACGGGACGCTGCGAGCTTCCGTCGCTGCGCCCTCCTCTTGAATTTTCCGGAAAGACCTGCATTATCTTGGAGGTGGCTGCCGGCGCTGCGAACGCCGACAGCCGGGTTACTTTAGAAAATCCAGAGGGTCAGGCTTAACTGTCTGGCCCTTTTGGTTTTTTTCCACTTAACCCCAAAGCGCAGCATTCGCATTGCTTTGACACTCCAGTTTGGCCGAAGGCCGTTCGGCCATCGGACGACGCCGCTAAGACGTCGCAAGTTCAATTTGCCTGAAACCCTGCTGCGGGTAAATAAGATAAATAGTGTTGACCGCTATTTATTGGGCTTGTGTTTGCCCCTCCCTGGCCCATGCTCCTTGTTCGACCCTCTTGGGGGTCGAATTAAACCGCTAGGGACGCTCCTCGTCCCGACCCTTACAGGTCAGCCGGGCGAACGGGGACGGGTCTAGGGCGAGCCCTGTAGCCACGCGCACCCCGTAGGGGGAGCATGGCGGGGGCGACCCCTAGACGCGGCTCCGAGCGTCTGGCCCCCCTTCCCTCTTCATGTCCGACTTGCTGGCCGCCTCGCGGCCGGCGCCATGCCGGCGACGACCTGGTCACGCCACGCGGGACCGCCGTTCCCCCTCGCCCGCCAGGGCGAGCCCCCGCCCCTCACGCGAAAACGCCCCCCGGCCTATGCCAGAGGGCGCAAGCGAGCCCGTTTAAACGGAACCGCGGTCGTTCGACGCTGCGGCGCTGAAGAGGTCGGCCGTGATCCTGCCGGCGGCCTGGGTGGCGAGGTCCAGCCAGGCCGCCGAAATCCGGGTGATCGCGGCGGCCGTCACCGGATCGGTCGAGGCCTGGGCCATGACGACCGCCTCCTTGGCGCGGGCGAGGTAGGCTTGCACCTGGTCGAGATCCTCGGGGGAGCGCATGGCCGCCTCGCGCCCGTTCGGAACGACCATTCAGTCGAGCCGCTCAAAGATGGTCGCCAGCGACGGACCCTCGGGCCATTTCCGAGAGGCCGTGCCGACATAGCGGTCATTCCAGGGCGAAGCCCCTGCACGCGCGACGTCCACCGGCCCCGGCTGGCTCTTGGCCAAGCGCCGCGCCACGCTCTTGGCGGCGGCGGCGTCGAAGCAGGCCAGGCGCTCTATCCTGATAGGTTCCGCCGACACCTCGCCGTTGGGCGACGCTGCATAGACATGGAACTCGAAGGTTTCCATGGCTAGTGCGCCTCTCGGGAGGCTCTAAGGGCGGCAATCGCGTCCTCGATCACCTCGGCGATGGCGACACCCCGGCGCATGGCCTCCTGCGCGACGAAAGCGCGGGCCTCACGGTTCACCCGGACATTGATCGTGTGCTTGCGGTCCGACCTGGGCTTCACGAACGCAACGTCGGCCTCGTCAGCCTCGGGAGCCGGCGCGGCGGCAGGCGGCGGCGCTGCCGGCGGCGTCGCCCTCCCCCCCGACCGCTCGCCGAGCCCGCTGCTCGCGGCGACGGCGCGCACTACCTCGGCCGGAATCCGCTCGGGCGGCGTAACGGGGGTGTCGTCGAGAATGTCAGCCAGGCCCCGGCGCGCGGGCGTGGGTCGTTCGTTGTCTGCCATGGTTCTAGCTCCGCGACTTCTTGATGAAGGTTAGGGCGGCGTGCGCCAGGTCGAGGCCCGCGTCGATCGCCTTGCCGAGGCTGCGGGTCTTGGGGTCAAGCCCGCTGGTAGTGGTGTCGTAGCTGAACAGGGCCTTGTAGGCCGTGAGGTCCGGGATTTGGCCGATGATCGGCACCCCGGCGGCTTCGACCATTGCCGCCAACTGGCGCGCGTCGTTCGACAGGAAGTTCGGAACCCTGTTCCACACGACGCCGAACGCCAGAGTGCGCCCAGAGCCTTTCTCCAGCTTCCGAATGTCCTTCACGGTCAGCAGGGCGTCGCTCACGTCGAGCATACTCTGATTGGCCGGAATCAGGGTCAGGTCGGCCTCGCTCATCGAATTGACGATGTTGAAGTTCTTCGAGCCTTCAAGATCGACAAGCGTGACCTGGGCCTCCCTGCGGCCTCGCTCGATCTCGTCAGAGAGGGTGCTTTCCGTCGCTGCCACGACGCTGATCGTCTCGGGGTGCTGGCCCTTCTTGGCCCACGTCACCAAGCGCAAGGCGGGGTCGGCGTCGATGATCCTGACGGTTAGGCCTTCACTGACGAAGGCGTCAGCCAGGATCAAGGTCAGGGTGCTTTTCCCGCACCCGCCTTTCGTTGAAGCCATCGCGATAACCGGCATTGCGATCCCCGAGGTTTGCTCGCGGACCGTCTGCCGCGTCAGAACCTTATACCGCACGCGCATTGCACGCACAAGGCATGTCCGCGCGTTGCGCGTGGTGTGTGCGTGCATTGTGCGTGGCTTTCGCTCGGCGTGGCCGGGCGTCGCGCTCGCCATGGCGTAGCCAACTGCGCGCCATGTGCGGGGCGCGGGCGCGGCATGACAACGCCCCGCGCGTTATACGCCCGCGCCATGCTCACGCCACGCACCCGCCACCCTAGAGCCGCGAAAGGCCCATGCACCCGCCACGCACGATGCACGCAAACAGCGCGGGACTAGCGTGCAATTCGCGTGAGGAGTTAGGCGTCGCCGCGCTCGCGGATGCCAAGCGCCTGGAGCGCGGCGATCCGTTCGGCCCCATACACGAGGGGAGATTCGCCGGTTCGCTCCAGCTTGTAAACGAAGGGGAAGCCAGGGCCGGCGACGAGAAGCCGAGGCCCGAAGCCGATCGGCCGCATACCCTCCGTCCAGCGCCAGGCCAGCCCGCCGCCCCGGTTCTCGCCAGGGGGAGGGGGCTTCAGAATGTGGACGGGCTGACAGCCGAAGGCCTCGGCCTGGGCGGCGAAATACTCGACGAACTCTTCGCCGATCGAAATGGCGTCATAGATCCGGTTGAAGGGGACACCCGGATAGGAGCGATACCGGAGGCTCGCCAGGGCCTCATACCAGCGGTAGCGCAGCGGGGGACCGTCGCCAGGGTGGGCGCGCTCAAGCTCGTCGAGGTCAACGGCGGCGAAGCCGGGCTCGGGTTGTGCTAAAGCGGCTGACACCGTTGATTTCCTTGCGAAACCTGACGGTTGAGTATCGCCCGGCGGACCGTCGATGTAAATAGCCTAAATAGCTTAGGCGGCCTTTTCATCGTTGGCCGGACCGCCGAGGGCGAAGTTCTCCTCGGCGTAAATCTCCGCGATCCGGTGAGCAGTCAGCTCCAGGGCGGACGCGCTGCGAGAGGGCTCTTCGCCATGCGCGACAGCCTCCAGGGCGGACGTGTAGGCGCATTTCAGGATCGCCGCCGTCACCGGGGAAAGATTACTGACGTCGCCACCGCACGCGCCCCATAGAACGGCGCCGTACTTCTCAAGCGTTTCGTCTTTTCCAGCCGCACGCCCGGTAAGCCACGCTGCGAATTGCTTCTCCGTGACAGAGAAGAAGCGGCCGTTTTGCACAAGAAACATTCGACGCCCCAACAGATACATGTGAATTGCTATCAGGGGTTGGTTTCCCGATAGTTATTCAATTCACCCCCACGCCCACATTTCGTCCCAAGGGTTACAGCTCTATTGCTGAACCCTGTTCGCTGAGACACGTCCCGAAGCGGCCAGATAGACCCTCTGGCCCTGTTTAAACGCTTCGGTTGAGTGGACCGGATTTGGCCCTGAGCCGTCTAACCATGTGATAATAAAGGCCTGGGCTCCGTCGTTGGTCGGATATGACCGCTCAACCTGGCCTTTAGTGGCGAGCTTCGAGCGCATTTTCGCAGCCTCCGAGGTCCGATTCCGCCGCCGAAGAATTTCCGCGTGTGACAAATTGTCGCAGGGCAATTCGCCGCGTCCGGAGCTGCGAACGAAGCCGAGAGGCCGCGCCTTCCACGGCCGCGATCTCCTGGGGTCGGAACCCCACGGGGCCGGACCTTGGCGCGATCTTGCGGATGGTCTCATTGTTGAGGCCAAGGGCGAGGAGGGCAGGGGCTCCGCTCAACGGTCCCCACTTGGCGAGGATCTCGTTGGCCTCCTGCATCCGCACCCGCCGCGCCTCCAGCTTGGCCAGGGCGCGCTCGATGGTCTCGGGGTCGATTTCGTCGGGGATATGATCGAACGCCACGGCCGGGACTCCATCGCTTCGTGTGGTTCTTGGGGAGATCGACGCTGGTAGCCCGTCGAGCTTCCGAAGAGCCGAAAAGCGAACTTGGCGGGCGGGGAGGGACCGCACCGCCAAGCTGTTCTCAGGGGTTAGGCCGGCGCTTAGCTCGGGATCTTGATGCCGAGTTGACGGGCCAGGAACACCGTCTGCGAGTCCGAGGCGCTACGCAGCACGCCCACGGAAAGCTTCAGGTCGGGCTTGCCCTTGCGGACCACGACGGCGTCGATGCACTGACGCTCGCCTTCGACCTTCGGGCAGAGGCTGTTGATGACTTGACCCTTGATCGAGCCCATCCAGATATCGCGCGGCATGGCGGCTTGGTAGGCGCCGCAGTTGCGGGAGAAGCTGGCGATCGGACCATCCGAGGCGTTGACGTCGGCGCAGCCGGTCGAGTCCACGGTCACGAGGTACAGCTTTTGCGGGATGGCCTTCGCGGTCTGCTGCGAGGTTTCCGCGTTGGCGGCGAAACCAGCAGCCAGAACCAGAGCGGCGGCGGCGACTTGGGCGATCGAGCGAACAGTCATTGTCTAAACTCCGTTTTTGAGGCCGGAACCCTTGGCTCCGTCGCCAGCTCCTTGCTGACAATTAGAGTTTAGCTGTCCTATAGCGCAGCACAATAGGTATTCGTGGTTAACTCAAATAAATGTGCTGAAATAAAGATTTTCCTAAGATACTTCTAAAGCACAGTTGACACGTCTTTTCTTCCCCGCCAAGCCCTTTGTTCGACGCTCTTGCGTCGAATACTTAAAACACGGGACGCCCTTCGTCCCGACACTTACAGGTCAGCCGGGCGAGCGGGGACGGGTCTAGGGCGAGCCCTGTAGCCACGCGCACCCCGTAGGGGGAGCATGGCGGGGGCGACCCCTAGACGCGGCTCCGAGCGTCTGGCCCCCGCCCGCGCAACGCGCGGGCCAAGCCCTTGCCAAGAGGGTCCAGAGCCGTCCACAGGCCCCCGGATCGAGCCCCGCGCCCCCTCACAGGGCTGGCGGGAGCGAGAAGCCGTCCGGCGGTCCGGATAAGGGGCCTGTGGGCGGGTCTGGGCGCTGTCCTGGAAAGCAAGCGGAGCGCGCAGCGCCAGGGGCGCGAAGGCGATAGTGTGATGGAAGCCCGATAGGGGCGAGACCCGCAAAGCGGGGCTCGACGCGAAGCGCGAGAGCGCCGGTTTCAGCGCGAAGCGGTGAAAATCGCTCATCCTGCCAGCCTATCGACCGGCCGCCGCGCGACTGTCGTATTCCTCCGCCAACAGAGTGAACACCATGTCGCCAATGCTTCCGCCGGAATCCCGCGCCCAACTCCTGACGAGATCCACAAGCTCGGCTCTCAGGAAAATACTGGCCTGGTCGCAGTCGATCGGATTCCTGCGACAAACGCCCGGCTTTTTGCCGTGGACAATGCGTTTAAACAGGATCTCTTGAACAACTGGAGCTATAGATCGCGCGCCTGCCGCGCTCTGGTCTTGCTCCAACTTGGATCGAAGCTGGCCAGGCAACCGCACAACCACATGGCTGTGACGGCGTTTTTTCTGTCGGTTCATCGGCCAACTCCGGTTAGATAGCGCCACAGATTTGAAGAACGGCGGTCCGCAAAACTCACTTTGGAGATTTCGGATGCGCCGCCGCGCCCATTGAGCGTGGGTTTGGCTTTAGTGGGGTAAGGGAAGAGATGGGCAAGGAAGTCTATTCCGAAGAGGACTATCCCGAAATCGCGTTTCTCTGCGCGCGAATCAAACAGGCCAGAGAAGAGAAGAAGTGGACGCAGCGAGATTTTGCTGAAGCTCTTGGGGTTTCCCCTGGCCAAATAGGCCACCTGGAAACCCAGAAGCAGAATGTCACGCTCGCGTCGCTCAAGGCTATCGCGCGTGTTCTTGAAAAGCCGATGCGGTTTTTCGTCTATGATGAGAGTGAAGCGCGGGGCGCGAGCGCGGCTGAAGCCGCGATCCCCGCCACGCCAGCGGGGGAGGGGCTTAGCCCGACGCCGCCCAAGCCGCGCAAGCGGATTGTGCTTCGCGGTAAAGGCCGCGGCTAAAGAGCCCCCGGCGAAGGCGGGGACATTGCAAGCCCAAGCGGCCGTCCCCAGCCGCGCGATACACAAAGCACTGAGCATACTAACCGCGCGAACCCTTGAAGACGGGTGCGGCTGAGACGCCGCGCATGTTCTGCTCGCAAACTGAAGCCGCTTCCACGTCCGCCACCGACCATTTATTGAATTGTTAAGTTCTCAACCCGGCTGAGACGCCTAGACTGTGGCTGTCCGTCAACAGCTTGATTTGCTGCGCTATAGGACAGCAAAATTAGCTTGTTGCAAGCCCCTTGCTGTCTCATAGTGCAGCAGGAAGCGCCGCGCAAACGCGCGCGTGGCGCAGGGAAAGCGACATGACGAAGAAAGCCCCGACCGCCGGCCGTAAGGCCGGCGTTGGCGTGACTCCCCCTGCGTCAGCAGGCGGAGGCGCGCGGAAGAAGTTTGAGCCGGGACGGCTCGCAATTGGGCGGCTGGACGCCGGCAAGATCGCCGCGACCGTGATGACGGCGACAACGTTCGTCACGGGCGGCGTCACCTCCGCGACCTTCTCGGCGACACTGGCCGGCGCTGCGCTTGCCGGTTTCAGCGCGAGCGCCCAAACGCACGATCCCTGGTATTGCGAAAAAAATCCGGATGACCCGTGGTGTCCGGGCCAAGACTGCGGCGATGGCAAAATCATCGGCTCGGACCAGTCGTGTCCGACAATTCCGCCGGCTGTCCCGCCGCCGCCTCCGCCCCCTCCGCCCCCGCCGCCTCCGCCTCCGGAAGTGACGTGCTGGGACGGCTCGACTGCGCCGGACTATGGGAGCTGCCCCGTGGTGCCGCCCCCGCCGCCTCCGCCTCCGCCTCCGCCTCCGCCCCCGCCGCCGCCGCCTCCTCCGCCGCCGCCGGACCCTTGTGACGGCGAATCCGCGCCCTGGCTGTCGCTAAGCCCTGCGTCGATCTCGTTGAAGGTCGGCGAGACCAAGACGTCCACCGTCTCGGTCGGGAACGGCTACGTCTATTATCAGTCGGGCGGTTCGAAGGGGTCGTTCAACTTCAGCGGAAGCACCCTGTCGTACACGGGCGCGCAAACCGGCAACGACACCGTGACGGTCTATGCGACGAACGCCTGCTACACGGCGACGGCGAACCTCAACCTCACGATCCTGGCCGCGCCGGCTCCGGTGACGGCCGGCAACACGTCGTTCACGGTGCGATCGGGCGAAAGCTCGTCGCTGTCCCTGCCCGTTGGCGGCGACTATACAAACGTGACGTTCCAAACCCTGCCCCAACATGGCAGTTCGGGCATTATCGGGACCACGCTCCAATACACTGGCTCCGCGCCCTACAGCGGTCCCGATAGCCTGACGTACAAGGTCACGGGCGTCGATGGGGGAACCGCGACCGGTACGGTCTCGATCACCGTCCTTCCGCCGCTGCCGCCAACGGCCACCGGCAAGGCGCTAACCACGCCCTACAACACGCCCGTCACCGGCATTGTGTCGGCCACGGGCGCGGTGTCGGGCTGGCGCCTGGTGGCGAACGGCTCCCACGGCTCCGCCTCGATCGCGATGAACGAGGATAGCGAAGGGGATTTTCAATACACCCCGCAAGACGGCTTTGTCGGTTCGGACAAGGTCACGGTCGTCGCGGAAGGCTACGGCGGCGACTCCCAGCCAGTCGATGTGACGATCACCGTGAACGCGCCGGCCGCCCCAACGGTCAACAACACCGTCATCGGCGTCGCCTACAACACGCCTGCGAGCGGTAAGGTTACGGCGACCGGCGGCGGCGTGAACTATGCCCTCGGCTCGAACGGGGCGCATGGCACGGCGGCCGTGGCCGGCGACGGCTCGTTTACCTACACGCCCGCGCCGGGCTTCGTGGGTTCGGACCTGTTCACGGTCACGGCGACGAACCCCGGCGGCACCGCCACGGCGACGATCACCGCCAACGTCGCGGCTCCTGCTGCGCCGACCGCTTCGGGCGGCTCGATCAACACAGGCTACAAGCAGTCTGTGACGTTCACGCTGCCGGCGACGGGCGTGATCAGCAGCTACAGCCTGTCGGGGGCCGCCGTGGGCGGTAGCGCGACGCTATCAGGCGCGGACGCGACCTTCGTCCCGGCTGATGGCTTTATCGGCGCGGGCGGCATCGACTACACCGTGTCGGGCGTCGGCGGGACGTCGGGCGTCGGCCACATGGTCATCAACGTCGCCGCGCCGGGCGCTCCGGTCATTCAGACCGCTTCGGCGACGATCCAGGAAGGCCAAGACGCGACTATCCCGCTGTCGGTCTCGGGGGACTATTTCACGGTCCTGGTCGATGGCGCGCCGACCAATGGCACGGCGTCGATCACGGGCGTGACCGCCACCTACCACCCGAATCCTGGCTTCTTCGGGCGGGACAACTTCACGGTCCTGGCCAAGGGCGTCGGCGGCGACTCGACGCCGACGACCGTCACCGTGGACGTGATGCAGCTCGCGCCTCCGCCTCCGCCTCCTCCGCCCGGTGTTCCGTGCGCGGATGGCTCGATCGCAGTCTATCCGGCGACGTGTCCCGTCGTCGAAGAGATCGCGGCCAAGCCGGCGGAAGCCGCGACGCGGCTTAACACGCCGATCGCGATGAACCTGGCCGCCCTGGTCGAAGGCGCGCCGGCCGCCTCGCTGGTGCTTTCCCAGGCCGCAAAAAATGGCACGGTCGATCTGAGGGCCGGTAGCGCGACCTATACGCCGGATGAAGATTTCACCGGCACGGATCAATTCAAGTACCGTGCGATCTCGGCGAAAGGCCAGTCTGCCGAGGCGACCGTCACCGTGCATGTCGCGGCCGGCGAAGTCCCCGTGGTCACGGAAGTCGTCGTCGAGGGCCTGGCCGGTGCCGAGATCCGCTTCAACGTTCTCGAGACGGCTCAAAACGGCCCGTTCGAAAGCGTGAAGCTGGTGGGTCAGCCCTCGGCCGGCGTCGCCCGCGTGGATGGTTCGACGATCGTCCTGACGACGCCGGACAACTTCAGCGGCGAAGCGACGGCCCTCTACGTCGTCACCAACCAATGGGGCGAGTCTGAGCCGGGGACGATCCGAGCGAAGGTGCTGGCGAAGGCCTCCACCGGACCGGAAAAGTCGGCGACGATCCTGGCCGGTAAGTCGGTGACGATCGACCTGACGGCCGGCGCGACCGGAGGCCCGTTCACGGGCGCCAATGTCGTCAGCATCGTCCCGGTCGGGGCGGTCACGGCGACGATCGCCAACGACGCCGGCCGCTACCTCCTGACCCTGACCCCGATTGGTCAGTTCACGGGGGCCGCCAAGGTTCGCTATACCCTGTCGAACGCGAACGGTGCTTCAGCGCCGGGCGCGATCAACGTCCAGGTCGACGAACGGGCTAACCCCGCGCTCGATCGGGAGGTGACGGGTCTCGTCAACGCTCAAGCGGCCGTGGCCTCACGCTTCGCTGGCGCGCAAACGAGCAACGTCATGCGGCGTCTCGAAAGCACGCACGGGCGCGGTCCTCGCGATAGCCTCGCGATCGGCGTGCCGCTCGATCCTGAGCGCGGACCTGGCCAAGACCCGTTGCGTGATCGAATGGCGCGGGACATGGCTCAAGTCACGCGACGGGCGAACACGGGCAAGGTCGAGCAAGCCGCTCCGACGACCGACGCGGGGGCGATCGACGATCGTCCGAGCGTCTGGGTCGGGGGTGCCGTCGATTTCGGCTTCAACCGCGCCAAGCGGGAACGGGGCGGTTTCGAGTTCACCACAAGCGGGCTCTCGGCCGGTCTCGACGCCAAGGTGTCGGATAAGGTCGTCCTGGGCGCAGGCGCGGGCTTCGGCCGTGACGTCAGCGACGTGGGCGACAACGGGACCAAGGCCAAGTCCAGCGTCGTGAGCGCCTTCGCGTATGGCTCTTATCAGCCCACGCCCGTGACGTTCGTTGACGGTGTCCTGGGCCTCGGCCGGATGGCCGTGAAGACAAACCGCTACCTGACCGCCACCGGCGGGGAGGTCGAAGGCCAGCGGGAGGCCGGGCAAGTCTTCGGCGCGCTCTCGGCCGGCTGGGAGCATCGAGGTCCGCGCCTGTTCGTGTCGCCCTATGGGCGCATCGAGTTCTCGTGGACGTCGCTGAACGCCTATGCAGAGCAGGGGGATGACACCTATGCGCTGCGGTTCGAAAGCCAGAAGGTCAGCGATCTTTCGGCCGCCCTCGGCGTTCGGGGCTCCTACACCCTGGACATGGGCGACGGCACGGTTACGCCGACCATGCGCGTCGAGTTCCGCCAACGGCTCCACAGCGGAGGCGTGGCCCGAATGAGATACGCCGATTGGGCCGATAGCCCGGTCTATAGCGTCCAGCCGTACAGCGTCGATGACCGCAACCTGGTCCTCGGCCTCGGGGCGGAATACCGGGTCGTCGGCGGCTGGTCCGCCTTCGGCGAGGTCTCGACGACGGTAGCGAACAAGCAAGGCCAGTCCACAAGGATCACGGCCGGCGGCTCGCGCAAATTCTAAGTCCAACCACTGGCCGGCCGGGGCGACCTGGCCGGCGCTTTTTTGAGAGGAAAGTTCTATGACGGACCATACGACCCAGCCCAGCTATGCCGAAGTCGTGGCAACGCCTTCGATCGCGGCGGAGCTGCTCACGTTGATGGCGGGCCTTACGACGGTCGCCGTTCATCTGCTGACGGCCATCGGCCTCGCGCTCCTGGTCGCCATCGGCAAGATCCCCGCGAACGCGGCCTTCGTCGGCCTGGTCGGCGTGGCGCTCAATGGCGCCGGCGCGGGTGGCGGCTACGAATGGCTTCGCGGGCGGCTTCAGCTCGCCGCGTTCAAGAGACGCGGGCGAACGGCGAGCTAAACGGCTCCATCGTTGAAGCGGGCAGAGGCCGCCGGGGAAACCTGGCGGCCTCTTTTCGTTGTTAGGTCTCGGCTTTGTCCGGGGCCTTGAGGCCCTTCACGCGCACCTTCGAACGGTGTTGGGTGGGCGCTGGGGCTGGAGTCCCCTCGGGATGGGTGCCGCGCATGTAGTGTCGTTGCCAACCCTTCTCGACGGTGTCCGGATCGCCGGCCTTCAGGGCGGCCGAGAACGCGGCGCGACTCTCAGACCATTTCTTGTACGCGGCAAGGGCGTCGGGGTCGGAAGCGATCTCGCGTTCCTCGGGTACGGTCTCTTCAATGTCGGCGAGGCGGGTAGGGGTCATGAAGGCGAACACCTCGCCGGCTTCGAACCGGACACGGCCCGGCCTAGTCATCTTCCAATTCATCGTGAAGGGGAACGGAAGCCAGTCGGTGCCAACGACGCCGGCAAGCGGCTGGATGCCGTCTTTGACCTCGTTCGGCGGCCCCATGACCCAGAGGGCGACGCCCTCGCTGGTCCGCATGAGATAGCCAGAGTGGAAGGTCAGCGTACCGTAACCGAAATGCGACGAGGCCATGGGGTAGGCGCCGGGATCGTCGTAGGTCACGACAAGGCTCTCGGGGTGATCGCCGCCGGTCCAGGTCACGGTGAAGCCGGAAGGGTTTGACAGTTCCCAGCCGGCGCTATTGGCCATCACCAACGGCAGGCAGCGGTAAGCGTAGCGTTCCGCTGTCGCGTCCATCCAAGCTCGGGTTTTGCGCGCAACCTGAAGGTCGGCGGGCCGATCGTGCAGATGGTAGAAGGTCAGTTCCATGTTCCGAATACTCCACGCCGAATGGTCGGCGATATGGGTTGAACCGACGACGCAGCGGTGAACCGCGGCGACGTTTAAACGTCCTCTTTCCGTGGCCGACCTCGGGGCCTGGGCGGCGCTGGGGTCTTCCGCGCGGCGAGATCCTCGCGGGCCTTCTCCTCCAGAGCTCTCGCTACGGGAACGAGCCTGGAGGGAAGCCAGAGTTCTACCTTGACCCAGCCTCGCGGAATCTCCTGACGCAGCCGGTCGAACTGGCGAAGGATGCTGCCGACGCGCTGCGGGGTTAGACCCGCTTCGCGAGCTGCGGTCGCGTTCGACTTGCCCTCGACAAGGACCGCGCGCGCGATGGCGAGCGATGCCGGCGACAAGCGTGTCATGCTGGCCGCCAGCGTGGTGAACTCGGCGTCGGTCAAGGCTGTCATGGTATCTTCCGGTGGACTGTCGTGCGTGAGCATCGGGTGTCCCTGGCTAACGCGGACGATCCGCCGATGGAAGGGCAGGGCTCAAGACGCCGCTCGGGCGGCGGCTCCGACGCCATTCCCGCCTGCTCCAGGGCCTCTAGGGCGATCCTGGCGCTGGCGAGGACGGTGGCGCGGGCCGTGAGGCCGGCGACCTCCCTTTCGGCCGCCCTGGAGGCCTCCAAGATCCATCCAGGTCCGCGAAGCGCAGCCTCGGACTCCCCGAATACGAACTCGCCCGTGGTCATAACCACGTCGAACGCGGTCGAGCCCTCCGCGCCGAAAAGCGCCCGGCTTAGGTGGCCCTGACCGCCCAGCCGGTGAACCGCGAAGACGAGGCCTTCGACCTCATCGCGGCCCCTTCGGACGCGGGTTCCAATCTCGATTTCAACGGGCGGCATACTCGCGGTCCTGAAGACGTGAAAAAGGGGACGGAAGAGCCGCCGATTGGCTCCCCTCCGTCCCCTCAATCTCGCCTAGACCGCCCCGAAAGTAAATAGCCTAAATAGCCTTCTCGCGATTTTTAGCAGCGAGGTTCATGACGCCAATCCCACGGCGGTACGGCGCGGTCGTCAGCCCAGAGGCCACGGTGCGAGGCGCGAGCCTGGCGCTCCAGTCCGGCCAAAGCCTGGTCGGACGAATAGGCCCGATAGTGCCACGCCATTCCCCTGCGAACCTGTTCGGCGTTGACGTTGAAGCGGCCGACGAACACGAAGCCCAAGGTGCGCCCGTAGCGGTCGCCGCCCTGGTCGATCACGGTCACGGTCTTGCCGGCGACGAGGTCGGCAAGAGACCGCCTGGACGCCTCTCCGAAGGCCTGGCCGCACTTCCGCTCTGGCGCGTCGATCGCGGCGAGGCGGACTCGGGTAGGGGCGGGGCCGGCGAGGATCTCGATTGTGTCCCCGTCGATTACGCGGGTGACGCGCCCGGTGAGGTCGGCCCCGTGGGCCGTGGTCGTCATGACGGCTGCGACGGCGACGGCCTGGGCGACCTTGGAAAGGGACGTGGCGAACGGTAGTTTCATGGTGCTGACTATCGGTCCTGCAAGGTTGATGGGAAGCTAGGCCCGGCGGGTTGCCGCCCGCCGGGCCACCTTCGGCGGCTACCGCTCGCCCAACTCCACGGGCTTCAGCTTGGGAGCCCTGCTGGCTCTCGCGCTTGCCCCCGCGTTATCGAGGCCTGCGCTGCTCTGGCGGCCGATCCGGTCGAGGGCGGCGGCCGCCTTCGGATTCAGCGCTACGGCGCCGGGCGTGGTGGGGGCCGGCGAGCTGTATGCAGCGCGGGCCCCGACTTCCTGAGAGACGGCGTCGCGCCCCTTCAGCTCGCGCACGTTCGCCAGGCCGGGGAACTGCGGACCATGTTCGGCGAGGCCCTTCAGCTCGTTCGCGAACTCCGCGCGGATATGATGCTCATAGGGATGGCGCGGCGTCGCCAGCGCGGCCTTATAGGCGTCAAGCTCTTCCTTCCGCTGTTCGGGCGACAGCTTCTCCCACTCCTTCGCGAGCGCGGCGCTTTCCTTGGTCCAGTCGAAGCGCGCGGCCTGTGCCGCGTACTCGCGTTCGCGCTCGTGAGCGGGGAGCTTGCCGTCATGGGCGTACTGGACGACGTAAGCGGCCTTCGTCGTGGCGCTCAAGCGATCCCATCGGGCTTGTGCGCGCTCCTGCTCCAGGTTCTCCGGGGCGAAGCGCTGGAGGCCCGCGTTTTCGCCAGCGATGATCGCTCCGAGCGGCATTTGTCCGATCGGCAGGTCGGACTTGGCGATGTCGAGATAGACCGCCTGATGATAGGGGTTCCGGTCCTGGGCCGCGCCTTTCTGAGAGAGGAACTCGCGCTTAATCTCCTCTTGCTGGGCCTTGTCCAGAGTGTCGAAGTGCGCTTTGCCGGCCTCCATCATATTGAAGTGGGCGACAGGGGCTTCGTAGGTTCTCCCTCGGCCATTAGGATCGGCGGCGTACTCGGCCGCGACCTCTAGGCGCTCCTCGTGGTCCATCTTGGACCAATTGCGCCAGTCGTACTCCGATCCTGTGTTCTGAACCGCGCGATAGCGGGCCTGGGCTTCAGCGAGGAGGCCGCCGAAGTCCCGCTGCGGCGAGTCGTCCAGCGGGTGGGAGTAGGCCCGCTCGCTGTCCAGGTGTCCGGCCTGGTAGTCGGCGACCAAGATGTGGCCGCGTTTAACGAGGTCGCCGTCGCCGTCCGGGTAAAGTGTCTGGGAAGCCTGATGCTCGGCGATGGCCGTGCGCCCGTAGCCAAGCGGCGCAAGCGCCTGGGTCGCCTGCAAATGCAACGCCGCAATCTCGTGGTCGGTAAGGCGGGTGTCGAGCGTTGCGGCCGGTCCGCCCAGGCTTTGCTCGCGTTCGCGAAGAAGCGCCAACTGACGGTCGGCCGGCGGGTTGTTATCCGCCATCTCGGCCCATTTCAGGTCGAATGCCTGATAGGCGAGTTCTAGATTAGCCTTGCCGTGATCGAAGAGCGCCTGGTCGATGGCAACCGCCCTGTCCGTGACCGGTCCCTGTCGCAGCTCTTCGCGGGTTTCCAGCAGCGCGGTCAGATGCTCGGGGCGAAGAAACCGCCCACGTTCTTCGGAGAGAGCCTCCAGAACTCGTTGCTCGCGTTCGGCGGCACCGTGTTCCATTTGCTCGTTGTTGAGCGCCAGTTGTGCAGGCTTCGCGAACGGATGGTCTTCCGGGAGTTCGCCGGCAAGCTGCTTGTCCTTGTACCAAGCGTGATCCCAAGGGCGTTCGCGTTCGAGTTTGTTGAACGCGGCCTGGTGGGCTGCTGGGTGCGCCCCGAACTCGGCCGTGAGCCGTTCGGCGTCGAGACGCATGGTCTGTTCCCTGACCGGACCGACATAGGCGTGATCCGGCGGAATGTAGTCGGCGTTCAGCGCGATCGTGAACAGCGCTTGTTCGTCGGGAATGAGGTTGTGATAGTCGGCTGGGCTGTCCCCGGCGCGCGGCGCGAACCTTTCGCCGGCCGCTTCTAGCTCCTTGTCGATCGCGACCCCGAACCGGCTTTGGTACTCGGGGACTTCCTCGCGGATCTCGACTTCACGTCGGATCATGGGAATTTTCTCCGCGAGCGATAGGCGCGACCATTCCTGGACGGCGCGGGCCTCGGCGGCCTGGTTTAGGGCCATCCGTTGGCGTCGCTCCCACGCGCCTTTACCGTCAACAAAGTCGGTAACAGTCCGGTCGAGCAACTGAGCGAAAGAAAGACCCTGCGTCCGGGGAGAACTGGATAAGCTTTGCGTAGGCATAACGGTCTCCGTTGATAACAACGAAGCCTACCGCATATAGCGTTGCTGTCCTATGACTAAGCGGGCGTTTTTCCGGGAAATTTCCTTAAATTTCAAAAGGACTATCTTCTGCGTCCGCTGGCCTGTGGGCTTGTGGTCAGAGGGGAGCCCTGTGGTCAAACCGCTTGCGGTTTGTCCATAGGGTGAGCCGGTGCGCCAGGGGCGCACTGTCCACAAGTCCATAGGCGCTCACTGAGGTTGATGGTTGTTCACAGGAAAACCGCGCCGCCGGTAGTTATAGAGTCTGTTAGAAAGGAAGTTAGATAAGTTAAGCGGTCGAGACACCGTCGAAAACGGTGCGAAATCATCAACTTCCGAACACGCTGGGTTTTCAATACTCCGCTCTTCGGTTCCTGATCCACCGCTTAGCGGTTTCTGTTCCTCCGTGTGGATAGTTCGCGATCCACCGTCCGGCCTGGTTTCCGAAACACCGAAAGGTTTGCGTTCCTCCGATCATCTGGCCGTTGGCGCTGCTCGCCGCCCAGTAGAGCGGAAATGGCAAACCAATCAACGACTTAGATTGCGGTTTCTGAAACACCGAAGGGGCCGGTTTCTAATCCACCGACCGGTTTCCAATCCTCCGATTGGCCGGGTTTCCGATCCACCGATGGGCTTCTGCTGGCGAATCGTTGAGGCGAGGCGCGAAAAGCCGAGATAAAACAACGACATGCCGACCGGTTTCTAATCCACGAGGGGGGAGGTTTCTAATCCACCGACCTCGGACCTGGGCTTCTTCGAGCGGGGAGGTTGCATTTTAACCGCGTGTTAACCCCGCATTTATGCAACCTTGCCGTCCTATAGGTTAGCAAGGAAGCGTAAACCCTCCGAATCGACTCGATGAACGCCGTTCGACGGCGCAATATCGAGCTGCTCGGGACGATTCGGGTTTCTAATCCACCGACCGCCCGCCACGTTGGCGGTTTCTAATCCACCGACGAAAAGTCCAATGAAATCAGTCCTGGTCGCTGTCAGGCCGTGGTGAATGGCGGCCGGCGGTTTCTAATCCACCGACCGCCCGCCAGATTGGCGGTTTCTAATCCACGAGGTTAGATGAGGCGGCCTTGAGCTGTCTTCATACCGGCCGCGAAGTCCTGGGGAGGGAGCCCCTTGGCAAGCCAGGACTCCCACGCGACGGTGAACCCTGCCGCCGGGCGTCCCTCGTCTATCCAGGCGGTCCGCGCGCTATCGCGATAGGTCCTCATTCGCCGGGCAACAATGGCGTCGGCCTCGGCCTGCGATAGGAAGGCGCGGTCGATGAAGTGAACTGCGGCTTCGCCTGACTTAGTCGTTGTGATCTGCATCGCGTAGGTGGGGAGATCGTTGCGAAAGGCGATTTCCCGGATCGTGTGGGCGAAGCCCTTCAGCTTCGACTCACTGCCGGTCTTGGCGTGCAGGACCGAAAGGCGGCAAGTCCATCCCTCGGAGTTTGATCCCGCGTGCTTGCGAGCTGCCCGATAGATAGCCCGCTCGATCCCGCCGGTAATATCGAAATAGGCGCGGTCAATGCTGAGAAAGTGGCCCGTCTCGATCCCGTCCATGAGCCAATCCGGAACTCGAAGGGATAGGGACGTGAGGCCGTCTTGATCGGCGCCAGAACCCTCGGCGTCGCCAAGGAAGTGGAAGGCCCCCCACTTCCGGCCGCGTTCGGAGCGGATATTGGTCTCTACCTGGGTTGTCCGTAGCCGCTGGATGCCCGCCATAAGCTCGCGGTACTGAGCGCCGCCGGTCTGCCGGCCGATGCTCGTCAGCAGCGCGGACGGCGTCGTGTGGACGATCGGCGAAGAGTCGTTAGACCTGGTGTTGCGCCGGGCGACGATCTGCGAGACGCAGAACGTCAGTATGTCGGAGTCCCATATGGTCGCCATGCCGAAGTTCGGGTTGGCCGTCACCTTCACCGTCGCCTTGCCGTCTGGCGACGTGTAGTCGATCGGAGCGATGCGCTTGCGCTTCGACAATGAGAAGAACGGGCGCTCCATGAGATCAGATTGGTCGCGGGGCGAGAACGAAATGACGTCGAGGAGATCCCTCACGGTTTCGATTTCACTCATTGGGCGGTCCTTTCGGCGCTCGGCGTGGGGGAGGAGGGGGGAAACTGGATGCGGTCGCCAGGGCTGGACCATCCGACACGCTTCAGGCTGTCGTTGAGGGTCGTGCGGCTGACTTTGAAGGTGTTGACGACGTGCGACTTGGTCGCGCCGGCATTGAGAGCCGCCACAGCCGCCGTCAGCGTTTCGTCGTCTATCTTCTTCGGGCGACCTGGCCGCTTGCCCTTGGCGCGGGCAACCGCAAGGCCGGCGGCGACCCGCTCCATGATCATGGCTCTCTCGTACTGAGCTAGTGCGCCGAAGATCGCTAGGAGGAACTCGCCTTGCGGTGTCGTGGTGTCGAACGGATCGGTGAGCGACCGGAAACCGACCCCGCGCTCCTTCAGGTCATTGATGATTGAGATCAGGTCTGCGAGCGATCTTCCGAGCCTGTCGATCTTCCAGACTAGAAGCGTGTCTCGATTGGTGAGCGCCGCGAGGCAGGCTTTCAGCCTGGGCCGCGCCGTCGTGGCGCCGCTCGCGTGATCCTCGAACAAAAAGCGTTCATCGACCCCGGCGGCCAACAGCGCATGACGCTGAAGCTCCACCGATTGCCGGTTGTCGCGTGACGACACCCGCATGTAGCCAAACAGCACTGACGGAAAACCCTCATGTGAATTTCCGTCAGACTATGGGGGAGTCGGGGTTTCCGTCAATAATTTCCGTCACAGATAATCCGCCTTTTTGGGCGGAATGAGCTGGCCGCCTTCTGAGCGGTCCAATCGGACGGAATCCATTTGTTTTCCGACAGCGGATTTTTTGAAGGGGACGTTTAAACGTCGCCGCGGGCTCGGAGGTCCGCTTCCGCGCGAGCGAGCCGTTCGAGAAGCCGAAGGACATTGGACGGCTGGAAGACCACCAGGAAGGCGGCGTTGGCGTCGCGAGCTTCGTCGGATAGTTCGGCCTCTGGGTTGACGGCGGCGACGTCGAATGCGGAAACCCCATCTAGCAGGCCGACTATTCGGCCGTCGCGCGTGGCCGTCCAATCGGTGCCTAGCGCGTCGAGGGCAGCGACGCGCATTGTCTCTATATCGAGGTCCGGGGCGGCGCTCTTTGCCCGCCATTCTTCGGTCATGACCTAACCTGCGATCTGGACACGCGAGGGCGAGAGCCAGGCCAGCAGCTCGTCGTAGTAGAAGCGCAGCAGGACGCAGCCCACGGCTCCGATGCCAGCCCCCCACAACAGGGTCGCGCGGCGGGGCGCGTCGTGGTCGTAGCCGAACCAGACGAACGCCAGGCCGATCGCCAGGACGAACGTCATGAACGACAGCAGTGGACGCAGGAAGATCCGTAACACGCTCAACACGCCGAACAGCAGGACGCGCGCGACATAGAGCGTGACCTTCAGCAGCGTGACGGTTCCCGCGAGCGCCATGGCGCCAGCCGCGTCGAGCCTCTTCCTCGCCGCTGGCGAGAGCAGGGCCTTCCGGTCGGGGCTGTCCGTCTTTGCCGCCTGAGCGCCGTGGTCGTTCGCCGCTGGCGGCACGCTATCGCGCGGGCGGAACTGGTGAATGGTGGCCATGTTGCGTCTCCTACGCTGGGGCCGAAGGTTACTCGGGTGTCTTTACCCGAAGGTTTTCGAGCGGCGTTCCATTCTCGATCAGGTCTTTCAGCCACTTCGGCTTCGGACCCTTGCCGCTCCAGGTGCGGAAGGGGCGCGCCGGATCGGCGTACACCGTCCCGGCCGACTTCAGCTCGGCGAGGTTGATCCCGTGAGCCTGGGCCATCTCGACGATGGCCTTTTCCACCCGCCTCCGCTCCGCAAGTTCGCGGCGCTTGATCTCGGCCCCGATGCGCTCATGAAGGCCGCGAAGGTCGTCGAGCGCAATCGAACCAATATCGGTCGCGAGTGTGGCGGTTAATGAATTATCAGTCATACCTATAACCCAGCAGCTCTATTAAGCGGTTGCTCTATTGACAAGTATCATCGCATTAAACCACAAACGCAAGATTACAATTTTGCGAGAGAGCGAATTAGTGCCGAGACTCGACCGAACCTCGGGAAAGATCCACGCGCGCACAGCCGCGCCTTTGGGCTGGCTGCGGCTTCACGGCCTCGCCGCCTTGATCTCCGCCCTGGCCGCTCCCGCTGTCGTCCACGCTGAGCCCATCCAGTTCAAGGAACTGGCGGCGCAATGCGCCCCCTGGATTCACCCGACCACGCTATCCGCCGTGGTCCTTCAGGAGTCGCGGGCCAACCCTCTCGCGATCGGCGTGAACGGACGCTACAAGCTCAAGCGCCAGCCGCGAGACAAAGCCGAGGCGATCGCAACCGCCCGCTGGCTGGCGGACAACGGCCACAACTTCGACGCCGGCCTTGGCCAGATAAACGTCAGAAACATGCGCTGGCTCGGGCTGGGTTATGCCGACCTGTTCGACCCGTGCGCCAACCTGCGCGGCGCGGGCCTGGTGCTGTCCGACTGCTATTCACGGGCGTCGAGAAGCTACGGCGGCGGACAGAAGGCGCTCATGGCGGCGCTGTCCTGCTACAACACGGGCGACTTCGGACGGGGCCTCCGCAACGGCTATGTCGGGAAGGTCGCCAGCAGGGTAGGGGTCTCGGTCCCTGAGCTGAAGGGCGAGCCGGCCCCGCCGCCGGCCTCTCAGGTGCCGCCGGCTCTTGCGGCAGGGGAGCCGGCGGGCGCTCAATCCGCGTCGGCTCGTCCGCGCTCCAAGGACGTGTTCGCGGAAGACGCGGACCCTGGGCCAGCACAGCGGGACACTACCAAAAGAATAGAATTGCAGGAGTCGCGTAGTCGTCCGATCGGCTAAGCGCTTACTACAAAGTTAAAGATTTGCGGCCTTCGTAACGAAAGCTCTATTGCCGCAAAATGCCATTTTTGCTCTTGCCTTCGCGCTGTCCTATAGGTAAGCAGATAGTCGCTCATATCCCATGAGACGGCGGGAGGCGTCAAAGCGGCTTCACGGTAATGAGAGAGAAGATGCAGCCGATTAGCCAGAAAGACCTAGACACGGTGTTCGCGGCGAAAGGTGTGCTGAAGGTTTTGGTGATACGGGATAGTGAAAACGGCTGGTTCTTTGCTGTTGATATTCCCGGCGCAAGCCCCGGAACCATCGACCGTTACGTCCAGTACACGACACGTAACGTTCAAAGGTTCTGGGCTGATCCAAGACCGCTCTTCCAATATCTGAAGAGCCGCTATGGCGTCCTCTCCGGTTCATTCGAACTGATCGAGGACAACTGTGAACGCTCAATACTCCAAGAAGCGCACGCTTCTTAAGACCGCCTTCCTGGTCGCCGGTACTACCCTGGCCATGCCCCTCGCCGCCCATGCTGGCGGGCTGGACAACCTCAAGAGCGGTGCCGAAGGCGTCCTTGCCGACCTGAAGCTGATCATTCCTGTGGCGGCTACCCTCGTCGGTATCGGCGTCTTCTTCGCCTATTCGGCCAAGTGGATCGACAAGAAGGATGCGATCCAGTGGGGGACCGGCATCGCCGGCATCGGCTGTGTCGGCACGCTGGTCGCGACGCTGATCAAGTTCTAGCGGCTGAGCGGCATGGCTTATCCGCTGTTCAAAGGCATGACGCGCTCGCCCACGCTGATGGGCGTCCCCTTCACCCCCATGATCCTCATGGGGATGGCTGTGGGCGCCCTAGGCATGTGGATCAGCCCGTTTTGCTACGCGCTGGCATTCCCGGCCTGGTGGATCATGGCCCAGGTCACGAAGAACGATGACAAGGCCTTCCGGATCATCGGGCTTTGGTACGAGACCAAGTGCCGGAACCGCTTCAAGAGGTTCTGGGGCGCTTCCACCTACAGCCGCACGACCTATCGGAAAAGGAAACATTGATGGGTATTGCAGCCCAGAAGGTCGCGGAGCGTGAAGCTGCGGCGAGCGAGTATATTCCCTACTCGCATCATGCCACGCCCACGGTCATCGCGACGACGAAGGCCGAATATCTGAGCGTCTGGAAGCTGGCTGGCCGGCCGCATCAGAGCGCCAGCCAAGACGACGTTTTCCGTTGGGTGGACGAGCTGAACACGATTTTCCGCTCGTGGCCTGCCCCCGCTGGGTGATCCGGTTTCAATGTTAGTGCACGGCGGTCTCTAACGCCATGTTTGGGGTGGGCGAGCGCGCGCCCTCAAC
>Ga0247725_1000640_pt1 | contig 22650 bp, 19 predicted proteins | sample OKSTACKMCFT3sol_FD_183021 | JGI IMG/M metagenome (GOLD analysis project Ga0247725, IMG submission 183021) | Subsurface sediment microbial communities from gas well in Oklahoma, United States - OK STACK MC-FT3-sol | ecosystem: Environmental > Terrestrial > Deep subsurface > Rock core/Sediment...
ATTTATCCAAAAACGGCAAAAAGAGTAGGCAGAGAAAATCCAAGCAAAACAACACGTTAGACGGTATTATTAATTCGCTTGCCGCTTAAGGTTCTGTACATGAGTTTTTACTTGCTGCGGATTGTAAGGGCGTCGTGGACTTATTCAGTTGTTTTGCTTTTCTTTTGTCTCTAACCCAAATAACTGAACCATTTGTCTTTTTCATCTCGAAGAGATCGATGGACTGGAATAGATCGCTCAGTTTTCTAAATCCGTAGTTTCGTTGATCAAATGAAGCATGGTTTGAAATGTGGTTGCCAATCTCGCCAAGCATGGCCCAGCCATCATCTTCGCCAATAGCATCTATTGCTTGCCTGAGTAAATTGATGAGTTTTGTGTCCCCCTTTATATTTTTACTTTGTTTTTGAATGGGTTGTTCCAGAGCCGGTTCTGCATCAAGATATAGAAATCGAGAGCAACTATTGACGAATGGTAATGGTGCTTTTCGCTCTCCAAATCCGATGACGAATTTTCCATCAGCAAGTGTTCTAGTAACTAAAGGTGTAAAATCACAATCTGATGACACAAGGCATATTATGTCAATGTGTTTTGTGTATATGACGTCCATGACATCAATGACTAATGCCATGTCTGTAGCATTCTTACCCTTTGTTAAATCAAATTGTTGTACTGGTTGTATAGCATAATCGTGTAGTACATCTTCCCATGGTTTAATATTCGGGTTTTTCCAGTTACCATATGCTTTTCTAATGTTTACAACGCCGTATCGAGCTAATTCTGAAAGAACAATATCTATCTTACCTGCCGGTGCATTATCAGCATCAATAAATACGGCTATTTTTTCTTTATCTTTCATGAAAGCCTCCGTGCATAAATTTATTTTATGAGCAGTGATTCCATTATACTACTTAGCCGTAGGTTCGAATAATGAAGCGTATTCGGACGTTCGGGAAATGTATTATGCCACAAGCGTCTCCAGCCACCAGTGACAAACAGCCCAAGATTGTTACGCTGCTGCAACTAAGTTGGCTAATGCTGTTGCGCTGGTGAATCAATCCTGCCGCTGTTTGGGGCAACCCGCTGGCCACGCTGGTGGCCAATGCCCCCCCGATTTGAGGCAAAGTGCCAAGCCGAACTCAGGTTAGCTCCCGCTTATTGACCCTTGCACAACGTTCCTCGCTATCAGGGCTGGCTATCACTCGCGTCATAAAAATGCGGACCCAATAGTCTGCATGTTGCAGGCAAAGGCGCCGGGCTTACGGCATTTCGCTTTGCTCGCAGTGCATGGCAGGCTTAGCCTTGATTGGGTAAATCGGTCTTGCTGTAAAAGACGATGTGAGTAACGTGGGGATCGTTGATCTGTTCCAGAATACCGACCTAGAGTTCATAGGCGAAACCGCCACCAACCTTGAAAAATCGGGCCATAGGGCGTATAACCACGCGCTTGTCAGTGTATTGAGTGAGCTAACTTTTATGCAGCAGAGTGAACCCGTGCAGACCGCCCCCTTTTGGCAGGCGAAGAGCCTGCAGCAGATGACCATGACGGAGTGGGAGTCTCTGTGCGACGGCTGCGGCAAGTGCTGTCTGAACAAGCTGATCGACGAGGACACCGAGGAGCTGGTGTTCACCAACGTGGCCTGCAACCTGCTCAATACCAAGACCTGCCAGTGCTCCGACTACGGCAACCGCTTTAAAAAAGAGCCGGACTGCCTGCAGATCACCCACGACAAGATTGCCGAGTTCAACTGGCTGCCCTCCACCTGCGCCTATCGCCTGCTGGCGGAGGGGCAGGGCCTGCCAGAGTGGCATCCGCTTATCACCGGCAGCCGCAGCGCCATGCACCAGGCTGGCCAGTCGGTGCGCGGCAAGGTAGTGCACGAGGCGCAGGCTGGTGACTGGGCCGACCATATCATTACCTGGGCGAGCTAAGCCTTAATCCGCCGTTTATTGCTTACTACAGGGGCAGGGGAGTGAGACTTCGCTGCCCCTGTTGTTTTTGGGATATAAGGGATGCGTTTTTGTGATAAAGGTAGTGTAAAGTTCTGCTGTGAGATGAACGTAGTGAGGGGGATGAGAAGCCGTCTCTAACGCCGTCTGTATTCGTTCAATCGCTTTTAGACACAAGGGCAGCAGAGTCCACACTCCGCTGCCCTTGTTGCTTTCTGGCGTCTTCTGGCGATGTAGTGTTGTTCTCCTCAGCCTGGCCCTCTCCCAAGGGGAGAGGGAAGGGGGCGGGGGATGTTTTACAGCGTCCGCGACGATAACGTTTCTCTGTTCTGCTGTTCTGCTGTTCTGCTGTTCTGCTGTTCTGCTGTTCTGCTGTTCTGCTGTTCTGCTGTTCTGAGTACCTGAGTGCCTGAGTGCCTGAGTGCCTGAGTGCCGGTGGGCACATCCGTGCATCAAGCGCAGGAGAGGAGTGGAGAGGGGCATCATAGAGAGGGGCGTTAGGAGGCTAACGTCTGGCCGAGCCTGCGGCTCAGAGCCCACGAGCCAGCCGGCCTGGGAGGTGGGAAGCGGCTTGCACACTGCCAAACAGCCATAAAAAAACCGGCGCCTTGGCGCCGGTTTTTGTTCTCCGAGACTCTATTACAGAGAAGCGGTGAAGGTACGGGTGATGACGTCTTGCTGTTGCTCCTTGGTCAAGGAGTTGAAGCGAACGGCATAACCGGATACGCGGATGGTCAACTGCGGATATTTCTCCGGGTTTTCCATGGCGTCCAGCAGCATTTCACGGTTCATCACGTTGACGTTCAGGTGCTGACCACCTTCCAGGTTGGCTTCGTGGTGGAAGTAACCATCCATCAGGCCGGCCAAGTTGGCTTTCTGGGCTTCCATGTCTTTGCCCAGCGCGTTCGGCACGATGGAGAAGGTATAGGAGATACCATCTTTGGCGTAGGCGAACGGCAGCTTGGCAACGGAAGTCAGGGAAGCAACGGCACCCTTCTGATCACGACCGTGCATCGGGTTGGCACCCGGGCCGAACGGCGCACCGGCGCGACGACCATCCGGGGTATTACCGGTCTTCTTGCCGTACACCACGTTGGAGGTGATGGTCAGCACGGACTGGGTAGCCACGGCACCACGGTAGGTGTTCAGCTTCTGAATCTTCTTCATGAAGCGCTCGACCAGGTCGCAGGCGATGTCATCGACGCGAGCGTCGTTGTTGCCGAACTGCGGGTACTCGCCTTCGATTTCGAAGTCGATGGAGACGCCATCGGCATCACGTACCGGCTTGACCTTGGCGTACTTGATGGCAGACAGGGAGTCAGCGGCTACGGACAGACCGGCGATACCACAGGCCATGGTGCGATAGACGTCACGGTCGTGCAGCGCCATCAGGGAGGCTTCGTAGCTGTACTTGTCGTGCATGTAGTGGATGATGTTCAGCGCAGCAACGTATTGCTTGGCCAGCCAGTCCATGAAGTGATCCAGTCTGTCCATCACGTCGTTGTAGTCGAGGTACTCGGAGGTGACCATTTCGGTCTTCGGACCGACCTGGATCTTGAGCTTCTCGTCCATACCGCCGTTGATTGCATACAGCATGGTCTTGGCCAGGTTGGCACGGGCACCGAAGAACTGCATCTGTTTGCCGACGATCATCGGGGACACACAGCAAGCGATGGCGTAGTCATCGTTGTTGAAGTCCGGACGCATCAGGTCGTCGTTTTCGTACTGAACGGAAGAGGTCTCGATGGATACCTTGGCGCAGTACTTCTTGAAACCGACCGGCAGCTTCTCAGACCACAGGATGGTCAGGTTCGGCTCAGGGGACGGGCCCATGGTGTACAGGGTGTTCAGCATACGGAAGCTGTTCTTGGTGACCAGGGTACGGCCATCAACGCCCATACCGGCCAGGGTCTCGGTGGCCCACATCGGGTCGCCGGAGAACAGTGAATCGTATTCCGGGGTACGCAGGAAGCGAACCATACGCAGCTTCATGACCATGTGGTCCATCAGCTCCTGGGCTTCTTGCTCGGTGATCAGGCCTTTTTGCAGGTCACGCTCGATGTATATGTCCAGGAAGCTGGAGGTACGACCGAAGGACATGGCCGCGCCGTTCTGGGACTTGACCGCCGCGAGGTAGGCGAAGTAGGTCCACTGTACGGCTTCTTTGGCGGTCTTGGCCGGTACGGAGATGTCGCAGCCATATTTGGCAGCCATCACCTTCATCTGGGCCAGGGCACGGTGCTGCTCGGAGATCTCTTCGCGCAGACGGATGGTGGCTTCCAGGTTGACACCGTTTTCCAGGTCAGCCTGCAGGGACTTGAACTGGGCCAGTTTGTCGGCCATCAGGAAGTCGATACCGTACAGGGCAACACGACGGTAGTCACCGATGATACGGCCACGGCCGTAGGCATCCGGCAGACCGGTGATGACGCCGGACTTGCGGCAGTTCAGGATGTCTTTGGTGTAGACGTCGAACACGCCCTGGTTGTGAGTCTTGCGGTACTCGGTGAAGATCTTCTCGACCATGGGGTCAAGCTGGCGACCGTACACTTCGCAAGAGGTCTTGACCATCTTGATACCGCCGTTGGCGATGATGGCGCGCTTGAGCGGTTTGTCGGTCTGCAGACCAACGATTTGCTCCAGGCTCTGGTCGATATAGCCGGCATCGTGAGCGGTAATGGTGGAGGGCAGGTCGGTATCAAAATCGACCGGCGCGTGAGTGCGGTTCTCGATCTTGATGCCTTCCATGACCTTGTCCCACAGCTTGGTGGTAGCTTCGGTCGCGCCAGCCAGGAAGGACTCGTCACCTTCATACGGGGTGTAGTTCTTCTGGATGAAGTCACGGGTGTTGACAGAGGTCTGCCATTCACCGGCTGCGAAGCCTTCCCATGCTTTTTGGAACTGTTCGTTAAGTTCTGCCATTTTCATTACCTCTCAAGGTATTTATGTGTCTGCCGCCATCCTTAATGATGGCGACGGAAGATAAACCAGTAAGTCAGCCCAACCATGACGCCACCACCAATGATATTACCGATGGTGACGGGAATGAGGTTGTGCAGGACGAAGTTGGACACGGTCAGGTCGGCAAAGGTCGCCGGATCCTGGCCGATGGCCTGCCAGAATTCCGGGCTCGCGACGCTGTGGATGGCGATACCGACCGGGATCATAAACATGTTTGCAATGCTGTGCTCAAAACCGGAGGCCACGAACATGGCGACGGGGAGCAGCATCACCATCACCTTGTCGGTGGCGCTGCGGGCGCCGAAGGCCATCCACACGGCGAGACACACCATGAGGTTGCAGAGGATGCCAAGGGCCACGGCCTCGAAGAAGGTGTGATGGATCTTGTGCTGGGCCACTTTCATGGCGTTCAGCCCCCACTGACCATCCGCTGCCGTGTATTCCGCCGACATGATGATGAGGCCGACGATGATGAGACCGCCGATGAGGTTGCCGAAGTAGACCAGTCCCCAGTTCTTGAGCAGCTGGGCCCAGCTGATGCGATTGGCCGCCTTGGCTACCAGGGTGAGGGTAGTGGAGGTGAACAGTTCGGCGCCGAGCAGGACGCAGAGGATGAGACCGAGGGAGAAGCAGATGCCGCCCACCAGCTTGGACATGCCCCAGGCCATGCCGCTTGAGCCCGTGGTGACGGTGATATAGAAGACGAAGGCGATGGCGATGAAGGCGCCAGCAGTGATGGCCAGGGGAATGACCTTGTATGCGGGCTTGGTGGCCTTGGCATAGGTAATGTCTTCGGCCAGGGCGGCGATGGCTTCGGGCTTCAGACAATCAAAGGGAGATTCTGCTTTCAATTCTCAGTACCTGCATATTTTGCCTGTGGAAATCATAACAAAGGGGCTGATCCCCAAAATTGACTCCGATCAAGAATTACAGATTGTGAATGTAATTTTACTACAGGATTTTTCGCCATCCGGAAGCGTTTCTTTACACCAGGTTTCAGGTGAAACAGAAATGAGTCTGTTATTAATTTTATGATTTTTAAGAACTTATAAAGGGCGCCCTGAAAAACGTACCGGCAAGGCACCTGTGCAGCCGCACTGCACCATGAGTGCCAAATTAACAACCCCCTAAGAGGTATTTTTTGTCTTTTATTTCATCTTTGTGGCACGGCCAGCCAAAGCGTAGACCATAAAACAGAAGGGGCCATAAGGCCCCTTCGTCACGCTAGCATATCAGTTCCAGGTATGGATTCGTTTGGCTTTTTGCAATTTCTCGTAAGCGGCCAGCAGTTTCTGGTGCAGCGGGAACTGGGAGAGGGAGAGATCGGCGGCTTCCAGACCGTGGAAGCGCGCCTCGCCGCGGGCGTTGGCCCACGCCTGTGCCAGGGTCTCTTCCCCGAACATGCGGGCGAACACCGGGCGGTACTGCTCGGGGTCGCGTTCCTCGTCGAGGAAAAGCTCGACGCAGGCGCGCAGGGCGCGGTAGTAAGCAGCGCGATCCGCCGGGAACACCGACTGGTTGAACTCCATGGTCCAGTCGATGAGGTCGAGGGCGCTCTCCAGGTCGCCAGCGGCCAGCGCCAGCATGGCTTTGAGCTCACCGACGCGCAGGGTGTGCAGGGCAGTGCCCTTGGCGGCGGCGATGCCGAGCAGCTCGCGCACCCGGGTCCGCTCGTCGTGCCCCTCTTCATCCAGCTGGTCGAACAGGGCCATGTACTGCTCTGCGTCCCACTCGAGCGCCGGCAGCGCCAGGATGGTCTCCCGCAGGTGGGCCCCCATGGTGTTGTTGGCCAGCAGCAGATCTTCCACCGGATAGATGTCGGACATGCCGGGCACCAGGATACGGCAGGCGTAGACACCCAGATGCTCGTAGTCGGCGATGTAGACCGGCTGCTCCAGCTCGTGGAAGATGCCGATCAGGTGGTCGAACTCCTCTTGCGAGGTGCCACGGAAGTCCCAGTCGGCAAACTCGAAGTCGGACTCTTCCTTGAACAGATCCCAGCTGATGAGGCCGGAGGAGTCGATGAAGTGGGTCTCCAGGTTGTGGTGATCCGCCACCTGCTCGTTGTCGAACGACGGCGGCACGAAGACGTCCAGATCCTTGAGGCTGCGCCCTTGCAGCAGTTCGGTGACGGTACGCTCGAAGGCGACCTCGAAGCGCGGGTGGGCGCCGAAGGAGGCAAAGCAGGTGCCATTGCTCGGGTTGAGCAGCACCACGCAGATGACCGGATAACGGCCGCCGAGGGAGGCATCGAAGCTGTAGATGGGGAAGCCTTCGGCCTCCAGTGCATCGATGGACGCCTTGATGCCCGGGTAACGGGCGATGACCTCGCCCGGGATCTGGGGCAGGCTGATGGCCTCGGCGATGATCTTGTTCTTCACGTGGCGCTCGAACACCTCCGACAACCCCTGGGTGCGGGCCTCGGTGCGGGTGTTGCCGGCACTCATGCCGTTGGAAACATACAGGTTGCCGACGATGTTCATCGGGATATAGACGGTCTGGTGGTCGGACTGGCGCTCGAAGGGCAGGGCGACGATGCCGCGCTCCTCGTTGCCGGATTGCAGGTCCACCAGCATGTCGGCGGTCACTTCACCGTCCGGGTTGTAGAACTTGCGGGTGAAGGAGTCGAGCAGACCGGCGGGCAGCTGATCCCCCTCGATGGGGAACCACTTCTCGTTCGGGTAGTGGACGAAGTCGCCATTGGCGACCTGCTCGCCCAGGTAGAAGTCGGCGAAGAAGTAGTTGGTGGAGAGACGCTCGAAATACTCGCCAAGGGCGGAGGCGAGCGCCGCCTTCTTGCTGGCACCCTTGCCGTTGGTGAAGCAGAGAGCGCACTCCTTGTCCCGGATGTGCACGGACCAGACGTTGGGCACGGGGTTGAGCCAGGAGGCCTCTTCGATATCAAACCCCAGGGCTTGCAGCTTGGTCTGGAAGCGTTCGATGGAATCTTCCAGCGCTGCGTCCTTGCCGGGAATAAAAGTGTGGTCGGTCATCACAATGTCCTGATTTTATGGGCTCATGTTTGGACGCAGATAATAGCATGAGTGACGGGGAAAGCGGCCAGGGCAATGGTGTGGGCTTGCCCAGGTCTGCATTGGATGGGCGGGGTGTGGTAGTGGGGCCGGACGGTGCGCTGCGGGGCGGCGATTTTTCATGGGAAAGAGGGTTGGGTCATCAGTTTTACTTAACATAATTAAGATAAAGTAAATTTTATTATGACCCTGTGCCCTTCATCATGGCGTCAACCGTTGGCGGGGGAAGGAAAAGAGGGGAACGCCCGTGCCCGTTCCGCCACCCCGTCTTGATGAGCCTTGACCAGGAGTGCTGAATGTTCCCGATGATCCCCCGTATCGACCCCGAGATAGCCAGGTTGGCGCCGGGTTTTTGTGCCCTCAGCATCGTGGTGGAAGCCGCCCCCGTGATTGACACTCTGGTGGGGGAGCGGGCCCTGGCCCGGGCATGTGCGGCCCTTGGCACCGACGAGGCCCCCTGGGCCCTTGAACATCTGGCCGCCTGGGATCAGGTGTTCAAGGGGTTTGGCGCCAAGCCTGCCCGCACGCCCTGCTCGGCCCAGGCACTGCGCAAGCGGGTGCTGCGCGATGGCGTCTTGCCCGCCATCGATCCTGTGGTGGATCTCTACAACGCCATCAGCATCGAGTATGCCATTCCCGTGGGCGGGGAGGATCTGGCGGCCTATGTGGGAGCGCCGCGCCTGGTGATTGCCGATGGCAGCGAATGCTTTGACACCCCTCAAAGAAGGGCTGCCAATCCAGGAGGCACCGGCTCCCGGAGAGGTGGTGTGGCGGGACGATCTCGGCGTCACCTGTCGCCGCTGGAACTGGCGCCAGGGGATCCGCACTCGCCTGAGCCTCTCTTCCCCCCGGATGTGGTTCATTCTGGAGTGTCTGCCGCCGATGCCGCGCACGGCCTTGTGGGAGGCCGGCGACAGGCTGATTGCCGGTCTCACGCAGATGATGCCTGGGGCCCGCATCGAGCAGACGCTGGTGGAGTGATTGAAGGAGCAGACGAAAAGATAAAAGGAGGCGCCCCATGCTCGCCCGGGCGGTCATGGGGCGGATCTTGCTCGCCATGTCACGTCTGTGCCACCCGCCTTTACCCACCGCCTGCGAACACATCAGCAAGCAGAGGAACACAGCAACACGCCGGGCTGACATCGCCCCCTGGAGTTTGCCACGTCGGGGCCGGTGTACCCGGCCCTTTCAGCGCGCCTAACCGATGAATTTCAGACCCAGAATGCCGACGATGATGAGCAGCAGGCAGAGCACCCGGGCCAGGGTGGCCGGTTCGTTGAACAGCCAGATCCCCATCAGCACGGTGCCGACCGCGCCGATACCGGTCCAGACCGCGTAGGCGGTGCCAAGGGGCAATTGCTTGACCGCCATGGCGAGCAGCAGCACGCTCACGGCCATGGCACTCAGGGTCAGCAGGGTGGGGAGGGGACGGCTGAAACCGTCGGTGTACTTGAGGCCAATGGCCCAGGCGACCTCGAACAGGCCGGCCAACAGCAGGAGCAACCACGACATAAGGCAGATTCCGCAGGAAGCAGGGTCGTCCCTGCGTATCAGGAGGCCTCGGGGCCGTCCCCGAGGGGCAGCGGGGCTGCCGGTCGGTCTCAATGATGCCCCAACTGGAGGCAGGATGCCAACCGGCTGCCCGCAGGTCGGCCAGGCCGACGGATATTGCAGCGAATGGCACAGAATATTGCGCAATTCGACTTGCGCCCGCCGTCACAATCCGTAATGTGGACAGACGCATTTTTTGCAACTCATATATTGTGAATCCCTTGTAAACGGCTGGCGCCAAGGCAGGGGTCACGGGTACCACACACGATTTCTATAAGCAGCTATCCAGGGTAGGACATTATGAAAAAAGTAGGTTTGGTCGGTTGGCGTGGCATGGTGGGTTCGGTCTTGATGAGCCGGATGCAGGAAGAGAAGGATTTTGCCCGCATTCAACCCACCTTCTTCACCACCTCCCAGGCCGGTGAGGCCGCCCCCAATTTTGGTGTCGATGCCGGCACCTTGCAGGACGCCTTCGATCTCGAGGCGCTGGCCGCGCAGGACGTCATCATCACCGCCCAGGGCGGCGACTACACCAAGGATGTTTATCCGCGTCTGAAAGCCGCCGGCTGGCAGGGCTACTGGATTGACGCCGCCTCCTTCCTGCGCATGGAGAAGGACGCTGTCATCATCCTGGATCCGGTCAACGGCGACGTCATCGAACACGCCCTGAACAACGGCATCAAGACCTTCGTTGGCGGCAACTGCACCGTCAGCCTGATGCTGCTGGCCCTGGGTGGCCTGTTCAAGGCCGATCTGGTGGAGTGGGTGAGCGTGGCCACCTATCAGGCGGCCTCCGGTGGTGGTGCCCGCCACATGCGCGAGCTGGTCACCCAGATGGGCATGCTGCGGGATGAAGTGGCGGTGGAGCTGGCGGATCCCGCCTCCGCCATCCTCGACATCGAGCGCAAGATCACCGAGAAGACCCGCTCCGGCACCCTGCCGGTGGACAATTTCGGCGTACCGCTGGCCGGTGGCCTCATTCCCTGGATCGACACCAAGCTCGACAACGGCCAGAGCCGTGAAGAGTGGAAGGGCCAGGCCGAGACCAACAAGATCCTGGGTATCGAAAACGCCGCCATTCCGGTGGATGGTCTGTGCGTGCGGATCGGGGCCCTGCGCTGCCACAGCCAGGCCTTCACCATCAAGCTGAAAAAAGATGTGCCCTTGGCCGAGATCGAAGCCCTGCTGGCCGCCCACAACGACTGGGTCAAGGTGATCCCGAATGATCGCGACATCACCGCCCGCGAGCTGACCCCGGCTGCCGTCACCGGCACCCTCAGCATCCCGGTGGGTCGTCTGCGCAAGCTCAATATGGGTCCGGAGTACCTGGCCGCCTTTACCGTGGGTGACCAGCTGCTGTGGGGCGCCGCCGAGCCGCTGCGTCGCATGCTGAACATCCTGCTGGCCCGCTGAGGTAGCTGCAGCAGGGAACAGGGAAGGCCTGGCCTTTCTTGTTCCCCTCTTCGTGCCTGTCCATAAAAAAGCGGCATCCCTTGGGATGCCGCTTTTTAATTTATCCAGTTTGACTCTTAGATGTTCTGTGCTTCGTTTGGCACGATGACAGAGGCATGATTTCCTTTCGGCCCCTGCTGCAGTTCAAAGTTGACTGCCTGACCTGCTTTCAAGGTCTTGTAACCTTCCATTTGAATCGTGGAGTAGTGAGCGAAGATGTCTTCACCACCGCCTTCCGGACAGATAAACCCAAATCCTTTTGCGTTGTTGAACCACTTGACTGTTCCGGTTGCCATACATCTACATCCTTTTATTGATTACCCTGAAGTCGTTGAGTAACCTGCGCCAGCCTTATATAACTAGGGCATGACCCCGTAGCAGACGGGCGCCGATTAGCAAGTAACCAATCTAGTCCAACTTTTAAGCGAGTCAAGAAGTTGTTAACAACCGATGTGATCTGGTTAACAAGTCTATTGACAATCTTGAGCGACACGGTAGTAATCTAGAGGTACCAAAGCGCAACTATGAGCAAGCAGAAAGAACTCTTTGCTAATGAAGAGATTGCAGAGGCAGAGAAAACGAAGCTGCAACCGCCACCCATGTACAAGGTCGTCCTGAACAACGACGACTACACACCGATGGAGTTCGTGGTGGAGGTGCTGCAAAGGTTCTTTGGTATGGATCTGGAGAAGGCCACTCAGGTGATGCTGAGCGTGCATTATAGTGGTAAGGGGGTCTGCGGCACATTTACCGCCGAGATTGCCGAGACCAAAGTGGTCCAGGTCAACACCTATTCACGTAACAACGAACATCCACTGCTATGTACCATGGAAAAGGCTTGAATCTGATGACTTGATGGCGATAACGACACCGCATTGTTGCTGTACTGAGGGGAGGTGCCTATGTTGAACAAAGATCTAGAAAAGACGCTGAACGAGGCTTTCAAGCTGGCCCGTGACGAGCGCCACGAATTCATGACCGTCGAGCACCTGTTGTTGGCCCTGCTGGATAACAGCTCAGCCCATGAGGCGCTGAGTTCATGTGGTGCGGATGTGGAACAGATGCGCAAAGAGATCCGCGCCTTCATCAATCAAACGACCCCGCTCATCCCCCGTGACGACGAAGACAGGGAAACCCAGCCGACGCTGGGCTTCCAGCGCGTGCTGCAACGTGCCGTCTTCCATGTCCAGTCGTCCGGCAATACCGAGGTGAGCGGTGCCAATGTCCTGGTCGCCATCTTCAGCGAACAAGAGTCCCAGGCCGCCTACTTCCTGAAAAAAGCCGAAATAAGCCGCCTGGATGTGGTGAACTTCCTGTCCCACGGGGTGCGCAAGGACAACAAGCCCGAGAGTGGTGGCAACAATGCGGAATCTGATGACGAGGTATCCTCTGCCCAGATAGAAAGCTTTGCCACCAACCTCAACCAGCTGGTGCTGGAGGGGCGCATCGATCCGCTCATCGGCCGTGATCAGGAGCTCAATCGCACCATTCAGGTATTGTGCCGCCGTCGCAAGAACAACCCCTTGCTGGTCGGGGAAGCCGGGGTGGGCAAGACCGCCATCGCCGAAGGGCTTGCCTACCGTATCGTCAAGGGGGATGTGCCCGAGGTGATTGCGGGTAGCACCATCTACTCCCTGGACATGGGCTCCCTGCTGGCGGGCACCAAGTATCGTGGTGACTTCGAGAAGCGCCTCAAGGTGCTGCTCAAGCAGATCGAACGTCAGGAGGGGGCCATCCTCTTCATCGACGAGATCCACACCATCATTGGCGCTGGTGCGGCTTCCGGTGGCCAGCTGGATGCGGCCAACCTCATCAAACCGCTGCTCTCCAATGGTTTGCTGCGCTGCGTGGGCTCCACCACCTACCAGGAATATGCCCAGATCTTCGAGAAGGACAGGGCTCTGGCTCGTCGCTTCCAGAAGATCGACATCGTCGAACCCACAGTAGACGACACCACTCGCATTCTGATGGGACTCAAGAGCCGTTATGAGTCTCACCATGGCGTGCGTTATACCGTCAAGGCGATCCGGGCGGCGGTGGAGCTTTCCGCCAAGTACATCAATGATCGCCATCTGCCTGACAAGGCCATCGACGTCATCGACGAAGCGGGTGCAGGGCAACGCCTCTTGCCCGTCAGCAAGCGCAAGAAGGTGATCAATGTGCCGGAAATCGAGGCCATTGTTGCCAAGATTGCTCGTATTCCCGAGAAATCTGTCTCCTCCTCCGACAAGGAGGTGCTGAAGAATCTGGAGCGCAATCTCAAGATGGTGGTGTTCGGGCAGGACAAGGCCATCGAGGTGCTGACCGATGCCATTCGGTTGTCACGTTCAGGGCTTGGCAACGAACGCCGACCTGTGGGCTGCTTCCTGTTTGCCGGCCCGACCGGGGTGGGCAAGACCGAAGTGACCCAGCAACTGGGCAAGGCGCTCGGGGTCGAGGTATTGCGATTTGATATGTCGGAATACATGGAACGCCATACCGTGTCCCGGTTGATCGGGGCTCCTCCCGGTTACGTGGGATTCGAACAGGGAGGGCTGTTGACCGACTCCGTCCTCAAGCATCCGCACTCCGTCGTGCTGCTTGACGAGATCGAGAAGGCGCACCCGGATGTCTTCAACTTGCTGCTGCAGGTGATGGACAACGGTACCCTGACGGACAACAACGGGCGCAAGGCAGATTTTCGCAATGTGATCCTGGTGATGACCACCAACGCAGGGGTTCAGGAGACCCAGCGCAAGTCCATCGGCTTCCAGCAGCAGGACATGAGCCATGATGCCATGGCGGTGATCAACAAGACGTTCAGTCCGGAGTTCCGCAACCGGCTCGATCACACCATCTGGTTCAACCATCTCGACATGGGAGTGATCCATCAGGTGGTCGACAAGTTCATCGTCGAGCTGCAGGTTCAGCTGGATGCCAAGGGCGTTTCACTGGAGGTGTCTGAAGAGGCGCGCCACTGGTTGGCAGAGAAAGGGTATGACAGGGCAATGGGAGCAAGACCCATGGGCCGGGTCATTCAGGAGCACCTCAAGAAGCCCCTGGCCAACGAGATCCTGTTCGGTTCCCTGGTCGATGGCGGCATTGTGAAGGTCGAGCTGGTGAACAACAGCCTCAGCTTTGATTTTCAGGTCAACGTTGAAGCTGTCTCTCACTGACTGTGAGCAAGGCCGGAAATGACAAAAAACCCCAACCGAGAGGCTGGGGTTTTTTGCTGAATTCCTGGCTTAGCGAGAGCGGAAAACAATACGTCCCTTGGAGAGATCGTACGGAGTCAGAGCCACCGTTACTTTGTCCCCAGTCAGGATACGGATGTAGTTTTTGCGCATCTTGCCGGAAATATGAGCGATAACCACGTGACCATTTTCCAGTTCCACACGGAACATGGTATTGGGCAAGGTTTCGAGAATGGTACCCTGCATCTCAATACTGTCTTCTTTAGCCATTGAATCCTCTTGATAAGCCACAACAAAAAACCGCTGGATCATGCCGGATTTAAGGCTATGTGTAAAGTTTACTCGGGCTTGGTGTCGATTTTTTTCCATTCGCCCTGTACCAGCAGCTCATGGGGCAGGTATTGGCGCTTGTAATTCATCTTGCGGCACTCCTCCACCAGATACCCCAGATAGAGCCACTGACGACCGGTACGTCTGGCCAGTTCCAACTGGCTCAGAATGGCGAAGGTGCCGAGCGACCGGTCGGCATAGTCGGGGTCGAAGAAGGTGTACATGGCGCTCAGAGAGTGGGGAAGCAGGTCCGTGGTGGCCACGCCGATGAGGCGTCCCTCCTTGCGCATCTCCAGATAGAGGGGGGGCATCCAGTCGCAGTGCAGGAATCCCTTGTATTGGGTCCGGCTCGGTGGATACATGCTGCCATCCCGATGACGTTCACGGATATAGCGTTCATAGAGCTGGTAATACTCGGGCTTGTCGTCATAGCTCAGTACGAGTTCGAGATCTCGGTTCAACTGGCGGATGCGTTTCTGCCCACGGCTCGGGGTGAAGCGTTCACTGTGTATGCGCAAGGATTGGCAGGCGCTGCAGGCGGGGCAGTGAGGACGATAGATGTCGTTGCCACTGCGCCGGAATCCTGCCGTCAGCAGCCGTTCGTACCCGGCGGCGTTGAGCAATTCATGGTCCATCAGGACCAGCAACTGCTCCTGCTCGTGACCGAGGTAGCTGCACGGGTGCCTGGGGGTCAGCCCGACCTTGAGGATCACTTCTTCACTCATAGGCTGATTCTCCTCGGTTGCCAGCATCCCTCTTGCAACGGTTGCCGGGTCAGGGTGGCCAGGGTGGTCAGAAAGCGCTGCCTTGGCCACTCCTGAACGCCCAGTGTGGCCAGAAAGTCGTTTTGCATCTGGCAGTCGATGAGGGCACCGCCGTGCCCTGCAAAGTGGCGACAGAGGGCCACCATGGCCAGTTTGGCGCCATTGTCGATGCGGCTGAACATGGATTCACCACAAAAGAGTCGGCCCAGGGAGAGGCCATAGAGACCTGCCTGCAACTGATCATCCTGCCAGATCTCGATGGAGTGGGCATGACCGAGGCGATGAAGGCGCCGATAGGCGTCGATCATGGGGGCACTTATCCAGGTGCCGCTGGCGGTGCGACGGGGGGCGGCGCAGGCTGCAATGACGTCATCAAAGGCGCGATTGATGTAAATCTCGAAGGGGGTGCGGCGCAAACACTTCTGCAGGCTGCGGCCGATGTGGAGTTCCTCGGGCACGATGACTCCCCTGGGATCCGGTGACCACCACAGCAGTGGCTGATGGGGTTCATTCCACGGAAAGATCCCGCTGTGGTAAGCTGCCAGCAATCGAGTGGGGGAGAGATCTCCCCCAATCGCGAGCAGCCCGTTGGGCTCTTCCAGCGCATGGCTGGGGGAGGGAAACCAGCACAGCTCATCATCCAGTTCGGTAAGATAGCGAGACATAAGGCAGAGGTTCATAGATGAAGGCCATTATCCTGATAGTATCCAGCTTGCTTGGCTTTGTCACGGCACCGGCCTGGAGTGCGGTGTATGAACGCAACACGGCGCGTCCGGTGGAGCAGGTGGTCTTCGGCCAGGTGGATGCGGTGCGCAACATCACCCAGCGCCAGATGGTGGAATCAGAGCATTCCGGCTGGAAAACTCTGGGAGGGGCCGTGCTTGGCGGGCTGCTCGGCAACCAGTTTGGCGGTGGGCACGGGCGGGAGATTGCCACTGCGGTCGGGGCACTGGCGGGAGCGGCGGCGGTGCAGCAGTTTCAGTCAGGGGGCAGCGTGGTGGAGAACAAGCTGGTGGAGCTGCTGATCCGCAACGAGCAGAATGGGCTCATCAACGTGATCCAGGATTACGATCCGGCCATGGTCTTTGCGCAGGGCGACAAGGTACGCATCCTCTATTTCAACGATGGAGTGCGGGTCGACAAGACCTATTGAACGGTGAAGAAGGGATTGACCCGGCGGCCGCCACACAAGGGGCGCCGGGCGGTACTACACGGAGTGTCTCTGCTGATGCTTGCTCAGACGTCCTGACAGACTATCTTGTCTCGCCCGGTATTCTTTGCCTGATACAACTGGCGATCTGCCTCGCTCAGCGCCTCGTCCATGGAGAGCCGCCCGACATTGATGACGCCGAAACTGGCGCGTACAAAGAGCGATATCTCCCGGGACAGCGGTTGCTGGCGCATTTGCAGACGAAGCCCTTCCAGCCGCTTGAGCAGCACGGGAACGGGGCAGTGTGGCACCATCAGGGCAAATTCTTCACCACCGAATCGGGCTATCATGGCATCCGGGAAGAACTGGGTGAGCAGCCTGGCCAGATGACAGAGCAGCTGATCGCCGATGGCGTGCCCCCAGTGATCATTGACCTGCTTGAAGTGATCCACATCGAGCACGCACAGGGAGAGCTGCGCCTGATGGCGCTGATGCTCCTCGAACCACTTTTGACCCTCGTTGAACCAGTAGCGTCTGTTGTAAAGTCCGGTCAGGTAGTCTCGGTTGGCCGATTCCTGGATGTTGTTGAACTGCTCAAGGGCCTCCAGGTTGTGGCTGACCCGGCACTGCAGCTCCTCGGGTTCAAAGGGCTGATTGAGAAAATCATTCGCCCCTTGCTTGAGGTAGCGTGCCGAGAGGCCGTGTTTGTCCGATACCGAGATGCCGATGATGGCGAGCTGCTGCTTGCTGTAGCGCTCGCGCAGCATTCGCACCAGGCTGATGCCGTCGATCTCCGGCATATAGTAGTCCACCAGCATCAGGCGAATGGCGGGGTGCTGCTCGAGCTGCGCCAGCGCATCGCGGGCAGAATTGGCCTCGTGCACCTGCAACAACTGCTTGCGCAACTGGGCCGCGGTACGGTGACGGGAGGTGCGTGAATCGTCGACCACCAAGACTTCGATGGCCTGGTTGAGGTAGAGGCGGTGCACCAGACCGACAGCATATTGCAGGGAGTGACGTGAATCCTTCATCACGTAGTCCAGCACCCCGGCCTCCAGCCAGGCTTCCCGCTTCTCTTCGCTGATGTCGGCCGTCAGGATCACCACCGGCAGCCCACGCTCCCTCAGCACGTTGACAGCCTCTCCGCCGGGGGCGTCCGGCAGGGTGAGATCCACCAGGGCGACCACATAATCTTCCCCATGGCAATCGCGAGCCCCTTCAAGGGTATCGAACGCGTCGATTTCCAGCCCGGTCTGCTGCGCAATGGCCTGGGTCAGCATGCGGCGTACCGTCAGGCTGTCTTCCACTATCATTATTTTTCGTTTCATCCTGCTCCTTGCAATAAAAAAGGGCATGCCAACTGGCATGCCCTTTATATCCTTCCGATTATTGTGCGTCCAGATATCGCTCAGCATCGAGGGCGGCCATGCAGCCGGTCCCTGCGGAGGTGATCGCCTGGCGGTAGACGTGGTCGGCCACGTCGCCGGCGGCGAACACGCCCGGGATGCTGGTCTGGGTTGCGAACCCTTCCAGTCCGCCACGCACTTTCAGATAGCCGTTTTCCATCGCCAGCTGCCCTTCGAAGATCTGGGTGTTGGGCTGGTGACCGATGGCGATGAAGACCCCCATCAGCGGCAGCTCGGAGGTGGTGTCATCCCGGGTGCTGCGCAGGCGCACGCCGGTGACGCCCATGTCGTCACCCAGTACTTCGTCCAGGGTCTGATGGGTGTGCAGGACGATATTGCCGCTCTCGACCTTGTCGTTGAGGCGCTTGATCAGGATCTTCTCGGCGCGGAACTCGTCGCGGCGATGGATGAGGTGCACCTTTTTGGCGATGTTGGCCAGATAGAGTGCCTCTTCCACGGCGGTGTTGCCGCCGCCGACCACTGCCACTTCCTGATTGCGGTAGAAGAAGCCGTCACAGGTGGCGCAGGCGGAGACGCCGCGGCCCTTGAAAGCCTCTTCGGAGGGCAGACCCAGATATTTGGCGGAGGCACCGGTGGCGAGGATCAGCGCATCGCAGGTGTATTCACCGTTGTCCCCCTTGAGGCGGAAGGGACGCTCGGTCAGCGTCACTTCATTGATATGATCAAAGAGGATGCGGGTATCGAACTTCTCTGCATGCTCTTTCATGCGCTCCATCAGGGCCGGGCCGGTCAGCCCTTCCGCGTCCCCTGGCCAGTTTTCCACTTCGGTGGTGGTGGTCAGCTGACCACCTTGCTGCATGCCGGTGATGAGCAGGGGATTGAGGTTGGCGCGAGCGGCATAGACGGCCGCAGTGTAACCTGCCGGACCGGATCCCAGGATCAGCAGTTTGCTGTGAGTGACTTGGCTCATGATGTGATTTCCGAGACGTGATGAGTTTGCGCGATTGTAGGTAATTCGTGATCCGTGGTCAAAGGCCAGCGCATCGATTGGGGCAATCGCCAGCAAGAGGGGTGAGCCGGGGATGGCAGGCATAAAAAAACCGCCCATCGCGGGCGGATTTTCACTCATCTACCTCCCTTTGCAGGGACGCGATCAGTTCAGCAGGGTCAGGGGATCCGTGTAAGCCAGGTTGTGGGCCACGGCAACCTCCTTGCAGGTGATTTTGCCCGCCATCACGTTCAGGCCGTGCAACAGGTGGGGATCGGCGAGCAGAGCGTTGCGATAGCCCTGTTCGGCCAGCTTGATGATGAAGGGGAGGGTGGCGTTGTTCAGGGCCACGGTGGAGGTCCGCGCCACGGCACCCGGCATGTTGGCCACGCAGTAGTGCACCACCTCGTCGACGATGAAGGTGGGATCTTCATGGGTGGTGGCATGGGAGGTCTCGACACAGCCGCCCTGGTCGATGGCCACGTCCACGATGGCTGCACCGGGTTTCATGCGAGCAATGTGGTCACGGCTGACAAGTTTTGGCGCAGTGGCGCCAGGTACCAGCACGCCGCCGATGACCAGGTCCGCCGCCAGCAGATGGCGCTCCAGGGTCTCGCGGTTGGAGTAGACCACCTTGGCAGCCCCTTGGAACTCGCTGTCGAGACGGCGCAGGGTATCGACGTTGTTGTCGAGGATGGTGACGTCGGCACGCAGGCCGACGGCCATGCGGGCTGCGTTGGAGCCCACCACACCACCACCGATGATCACCACCTTGGCCGGTTCCACACCGGGCACACCGCCGAGCAGCACGCCGCTGCCGCCACGGGATTTCTCCAGTGCCTGGGCTCCGGCCTGAATAGACATGCGTCCGGCCACTTCCGACATGGGGGCCAGCAGGGGCAGACCGCCACGACCGTCTGTGACGGTTTCATAGGCGATGCAGACGGCACCACTGTCGATGAGATCCTGGGTCTGGGCCAGGTCCGGCGCCAGATGCAGATAGGTAAAGAGGGTCTGGCCGGGACGCAGCATGGCCCGTTCCACTGCCTGGGGTTCCTTGACCTTGACGATCATCTCCGCCTTGGCGAAAACTTCGGCAGCGGAGGCTAGGATCTCGGCTCCGGCAGCCAGATAATCTGCGTCACTGAACCCAATGCCATTTCCTGCGCCGCTTTGGACGAAAACAGTATGGTTTCGTGCTGTCAGTTCACGTACACTGGCCGGAACCATGCCTACGCGATATTCATGGTTTTTTATTTCCTTAGGTACACCGATAATCATGCTATCCCTCGTCTATCGATTGGTGGTTTATGTTGCCTAGATGTTAAGCGACATTTGCGCCTAGTATATTCAGGTATTGACAGGATTTGTGACCATTATTATAAAATGACTGGTGATTCTTACCAAAAAATAGCCAAAGGATGGAATTAAATGATGGAAGCTAAGAGTCGGCTAAAGGATTTGGACAGGATTGACCGCAACATTCTGAATGAACTGCAAAAGGATGGCAGGATTTCGAACGTTGAGTTGTCCAAACGAGTTGGCCTGAGTCCCACACCGTGTCTGGAACGGGTTCGTCGCCTGGAGCGACAAGGGTATATCGAAGGATATGCCGCCATTCTGAACCCTCATTATCTGGACGCGTCTCTGCTGGTGTTCGTGGAAATTACCCTCAATCGTGGCGCCCCCGATGTGTTCGAGCAGTTCAACAAGGCTGTTCAGGTGCTCGAAGAGATCCAGGAGTGCCATCTGGTGTCCGGTGATTTCGACTATCTGCTCAAGACCCGCGTCAGCGACATGTCCGCTTACCGCCGCCTGCTGGGTGAAACCCTGCTGCGTCTGCCGGGCGTCAACGACACCCGCACCTACGTGGTGATGGAAGAGGTCAAACAGAGCAGTCGTCTGGTGATCAGCACCCGATAAGCGGGGTTGTGCTGTGACTTGCAAGTTCCATGACGAGTCACGATAGTCAGAAACGAGCGGCCGGTCCGCTCGTTTCTTCTTATAGAGAGTTTCAGGCCCGCCCTCAGGCACTGGCTGACAATCGGTGGGCTTTTCAGGGATACTAGGCCCCCTATCCCCGCATTCATGTTTTCACAAAGGAGCCGGAGTTTGGCCGATAAAAAGCTGTTTACTCCTTTATCAGGTACACAACGGATCTTCGAGGCCGTCTTGATCGCCATCACCCTGATGGCTGCCTATCTTTTGCTTGCCCTGCTGACCTACCATCCCGCCGATCCCGGCTGGTCGCAAACCTCCTGGCAAGGGGAGGTGAAAAACCTCGCGGGCAGCGCCGGTGCCTGGCTCGCCGACATCACCATGTTTACCTTCGGGGCCTTCTCCTATCTGGTGCCCCCCCTGGTAGTGCTGCTTGGCTGGAGCCTGTTCTGGCGCCCGAGCAAGCTGCTGGAAGTGGATTACCTCACCCTGTCGGTACGGATCATCGGCTTCGTGCTGACGGTGCTTGGCATGTCCGCCATCGCCAGCATGAACTTCAACGACTTGCAGAACTTTTCCGCCGGCGGCCTGGTGGGGGATGTGATCGCCTCCGCCGTGGTGCCGCTGTTTGGCGGCGTGGGGGCCAACCTGATGCTGCTCTGCTTCGTGGCGACCGGCATCACCCTCTTTACCGGCTGGTCCTGGCTCACCATCGTCGAGCGCATCGGTGCCGCCTGCACCGGCTCAGTCAGCGCCATCTACCATTTCCCCACCACCCTGGGCCGCTGGCTCACCGGTGGCTGGCGCCAGCCCCGCTATGAGGGGCCGGATCCCCTGCTGGAAGGGGGCGTGGGCAGCTTCGATCAGGAAGAGGATGACGAAGACCCCCACGGCAGCTGGACACGCAACCCCAAGGCGAAGAATCGCGCTCAAAAGACAAAAGCTGACGAATGGCTGCCGGAGCTTGACGAAGACACCTTCCAGTTCGATCCGCAGTTTGACGACGAAGAGGACGAGGCTCCGGCGCCTGCCGCCAAGGGCAAGCGCGTGGCCAATGGCCGTCCGCGTCCCGCCGTGCGCCAGGAAGAAGATGACCTCGACTTGCCCTGGGCGGAGGGGGATGACGAACCCGATGCTCCCGTTGCCGCTGCTCCGGTGAAAGCCAAGCGACGTCCCCAGCCCGGTCTGGCCCCTTTGCCGAGCATCGATCTGCTGGACAGGCCGCCCGCCAAGACCCAGATGATGAGCAAGGACGAGCTGGAGCGCATGGGCCGGCTGGTGGAGGCGAAGCTCGCCGATTACAACGTGCAGGCCAAGGTGGTGGGCGTCTATCCCGGTCCCGTCATTACCCGCTTCGAGCTGGACCTGGCGCCGGGCATGAAGGCGAGCAAGATCACCAATCTTTCCCGGGATCTCGCCCGTTCTCTCTCTGCCAGCAGCGTGCGGGTGGTGGAAGTGATCCCGGGCAAGACGTTCGTCGGGATCGAGCTGCCCAACCGGGTACGCCAGACCGTCTACCTGCGGGAAACCCTCGACTGCGAGGCGTTCGCGGCCAGTCGCAATCCGCTCACCATGGGGCTGGGTCAGGACATCGCGGGGGAACCCGTGGTGGTGAACCTCGCCAAGATGCCCCACCTGCTGGTGGCCGGTACCACGGGCTCGGGCAAGTCGGTGGGGGTGAACACCATGATCATCTCCATGCTCTACAAATCCTCCCCCGAGGATCTGCGTTTCATCATGATCGACCCCAAGATGCTGGAGCTCTCGGTCTATGAAGGCATTCCGCATCTGCTGACCGAGGTGGTCACCGACATGAAGGATGCCGCCAACGCCCTGCGCTGGTGTGTAGGCGAGATGGAGCGTCGTTACAAGCTGATGTCCGCGGTCGGGGTGCGCAACCTCAAGGGGTACAACGACAAGGTGCTGGCCGCCATCGAGGCGGGGGATCCCCTGGTCGATCCCCTGTGGCGTCCGGGCGACTCCATGGATCAGATGCC
>Ga0247725_1000641_pt1 | contig 22604 bp, 21 predicted proteins | sample OKSTACKMCFT3sol_FD_183021 | JGI IMG/M metagenome (GOLD analysis project Ga0247725, IMG submission 183021) | Subsurface sediment microbial communities from gas well in Oklahoma, United States - OK STACK MC-FT3-sol | ecosystem: Environmental > Terrestrial > Deep subsurface > Rock core/Sediment...
CCAGGTCCTGCTCGTAGTAGAGACTCTCGGCCAGCTCGCGCTCCTGCTCGGCGGTCAGCAGCGGGATGCTGTTCACCGCATGCACGTAGGCCTCCAGGTTGGCGCCTGGGACTAGGGCATGGACAGGTTGCAGGGCAGTGGTCATCAAAAACCTCCGGTATTACAAGGCGGGTGCAGTCTAGCACTGCCGATTCTGAGCGGGGAACCTGTGGAAAAGTTCCCTTACAGTTGTTCAGAAATTGATCAGAATCAACGAATTGCTAGCGTGGCGCGAGCTCGCTCAGGTGCCGCGCCACCGCCAGCCAGGCGCCAATATAGCCGAGGAACAGCGCGCCCAACAGCAGCGACAGACCATCGGCGACCGGCACCCCGCCCAGGGCGAAATCGCTGCCGTAGAGGCCGGCCAGGCGTACCACCGCATCGTTCAGCCAGTCCAGGCCAAAGGCCAGCAGGCCCCAGGCCAGCAGACCGGCGCCGAAACCGTAGAGCGCACCCATATAGAGGAAGGGGCGGCGCACGTAGCCGTCGGTACCGCCGACCAGCTTGATCACCTCGATCTCGCTGCGGCGGTTCTCGATGTGCAGGCGGATGGTGTTGCCGATCACCAGCAGCAGGGCCAGCACCAGCAGCAGGGTCAGGCCGAAGACGAAGCGGTCGCCCAGGCCGAGGATGGCGGTCAGGCGCTCTACCCACTGCAGGTCGAGCTGCGCCTGGTCGACCCCGGGCAGCTCGGCCAGACGCTGGCGCAGGGCCTCGAGGGCGGCCTTGTCGATCTCCTTGGGCGTCACCACCACCACCGCGGGCAGCGGGTTCTCCGGCAGTTCGCGCAGCGCCTGGCCGAGCCCGGACTGCTGCTCGAACGCCGCCAGGCCGGCCTCGCGACCGATGAACTCGGCCTCGGCCACGTCGGCCATGGCGGCGATCTCGTCGCGCAGCTGCAGACCGGCGTCGTCGCCGGCCTCCACCTGCAGGTAGAGGGAAATCTGCGCGGCCTTCTGCCAGGAGCCGCCGAGGCGCTCGACATTGTCCAGCAGCAGGGCCAGGCCCATCGGCAGCGACAGCGCCACGGCCATCACCAGGCAGGTGAAGAAGCTGCCGATCGGCTGGCGCACCAGGCGCCCGAGGCTGTCGACCAAGCTGGCGCGGTGGCTCTCGACCCAGGCGGCGAACAGGGCGGAGAAGCCCGGGCCTTCCTTGATCGGCTTGTCGGCCTTGCTCTGTACGGCGCCGACCCGTTCGGCGGCCTTGATATTGCGCTGGTTGTCGCTCATCAGCCGGCCTCCCCGTCGCCGATCAGTCGGCCGCGTTGCAGGGTCAGCATGCGGTGGCGCATGCGGGCGATCAGGGCCAGGTCGTGGCTGGCGATCAGGACCGTGGTGCCGAGGCGGTTGATGTCCTCGAACACCCCCATGATCTCCGCAGCCAGGCGCGGGTCGAGGTTGCCGGTGGGTTCGTCCGCCAGCAGCAGGGCCGGGCGGTGCACCACCGCGCGGGCGATGCCGACGCGCTGCTGCTGGCCGGTGGAAAGATCGGCCGGGAACTGCTCGGCCTTGTCGGACAGCGACACGCGCTCCAGTGCCGCGCCGACCCGCTTGGCGATGTCCGGCTTGGACAGGCCGAGGATCTGCAGCGGCAGGGCGACGTTGTCGAACACCGAGCGGTCGAACAGCAGCTGGTGGTTCTGGAACACCACGCCGATCTGCCGGCGCAGGAAGGGAATCTGCGCATTGGTGATCTGCGCCAGGTCCTGGCCGGCCAGCAGCAGCTTGCCGCTGCTCGGCCGCTCCATCGCCAGCAGCAGGCGCAGCAGGGTCGACTTGCCGGCGCCGGAGTGGCCGGTGACGAAGAGGAACTCGCCGCGGCGCACGCGGAAACTCAGTTCGTGCAACCCGACATGGCCATTGGGATACCGCTTGCCGACCTGCTCGAATCGAATCATCCCTGTTCCTTCTCTGCAAAGAGTGCCTGGACGAAATCCTCGGCGACGAAGGTGCGCAGATCGTCGATGCCCTCGCCGACGCCGATGTAGCGGATCGGCAGGCCGAACTGCTTGGCCAGGGCGAAGATCACCCCGCCCTTGGCGGTGCCGTCCAGCTTGGTCAGGGCCAAGCCGCTGAGGGCCACGGCCTGGTTGAACTGCTTGGTCTGGTTGATCGCGTTCTGCCCGGTGCCGGCGTCCAGCACCAGCAGCACCTCGTGCGGCGCGCTCTCGTCCAGCTTGCCGATGACCCGACGGACCTTCTTCAGCTCCTCCATCAGGTTGTCCTTGGTGTGCAGGCGGCCGGCCGTGTCGGCGATCAGCACGTCGATGCCGCGCGCCTTGGCGGCCTGCACCGCGTCGAAGATCACCGAGGCGGAGTCGGCGCCGGTGTGCTGGGCGATCACCGCGATCTGGTTGCGCTCGCCCCACACCTGCAACTGCTCGACGGCGGCGGCGCGGAAGGTGTCGCCGGCGGCAAGCATGACCTTCTTGCCCTCGCCCTGCAGCTTCTTGGCCAGCTTGCCGATGGTGGTGGTCTTGCCGACGCCGTTCACGCCGACCACCAGGATCACGTAGGGCTGCTTCTCGGCATTGATCAGCAGCGGCTGCTCGACCGGCTTGAGCAGGGCGCCCAGCTCTTCCTGCAGGGCCTTGTACAGCGCGCCGCTGTCGGCCAGCTCCTTGCGCGCCACGCGCTTGGTCAGGCTGCCGATGATCGCGCCGGTGGCCTCGACGCCGACGTCGGCGGTGAGCAGGCGGGTCTCCAGTTCCTCGAGCAGGTCGTCGTCGATCGCCTTCTTGCCGAGGAACAGGCTGGCCATGCCCTCGCCCAGGCTGGCGCTGGTCTTCGACAGGCCCTGCTTGAGGCGGGCGAACCAGCCGCCCTGGTTGTCGCCGGGCTTGCTCTGCTCGACTTGCGGCGCGGCCACCGGCTCGGGCTGCGCAGGCTGCTCATGAACCGGGTGGGTGACTTCGCTGCCGACGTTGAGGCGAAAGCGCGAGAAGGCCGGGCGCGCCGCCTCATCCAGCGCGGCGGGCGCCTGGACACTGGCGGCAGGCTCGATGGCGGCTGGCGCGGGGGCGACGGGCGGCTCCACCACTGCGGGTTCGGCCACGGCCAGCGCCGCAGGCACCTCAGCGGGGGCGACTTCGACCGCCGCAGGCACAGGCGCGGCAACCGGTTCCGCAGGGGCAGCGGCCGCCTCTGCTACGGACGCAGGCGGGGCCTGCTCAGGCGCTGCCGCGCTGTCCTGCGGCTTCTTGCGCAGCCAGCCGAACAGGGATTTCTTCTCGCCGGGTTGTTCGGGCGAGGGCTTGTCGTCTTGGGAACCGAACATGAGTCATCTCAAAGGAGGCCGGCCTGAGGCCCGCCCCGAAATAGCTAGCCATGAGCCTTGCCGGGCTCACTCTGGGTCACCGTGCCTGGCGCAACCTTTCGCTGCGGGCCGACAGCTGTACCGGAACGAAGCGGAGCTGGCACGACACGAATCTGGGCAGGCGACTTTATCACTTTAGGCGCGCCCCGCGCAGCGTTAGCTGAGCCGCCCGGCCGGCGACGCCGAGAATGCCGGCGCAAGGCTGTGGGCGGGATGACTGATGCAACAAAACCAGTACAGGAAAAATGCGGTCGTGATTTTTGTACAATAAAATTGTACAACTCAAGCGCCACGGACCACCTTACCGTCCCCGAACACTGCGAGGTTGTAGATATGCTAGTCCGCCTTACCTATGCCAGCCGCGCACTGAATGGCGTCTCTTCACAGCTGATCCGCGAAATTCTCGAAGCTTCGCAACGCAACAACCCCCGTCGCGGCCTGACAGGCATCCTCTGCTGCAATGCGGACACCTTCCTGCAGGTACTCGAAGGACCACGGGCCGCGGTGAACGAGTTGTACAGCAGCCTGGCTCACGATCAGCGCCACAAGGACCTCACCGTGCTCGACTACGCCGAGATCAGCGCCCGCCGCTATGCCGGCTGGAGCATGGGCTGGGCCGGCGCCAAGCAGGCCAATCGCGAGCTGTTCCTCAAGTACTCCTGCAGCGACCGCTTCGACCCGTTCAGCATGAGCGCCATGCAGATCGCCGGCCTGCTGCAGGAGCTGGAGGCCGGCATCAGCGCCATCAACCCCCCCGCCATCGAGTAGCGCCCGCACCGGAGGCTGCGATGCGCATCGCGGCCTCGTGGCGCGGATGGGGTATCCTGACGCCCCATCGCCAACGGGTGGACTCGTCGCCCGGGCTACCAAACAGGACTGATCATCCATGAATGTCACTGTCCGCCGTGTCCTCGGCGCGGCTCTGAATCTGCTTTGCCTGCCCCTGGCGGCCATCGCCGCCGAACCCCAGGCCACCCACGAATTCCAGCTGGACAACGGCCTCAAGGTCATCGTCCGCGAGGACCACCGCGCCCCCGTGGTGGTCTCCCAGCTCTGGTACAAGGTCGGCTCCAGCTACGAGACGCCCGGCCAGACCGGCCTGTCCCATGCCCTCGAGCACATGATGTTCAAGGGCAGCCGCAAGCTCGGTCCCGGCGAGGCCTCGCGCATCCTGCGCGAGCTGGGCGCCGAGGAAAACGCCTTCACCAGCGACGACTACACCGCCTACTACCAGGTGCTGTCGCGCGACCGCCTGGCCGTGGCCTTCGAGCTGGAGGCCGATCGCCTGGCCAGCCTGCGCCTGCCGGCCGACGAGTTCGCCCGCGAGATCGAGGTGATCAAGGAGGAGCGCCGCCTGCGCACCGACGACAAGCCGACCTCGCTGGCCTACGAGCGCTTCAAGGCCCTGGCCTACCCGGCCAGCGGCTACCACACCCCGACCATCGGCTGGATGGCCGACCTCGAGCGCATGACCGTCGATGAACTGCGCCACTGGTACCAGGCCTGGTACGCGCCGAACAACGCCACCCTGGTGGTGGTCGGCGACGTCACCCGCGACGAGGTGCAGGGCCTGGCCCAGCAGTACTTCGGCGCCATCCCGCGCCGCGACGTGCCGCCGGCCAAGGCGCCGCGCGAGCTGGCCGAGCCCGGCGAGCGACGCCTCACCCTGCACCTCAAGACCCAGCTGCCGAGCCTGCTGATGGGCTTCAACGTGCCCGGCCTGGCCACCGCCAAGGAGGCCCGCCAGGTGCATGCCTTGCGCCTGATCGCCGCGCTGCTCGACGGCGGCTACAGCGCGCGCCTGCCGGCGCGCCTGGAGCGCGGCGAGGAACTGGTGTCCGGCGCCTCGGCCGGCTACGACGCCTTCCAGCGCGGCGACAGCCTGTTCCTGCTCTCCGCCACCCCCAACGTGCAGAAGGGCGTGACCCTGGAACAGGCCGAGGCCGGCCTGTGGCGCCAGCTGGAGGACCTCAAGCAAAACCCGCCCAGCGCCGAGGAGCTGGCGCGGGTGCGCGCCCAGGTGATCGCCGCGCTGGTCTACGAGCGCGACTCGATCACCAGCCAGGCCACCACCATCGGCTCGCTGGAGACCGTCGGCCTATCCTGGACCCTGATGGACCAGGACCTCGCCGCCCTGGAGGCCGTGAGCCCGGCCGATATCCAGCAGGCCGCGCGCACCTACTTCACCCGCTCGCGCCTGGCGGTCGCGCATATCCTGCCCGAGCAAGCCCAACAAGGAGTACAGCCATGAACGAGCGCAACGGCCTGCGTTACGGCCTGCTCGGCCTCGGCCTGGTCCTGCTGATCGGCCTGCTCGCCCTGATCGCCAGCCGCAGCGCCCAGGCGCCGGCGCCCGCCACCGAGCCCGCGGCCCAGCTGCAATCCCTGGCCGCCCTCAACGGCCAGGCGCCGAGCAGACGCACCCTGGAGATCCAGCAGTGGCAGACCGCCGAGGGGGCCAAGGTGCTGTTCGTCGAGGCGCGCCAGCTGCCGATGTTCGACCTGCGCCTGACCTTCGCCGCCGGCAGCAGCCAGGATGGCGGCGCGCCCGGCCTGGCCACCCTGACCAACGCCATGCTCAACGAGGGCGTGGCCGGCAAGGACGTCAGCGCCATCGCCGAGGGCTTCGAGGACCTGGGCGCCCAGTTCGGCAACGGCGCCTACCGCGACATGGCCATCGCCAGCCTGCGCAGCCTCAGCGCGCCGGCCCAGCGCGAGCCGGCGCTGCAGCTGTTCGCACAGGTGGTCGGCCAGCCGACCTTCCCCGAGGACTCGCTGGCGCGGATCAAGAACCAGCTGCTGGCCGGCTTCGAGTACCAGAAGCAGAACCCCGGCAAGCTGGCCTCGCTGCAGCTGTTCGAGCGGCTCTACGACGACCATCCCTACGCCCACCCCAGCGAAGGCACCGAGCGCTCCATCCCGAGCATCGGCACCGCCCAGCTGCGCGCCTTCCATGCCAGGGCCTACGCCGCCGGCAATGCGGTGATCGCCCTGGTCGGCGACCTCTCGCGCGCCGAGGCCGAGGCCATCGCCGCGCAGGTCTCCGCCACCCTGCCCAAGGGCCCGGCGCTGCCGCGCATCGCCCAGCCCGAGGAGCCCGCGGCCGGCCCCAGCCATATCGAGTTCCCGTCCAAACAGACCCACCTGCTGCTGGCCCAGCTCGGCATCGACCGCCGCGCGCCGGACTACGCCGCGCTGATGCTGGGCAACCAGATCCTCGGCGGCGGCGGCTTCGGCACCCGCCTGATGGAGGAGGTGCGCGAGAAACGCGGGCTGACCTACGGCGTGTACTCCGGCTTCAGCGCCATGCAGGCGCGCGGCCCCTTCATGATCAACCTGCAGACCCGCGCCGAGCTGAGCCAGGGCACCCTGCAGCTGGTGCAGGACATCCTGCGCGAGTTCATCGCCAAGGGCCCGACCCAGAAGGAACTGGACGACGCCAAGCGCGAGATGCTCGGCAGCTTCCCGCTGACCACCGCGAGCAACGCCGACATCGTCGGCCAGCTCGGCGCCATGGGCTTCTACGACCTGCCGCTGACCTGCCTGGACGACTTCATGGCCGAGACCCAGGCCCTCGGCGTCGAGCAGGTCAGGGCCGCCATGGCCAGGCACCTGGACGTGAACAAGCTGGTGATCGTCACCGCCGGCCCCACGGTCGCGCAGCAGCCGCTGCCGCCGCCCACCGCCAAACCGGCCGAGCGCCCCGCCGGCCCGCCGGAGCACTGATGCGCAAGCCCAGCCCCACACCCAAGCACGGCGGCAGCGGCCAGCTGCGCATCATCGCCGGGCAATGGCGCTCGCGGCGCTTCGCCTTCCCCGAGGGCCCGGGCCTGCGCCCGACCCCGGACCGGGTGCGCGAGACGGTATTCAACTGGCTGATGCCCTATGTCGAGGGCGCCCGCGTGCTCGACTGCTTCGCCGGCAGCGGCGCCATGCTGCTGGAGTCGCTGTCGCGCGGCGCTGCCAGCGCCCTCGGTCTGGACCTCAACCCGCAATCGGTGGCGGCCCTGCGCAGCCACCTGAGCAGCCTGGGATGCACGGCCGGCCAGGTGCAGCAGGTCGACGCCCTGCGCTACCTGGAGGGCCAGGTGGCGACGCCCTTCGACCTGGTGTTCCTCGACCCGCCCTTCCACCAGAACCTACTGGCCCCGGCCTGCACCCTGCTGGAACAGCGTGGCTGGCTGGCCCCGCGGGCCTGGATCTACTGCGAGAGCGAGGCCGCGCCCTCGGCCCTGGGCCTGCCGGGCAACTGGCGTCTGCACCGCGAGAAGCAGGCCGGACAGGTCTACTACTCGCTGTGGCAGCGCGGCTGAGATGGCCCGCCGCCCCTCGCCGCTGCGCGACTTCATCTACGACAACCTGCTCTACCTGCTGCTGGCCCCGCTGGCGCTGGCCCTGCTGCTGGCCGAGCAGGAGATCGGCCTGAGCCTGTCCCGGCGCATCCAGGAGCCCTCGGCGGGCCTGACCCTGGGCCTGGCGACGCAGCGGGCGATTGCCCTGCTGCTGCTGATCTACAGCCTGCGCCGGCTGTGGCTCGGCCAGCGCCGCTGAGCGGGCATTCGTCCGGCCAATGGTGCTTCCGCTTTGCCGGCGCAGGCCCTAGCCTGAGACTTTAGGCACGACTGCAACCTCCATGCACGACGACTTCCAACCCGCCTGGTGGCTACCCGGCCCGCACCTGCAGACCCTGTTCGGCGCCCTGTGCCGCACCCCGCCGCGCCTGCAGCGCCAGCGCGAGCGCCTGTGGCTGGACGACGGCGACTTCCTCGACCTCGACTGGCACGGCCCGCACGAGGCCGAGGCGCCGCTGGTCCTGGTGCTGCACGGGCTGACCGGCTCGTCCGCCTCGCACTACGTGCTCGGCCTGCAGCAGCAACTGGCCGCGCGCGGCTGGGCCAGCGTGGCGCTGAACTGGCGTGGCTGCTCCGGCGAGCCCAACCTGCTGCCGCGCGGCTACCACTCCGGGGTCAGCGAGGACGTGGTCAGCGTGGTGCGCCACCTGCAGGCGCAGCGGCCACTGGCGCCACTGTACGCGGTGGGCTACTCGCTGGGCGGCAACGTGCTGCTCAAGTACCTGGGCGAGAGCGGCGAGGACTCCGGCCTGCAGGCGGCGGTGGCGGTGTCGGTGCCGTTCCGCCTGGACCACTGCGCCGAGCGCATCGACCGTGGCTTCTCCAAGGTCTACCAGGCGCATTTCATGCGCCAGCTGGTCGCCTACGTGCGCGACAAGCAGCAGCGCTTCAGCGCCGAGGGCCACCACGAGCGCCTGGCGGCGCTGCAGCAGCTCGGCTCGCTGCAAGGCATGCGCACCTTCTGGGACTTCGACGGCCGCTTCACCGCGCCGCTGCACGGCTATGCCGACGCCGACGACTACTACCGGCGCGCCTCCAGCCGCTTCTACCTGGAGCGCATCCGCACCCGCACCCTGATCATCCAGTCCAGCGACGACCCCTTCGTCTTCGCCCACAGCGTGCCGCCGGCCCACGAGCTGTCGGCCAGCACCCGCCTGGAGCTGCACCAGCAGGGCGGGCACGTCGGCTTCATCGGCGGCGCGCCGGGTCGGCCGCGCTACTACCTGGAAGAGCGCATCCCCGCCTGGCTCGCCGACGGACGTTAATCGGCCCAGGCGTCGAGCCAGCCCCAGCGGTGCGGGAAACGCGCGACCAGGCCGAGGCGATCGACACGCCAGCGCGGCGGCAGCTCGCCGAGGATGCGTGCCTGCAGGCGCAGGTGGCGGCTCGGCGCGCTGAACGCCGGCTGCAGCTCGGCCGGCACCGCGATGCTGTCCTCCACCTGGCGTACCACCTCGGCCGGCAGCCGGCTGCCGTCGGGCAGCAGCAGGCTCAGGCGCTGGCCGGGCAGCGCGTACTCGGCGTGGCGCGGATCGAGGTAGATCCACAGCTGGACGGCCTCCGGGCGCTGCTGGCGCAGCAGCAGGGTACCGGGGCCGACGTTCTCGCCCTCGGCCACCAGCACCTCGCTGACCACGCCCGCCTCCACCGCGCGCAGACTCAGGCCCTGCAGCCGCGCCAGCAGCCAGGCGCGCTCCAGTTCGCGCTGCTGCAGAGCGCCATCCTGCGGGGCCTGCACGGCCAGGCGCTGGTCGAACTGCAGCAGGTCGAGGCGCCGGCGGTCGAGTTCGTCGCGTGCGGCCTGCTCCTCGCCGCGGGTCGCCGCGCCGGCGGCACGCAGGGCCTGCAACTGGGTCAGGCGCTGCGCCGCGCTGTCCTGCAGGCGCAGCAGGGTGTCGCGCTCGCGCTGCAGCAGGGCGCTCTGCTGCGCCGTGGCGGCGGCCACGGGCTGCACCGGCTCGGCCAGCAGGGCCAGGCGCGCGCGCCACTCGGGGTTGTCCAGTTCCAGCAGCGGCTGCCCGGCCGCCACCCGTTCGCCGGGGCGCACCAGGACCTGCCGCACCTGGCCGGGCTCGCGGGCACGCAGCTCGCTGGCGGGCAACAGCAGCTGGGCCGGTGCCTCGATCAGCCAGACGCTCAGCAGGGCACGCCCGACCAGCCACAGCAGCGGACTGGTGACGGCCAGCAGGATCAGGTACCAGCGCAGCTTGAAGGCCAGGCGCTTGCCCGGTGCGTAGAGCACCTTGAGGCCCTGCTCGCGGGTCGGCTGCTGTTCTTTCGGGCTGCTGAAACGGATCTTCATGAAGGGCTCAATGCGGGTAGTGGGTCCAATCCTGCCAGTCGATGCCGGTGACGCCCACCGGCTGCAGGCGCACGCGCCAGCGCTCGACCTGTTGCTGCAGCTGGCGCGCCGGCACGCCGGCCCAGCTCTCCTCGACGGGCAGCTGCGGCTCGACGCTCTGCGCCAGGCGGAAGCGCAGGGCCGGCCAGCGCTGGGCGATCTGCTCGGCCAGCTCGGCGCTGCGTTCGGCGTTGCGCGTATAGATCATCAGACTGACCTGCTGCACGCCGCGCTGCGGCAGGGCGCAGGGCACGCAGGTCTGCCCCGCCTGCGGCGCGGCGAACCAGCGGTGGTGACTGGACAGCTCCAGTGGCCAGGGATTGAGGCTGGCCACCGCGGCCAGGGTGTCGAGCCAGTCCTGCAGGCGGCTGTCCGGCACCGGCCAGCCCAGCTGCTCGACCTCGAGGTCGAGGTGCAGGGCATCGAACGGCAGGCCCTGCAGCTGGCCGAGCAGGTCGAGCAGACCCTGGCGCCCGGCCGGCTCCAGCCAGGCCGGATCACCCAGCAGCAGGGCCACTTCCAGGCCCTGGGCATGGGCCTCGTCGAGACTGCTCTGGAGGCGCTGGCGCAGCAGCGGGATGTCCGCCACCTGGGCGGCGGAAAGGCCCAGGTAGATACGCTGCATGCCGGCCCGGCGCAGGTCGCGCAGCTCGGCGCGGCGGCTGCCGGCCTGCAGCAGGCGGCGGCTGTCCCAGACATAGGTACCCTGGCGCCAGTCGCCGGCGGTGCTGGCCAGGCTCCAGTATTCGCGGGTCACGCCCAGCAGTTCGGCCAGGCCACCGTCGTCCTCGACGAACAGGCGCAGCGCCGCCTCGCGCAGCCAGGCCGCATGCCAGGCGGCGATCAGGCGCAGGCCGGCGGCCTGCTGCTCCAGCTCGGCGGCCAGTTCGCCCTGCACGCCGCGCTCCAGTTCGGCGTCGCGGCGCAGGGCCTGCTCGCGCAGGGCCTGCTCGGCCACCGCCAGCTCCTCGCGGGCGCTGGCCAGCGCCTGGATGGCGCTGCGCTGCTCGCGCAGGGCCTGGCCGAGGCCGAGCAGCAGCTGTTCGCGCTCGGCCTCCAGGCGCGCCTGCGCGGCCTGGTGCCGGGCCTCGCGCTCGCGGGCGCGATCGCGGCCGTAGCCGAGCGGATCGAGCGGTGCGGACAGGCTGAGGCTGGCCACCAGGCCGTCGCCCGGCTTGGCCGCGCCGCTGCGGTCCTCGTAGCTCTGCGCCAGGCTGAGGCTGGAGTCGACCCCGGCGTACCAGGGCGACTGGCGCTCGCGCTCGGCCTGGCGCAGCTCGTCCTGGCGCTCGCGCAGGCGCGGGTGGCCGTCCAGGGCGCGCTGCCAGCTGCTCAGCGGCAGCACCCGGCTCGCCAGGGCCTCGGCCGCGGGACGCTGGCGGCCGTCGAGCGCGCGCCCGGCCAGGCCGGCCACGGCGGCGCGGGTTTCCTCGAGCAGCGCCGCGGCCTGCAGGCAGCGCCGCTCCAGGCTCTGCCACTGGCCCTGCTGCTGGCGTGCCTCGGAGGCCAGCAGCCAGCCCTCCTGGCTGCGCCGCTGCAGGCGTTCGCGGGCCGCCCGCGCGGCCGGCAGCAGGGTGGCGCACCAGCGCTGCTCCTGTTCGGCGCGCCACCAGTCGGCATAGGCGCTGCGCAGCGCCAGGCGCTGCTCGGCGCGCGCCAGCAGGTCGCGGGCACGCTGGCGCTGCTGCTCCAGTTCGACCGCCTCGACCGCGCGCAGCTGCCGGTGCAGGCTGCCGAGCAGCGGATGGCGCAGGCCCAGGGCCAGGTCGCGGCCGTAGTAGTCGTCGCGCAGGTCCTCGGTGACCAGCTCGCGGTAGTGCCCGGTGCCGGCGGAGGCGAACCACTGCCAGCCGGCCTCGGCCTCGCGCTGGCGCTTGAGTGCGTCGAGGGCGTCCTGCTCGGCGCGCCCGGCCCGCGCCAGGGCGCTGTTGTCGAGGCCGGCCAGCAGCTCGCCCAGCGCCAGCGTCTCGCCGCGCGCCAGGCTGGCGGCCAGCAGCAGGCCGATCAGGGAAAGGGTACGCAGCATCTCAGAACCTCTTGGCCTTCTTCAGCACCCACCAGGGCGCCATGCTGGATTCCTCGTGGCCGCGGCGCAGGGCCTCGTTGAGCATGGCCACGGCGCTCCAGCAGCGCATCACCAGCATGAACAGGGGGAACAGGAACACGATGGGCAGCAGGCGCAGGTCCTGGCGCGGCCGCTCGGAGACCATCGCCAGCATGGCCAGGTACATCAGCAGGGTCACGCCCAGGTAGACCAGGTAGATCAGCCCGGCCAGGGCCAGGTAGTGCGGCAGCGGCAGGACGAACAGGCCGACCACCAGGTAGCCGAAGATGATGAAGGGCAGCACCAGCTGGAAGAAGAAGCCGCTGACCAGGGTCATGAGGAAGTTGGGCCAGCCGAGCAAGCGCGGGTTGAAGCTGTGGCGGTGCTTGCGGATGTACAGGAAGTACAGGTCGCCGTCCCAGCGCAGGCGCTGCATGAGGAACTGGCGGAAGGTGGTCGGCGCGTCGGTGTGGCCGATGGCGGTGGGCTCGAAGGGGATGCGCAGGGGCTGGCGGCCGAAGTAGTTCTTGATGCGCAGGGTGATGTCGAGGTCCTCGGCGGTGTGGGTGTCCCAGCCGCCGACCTTGTCCAGGAAGCTGCGGCGGAAGGCACCGAAGGCGCCGGAGACGTTGTTCACCAGGTTCCACTCGCTCAGGCCGATCTTCGCCATGTGGATCGACAGCAGGTACTCCAGGGCCTGCATGGCGGTGGTCAGCGAGGCCTTCCAGTTGCGCACGCGCAGGCTGCCGGCCACGGCCGGCACGTCGGGGTCGGCGAAATGGCGGACGATATTGACCACCATGTCGTTGTCGAACGAGGTGTCGCCGTCCAGGGCCATGACGATCTCGCCGGTGCAGTGGGCCAGGCCGGCATTCAGCGAGGACACCCGGCCACCGCGCTGCCACTTGGCGATCGGCCGCAGCAGGCGGCGCGGGTAGAGCTGGCGGTCGAAGCGGAAATCGCGCACCGCCTGCATGGTGGTCTGGTTCACCGCGGCGCCGTCGACCACCGGGATCATCTCGATCTCGCCGCCGTAGGTCTGCTCGCACAGGCTGCTCAGGGTGCTCTGCACGTCGCGCCCTTCGCTGTAGCAGGTGATCACGCAGGACACCCGCGGCCGGTAGCCGTTGTCCGGCGGCAGCTCGAAGGGCTTGCGCAGGAACCAGCGCAGCACGCCGAGCAGCACCAGCAGGTTGAGCGGCACCTCCAGCAGCAGAAAGGCCGGCAGCAGGCTCACCAGCAGGCGGACGCCGCCGTCGGCCTTGCCCAGCTCGGTGAGCAGCAGCTGCCACTGCAGGAGCACGGCGTCCATGGCGTCAGGCCAGCTGGCCGCCCAGGCGGGCCAGCAGCAGCGCGGCGTCCTCCTGGTCGAGCAGTTCATCCGGGGCGACGAAGCCGAGCTGGCGCACCTCGATGCGCGTCTCGCCGCTCTCGCCCAGGCGCTCGGCGCCCTTGGCCAGGCGCTTCTTGACCACCTCCAGGCCGGCCGCGTCGGTGTGCGGCATGAGCAGCCAGAGCACCTCCTCGTTCAGCCGGCAGCAGCGGTCGGTTTCGCGCACGGCCTCCTGCAGGCGCTCGACCAGGCCGTCGATCAGGGCATGGCCGCGCATCTCGCCGAGGCGGTCGAGGGTCTCCAGCAGGTTGACGAAGCGCACGCCGAGCAGGGCGAAGGGCGGTTTCTTGTGCCGCCGCACCAGCTGCAGCTGCCAGTTGAGCAGCTCGTAGAAGCTGCGGTGCGAGAGCAGGTCGAGGCGGCCGAACTGGTCGTTCTCCACCGGGCTGGTGTTGAAGCCCTGGCGGCAGCGCAGGCGGCCGGCCTCGGCCAGGCGGAAGTGGCGCACCTCGCGCACGCGCAGCTTGTCCGGCGCATGGGCCTGGCCACAGTCCAGACAGCGCGCCTCGACGCTGGCATCGACGAAGAACGCCTGGCAGCTGCGGCAGCGGTAGTTCTCCAGCGGCCGGTCGTAGTCGCTGCCGATGTGGCGCAGGCGGCTCAGGCAGTTCGGACAGAGCAGCAGGCCGTCCTTGAGGAAGTGCTCCTGGGGGCCGACATGGCCGCAGGTGAAGCAGTGCAGCGAGGGCTGGCGGGAGATGTCCAGGGCCTGGCACTCGGGGCAGACGTCGACGTAGTTGAGGCGCCCGGAGCCGCAGTCGGTGCACAGGCGCACGCGGTCGATCAGCGCGCCCTCCTCCAGCCAGCCCTGCTGCAGCATCAGCTGCAGCCAGGCGAAGTCGTTGATCGTCTCGCCGTCGCCGAGGGCCTCCAGCAGCGGATAGCGGTAGTGCTGGGCCACGCTGGCGTCGCGCAGCGCATGCACGTCGCCGCGCGAGCGCAGCCACAGCCAGGCCAGCACGCGGGCGTCGAAGCGCTCCGGGGCGACGCCGCGGTTGAACAGGCCGAAGCGCTCGCGCCACAGCCGCCACAGCGGCGTGATGGCGCCCAGATCGGCCGGCGGGCGGCCGTCGCCGAGGGCCTCGCACCAGGCGTCCTGGTCCTGGCAGCAGTAGATCAGGGCGAAGCGGTAGGCCTGCTCCATGCGCAGGCTGCGCAGCAGCTGGCCGGCACTGGCGCCCGGCAGGTCGAGCAGCAGCACATCGTAGGCCGGCGCGGCGAGGAGGCCGGCCAGATCGGCGAAACGATCCGGCTCCAGGCCATGGAAATGCGAAGGGGCGGCGCCCAGGACTGCGACTCGGGGCGTGGTGGTCGGCATAGCGGCAACTCGAAGATCGACAAGGGCAGCGGCCAGCGCCGCGACTGTGCCGGAAATCTAGCACAGCGGCGCTGGCGCGCAGCTTTTTCTGACGCCCCACTCAGCTAATCAGGCGCCGCGCGCACGCCGCTCAGTCGCGCAGCACCGCCGTCATGGGCACGTGCAGCTCCTGCAGCAGGGCCTGCACCGCCGCGCGCGCCGAGTCGGTGACGTAGCCGCTTTCCAGGGCGAGGATCTGGTACACGCCACGGCGCATCAGCTCCTCGCTGAGGTCGCCGGGATTGCTGCGCACGGTGCAGAGGAAGCGCACCCAGGAGGTGAGGATGATCCAGCTGTTGAGCACCAGCGCCTCGATCTGCTGCTCGTCCATGGCCAGGATGCCGGCGGCGACGAAGCCGCGGTAGATCTCGCCGGCGGCCTGCAGGCAGCGGTGGGCGAAGGCGCGGTAGCGTTCGGCCAGCTGCTCGTCGGTTTCCAGCAGGTGCTCCAGGTCGCGGTGCAGGAAGCGGTAGTGCCACATGGCCGCGAGCAGGGCCTGCAGGTAGAAGGTCTTGTCCGCCACCGTCAGCGCGCGCCCCTCGGGCAGGCGCAGGAAGGCATCGACACGGTCTTCGTACTGGGCGAACAGCTCGGCGATGATCGCCTGCTTGTTGCGGAAGTGGTAGTACAGGTTGCCCGGCGACATGCCCAGGTGCGCGGCGATGTGGTTGGTGGTGACGCTGCGCTCGCCCTGGGCGTTGAACAGCTCCAGGCTGGCTTCGACGATGCGCTCGCGGGTCTTGTTCTTCGGGGCCATGGCTCGGCTCGGCACGACAAAGGGTTAAAAGTACAGGGAAGCGGCCGATCTGACGACCGGCGCAGGCCTCGATTGACAGTTTAGAGCAATTACTCTAAAAATCTCGACTACCTATCCCGCCGCTTCCCATGAGGACGCCCGCCATGGTCGCCGACGTTGCCTATCTCCAACAAAACCAACAGCAGATAGACGCCCTGGAGCCGCTGCTGGCCGCCCAGCGCGCGGCCTACCGCGCCAACCCGATGCCCTCGGCCGAGCAGCGCCGCGCCTGGCTCAAGGCCCTGCGCGAACTGATCCTCGGCGAGCAGCAGGCGCTGATCGACGCGGTCTCCCGCGACTTCAGCAACCGCGCCGCCGAGGAGACCCTGCTGGCCGAGATCATGCCCAGCCTGCACGGCATCGACTACGCCAGCAAACGCCTGGGCAAGTGGATGAAGCCGTCGCGGCGCAGCGTCGGCCTGGCCTTCCAGCCGGCCGCCGCCAAGGTGGTGTACCAGCCGCTCGGCGTGGTCGGCGTGATCGTGCCGTGGAACTACCCGCTGTTCCTCGCCTTCGGCCCGCTGACCGGCGCCCTGGCCGCCGGCAACCGGGTGATGATCAAGATGAGCGAATCCACCCCGGCCACCTCGCAGCTGGTCAAGGACCTCCTGGCGCGCATCTTCCCCGAGGACATGGTCGCCGTGGTGCTGGGCGAGGCCGAGGTCGGCCAGGCCTTCTCCAGGCTGCCGTTCGACCACCTGCTGTTCACCGGCGCCACCAGCATCGGCCGGCACGTGATGCGCGCCGCCGCCGAGAACCTGGTGCCGGTGACCCTGGAGCTGGGCGGCAAGTCGCCGGCCATCGTTGCCGCCGACGTACCCCTGGAGGACGCCGCCGAGCGCATCGCCTTCGGCAAGACCCTGAACGCCGGGCAGACCTGTGTGGCGCCGGACTATGTGCTGGTGCCCGAAGATCGCGTCGAGGGCTTCGTCGCCGCCTATCGCGCCGCCGTGCAGCGCTTCTACCCGACGCTTGCGGACAACCCGGACTACACCGCCATCATCAACGAGCGCCAGCTCGGCCGCCTCAAGGGCTACATCGCCGACGCCGAGGCCAAGGGCGCGCAGCTGGTGCCGCTGTTCCCCGGCGACCAGGGCCGCCGCATGGCGCACAGCCTGGTGCTCAACGTCAGCGACGAGATGAGGCTGATGCAGGAGGAGATCTTCGGCCCGCTGCTGCCGATCGTGCCCTACCGGCGCCTGGACGATGCCTTCGCCTACATCAACGACCGTCCGCGCCCGCTGGCCCTGTACTACTTCGGCTACGACAGGGGCGAGCAGCAGCGCGTGCTGCACGAGACCCACTCCGGCGGCGTGTGCCTCAACGACACCCTGCTGCACGTGGCCCAGGACGACATGCCGTTCGGCGGCGTCGGCCCCTCGGGCATGGGCCACTACCACGGCCACGAGGGTTTCCTCACTTTCAGCAAGGCCAAGGGCGTGCTGATCAAGCAGCGCTTCAACGCCGCGCGGCTGATCTACCCGCCCTACGGCAAGACGATCCAGAAGCTGATCCAGAAGCTGTTCATTCGCTGAGGGGCACAGATGAGCGATATCGCCAATGCCGCGCCGCCACTGTCGCGCCGCGGCCTGCTCAAGGTCGGCCTGCTCGGCGGCGCCTTCCTCGCCACCGCCGGCGTCACCGCCAGCCTCAGCGGCTGCTCCAGCGAGACCCTGGCGCGCGGCTTCGCGCTGCTGCGCGAGAGCGACCTGCCGTTCCTGCGCGCGCTGATCCCGGTGTTGCTCGACGGCGCCGTGGCCGAGGGCAGCATGGCGGAGGCGGTGGACGCCACCCTGCTGGGTATCGACCACAACCTGCAGTACCTGTCGCCGGAGCTGCTCAAGCTGACCCGCCAGCTGTTCGACGTGCAGGCCATGGCCATCACCCGCGGCCCGCTGACCGGCGTCTGGGGCGGCTGGGAGCACGCCGACGCGGAAGAGGTGCGGCGCTTCCTGGCACGCTGGGAACACAGCTCGCTGGACCTGCTGCGCATGGGCCATGCCTCGCTGCTGCAGCTGGTGCTGATGGCCTGGTACGCCCGGCCGCAGGCCTGGGCCCATTGCGGCTATCCCGGCCCGCCGCAGTTCTGACAGCCCGCTACGCCCCCTTACAGAACTACAAGAAAAGAGCCTGAACATGCCTGTACCCGATATCTTCCGCGACGGCCTGGCCCGCGGCTGGACCACCTACGACGGCTCGCGCCTGGACAAGGACCTGCTGCTGGAGGCCGACGTCGCCATCATCGGCAGCGGCGCCGGCGGCGGCACCACCGCGGAGATCCTCAGCGCCGCCGGGCTCAGGGTGCTGCTGATCGAGGAAGGCCCGCTGAAGACCAGCACGGACTTCAAGATGCAGGAGGCCGAGGCCTACCCGCAGCTGTACCAGGAGGGCATCGGCCGCCTGAGCAAGGACGGCGCCATCACCATCATGCAAGGCCGTGCCGTGGGCGGCACCACCCTGGTCAACTGGACGTCCAGCTTCCGCACCCCGGAGCCAACCCTGCAGCACTGGGCCGAGGCGCATGGCGTGCAGGGCCACAGCGCCGCGGAGCTGGCGCCCTGGTTCGAGAAGATGGAGCAGCGCCTGGGCGTAGCGCCCTGGGCCATCCCGCCGAACCCCAACAACGCGGTGATCAGCACCGGCTGCGACAAGCTCGGCTACGCCTGGAAAATCATCCCGCGCAACGTGCGCGGCTGCTGGAACCTGGGTTACTGCGGCATGGGCTGCCCGACCAACGCCAAGCAGTCGATGCTGGTCACCACCATTCCGGCCACCCTCGACCAGGGCGGCGCCCTGCTCTACCTGGCCCGCGCCGAACGCCTGATCCACGACGGCAGCCGCGTCAGCGGCCTGGAATGCCTGGGCATGGACGCGCGTGCGGTGGCACCCAACGGCCGCCGCATCATGGTCAAGGCGCGCCACTACGTACTGGCCGGCGGCGGCATCAACAGCCCGGCGCTGCTGCTGCGCTCGCAGGCGCCGGACCCGCACCAGCGGGTCGGCAAGCGCACCTTCCTGCACCTGGTGAACTTCTCCGCGGCGCAGTTCGAGCAGGTCATCAACCCCTTCTACGGCGCACCGCAGTCGGTCTACTCCGACCACTTCCAGTGGGACGACGGCGCCACCGGGCGCATGTCCTACAAGCTCGAAGTACCGCCGCTGCAGCCGGCCCTGGCGGCCACCCTGCTGGGCCGCTTCGGCGTCGACAACGCCCTGCGCATGGAGCAGCTGCCGCACACCAACGTGATGCTGGCGCTGATGCGTGACGGCTTCCACCCGGACAGCGCCGAGGGCAGGGTGGAGCTGCGCGGCGACGGCACGCCGGTGCTCGACTACCGCATGACCGACTACACCTGGGACGGCATCCGCCGCGCCTTCCACAGCATGGCCGAGATCCAGTTCGCCGCCGGCGCCAGGGCCGTGCTGCCGCTGCACGCCGCGGCCGACTACGCGAAGAGCCTGGGCGAGGCCAAGGCCTTGATCGATCGCCTCGACCTGCGCCTGTTCCAGACTCGCCTGGGCAGCGCCCACGTGATGGGCGGCTGTGCCATGGGCGAGGACGCCAAGAGCGCGGTCACCGACAGCCTGGGCCGCCACCACCAGCTGGAGAACCTGTCGATCCACGACGGCTCGCTGTTCCCCACCAGCATCGGCGCCAACCCGCAGCTGTCGATCTACGGCCTCACCGCCAAGCTCTCGACCCTGCTGGCCGAGCGCCTGCGGGCCTAGACCATGAGCAAGCTGATCGCCGCCCTGCTGCTGGTCGCCGGCCTCATCCACCTGCTGCCGCTGGCCGGCGTGCTCGGCGGCGAGCGGCTCAACGCGCTGTACGGGCTGGCCCTGGACGAACCCAACCTGCAGATCCTGATGCGTCACCGCGCCGTGCTGTTCGGCCTGCTCGGTGCCCTGCTGGTGGCCGCCGCCCTGCGCCCCGGGCTGCGCGGCCTGGCGCTGTTCGGCGGGCTGGTCAGCGTGCTCAGCTTCCTCCTCCTGGCCTGGAGCGCGCCGCTCTACAACGAGGCCCTGCAGCGCGTGGTGGTGGCCGACTGGGTGGCCCTGGCCTGCCTGCTGCTGGCCCTGCACCTGCACCTGCGCAACCCCTAAGGGTTTTCCCGGGGGGAAACGCTGCGCTACCATCCGCGCACTCCAACCGCTCCGAGCAGGACTTCGCGATGAATCGAGTGTTGTACCCGGGTACCTTCGACCCCATCACCAAGGGCCATGGCGACCTGGTGGAGCGCGCCTCGCGGCTGTTCGATCACGTCATCATCGCCGTGGCCGCCAGCCCCAAGAAGAACCCGCTGTTCCCCCTGGAGCAGCGCGTGGCCCTGGCCCGCGAAGTCACCGCGCACCTGCCGAACGTCGAGGTGGTGGGCTTCTCCACCCTGCTGGCGCACTTCGTCAAGGAGCAGAACGCCAACATCCTGCTGCGCGGCCTGCGCGCGGTGTCGGACTTCGAGTACGAGTTCCAGCTGGCCAACATGAACCGCCAGCTGGCACCGGACGTGGAAAGCATGTTCCTCACCCCGTCGGAGAAGTACTCCTTCATCTCCTCCACCCTGGTGCGCGAGATCGCCGCGCTGGGCGGCGATATCACCAAGTTCGTCCACCCGGCGGTGGCCGAAGCCCTGGCCGAACGCTTCAAAGGCTGAGGCGGCAGTCGCCTGTGCATGGCGCGCAGGCACTCGATCCGGCACAATTCGCCCATCGAATGCCTGAAAGTGCCATGCCCCGCGGCCTGGCAGGAGTTACCCGATGTCCCTGAAGATCACCGACGACTGCATCAACTGCGACGTCTGCGAGCCCGAGTGCCCGAACGGCGCCATCTCCCAGGGGGAAGAGATCTACGTGATCGACCCCAACCTGTGCACCGAATGCGTCGGCCACTACGACGAGCCGCAGTGCCAGCAGGTCTGCCCGGTGGACTGCATTCCGCTCGACGAGAACCATGTCGAGAGCAAGGACGAGCTGATGCAGAAGTACCTGATCATCACCGGCAAGGCCTGATCGGCATCCGCTGACGGGCGATCTTCGCTAGGCTATCAAGCCTGTCCCGCACGGATCGTCCCCATGCCCGCCAAGCTTTTCCTCAGCGCCCTGCTGCTGGCCTGCGCGCTAGCCGCCCAGGCCGCGCCGCCGCGGCCCGAACAGGCCGCCGTCGCCACCGCCCACCCGGCCGCCACCGTCGCCGGCCTGGAAACCCTGGCCCACGGCGGCAACGCCTTCGATGCCGCCGTGGCCATCAGCGCCGCCCTGGCGGTGGCCGAGCCCTATGGTTCCGGCCTCGGTGGCGGCGGCTTCTTCCTGCTGCGCCAGGCCGGCGAGCAGCCGACCTACCGCTTCATCGATGCCCGCGAACGCGCGCCACTGGCCGCCGGCCCCGACCTCTACCGGCGCGGCGGCACGGTGCAGCGCGAGCTGTCGCTGAACGGCGCGCTGGCCGCGGCCATCCCCGGCCTGCCCGCCGCCCTGGCGCACCTGGCCGAGCGCTACGGCAAGCTGCCGCTGCACGACTCGCTGACCCCGGCCATCCGCCTGGCCCGCGACGGCGTGGGCATCGACCGGGTCTATCGCGAGCGCGCCGAGTGGCGCCACACCGCCATGCAGGCCGATGCGGAAACCGCGCGCCTGTTTCTCGACCAGGGGCGCATCCCGTCCCTGCACGGCCTGCTGCGCCAGCCGGAACTGGCGCGCACCCTCGAGCGCCTGGCCGAGGCGGGCCATGCCGGCTTCTACCAGGGCGAGACGGCCAGGCGCCTGCTGCAGGGCGTGCAGGCCGCCGGCGGGATCTGGACGGCAAGCGACCTGCGCGACTACCGGGTGGTCGAGCGCCTGCCGCTGCGCTACCCGCTGCAGGATGGCCGCGAGCTGATCAGCGCACCGCCGCCCTCCGCCGGCGGCGTGGCCCTGGCGCAGAGCCTGGGCATGCTGCAGCAGCTGCCCTGGCGCGAGGCCGGAACCCTGCAGCGCAGCCACTACGTGATCGAAGTGTTGCGCCGCGCATACCGCGACCGCGGCCTGCTCGGCGACCCGGACCAGGTGGACAACCCGTTGTCGCAGCTGCTCGCGCCCGGCTACCTGAGCCACCTGGTGCAGAGCGTGCGGGTGGACCAGGCCAGCGCCAGCAGCAGCCTGCCGCCGGCACTGGCCTGGCGCGAGGGCGACCACACCACCCACTTCACCGTGCTCGACCGCGAGGGCAACGCGGTGAGCGCCACCCTGTCGATCAACCTGCCGTTCGGCGCCGCCTTCACCGTTCCCGGCACCGGCGTGCTGCTCAACAACGAGATGGACGACTTCGCCGCCGACCCGCAGGGCAGCAATGTCTACGGCCTGGCCGGCAGCCGCGCCAACGCCATCGCCGGGGGCAAGCGGCCGCTGTCGTCGATGAGCCCGACCTTCATCGAGAGCGAAGCGGAGCTGGCCAGCTTCGGCACCCCGGGCGGCAGCCGCATCCCCAGCATGGTGCTGCTGGCCGTGCTCGACTACCTGGACGGCAAGCCGGTGGCCCAGTGGCCGGCCACGCCGCGCTACCACCAGCAGTACCTGCCGGACGTGGTCGAGTACGAGCCTGGCGCCTTCAGCGCCAGCCAGCTGCACAGCCTGGAAATGCGCGGCCACCGCCTCAAGCCGGTGGAGCGCCGCTACGGCAACCAGCAGGTGCTGCTGTGGCGCAAGGGCAGCGGCCAGGTGGAAGCGGCCAGCGACCCGCGCGGGGTTGGCCGCGCCGCGCTCTGGTAATAAAAAACCCGGCGCGAGGCCGGGTTTCTGGTGGTTGGCGAAGGCGTGTTACTCGACCGCCTTGACCATGTCCTCGATGACCTTCTTGGCGTCGCCGAACACCATCATGGTCTTGTCCATGTAGAACAGTTCGTTGTCCAGGCCGGCGTAGCCGCTGGCCATGGAGCGCTTGTTGACGATGATGGTCTTGGCCTTGTAAGCCTCGAGGATCGGCATGCCGGCG
>Ga0247725_1000643_pt1 | contig 22593 bp, 28 predicted proteins | sample OKSTACKMCFT3sol_FD_183021 | JGI IMG/M metagenome (GOLD analysis project Ga0247725, IMG submission 183021) | Subsurface sediment microbial communities from gas well in Oklahoma, United States - OK STACK MC-FT3-sol | ecosystem: Environmental > Terrestrial > Deep subsurface > Rock core/Sediment...
ACCGCGAGCGGCGCAGCGCGGCCGGGCTGACCACGCCGTTCGCCATGCGGGTGATCGACGGCCGCACGCTGTTCGCCGGCAGCGCGGTGCTGGCCGCCGAGGCCGTGCGGCTGATCGCCGGGGGCGGACACCCCAGTGCGGTGCGGGCGCGGCTGGAGCAACTGGCCGAGTCGGTGTGCACCTTCCTCATCGCCGATGACCTCGGCCACCTGCGCAAGCGCGGCTTCCAGAAGGGCGAGCGCAGCGGCCTGCTGGACCGCATGCGCGGTGCGGCCTTGGGGATCGGCTCGCTGCTGGACGTGAAGCCGGTGATCAGCGTGCAGCAGGGCGAGGACAAGCCCGTGACCCTGGCGCCGAGCTTCGAGCGTGCGGCGGAGAAGCTGTTCGCCCACGCCTGCGCGCGGGTGATGGCGGGCGACCTGCTGGCGCCGCAGCTGTGCATCAGTTACGCCGGGGAACTGTCCCTGGTGCGCGACCTGCCGGGCTTCGCCGAGCTGGAGGCGGCCTGCCTCGCACGGGATGTGGTGCTGCAGGTGGCGATGCTCAGCCCCACCGGCGCCATCAACCTGGGGCGTGGCGCCCTCAGCCTGGCCTTCGCCGCACCGGCCCGGCCGTTCGGCTGAGGCCTCAGGGCGAGGGCGGCTGCAGGCGGGCGTCGGCGGGCAGCGCCGCCTCGGCGGAGCCGACGCTGCGCAGGTGCTGCTCGAACTGCTGGACGATGCTGTCCCAGCCCTGGCGGCCGGCGTGCTGGCGGGCGTTGAGGCGCACGCGGCGCAGGGTCTCGTCGTCTTCCAGCAGCCAGCAGGCGGCGTCGCTGAAGGTGGCCGGCTCGTCGGGCACCGCCAGGGCGCCGTTGTGCCCGTGGCGGATGTGCTGGGCCGCGGCGGCCTGGTCGAAGGCCACCACCGCCAGGCCCGAGGCCAGCGCCTCCAGCACCACGTTGCCGAAGGTCTCGGATTGGCTGGGGAAGAGGAACAGGTCGGCGCTGGCGTAGTGCCGGGCCAGTTCCTCGCCGCGCTGGATGCCGCAGAACAACGCCTCCGGCAGCTCGGCCTGCAAGGCGGTGCGCGACGGGCCGTCGCCCACCACGATGAGCTTCAGTCGGCGCTGGGGATGGGCCTTGCACAAGGCCTGGAAGGTGGGCGCCAGCAGCCGCAGGTTCTTCTCCGGGGCCAGGCGGCCGACGTGCAGTACGGCGATGTCGTCCGGCTCCAGCCCCCAGGCTTCCCGCAGGCCCTGGCAGCGCCGGGCCGGGGTGAACAGCTGGCCGTCGACGCCGCGTGCCAGCAGGGCCAGGCGCTCGAAGCCGCGGCGGCGCAGCTCCTCGCTCTGGCTGGCGCTGGGCACCAGGGTCAGTTGCGAGGTGTTGTGGAACCAGCGCAGGTAGTTGGTCAGCAGGCGCGTCAGCAGGCCCACGCCGTAGTGGCCGGTGTACTGCTGGAAGTTGGTGTGGAAGCCGCTGATCACCGGCACCCCCAGGCGCCGCGCCGCACGCAGGGCGGACAGGCCCAGGGGGCCTTCGGTGGCGATGTAGAGCACGTCGGGGCGGCGTTGCTTCCAGCGCGTCAGCAGCTTGTGCAGGCTCGACTGGCCCCATTGCAGCCCCGGGTAGCCGGGCAGCGGCCAGCCGCGCACCAGCAGCAGCTCGTCGCTGCTCTTCACGCCCTGGTCCACGGCCTGGCGGGGGCGCACCAGCTGCAGCTGGTGCCCGCGTGCGCGCAAGCCATCGCACAGCCGCGACAGGGTGTTGGCGACGCCGTTGATTTCCGGCAGGTAGGTTTCGCTGACGAGGGCGATTCGAAGGGCAGGCAGGCTCATGACTTGAGTGTCGACGCCCGCCGTTTAGGCCGTGTGAATTTTGCGTGACCGGCCGGTGACAGCCGGGGAGGGCGGCGCGGACCCGGGCCCGCGCCGGTGCATCAGCGGGGCAGGGCCTTGTCGCCGCCTTCGCGGACCCAGAACAGGGTGGCGCCGGCGACGGCGGCGGGCATCATCACGATGTTGACGAAGGGGATCAGCAGCGCCAGGTACACCGAGCCACCGAAGCCCAGGCTCTGCCAGCGCTTCTCGCGCAGCCAGGCGAGCATCTCGTTCCAGCCCAGCTTGTGGTTGTCCGCCGGGTAGTCGATGTACTGCACGGCCATCATCCAGATGCCGAAGACGAACCACAGCGGCGTGCTCACCAGGTTCACCATGGGGATGAAGCTGAGGATCAGCAGGCCCGCCGCGCGGGGCAGGAAGTAGCCCAGCTTGCGCAGTTCGCGGCCGATGGTGCGCGGCACCATGGCCACCAGTTCGGCCCAGCTGAAGGGCGGGAAATCGTCCTGGCCGCGCACCACCACTTCCACCTTCTCGGCGAGGAAGCCGTTGAAGGGCGCGGCGATGATGTTGGCGATCATGGTGAAGGTGAAGAACACCAGCACCACCACCAGCGCCACGAACAGCGGCCAGATCAGGTATTCGAGGAAGCTCGCCCAGTCGGGCAGGCTGGGCATGAAGGCATCGACCCAGCCGCTGAATTCGCGCATGGCGAAGCCGATCAGGGCGATGAACAGCAGGAGGTTCAGGGTCAGCGGCAGCAGCACGAACAGGCGCAGGCCGGGACGGAGGATGAGTTTCAGGCCTTCGCCGAGGTATTGCGGGCCGGACAGGGCAGGGGCGGGCATCGGGCGCTCCATGAGGGGGGGACTGGCGCGACCTTACCGGCTTTGCCGGGGCGGTAAAAGCGCTGGCGTCACACGCCCGCCAGGCGATAGGGGCGACCTATCGAGGGGATAAGCAATGCACATTTCCGTGGCCGGGGGCGCCGTCGGTAGCCTTGCCAGCATTTTCGGGGGCTCGCCGGCTCCCGCTGGTTCGCGAGGCCGCTGCATTCCCTAAGCCTTCCCCAAGTGCTCGCAGCGGCCTCTTTTTATTACCTGAGGTGTCCGCCATGTCCGTCACTCGCCACGCCCGCGTCATCATCCTCGGCTCCGGCCCCGCCGGTTACAGCGCGGCCGTCTATGCCGCCCGCGCCAACCTCAAGCCCCTGCTGATCACCGGCATGCAGGCGGGCGGGCAACTGACCACCACCACCGAGGTGGACAACTGGCCGGGCGATGCCCACGGGCTCACCGGGCCGGCGCTGATGCAGCGCATGCAGGAACACGCCGAGCGCTTCGAGACGGAGATCGTCTTCGACCACATCAACGCCGTGGATCTGGCCGGCGAGCCTTTCACCCTGGTGGGGGACAGCGGCACCTACAGCTGCAACGCGCTGATCATCGCCACCGGTGCCAGCGCCCGTTACCTGGGGCTGCCCTCCGAGGAACGCTTCATGGGCAAGGGTGTGTCCGCCTGCGCCACCTGCGACGGCTTCTTCTACCGCAACCGCGAGGTGGCGGTGGTGGGCGGTGGCAACACGGCCGTGGAAGAGGCGCTGTACCTGGCCAACATCGCCAGCAAGGTGACCCTGGTGCACCGCCGGGAAACCTTCCGCGCCGAGAAGATCCTGCAGGACAAGCTCCGCGCACGCATCGCCGAGGGGCGCATCGTGCTCAAGCTCAATGCCGAGGTGGACGAGGTGCTGGGTGACGACATGGGCGTGACCGGCGTGCGCCTGCGCGGCCGCGACGGGCAGATGGACGAGCTGAAAGTGGATGGCCTGTTCGTCGCCATCGGCCACACGCCGAACACCTCGCTGTTCGAGGGCCAACTGGCCCTGCGTGACGGCTACGTGGTGGTCAACGGCGGGCGTGACGGCAATGCCACCGCCACCAGTGTGGCCGGGGTGTTCGCCGCCGGTGACGTGGCCGACTCGGTGTACCGCCAGGCCATCACCTCCGCCGGCGCCGGCTGCATGGCGGCGCTGGACGTGGAACGCTACCTCGACGCGCTCTGAGGGCGCGTCAGACCCAGGTGTTGATGGGCAGCTCGGCCAGGCGCAGGGTGCGGGCGTCCAGGCGTAGGAACTGCCCTTCGAGGCGGGTGGCCAGGCCCCGGTCGTCGAGGGTCAGTTCGCCGCCCGCGTCGCCTTCCTGTTCCCAGTGGTACCGGCTCAGCTGCGCATCGCGCTTCACGCAGCGGTAGCGCTGTGGGCGCGCCTGCACCGTCAGGGTGGGCAGGTCGATGTGCGCCACCTGGTGGGTGTGCTCTTCCCAGGTCTCCAGGGGCTTGCCCAGCAGGATCGGGCTGTGGGTGAAGGGGCTGGCGCCCAGCATCACCTGGTCGCAGGGCTCCAGGTCCGGGCAGGGCTGTCCGTCGAGGGTCCAGCGGCCGTCGTCGGTGCGCTGCAGGCGCAGGCTGCGGGGGCCGTGGTCGTCCACCTTCAGCCAGAGCTGGCGGAAGCGCCATTCGGGGTCGTAGTCCAGCACGTAGGTGGCGGCGAAACTGCTGCCGCCGCGGCTCTGCATGAGGTGGCTGCTGACGTGGACGCCGTCGGCGTCACGGTGCAGGCGCAGGTGCTCCACGCCGGGGTGGGACCAGGGTTTCCAAACGAGGGTCTGTTGCATCCATGCGACTCCGAAACTGCACGGGAAGGGGGGAACGCTCAACGGGGTGTATAGGCGTAGGACACCTTCCCTGGTGTTCCCGTTACGTCGCGCAGGATACGTTGTTCCTTTTGTGACGTATGTCAGCTTTCTCTGACAGATGAGTCGCGTGTAGAGCGGTTTATCAGGCCTTGCGCTTGAGCGGCTCGCCGTCGAAGCGAACGCCGTCCAGGCCGCTCTTCATCAGCGCGCGGATGTTGCCGTGGTCACTGCCCTCGGGGGTGGCCAGCACGGCGCGGTAGTGCTCGCCGAACGCCAGCAGGGCTTCGTCGCGGCTCAGGCCTTCCAGCAGGGCCAGGCCCAGGGTCTTGCAGGAGCCCTCATTCTGCCCGGCGGCGTTCTCCACGCCGCCGTTGACGAAGGCACAGGGCTGGTAGTCGTAGCCGGCGGCGATGAAGGCCAGGGTGTCGGCGAAGAGGTGCTCGCCACTGGCCAGGCGGCCACGGAATGCATTCAGGTCGTTCATGCTTTGTTCGCTTTGTCGAAGGCCGCTTGCTGCTCGGCGCTGGCTTCTTTCTGGTACTTGGCCTTCCAGTCGGCATAGGGCATGCCGTAGATCTCTTCGCGGGCCTGCTCGGGGCTGACCTCGACGCCGATGTCGTCGGCGGCGGCCTTGTACCACTTGGACAGGCAGTTGCGGCAGAAGCCGGCGAGGTTCATCAGGTCGATGTTCTGCACATCGGTGCGGCTGCGCAGGTGCTGGACCAGCCGACGGAAGGCGGCGGCTTCGAGTTCGAGGCGCTGTTGCTCGTTCATCGGAGGACTCCTTGGGATCGGTGAGGAGGGCGCGGCGATGATAAGAGCCGCTCCCGGGGACGGCAATGCCCGGCGCGAGGCCGGGCAGCGGGGATCAGCGGTGGCCGGCGAGGGTGATCGAGACCGACTCGGCGAAACGCAGGGCGTGGGGCTTGTCCACTTCCACTTCGGCGTAGCTCACCCGGGGGTTGGTCATCACCAGGTCGAGGATCTCCTGGGTCAGGCGCTCCAGCAGGGCGAAGCGGTTCTCCTCGACGTGCTGGATGATGGCCTTGGTGATGGTGCGGTAGTTCAACGCATGGTCGATGTCGTTGAAGTCCACCGCGTCGGCGGCCGGGTAGAGGATGGTGAGGTTGATCAGCACATCCTGCTTGTTGAGGATCTCCTCCTCCTTGATCCCGATGTAGGTACGCAGGCGCAGGTCCTTCACGCGGATCCGCGCCATTCCTGGCTCCAGTCTCGGCATGCTCAGCTCCGTCCGATGAGTTTGAGGAATTCCTGGCGGGTGCTCGGCGATTCGCGGAAGGCCCCGAGCATGACCGAGGTGGTCATCACCGAGTTCTGCTTCTCCACGCCGCGCATCATCATGCACATGTGCTTGGCCTCGATCACCACGGCGACGCCGGCGGCGCCGGTGACGCGCTGGATGGCCTCGGCGATCTGCCGGGTGAGGTTCTCCTGGATCTGCAGGCGGCGGGCGAACATGTCGACGATGCGCGCCACCTTGGACAGGCCGAGCACCTTGCCGGTGGGAATGTACGCCACGTGCGCCTTGCCGATGAAGGGCAGCAGGTGGTGCTCGCAGAGGGAGTAGAGCTCGATGTCCTTCACGGTCACCATCTCGTCGTTGTCGGACGAGAACAGCGCGCCGTTGACCACTTCCTCCAGGCTCTGCTCGTAGCCACGGCACAGGTAGCGCATCGCCTTGGCAGCCCGCTTGGGCGTATCCAGCAGGCCTTCGCGCTCGGGGTTCTCACCCACGCCCATGAGGATTTCCCGGTAGTGGGAGGACAGGTCGTCATTCATCTTGGCAGTCCGTACGGCCGGTTCACTTCAGGTGGCGGCCGCCATTGAGGGTTAGCGTCGTTCCGGTGACGTAGGGGTTGTCCAGCAGGTAGCGCAGGCCCTGGTACACGACTTCCGGCCCGGGCTCGATGCCGAGGGCGGATTTGGCCAGGGTCTTCGTCCTGTAGGTGGCGTCGTCACCGGTGTTGAACATCACCAGCGCCGGCGCGATGCCGTTGACCTTGATGGCCGGGGCATAGCGGGCGGCAAAGGAGAGGGTGAGGTTGTCCAGCCCGGCCTTGCTGGCGCAGTAGGCGATGCGCTTCTCGCTGCCCTTGCGCGCCACGTCGTCACTGATGTGGACGATGTCGGCCGGACCGCCGTGGCGCAGCAGCGCCTCGGCATGCAGGTTGATCAGGTAGGGCGCCAGCATGTGCACGCTGAACATCCGCTGGAAGGCCTCGGCCTCGTGGCCGGGCGCTTCGGTGAGCCAGTCGGAGGCGTTGTGCACGATGGCCCGCAGGTGCGGCGTAGCGGCCTTGAGCTGTTCGATGAAGGCGAGGATGCCGGCTTCGTCCGAGAAGTCCGCCGCGATCACGCAGGCGCCGCGCTCACGCAGCCGGTGCACGCCTTCGCGCTCGGTGCGGTAGCTGATGATCACCGGCTGGCCGTCGTCCAGCAGGCGTTCGGCGCAATGCAGGCCCACGCGCTGGCTGGCACCGGTGATCAGGATGGGAGCGGCCGAAGGGCTCATGGGGGCCTCGTGGCAGGGCGATACCCCAGGCTGGGGCGGAATGGTGAAAACTTATACCAGAAGCCTGAGTTTGTACAATTCTTGGCGCTGAAGAAATCCGGATTCCGACCGTAAATTCAGCCAAGGCCTTGATTTGTGTGGGGTTATAGAAAAAGAGAGGTTGTTGGAAGGTTGTACAGATTTTGCCTCTGTACAACCTTTGTGACGTTATCGGGAGGGAGCCGTGAGGCCGGGGCGGCGGGTACGGGAAGCCGGGGCGTTCAGCCAGGGAGCCAGCAGGCGGGTGGATAACGGGATGAACCAGTAGGTCATCAGTGGCGTCAAAACCAACGTGCTCAAAAAGACGCGCAACAGCAGGTCGAGTCCGCCGAGCCAGGGGCCGAACAGCAGGTTGAAGCCCAGCGATACCGGGAAGAAGGCCAGCCAGATGGCGATGCTCTGCTTCCAGCGGGGCGGCCGGCGGTCAGCACTGCCGAACCAGGCGTCCAGGCCCAGCGCGCGGTGTTCGTGAGGGCGGTCGAAAAGGCCGGCGCCGCGTTCCAGCCAGGCACGGCGAGAGGCGGAATGCTCCCAGGCGGCCAGGGTGGGCTCGTCGGCGAAGCGGAAGATCATCTGGAATTCGTCGTCGTTGGGCGGCGGGGCCAGGACGCCCGAGCCGAGGTAGCCGGGGAAGTCGGCGGCCAGTTGCTCGCCTTCGCGCAGCCAGGCCATGAAATCGTCGTAGCGCTCGCGGGTGACCCGGCGCGCCACCATGAGGGTGACGGGATCGGCAGACATCGTGTATCTCCTGTTGCGGGCGCCGCCCAGGGTAGGGGCAGCGCAGGAAGCGGCCCGGGGTAGTGGGCCTGCTTCTTTCAGAGGCAAGGATTATTCCTGTTTCGGCTGAATACGCCAGTGCCGCGTGCCATGGGGCCGCCGGATGGCAACCGGACAGTGGAAGCCGGCTCGGTGCGCGCCCATGGCGCATGCCGCACCGCATCCGGGCACTGAGCAAGGAGCCGGGCCTGGGTTAAACTCTGCGCTTTCAAGCCCAGACCTTTTGCCATGACCGATAACGCAGCCATCGCCATGCAGCAGGAAGAACTCTTCCCGATACGCGAAGTCTCCCGCCTCACCGGCGTCAACCCGGTCACCCTGCGCGCCTGGGAGCGTCGCTACGGGCTGATCCAGCCGACCCGTACCGACAGCGGCCACCGCCTTTATTCCTATGCCGACGTCGAGGCCGTGCGCAGCATCCTGGCCTGGATCGACCGCGGCGTACCGGTCAGCAAGGTCGGGCAGATCCTCGCCCGCAGCGCCTCCACCCGGGCACCCGCCCCGGTGCAGCCGGCCGCCTCCATGGCGGAGTGGGGCGAGTGGCAGACGCAGTTGCGCCGGGCGCTGTCGGCCTTCGACGGCCCGGCCCTGGAGCGTCTCTATGGCCAGGTGTTCTCCACCTACCCGCTCACCGTGGTGTTCCAGGACGTGCTGATGCCGCTCTGGCGCGACCTGCTGCTGCGCCAGGACGAATACGGCGTGGCCAGCGAATGGGCCTTCTTCGATGCCTTCCTGCGTGGGCGCGTGCTGCAGCGCCTGCAGCTGTCACCGGGGGATGGGGAAGATTGCGTGGTGGTCGCCCCGCTGCAGGGCGAGTGCCGCGAACTGGAGCTGCTGGTGGCGGCCTTGCTGCTCAGCCATGGTGACTGCGCGATCCGCGTGCTGGGGCTGGACCAGCCGTTCCAGGAGCTGCCGCTGGTGTGCGAGAAGATCGCGCCCCAGGCGCTGGTGGTGTTCTCCAACCACCCGCCGGCGGACGACCTGGCCGCGCGCCTCGGGCGCCTGGCGCTCTCGGTGGAGTGCCCGCTGGCCCTGGCCGGCGAAGCCGCCGACCTGATCGGCAGCGCCCTGGAGCGCAGCCCGGTGGCCACCCTGGGCAGCGAGGGGCGCACCATGCAACTGCGCTTGCGCCGCCTGCTCGACGGTCACCTGGACACCTGACAGAACCTGGAAGAACCCGCTGCGCCGTCGCAGCGGCCTCGCCTGCCTTGACGCCTCAGCCCTCCAGTTCCGCGATGCGGGCCTTCAGGGCTGCCACCTCCGCCTCCAGTTCGCGCACGCGCTGGCGTGCCTCGACCTCGGGGCTCACGTCCTTCTGGATGCCGATGTAGTACGTCAGCTGGTCCGCCTCGTTGTGCACCGGGGTGATGGACAGCTCGTTCCAGAACACGCTGCCGTCCTTGCGGTAGTTGCGCAGGATCTGCCGGCTCGGCTCGCCCTTCTTGATCGCCTGGCGGATCGCCGCGAGGCCGAGCTGGTCACGATCGCCCGCCTGCAGGAAGCGGCAATCGCGGTAGAGGATGTCGTCCTGGCTGTAGCCGGTCAGCCGTTCGAACGCCGGGTTCGCATAGATGAGGATGTTGTCGTCGCCTTCCTGTTCGGCGACGACGATGCCGTCGTTGGAGGCTTCGACCACCAGCTGGAGCAGTTTGGCGTTGATCATGACGAGTTCCTGGTTCGAGGTGCAGGGATTCTAAAACATCGGGGGCGGACTGCCAGTTGCGGCATAATGCGATTCATTTCGCGCTAACAGGAGAAGTCATGAAAGTCGCCATCCTATCCGGCTCGGTCTATGGCACCGCCGAAGAAGTCGCCCGCCACGCCGAGCGGCTGCTCAAGGCCGCCGGCCACGAGGCCTGGCACAAGACCGGGATGACCCTCGACGAACTCAAGGCCTTCGGCCCCGAAGCGTTCCTCAGTGTGACCTCCACCACTGGCATGGGCGAGCTGCCCGACAACCTGCTGCCCCTCTACCACGCCCTGCGCGACCAGCTGCCCGACTGGCGCGGCCGTCCCGCCGCCGTGCTGGCCCTCGGCGACTCCAGCTACGACCAGTTCTGCGGTGGCGGCGAGATGATGCGTGAGCTGCACGCCGAGCTGGGCCTGCGCGAGGTGCAGGAGATGCTGCGCCTGGACGCCAGCGAAACCGTCACCCCGGAAGTGGACGCCGAGCCCTGGATCGCCCGCTTCGCCGCTGCGCTCAGCGCCTGATGCACCCGCGCGCGGCGTACCTCATCGAAGCCCTGCAACTGGCCCCGCACCCCGAGGGCGGTTTCTACCGCCGGGTGTTCGAGGCCCAGGGCAGCCTGGCGGATGGCCGCTCGATGTCCTCGTCGATCTTCTTCCTCCTGCCCGCCGGCGGCATCAGCCGCTGGCACCGGGTGGACGCCGACGAGACCTGGCACTTCTACGAAGGCGACCCGCTGGAGCTGCTGATCGCCGACGACCCCCAGGCCCTGCGCCGCGAGCGCCTCGGGCCGGTGGGCGAGGGCAGCCTGCCGCAGCGCACCGTGCGTGCCCATGCCTGGCAGGCGGCGCGGGCCCTCGGGGCTTACACCCTGGTGGGCTGCAACGTCGCCCCGGCCTTCGAGTTCGACGGCTTCCGCCTGCTGGCCGACGACCTCGACGCCCAGCGCCGGTGGCCGCTGCTGGACCGGCAATTCCTCTAGCCCGCTGCGTCGGCTGACGCCGTCAGCGGCGAATATTCCTTCAACAGATCCAGCCAGGCCTGCGCCGCCCGTGACAGGTAGGCGCCCTGGCGCCAGACGAAGGCGATGTCCCAGCGCAGGTCCGGCTCCACCAGCGGCACCCGGCGCAGGCCCGGTCGTTCCAGCGTGCGGGCGACGATGCGCGGCAGCAGCACCACGCCCTGGCCGGCGGCCACCAGCGCCGCGAGGAAGTCCGCCTGGCCGCTGCGTCCCACCTCCCGTGGGGTGAAGCCGGCCTGGCGACACGCCAGCAGCAGGCGGTCGTTGAGGGTGAAGCTCTGCTGGTAGAGCAGGAAGGGCGCGTCCTTCAGCTGGGCCAGGGCGATGCCGTCACACCCCGCCAGCTCATGGGCTTCGGGCAGCAGCACGTCCAGCGGCTCGTTGCAGAACGGCTGGAAGGCCAGTGCCGGATCGTTGGGCGTGAGGCTGCCGCCGATGTCCAGCTCACCGCGCAGCAGCGCCTCCTCCATCAACTTGCTGCCGCCCTCGAACAGCCGCACCACGATGTTCGGGTAGCGCTGCCGGTACGCGGCGAACAGCTCGGCGAACATCACCTCGCCACCCAGCAGCGGCAGGCCCAGGCGCAGCTCGCCCCGGGCCAGCTGGCTGAGGTCGTCCAGCTCGCTGTAGAGGTCCTGGCGCAGGCGCAGCAGCTCGTCCGCGCGGCGCAGCACCAGGGTGCCGGCATCGGTCAGGCGCAGATTCGGGCCGTTGCGCTCCAGCAACAGCACCCCCAGGCGCTGCTCCAGCTGGGCCACCTGCTTGCTGATGGTGGATTGGGTGGCGTGCAGGGTCTTGGCCGCTTGGGTGAAGCCGCCCTGGCGCACCACTTCGACAAAACTGCGCAGCTGGTGAAATTCCATCGCTATTCCAATCTCGAATGGGAGTAAGTCGAACAATTCGCTTTTGGGATGATAGGCGCGGCCCTAAGCTGCACGCCATCACTGGAGTGCATCCCATGTCCCGCGCCCGCCTCAGCCACTTGTCCCGCCTCGTCCTGCAGCTCGTCGTGCTCATCGCCCTTTACCTGCTGGGTGGCCAGATCGCCGCCTGGCTGGCCTGGCCGATTCCCGGCGGGGTGATCGGCCTCGGCCTGCTGCTGGCCGCCTTCGCCAGCGGTCGCGTGCAGCCCGCAGCGCTGCAGCTGGGCGCCGGGCTGCTGATGGCGGAGATGCTGCTGTTCTTCATCCCGGCGCTGATGAGCCTGCTGGACTACGGCGCGCTGCTGCGCAGCGAAGGCTGGCGCATCCTGCTGGTGATCGGCGTCAGCACGTTGCTGGTGATGCTCGCCACCGCGCTGACCGTGGAGCTGGTGTGCCGCTGGAGTGAACGCCATGAGCACTGATCCGATGGCCTGGTTCTGGCTCGCCCTGACCCTCGGCGGCTACCTGCTCAGCCGCTGGCTGTACCGGCGCAGCGGGCGCTACCTGCTGTCGCCGCTGATCCTGGTGCCGGCGCTGCTGCTGGCGGTGGCCGTGCCGCTGCACACCGCCTATGCCGAATACGCCGGGCTCACCCACTGGCTGATGCTGCTGCTCGGCCCGGCCACGGTGGCTTTCGCCGTGCCCATCTGGCAGCAGCGCGCCCTGCTGGCCCGGCATTGGCCGGCGCTCTCGCTGGGCATGCTGATGGGCAGCAGCGTGGCCATCGCCAGCTCCTGGTGGCTGGCCCTGGCCCTGGCCCTGGAGGCGCCGGTGAGCCGCTCGTTGGTGCCGCGTTCGATCACCACGCCCTTCGCCATGCCCCTGGCCCAGGGCCTGGGCGGCGTACCGGAGCTGACGGCGGTGTTCGTGATGATCACCGGCGTCTTCGGCGCCCTCGCCGGCAGCCTGCTGATCCGCTTCCTGCCGCTGCGCAGCAGCCTCGCCCGGGGCGCCCTGTTCGGCGTCGGAGCCCACGGCGCCGGGGTCAGCCGGGCCCAGGAGGTGGGGCGCGAAGAGGGCACCGTCGCCGGCCTGGTGATGGTCCTGATGGGGCTGCTCAACCTGTTCGCCGCGCCCCTGCTGACCCACCTGTTGTGACTCCCTCGGTCATCAGGATGGCTGCCAAGGCGACTCGCGGGATGGCACGGCCTCGCTAGACTCCGGTCACCCACAACAACAACGAGGTGATCGCCGTGACCGCTGCCCAGACTCCGCCCAGCCCCTCCATCAAGGACCAGGTCTCCGCCGCCGAGTGGCAGACCCGCGTCGACCTGGCCGCCTGCTACCGCCTGATCGCCCTGTACGGCTGGGACGACCTGATCTTCACCCACATCTCCGCCAAGGTGCCCGGCACCGAGGACTTCCTCATCAACCCCTACGGGATGATGTTCCACGAGATCACCGCCTCCAGCCTGGTGAAGGTCGACCTGGCCGGCAACAAGCTGATGGACAGCCCCTACGACATCAACCCCGCCGGCTACACCATCCACAGCGCCATCCACGAAGTGCGCCAGGACGTCGGCTGCGTGCTGCACATCCACACCCCGGCCGGCATCGCCGTCTCGGCGCAGAAGCAGGGCCTGCTGCCGCTCTCCCAGCAATCCCTGTTCGTGCTCGCCAGCCTGGCCTACCACGGCTACGAAGGCGTGGCCTTGCACCACGAGGAGAAGGCCCGCCTGCAGGCCGACCTCGGCAGCGCCAACTTCATGATCCTGCCCAACCACGGCCTGCTCACCGCCTTCGGCAGCATCGCCGACGCCTTCCTCGGCATGTTCACGATGCAGCGCGCCTGTGAAGTGCAGGTGATGGCCCAGAGCGGCGGCGCCGAGCTGATCCACATCCCGCAGCAGATCCTCGACGGCGCCCGGCAGATGATCGCCGGCGTGATGAAGAGCCCCACCGGCATGGGCGGCGCGCTGCCGTGGCCGGCGCTGCTGCGCAAGCTCGACCAGCAGAACCCCGGGTACCGCGACTGATGGCCCTGCCGGGCATCCCCCTGGGCGACTGGCGCGCCCAGGGCCGCGACCTGCTGTTCCATCGCCACCGCATCCGCTACTGGGAGGCCGGGCAGGGCGAGCCGCTGCTGCTGATCCACGGCTTTCCCACCGCCGCCTGGGACTGGCACTACCTGTGGCAGCCCCTGACCGAGCGTTACCGGGTGATCGCCTGCGACATGCTCGGCTTCGGCGACTCCGACAAGCCGCGCGGCCACGACTACCGCCTGCTGGAACAGGCCGACCTGCAGCAGGCCCTGGTACGCCACCTGGGCATCGACGGCTCGGTGCACCTGCTGGCCCATGACTACGGCGACAGCGTCGCCCAGGAACTGCTGGCGCGGCACCACGAAGGCCGCGCCCGGATCGCCAGCTGCGTGTTCCTCAACGGCGGGCTGTTCCCCGAGACCCACCACCCGGTGCTGGTGCAGAAGCTGCTGCTCAGCCCCCTGGGGCCCCTGATCGGCCGGGGCTTTTCCCGCGCCAAGCTGGGAGCGAACTTCGGCAAGGTCTTCGGCCCGGCGACCCAGCCTTCGGCAGCGGAGCTGGATGACTTCTGGAGCCTGGTGGCCGCCCACGATGGCCCGGCGGTGATGCACCGGCTGATCCGCTACATCCCCGAGCGCCGCGAGCAGCGCGACCGCTGGGTGGCCGCCATGCAGAAAGGCGGCGTGCCGCTGCGGGTGATCGACGGTGCCGTCGACCCCATTTCCGGCGCCCACATGGTGGCGCGCTACCGCGAACTGATCCCCGAGCCCGACACCGTGCTCCTCGAACACATCGGCCATTACCCGCAGACCGAGGCACCGAGCCAGGTCCTGCAGCATTACCTGGCGTTCCGCCAGGCCCTGGAGAGCCCTGCATGAAACGACGTCGACTCCTGCAACTGACCGCCCTCGGGGGCGTGGCCGCTGCAGGCGCCGGTTACTGGGCGCTGCCCCGCGCCGTGGCACCGGCGCCCGTCAGCCTGGAGGCGGCCCAGCGCCTGCTGGCCGGTTGGGAAGGGCGCACCCTGGTCAGCCTCGCCGGCTGGAGCCCGGCCGAAGTGTTCAACCACTGCGCCCAGAGCATCGAGTTCTCCCTCACGGGTTATCCACAGCTGAAGCCGGCCTGGTTCCGCCACAGCGTCGGCCCGCTGGCCTTCGACCTCTTCGCCGCCCGGGGCGCCATGCGCCACCCGCTGGACGAGGCCATCCCCGGTGCCCCGGCACTGGACGCCCCGGTCGCCCAGGCCGAGGCCCTGGCCCGCCTGCAACGCGCCTTCGCCGACTTCGCCGGGCACACCGGCGAGCTGGCCCCGCACTTCGCCTACGGCGCCCTCGACCATGCCGAGTACGCCCAGGCCCATGTCATGCACCTGTACGACCACCTCAGCCGCCTGCGCCTCGCCTAGGGGCGCTTCCCGGAGCCGTCCGGTAGTGCATTCGGAATTGTCCGGCAGCCTGCCAGCGGCTCCGCGGCCTAGCATCGCGGCCTCCTTTCCAAGATGCGCCCGGGCCCTGTGCCCGGGCTCGGAGGTCACATGCTGTACAAGCTGCTGGTGCTGCTGCACCCCTTCTTCCGCATCGCCGGGCGTGGCCTGGCCGTGCTCCTGCTGCTGGCCAGCTTTGGCCTGGTGGCCTACGCCGCCTACTACGAGAACGCCCCCTGGGTCTGGTTCAGCTGCGTCGGCTGCTTCGTCGCCTGCCTGCTGGTGACCCTGCTCTGCACCTTCTACAACTGGTGGCTGTTCAAGCTGCGCCCGCGTGGCGCGCTGTTCATGCCCTTCGACTGAGCCGGCGCCGGGCGCTCTGCGACGCGCCCGGCCATCCCCCGCCGTTATCGCCCACCATTCATGCCCGTCCACCTTTCTTGTCGGCCGGGCGGCACTGCAGGACACTCGGCCGATACCCGAAACTGCCCTGGAGTCCATTGCATGAGCGAATCGATCCGTTTCGAAGACAAAGTGGTCATAGTCACCGGCGCCGGTGGCGGTCTTGGCCGCGCCCATGCCCTGTTGTTCGCCAAGCACGGCGCCAAGGTGGTGGTGAACGACCTGGGCGGCAGCACCCATGGCGAGGGCGCCAACGCCTCCGCCGCCGACCGCGTGGTGGCCGAGATCCGCGAAGCGGGCGGCACCGCCGTGGCCAACCATGACTCCGTCACCGACGGCGACAAGATCGTGCAGACCGCGCTGGACCACTTCGGCCGTATCGACGTGGTGGTCAACAACGCCGGCATCCTGCGCGACAAGACCTTCCACAAGATGGAAGACGCCGACTGGGAGCTGGTCTACAAGGTCCACGTCGAAGGCGCCTACAAGGTCACCCGCGCCGCCTGGCCGCACCTGCGCGAGCAGGGCTATGGCCGGGTGATCTTCACCTCGTCCACCTCTGGCATCTACGGCAACTTCGGCCAGTCCAACTACGGCATGGCCAAGCTCGGCCTCTACGGGCTGACCCGCACCCTGGCCATCGAAGGCCGCAAGAACAACATCCTGGTCAACGCCATCGCCCCCACCGGCGGCACCCGCATGACCGAAGGCCTGATCCCACCGCAGGTGTTCGAGCAGCTCAAGCCCGAGCTGGTCAGCCCGCTGGTGGTGTTCCTCGGCAGCGAGCAGTGCCAGGAAACCTCCGGCCTGTTCGAAGTGGGCGGCGGCTGGATCGGCAAGGTGCGCTGGGAGCGCAGCCTGGGCGCCGGCTTCGACCCGCGCCAAGGCTTCAGCGTCGAAGACGTGGCCGCCAGCTGGCAGCAGATCTGCGACTTCGAAGGCGCCGCCCACCCGGCAGACAACGTCGAAGCCCTGAAGGAAATGATGGCCAACCTGCAGAAATACACGGGTTGATCCCGCCAGACTCCTAGGGGATTCCGCCAGCAGGCTGAACACCTCCCCGGGAACGCACTAGGGTGAAGGCCGGCAATCTTGCCGGCCTTTTTCTTGCCTGCGTTTACCCCCAAGGAGTCCCCGATGAGCATCCGCGTCGAAAAGCACGGCCCCATCACCACCCTGTTCATCGATCGTCCCCAGGTGCGCAACGCCGTCGACCGGCCCACCGCCGAGGCCCTGGCTGCGGCGCTGCGGGCCTTCGAGGCGGACGATGACGCGCGGGTGGCGGTGCTCACCGGCAGCGGCGGCACCTTCTGCGCCGGTGCCGACCTGGCGGCGGTGGCCGAGGACGGCGAGCGGCGCAACCGCCTGGAGGCGGACGGCGACGGGCCCATGGGACCGAGCCGCATGCAGTTGGCCAAGCCGCTGATCGCCGCCATCGAAGGCCATGCCGTGGCCGGCGGCCTGGAGCTGGCGCTGCTGGCAGACCTGCGGGTGATGGCCGAGGACGCCGTGCTCGGTGTGTTCTGCCGGCGCTTCGGCGTGCCGCTGATCGACGGCGGCACCGTGCGCCTGCCGCGCATCGTCGGCCAGGGGCGGGCGCTGGACCTGATCCTCACCGGGCGCCCGGTGCAGGCCGACGAGGCGCTCGCCATCGGCCTGGTGAACCGCGTGGTGCCGACCGGATCGGCTCTGGAGGTGGCGCAGCGGCTGGCCCTGGAGATCGCCGCCTTTCCGCAGCGCTGCCTGCTCGCCGACCGCGCCAGCGCCTACGCCCAATGGGACCTGCCGTTCGAGGCCGCCATCGCCCACGAATTCGAGGGCGGCCTGGCGGTTATCCACAGCGGCGAAACCCGCCTGGGCGCCCAGGCCTTCAGCGCCGGGAAAGGCCGTCACGGCCGCTTCGACTGATCCATCAGGTGCTGGCGGAACCACGCCAGCGCCTCCGCCATCGCCTGGGGCGCATGCCGGGTGTAGGGCTCGAAATGCCCGTCCGGCAGCAGCACCAGCCGCTTCGGCTCCCGTGCCTGCTGGTAGGCGGCCAGGGCCAGGTCGGTGGGGGTCACCGTGTCGTGTTCGGCCACCAGCAGCATCAGCGGCGTGGGGCTGACGCGTTCGATGTAGCTGCCCGGTTCGTACTCGCTTGCCCGCTCGCTGGAGCGCAGGGTCACGCGGTTCTGCCAGTCCGGCGCCAGGGTGGCGCTGGCGCCGTAGAAGGCGCTGGCATCGGCACCGGGGTAGAGGCCGGGCGCGTCGCCTTCGCTGATCACCCGGCGGTAGCTGGGCGGCTGCCCCTGGTAGCGGGCCAGGCGGTCGGCCTGGAAGGCCTCCCGCGCGGCATGCAGGCCCGTCCCCGCGCGCCGCAGCAAGCTCTGGTGGCCGCTGATGGTGGGCACCTGGGCGACCACGCAGCGCACCCGTCGGTCCAGCGCGCCGAGCACGATGGCGTGGCCGCCGCTGTAGCTGGAACCCCAGACCCCCAGGCGGCTGGCGTCCACTTCCGGGCGCAGGCTGGCCCAGGTGAGTACCTCGCGCAGGTCGTCCACCTGCTGCCACGGGTCGATGTCCTCGCGCGGTTCCCCACCACTGGCGCCGAAGCCCCGGTGGTCGCAGAGCACCACGGCAAAGCCGGCCTCGGCGAAGTGACGGGCGAAGGCATCCAGGTGCAACGCCTTGAGCGCGGCGAAGCCGGGGCTCATCAGCAGCAATGGGAAGGGGGCCGGGGCGTCCGGCAGGTAGTACCAGGCGTCCAGTTCGATTCCGTTGACCGGGATGCGCAGGCTGTGGCGGTGGACAGTGGGCATGGCAGAGCTCCTCGTGGCAGAGGCTCCCAGGGTAGGGCGGGCGGTGGCGGTTGGCCGTCGGTCATCGGCCAGTTACCGGCGCTGATCAGCCAGCCTCGTTGCGCCAAGCCTTCGGCGGCTTGCCCATCAGCCGGCGAAACGCACTGGTGAAGGCCCCGCTGGATTCGTAGCCCAGGTCCGCCGCGATGCGGGTCACCGCCTCGCCCCGCTCCAGCCGGGGCAGGGCGGCCTGGATACGGGCCCGCTGGCGCCAGAGCAGGAAGCTGGTGCCCAGCTCGGCCCGGAACAGCCGCGCCAGGGTGCGCGTCGAGGCCCCCACCTGGGTGCCCCAGTCCGCCAGGCTGCGGGGATCGCCCGGCTGCTCCAGCAGGCCCAGGCAGAGCTTCTGCAGGCGTGGGTCGTGGGGCATCGGCAGGCGCAGGGGAACGGCGTGGGCCTGGCGCACCTCGTCCAGCAGCAGGTGCATCAGGTGCGCGGCGCGGCTGTCGGGCGGCGTCCGGCCGTCCACCGGCAGGGCGCGGGGCAGCAGCTCGCGCAGCAGGGGGCTGACCATCAGGCTGTAGGGCGCATCGGGCAGCTCGGCCGGGGCCTGGTCCGGGCGCAGGTACACCGTGCGCAGCGCCACCGGCCCTCGGGCCCGCAGCCGGTGGGGCAGGCGCGCGGGCATCCACAGCGCCTGCTGCGGCGAGATCAGCCAGCAGCCCTGGCCACAGCTCAGTTCCATCACCCCGGTGGTGGCGTAGATCAGCTGTGCGCCTTCGTGCCAGTGCTCGGGTGTGCAATGGCCGTCGGGGTAGTCGCGGGTCACCGGGCGCAGGCGGGCGTCCGGGGCATCGAACACGGGCAGGTGGCGGGGGGAGGGCGCGGGCATGCGGCGTACCAGGGAGGGGACCGCCGGCACTCTGCCCGAGGTGCCGGTCGGTTTCCAGGGCCCGAAGGCCCCGGGATCAGCGGCTGATGATGACGTAGGTCTTGCGCAGGGTTTCCTTCACGTCCCACACGCCCAGGCTGTTGGCGGGCAGCAGCAGGGCGTCGCCGGCCTTGATCTCGATGGGCTCGCCGCCGTCCGGGGTGAAGGTGCAGCTGCCGTGGGTGAAGTGGCAGAACTCCTGCTCGAGGATCTGCCGGCGGAACTTGCCGGGGCTGCATTCCCATACGCCGGTTTCCACGCCGTCGGTGCGCTCGACGGAATGCACGCGGGTATGGGGCACCGGCTCACCGACGGGTACCGGCACCGGGCTGGGTTCGGACAGGGGCAGGGTGTGGGTGTTCTGCAGCAGGGTGGCTTTCATGCAAGGGCTTCCAATCAGGGGGGAGGGGGCTGCGCGGCGGGGCCGCGTCAGCGCATGAGGCTTTCCATGAAGGCGGCCAGGCGCGCGGCCAGGGCTCGCCGCCAGGGGGCGCTGTGGGGGTTGGCCAGCACCCGGTCCTCGTGGACGAAGCTGCGGATGATGGCGTTGTAGCCGAGCCAGCGGCAGGGCTCCGGCTCCCAGGCGGCGAGGCGATCCAGCGGGCCGTCGCCGAGTACCCAGGGCTGGCGGGTGAGCAGGGTTTCGCGGCCGAGGATGAGGTCGGCCAGGGTGCGCCCGCCCAGGTTGGTGGCGCCGACGCCTTCGCCGCCGTAGCCGCCGGAGAGGGCGATGCCGTTGGCACGGTCCACCAGCATGTGCGGCTGGAAGCGCCGGGCCATGCCGAGGTTGCCGCCCCAGCTGTGGGTCAGGCGCACGTTGCGCAGCATGGGGAACAGCTCGCCGAACAGGTAGCGGCGCAGGCCCACTTCCTCTTCGTCGAGGTTGAAGTCTTCCCGCAGGCGACCACCGAAGCGGTAGCCGCCCCGGGCGCCGAAGGCCAGGCGGTTGTCGGCGGTGCGCTGGCCGTAGGTGACCTGGCGGCTGAATTCGCTGAACGCCTGGCCCTGGGCCAGGCCGATCTCGGCCCAGGTGGACTCCGGCAGCGGCTCGGTGGCCACCAGCAGGCTCTGCACCGGCAACTGGTAGCGCCCCAGGGGCGGCAGCGCGGCGGCGTAGCCTTCCACGGCAGGCACCACCCAGCGTGCCTTCACCTCGCCCTGCAGGGTGGTGACCCGGCCCGGGGCCCAGTCGGTGACCCGGCTCTGTTCGAACACCTGCACGCCGAGGCGCTCCACGGCGCTGGCCAGGCCGCGCACCAGGCGGGCCGGCTGGATGGTGGCGCAGTGCGGGCTGTAGAGGCCGCCCAGGGCGCCGGCCACGCGGATGTGCCCGGCCAGTTCGTGGGGTGCGAGCCAGCGGTAGTCGTCGTCGTTCAGGCCTTCGGCGTGGAGGTCGTCGAGGTAGTGGCGCAGGCGGGTTTCCTGCTCCGGGTAGCGGGCCGCGCAGTAGAGCACGCCGCCCTTGCGGTAGTCGCAGTCGATGCCCTCGCGGGTGAGCACCTCGGCCACCTCGTCGGGGATGCCGTGGAGCAGGTCCCAGCTGGCGCGGCGCTCTTCACGGGGCAGGCGGGCCAGGGCGCGGTCCTCGCCCAGCAGGTTGCCCATCAGCCAGCCGCCGTTGCGCCCGCTGGCGCCGAAGCCGGCGATTTCCGATTCCAGCACCACCACCTTCAGTTCGGGGGCCTGGCGCTTGAGGTAGTAGGCGGTCCACAGGCCGGTGTAGCCGGCGCCGATGATGGCGACGTCGGCCTCCAGGCTGCCGCCCAGGGCCGGGCGGGGCGTGAGGGGCTCGTCGAGCTGGTCCATCCACAGGCTGATCGATTTCCAGGCCGGCATGGGCATTCCTCGGGTCTAAAGGGATCGTGGGCGGCAAGCCTAGTGGCTGCCGGTCGCCTTGTCGTGCGCGCGGGCACGCCGACAAGGCAGCGGGGCGCTCAGCCCTCGGCCTGCAGGCGCTTGAGGTAGGCCTTGGGCGACAGGCCGGTGTGCTGGCGGAAGCAGCGGTAGAAGGCCGAGAGGGAGTTGAAGCCGGCGGCGAAGGCCTGCTCGTCGATGCGTGCCACCGAGCGCTGCGCCTCCAGTTGGGCCAGCAGGTGACGCAGGCGCGCCTGGTTCACGTACTGGTAGAAGCTCTGGCCGAGCATCTGGTTGAGCAGGTAGGAGATCTGGTTGCGGGTGTAGCCGGTGGCGGTGGCCACCTGGTGCAGGTCCAGGGCCGGGTCGAGGTAGGGCTGGCTGCGCTGGAAGTAGTCCTCCAGGTCCCGCGCCAGCAGGCTCAGCTGGCGGGCGGAGAGGCCCAGGCGGCTGGCGGCCGGGCGGCTGGAGCGCTCGGGCTCGCCGCTGGCGCGGGCATCGGCCACCAGCAGGGCGTACTCGTTGATGCGCCAGATCAGCCCGTCACGAACGGTAATGGCCTCGCTGGTACGAAAGGTACCGCTGCGGCCGACCCGCAGGCTGTACTGGATGAAGGCGGTATCGCCGTCCACGCGGATGCGGTCGCTGTGCATCAGGAAGTCGTCCGGGGCGCTGGGCATGGTGGCGCGCACGTAGTCGCCCAGCTCCGCCAGGCGCATGCAGCGGTTCTGGAAGAAGTCGTTGTATTCCACCTCGGGGTGGTAGAGGGCGAGCACGGCGTCGATGTCGCGCGCCTTCCAGCTCAGGTGGTAGCGCATCACCACCTCGCGGGTGGCCAGGGTCTGGGCGTCGGTGTCGTTCATGGCGGTGGCCGGTGGGGCAAAGCGGGGAGGATGCCAAAGCCCCGCGCGGCCTCACAAGGCCCTCTGAGACGCCTGTGGTGGCGGTGGATTCACTCTTTCGAGCGACAGGGATGAATCCCTCCTTGGTGCGCTTATCGCCTGCGCGGGTGACTGGTTAGGGTGGTGCCCTCCTTACACCCACCAGGAAAGCCGCATGACAAAAACAACAACGCGCGCAGTTTTCCGGCCGCACGCGCTGGCCGTCGCCATCACCCTGGGTTGCGCCACCCAGGCCCAGGCCGTGAACTTCAACATCGGCGAGATCGAGGGGCAGTTCGACTCCTCGCTCTCCGTCGGCGCCAGCTGGTCCATGCGCAATGGCGACCCGGACCTGATCAGCACCGTGAACGGCGGCAAGGGCCAGTCGTCCACCGGTGACGACGGCCGCCTCAACTTCAAGAAGGGCGAGACCTTCTCGAAGATCTTCAAGGGCATCCACGACCTGGAGCTGAAGTACCGCGACACCGGCATCTTCCTGCGGGGCAAGTACTGGTACGACTTCGAGCTGAAGGACGAGGACCGCCGCTTCAAGCCCATCAGCGACCACAACCGCAAGGAGGGCTCCAAGTCCGCCGGCGCGCAGCTGCTGGATGCGTTCGTCTACCACAACTACAGCATCGCCGACCTGCCGGGGAACGTCCGCCTCGGCAAGCAGGTGGTGAGCTGGGGCGAGAGCACCTTCATCGGCAACAGCATCAACTCCATCAACCCGGTGGACGTCTCCGCCTTCCGCCGTCCCGGCGCCGAGATCAAGGAAGGCCTGATCCCGGTGAACATGTTCTACCTGTCCCAGACCCTCACCGACCAGCTCAGCGTGGAAGGCTTCTA